>JRYF01000424.1_pt1 | contig 30035 bp, 17 predicted proteins | sample 235331 | NCBI WGS metagenome assembly JRYF01 (sample SAMN03074217, study PRJNA261475) | activated sludge metagenome | biome: Wastewater Treatment Plant; feature: Wastewater; material: Activated sludge; isolation source: activated biomass of a wastewater treatment plant treating hydrocarbon... ...
TCAAAAATCACTTGACTGACTTCTCAAGCCCTCCCCTGCAATATCCTGTTCCAATACAACCAGGGCAATACGTGTTTTTTGAGCATCCACATGCTCCAGCGCTCTTGTGACTGGTCAATGGGGAAAGTTTCCGTCGGGTTGTTTTCGTAATCAAACTCGGCCAGCACCAACTTGCCATAGCCTGTAATCAGGGGACAAGAACCATAGCCGTTGTATTTCTGCTCCAACGNNTTTATGTGAAGCAGATTTTCGACCAGCACGGGCATCTGTTTTCTCACCGCAGCGCCCGTTTTTGCGTTGGGCGTACTGGTTACATCTCCCAGACTGAACACATTGGGGAAACGGTTGTGCTGCAAGGTGTATTTGTCCACATCCACCCAACCCAGCGGGTTTCCTGGCAAGGCAAGCGGGGAGTTTTTGATAAAATCAGGTGCGCTTTGCGGCGGTGTGACGTGGATGAGGTCAAAGGCTTGCTCGATACGCTCTCCTTTTTCGTTTTCGAACCAGGCCAGCCTGCGCTCGCCATCTATTTCCACAAGGTTGTGCTTGAAATGCGTCTGGATGCCATAACGCTGTACTACTTTATTGAGGGTATCTGCATATTTTTTTACTCCGAAAATAATACTCCCTCCAGTGTAAAAATGGATATGGGATTTGTCCTTCAGGTTGTTTTTCAGGATATGATCACCAGCGAGATACAGGATTTTCTGCGGGGCACCGCCGCACTTAATAGGTGTATTGGGACTGGTAAAAATGGCATTGCCGCCCTTGAAATTGCTGAGCAATTCCCAGGTATAGGGAGCCAGGTCGAAGCGGTAGTTGCTCGTGACCCCGTTCTTGCCGAGTGTCTCTTTCAGTCCTTTCACCTTGTTCCAATCCAGTTGGATGCCGGGCGCCACGACCAAAAAATCATACGTGTATTTTGCACCGCTCTTGCAGGTGACTTGGTTTTGTTCCGGTTCAAACGTTGCGGCAGCATCCTTGATCCAGTCCGCTCCTTTCGGAATGAAATCCTGCTCGTTCCTGACGGTATCATTGATGTCGAAAGCGCCGCCCCCAACCAATGTCCAGGCAGGTTGGTAGTAGTGTTTTTCCGACGGTTCGATGATGCCGATTTTCAGTGTGTTGTCCTTTAGGAGCAACTTGGAAGCAGTGGACAATCCAGCATTGCCACCACCGATGACTAATATTTGATAATGTGCCATTGAATAGGTATTTTAAAATATGGGCACAGGGTATTTGGTCAAAAAAAAATCTCAACTGAGTTGGACACGTTGCGGAGCCTCCACCCAGATTTTTTCTGTCATGTAAATGCCGGCGAGGGCGAGCAGGCCGGCAAAGGGCAGTGCCAATGCTTCCCCGGTCAAGAGCAGCAGGGCGAGCGGCAACACATTCCCGACCAGCAACACCCCCCACCTGAACAAGCCCGCATACCGTCCTTTTGAAATCATGTTCACCACCAGTTTGGCCTCTTGCGTCGGGTGCGTGATGGACAATTCCACCCACATCGTCAATAAGTTGATGGCGATCATGGCGATCATCATCGTGCGGAGATACGTGTTCCAATCAGCCGCCAGGTCACCCATTAAACCGGTGAGCGCAAAGACAGACGCACCCGCCAACAGGCTGTGTACCAGCATGTGCAACGGCAATGCGGGGCTTTGCCAGAAATCCCGCCCTTTGGCCTGGGCAAAGAGGAATGCCGTATAAACAGCCACGATGACGGCCAACAAACCCGACGACCACAGCGCAATCTGAAGCAACACATCTATTTTAAAGAATAAGGAAACAGCAACCAGCGTGAGTGCCAGGCCATAAAAAGTAATGGCGTAGCCCCCTTTCACCAGCCAGGAATTCCATTGCGGCCGCAAAAGGACATTGAGGAATCGGTCGGGCCGGTCGAGGTCTTTGACCAACAGGCCGCCGGTCGCTGCCAGGAAAACAAGCCCCAGCACGATGCCCAGCCACTGCGTTGTGTCATCCACAACGGCCCATTGGGTGATGGCTGCGATGAAAGGCACCAGAAAAGACCCCGCTGCTATGGCTTTTGTCCATACGTACCCCGACACCTCCCAGCCCCAGAGCAGGCCCTTTTTGGGCGCATCATACACCCGCCTTGCCCCGCCCATCAACACGTCCACCGATTTAAGGCCACCGTTGGCATTGTTCAATTCGGAGGAAGTGGTGACACTGCCGTTGGCAGCGAGTGTGGCTTTCACGATGTCGTCGCCATCGAAAGCGAGTTTTTCAGTCTGCTTCGCAAAATGGCCCACACCCCTTGCCTGCGCTCCCCACAGCGTATAATCGGGCCGTTCGGTGGCGATGGGATTGAGGGAGGCTTCATCGCCGTTGATGTAAAACAGGTTGGGGACAGTGCCCTTTGCCGCTTTCCGCACGGTGACCTGCTCACGACCGAGCAATTGGGCTATTTCTGAATCAGGATCGTCCATGTCGCCGGAGATGATGGCATGTTCGGGACAGATGTTGACACAGGCAGGTTCGAGGCCGATGTCCACCCGGTGGGCGCAGTAGTTGCACTTGGCAGCAGTATGGGTATCTGGATCAATGTAGAGGGCATCGTAAGGGCAAGCCTGCATACAGGATTTGCAGCCAATACACCGGTTTTTGTCAAAATCCACGATGCCGTCAGGGCGGGTGTAAAGTGCTTCGACCGGGCAGATTTCCACGCACGGCGCATCGGTGCAGTGGTTGCAGCGCATGACGGAAAACAAGCGGCGGGTGTGTGGAAATTCTCCTTTTTCGACTTGTTTGACCCAAGTCCTGAACACGCCAACAGGTACTTCGTGTTCTGATTTGCAGGCAGTGGTACACGCGTGGCACCCGATGCACTTGCGGTTGTCAATGATGAAACCGTATTTCATGTAGCGATGGTCGGTTGTAGTTGATGTTTTGTTTTCGAGCGTAAAACTGTCAAATAGCACGGCATGGATGGGTGACAATTGTCACTTTTTCCAAAGGATTTGTGCCGATAGCCGTCAATGGGTTGTAAAGTTCACTACGAAAGTCATTTCAAGTCCCAACCTAAGGCATGGGCAGGAGAATATTTAGTGGCGATTAAAAAATAACTTACGATGGTTGAGCGCCACGTTTACAAAACCTTTGGAGGTTTAGTAAACGTGGTTTCGGTATTTATTTTTTAATCAAGCCTTAGAGAGAGAATTTTCTTTGAAATAAAATTCTCTCTCTGTTTGTTTTCTTCTCTTGTACCGATTTTTCGGAGTGGATTCACTGTTTATTTGGCCAAACATAAGGCACTTGGCGAGCAGATGAACGTCCAGCAGGAAAAAAACTTTAAAGTAATGTAACTCAATCCTTTAGTGGTAAGTATAGTTTTTTAATTTTGCGGGCTTTTTTCAAAGCCTGAAATTTCCAAGTCACAAAACACCGTTACAATTCATGCGGACCAAACTGTCTCAATTCAACTACGACTTCGACAACGACCTTGTCGCTCAATACCCGGCCCCCAATCGCCACGAATCCCGCCTCATGGTCATCCACAGGGAAACCGGCAAGATAGAACACAAAACATTCAAAGACATCATGGAGTATTTCGATGATGGCGACGTGATGATTTTCAACAACACCAGGGTATTTCCCGCCAGGTTGTACGGTAAAAAAGAAAAAACCGGCGCCAACATCGAGGTCTTTCTGCTCCGGGAATTGAACTCCGACCAACGTTTGTGGGACGTGCTCGTGGACCCGGCCCGCAAAATCAGGGTGGGCAACAAACTCTATTTCATGGACGATGCCGGCAACGAAGTCCTTGTGGCCGAGGTAGTTGACAACACCACCTCAAGAGGCCGCACCATCCGCTTCCTTTACGATGGGTCGGACGAGGCATTCAAACAGGAACTGAACATCCTGGGCAACACCCCGCTGCCCAAATACATCACCCGCCCTGCCGAAGAATCGGACAAGGAGCGCTTTCAAACGGTCTTCTCCAAAGAAATAGGTGCAGTAGCTGCGCCTACCGCCGGCCTGCATTTCAGCCATGAACTCATGAAAAGACTGGAAATCAAAGGTGTCAACTTCGCAGAAATTACCCTGCACATTGGCCTCGGCACCTTCCGCCCCATTGATGTGGAAGACCTCTCCAAACATAAAATGGACGCCGAGTTTTTCCGCATTCGCCCCGAAGCAGTGGACGTGGTGAACAAAGGCAAACTTGAAAACCGCCGCATCTGTTCTGTCGGAACGACCACCATGCGGGCCATCGAAACGGCCGTCTCTGCCGAAAACCTGCTCAAAACCGCCGAAGGCTGGACGAACCTGTTCATCTATCCACCCTACGATTTCAGCATCGCCAATTCCATGATCACCAACTTCCACCTCCCCAAATCCAGCCTGCTCATCATGGTCTGCGCTTTCGGGGGCCACGACCTCATCATGGAAGCCTACGAAGTGGCCAAAAAAGAAAAGTACCGCTTTTTCAGCTACGGCGATGCGATGTTGATCATCTAATACCTTACTGGTCAAGTCCTTTGCATTTCTGCGAAAAGTTGAGGGAGCTGAGATTAGATGGTTGGAGGGTTGGAGGGTTAGAGGGTGATGCCTCAACCATCCAACCATCCAACCATCTAAATCCGGCTTTGCCACGTCAGTCCCGTCAACGCCTTTCCACCATGCACGAACGCCACCTCCGCCTGTTCATTTGTCTGCTGTTTTTCCAGCACCTCCTCTTCGGGCAAGAGGTGCCCAAAGTCGTGCATTTCACGCCACGGGACTACCAGGCTCATGCACAGAACTGGAGCATCTCCCAACGGCCCGACCTGCAGCTTTTCATCGGAAATTCCGGCGGCCTGCTCCGTTTCGACGGCGCTGGTTGGTATCTTCATCCATCGCCCTCCGGGCAAATCGTGCGTGCAGTAGCCTGCGATGCACATGGCCGGGTGTTCATAGGTGGTTATGCCACGTTGGGATATTGGGCCGCCAATGAAAATGGACGGTTTGAATACACGTCCCTGCTCGACAAGATCGAGGGTGGTTTGGGCAACGAGGAAATCTGGCACATCCTCGACCTGGGCGGACGAATGTTGTTCCAGTCCTTCTCCGTCATGTTTTTGTATGAAAACGGTTCAGTGCGCCGCATCGAAGCACCCGGCAACATCATGTTTGCAAGGAAGGTGCGGGGGCGGGTCATCGTGCCGGTGATTGACGCGGGGCTGTTCGAGTTGTTGCCCGACGGCTCGTTCCTGCGCCTGCCGGGCAGTGAGGGCATCAATGGCAAAAACGTATCGGCCATTTTGCCGCTGGGCGAAGAAGACCTGCTGGTTTGCACCCAAAAAGAAGGCATCTTCCAACTTTCCGGCGGCCAGTCAATCCCCTGGCAAGTACCTTTCAACCACTCGGTGAAAACCCTCCAGCTCAACAACGGCATTTTTTTGAAAAACGGGAACTACGCCTTCGGTACCGTCCTCAACGGCATTTTCATCACCGACCCACAAGGGGAAATCCTCGCCCACATCAACCAGGAAAACGGCCTGCAAAACAACACCGTCCTGTCGCTTTTCGAGGACAAGGCCAACGGACTTTGGGCCGGCCTCGACAAAGGCATTGACCTCGTGCTGTACGGCTCCCCCCTGAAGTATTTTCAGGACAAAACGGGCGAAACGGGCACTGTCTATGCCGCTGCCCTTTTTGACAACAAATTGTACCTCGGTACCAATCACGGCATATTTTACAAAAACTACCCCAGCGACAAAAGGGAAAAATTCAGGATGCTGGAGGGAAGCCAGGGGCAGGTCTGGGACTTGCAAGTGTTCGATGGCCAGCTTATCGGCAGCCACAATGCCGGAAGCATCCGCCTACTACCGGGCAGGCGACCGGAATTTGTTTTCAACGCCACCGGCGTTTACACAACGGTGGCCCACCCGGCCCAACAGGATGCCCTGCTGCAAGGCACTTACACGGGCATTGTCGTGCTGCGCAAAAACACCTTGGGAATCTGGCAAATGAGCAACGGCATTGATGGTTTTTTCCAATCGGCCCGCTCGCTTTTTTTTGATGAAACGAACAGGCTATGGGTACTGCACCCGCGCAGGGGCCTTTTCCGCCTCACCCTCGACACGGCGCTGACCCGTGCCCTCCACATTGAATCTTTTGGAAAAGAGCATGGACTACCAACCGAATACAACCTCGATTTGACTTCTGTCCAGGGTGAACTCATCGTCAAGTCTGGTACCGGTTTCTTTGCGAGGGACGAGGCTGCCCGCCTGTTCGTGCCCAAAACCAACATGGGCGGTGAGAAACTGGGGCAGGAGGAATGTCGCCTCGCAGGAGGCATAGGCAGTGAGTGGTTCAAAATCTTTCCCACCTATCTCCAGCATTTCAATGGTAAAAAAAACACGCTCAGGACACCGCTCGTGAGGGGGAACGAACGCATCGTCAGCCTTGCCGATTCCAGCTATCTTTTTTGCCTCGACGATGGCTATATCATTTTGCCCAAAGCATCGCAAGCGCCCGTGCAGGAAGCGGAACGGATGCCGCTGCCGCTCGTAACGGGCGTTTTTTTGAAAAAAGACAGCCTTGTGCTGAACGAAATCGCCCAGGCCCGGCAGCCCTTTTCCTTTCCGCCCAAAGCCAACAACCTCCACTTTCGTTTTGCTTGCCCCAATTTCACCTTTCAGCCGGCGATGCGTTTCCGCTTGTTGGGTTTCGATAAAAACTGGTCACCTTTGCAAACGATCTACGGTACGGAATTCACCAACCTGCCGCCCGGCGATTACGAGTTTCAAGTCCAATCAGAGTTGACGGATGCCATTGCCTCGTTCCGCTTCACCATCCGGCCCCATTGGTACGAAACCCCCTGGGCCACCTTGTGCTATCTGCTGATCGGAGCGGGTGCTGTTTGGTTTTTGCTGAAATGGCAAGACCGGCGGCTGGAAAAGCAATTGCAAAAACTCCGCACGGAGCAGGAGCGGGCGCTCGAACAGCAGCGCATTGCGGCCAGCAACGAAATGCTCCAGTCCGAAGTCCTCAACAAGAGCCGCAAACTGGCCGACGTGACGATGAACCTCGTGCGGAAAAACGAAACCCTCATCCACTTGAAAAAGGAACTTGAACTTGCCCTGCGGACTAACAAAAACGAACCTGCGGAGAAAGCATTTCACAAAATGAAACAACTGATAGAAGAACACCTTGGAAGCGAGGAAGACTGGCAAGTGTTCGAGTCGAACTTCAACCAACTCCACAATCAATTCTTCAACCGCCTAAAAGCACAGTACCCCGACCTGACCCCCGGTGACCTCCGCCTTGCCGCCTACCTGAAAATGAATATTTCTTCCAAGGAAATCGCCCCCTTGCTCAACATCACGGTCCGGGGCGTGGAGAACAAGCGCTACCGGCTGCGCCAGAAAATGGGCCTGGACAACGAAGTGAACTTGACCGAATACCTGATGGCTTATTGATCAATAATGCGGATAACGGTTTGAGATAGATTTCCGAAGTTTTTAAAACTTCGGAAAACTGGCCCCTTTATGATCACCCGTTATTCGTATCAATAGCCAGGATTTTGGGTCAATCTTCCGTTGCTCAGGTCAATTTCGGATTGCGGCAAGGGCAGCAGTTCGTGTTTTCCGTTCACAAAATTTTTACCGACGGCCTGCATGACCTGACCGGCCCGGCCCCAGCGCAGCAGGTCGAACCAGCGGTGCTGTTCCATGGCCAACTCCACGCGCCGCTCCCGGTAAATCCGTTCCCTAAGTTCGGCCTGGTCGGTCGTCGTGATTTCCGGCAAGATGAAATTGTTGGTGCCCCGTGCCCTTTTGCGCACCATTTCAAGGTAAACAAGCGCATCGGCCTGTTTGCCGTTTTCGTTGAGGGCCTCTGCGGCCAGCAGCAGGATGTCGGCATAGCGCAGGAGGCGGATGTTGCCGGGGCCGTTGTCCTGCAGGCCGGGATGTGCGGGAACCCATGCTTTCTGGTTGTAGCGGGCGTTCAGTATCTCCGGGTTCACCTGCACGATGGTAGCGCCGTCGGGCAGCACCTCGCCCTCATAGATGATGGTTGCCTGCCGACGGGGGTCGCCGGGTTCATAAGCAGCGATGAGGTTGTCGGAGGGCCGGTTGAATCCCCAGCCGAGGTTGGGGATTCCCCGCACGCCCTGTATCATGTTGAACGGCGTGGCTCCCGGCCCTACGACGGGAGCCTGAATGGCCACTGCCCCGATTTCAAAAACACTCTCGGCCCCGTTCTCCCCATCGGGCAGGAAATTGTCGCCATAACGATTGAGCAATTGGTACTCGCCGCTGTTGATCACCTCCAGGCTGTAGCGTTCGGCATTGGCCCAGTCTTTTTTCAGCATGTAAAGTTTGGCCAACATGCCCCTCGCAGCGCCTTTGGTGGCCCGGCCCAGGTCTTTGGAGGGGTAAGCCGATTTCTCCGGCAGCACCGCAATGGCATCGAGCAAATCCCTTTCTATCAGGTCGTAAACCTCGCCTACGGGCCTTCTTTCCTGGGTGAAATATTCGTCCTCGTTCAATGGCCGGGTAATGATGGGCAGGGAGCCGAACCACTGCACCAACCGCAGGTAAGCATACCCCCGCAGGAATTTCGCTTCCCCTACCAACCTGCTGCTCAATGCAGGATTCATATCAATGCCGGGGATGTTTTCAATGGCGAGATTGGCCCGGAAGATGGTCTGGTAATGCCCGCTCCAAGCCTGCTGGAAGGCTTGGTTGGTGGCATCGAACGTAAATTCGTCCAGTTCGAGCACGTAAAGTGCGTCGTTGGGCGTGCTGCCTTTGTCAGCATCATCGCTGATGATGTCGGTAATGCCGATCCAGGGGAAAGCGCACATTTCCCAGGAACGGAATTTCTGGTAAATGGCATTGGTGGCCCACAGGGCGTGGTCCTCCGTTTCAAAATAGGTGTCGAACGTAAGCTGCCCTTTGGGTTTCCTGTCGAGAAACTCCTTTTTGCAAGCTGCCAATACGAGCACGGCAGCCAAAAGCAGCAGGTATTTTTTGTGAAATGAAAACCGTGATTTCATTTGTTCAAATTTTGATTGTCAAAAAAATAGCTTCAAAACACGACCTCTACCCCACCTTGCCAGGATTTGGCGACGGGATAACCTCCAAAATCCAGCCCTACTTCAAAGGGACTGCCGGCATTGGGAAATTCAGGCGAGTAACCGCTGTACTTCTGCTGTGTCCAGATGTTGTTGCCGATGACAAAAACCCTAAATTTGGCAATTCGGACTTTCGAGAGCCACTCCTGCGGCAGGGAATACCCCAACGCAATGCTGCGCAGGCGGAACAGACTGCCGTCTTCCAGGAAGCGGTCGCTCACCCGGTAGTTGTGGCCGCCATTGGTGATGCGAGGTTCGGTATTGTTCGGATTGTCCTCCGTCCAGCGGTTCGTGAAGGACTTTTCCCAGTTATACACGCTGAAGCGGAACGTCCTTTTGGCATTGAAAACCTTGTTGCCGCGCTGCCCCAGCAGGTCGAAGGCAAAATCGAAGCCCTCCCACTCGAAGCCACCGGTGAAGCTGTAAGTGAGCGTCGGTATGGGGCTGCCGAGATAGGTGCGGTCGTTACCGTCAATGATGCCATTGCCGTCGAGGTCGGCATAGCGCAGGTCTCCGATCTGCTCGCCACCGAGGCGGGGCAAGGTGGCCAGTTCATCCTGGTTTTGAAAAATGCCGGCCACCTGAAAGCCGTAAAAAGCGCCGATGGGCAACCCGACAACGGTATGGGTGGCCGGTTCGCCCTGCAAAAAGGCCGCAAATATTTCGTTTTTGCCTTCCGCCAATTTCAGCACTTCGTTCTTCACCGGGCTGATGGTAGCTCCGAGGTTGTAGCGGAATTTACCGGTGTTGCGCCAGTTCACGGTAAAGTCCCATCCCCGGTTGCGCACTTCTGCCGTATTGACGATGGGGTCGCCCTGCGAACCAACATAGTCGGGAATCGGCACGGCGGCGATAATATCATACGTGTAGCGGCTGTACCAATCGGCCTCTATTTCAAGGCGGTTGTTGAAAAAGCCCATTTCCACGCCGATGTCCGTTTGGCGGGAAGTTTCCCAACGGAGGTTGGGATTCGACAGGGAAATGAGCGTAGCGCCCTGGTTGAGGCTCTCGTCCGGCCCGAACACACCGTACAGGCCACTGGTCACGGCTCCCGTACTGGGGTAAGCGCCACCGGATGCCTGGTTGCCCAACACCCCGTAGCTGAAGCGCATTTTCAGGCGGTCGAACAGGTTGAGGTCTTTCACGAAATCCTCCTCGGAAGCGTTCCAGCCTGCACTGAACGAGGGGAACACGCCCGTCCGGTTGCCCGCAAGGAATCGGGAGGACTGGTCACGGCGCATGGTAAAGGTAAACAGGTACTTGTCGAACAGGGAGTAGTTGACCCTGAAAAGCATGGAAAGGAGCGCCTCGTCCACAGCGCCGCCGAAGTTCAGTTGAGTCGTGTCGTTGCCCGCCGAGAGGTAGAGCAGTTCGTCGGCAGTACCGGGGAAATTTTCACGGCTGGCACCAAAAAATTCGCTGTACCGTTCCTCTGCGGTGTAGCCCGCCAAAACGGTTAGGCGGTGGTTCGTCCACGATTTGCTGAAATTGAGGGTTTGCTCCCAAATCCAGTCCCGGTTGAGGTTGTAGCCCACGTTGAGGCGGTCGTTGGGGTTGCGTTGCGAAGCACTCACCTCGAAAATCGGCTCGAAATACCTGCTTTGCCCATCGCCCCTGTCGAAGCCGAAGTTGGAGCGGAAGGTGAAATATTTCAGGAAACCCACATCGGCGTAGAGGTTGCCGAACAGGCGGTTGCCCTTTGTGCGGTTGTTGCTTTTGTAAAACAAATCGGCGGCGGGGTTGGCAATGGCCAAGCCAAAAAAGGTGGGGTCGCTGAAATCGCCCGTGCTGTCCCTCGGTGCGAACACGGGAGGCATCCGGTAGGCACTCGTTACCACATTGGGAGCGATTTGGCTTTGCGTGTTGGCATACGCCACGTTGGTCCCGATTTTCAAAAACGAATTGAGTTGAATATCGGTATTGAAGCGCAGGGTGGCCCGGCGGTAGTTGGAGTTCTTCACGATACCGTCCTGGTCAAACCAGTTTGCGCTGAAATTATAAGTCATTTTATCGGAGCCGCCGTTGGCGGAAAACTGCACGTTGGCAATGGGGGCGCTGCGGAAAATTTCGTCCTGCCAATTCGTGCCCTCGCCGAGTGAAGCGGGGGCGGGAAAATACTGCTGGCCCCGAAGTTCGTTGTACAACTGGGCAAATTCTGCCGCATTGGCCATTTCGATTTGTTTGGTCACCTGTTGCCATCCATAATAACTCGACAGCGAAATGACGGCCTCGTCCCGCTTCTTACCGCCCCTCGTGGTGATGATGATCACGCCGTTGGCCCCCCTGCTCCCGTAAATTGCTGCCGCAGAGGCATCTTTCAACACCTCGATGCTTTCCACGTCCTGGGGGTTCACAAAGGAGGCATCATAGGTGATCATGCCATCAATGACGTACAGCGGGTTGGCATTGTTGAGCGTGCCCGTTCCGCGTATGCGGATAACAGCCCCAGCACCCGGCGTACCGGAATTGGGAGCCACATATACCCCCGCTATTTTGCCCTGCAAAGCCTGCTCGATGTTGGCAGTGGGTATGCGTTCAATGTCCTTTTGTTTCACGGTGCCGACCGAACCTGTCAGGTCGCTTTTGCGCTGCACGCCATACCCCACGACGACAATTTGCTGGAGCAGGGTGCTTTCCTCGCTCATCGTCAGGTCAATGCGGCTGCGGCCCGCTATGGCTATTTCCTGCGGTGCAAAACCCGTATAGGAAAAAACCAGCACCACATCCGGGCTGCTGATTTCGATTGAATAATTCCCGTCCAAGTCCGTGGTCGTTCCGTAAGAAGTGCCTTTTTCGAGAATGTTGACCCCAATGAGCGGCAGCCCGTCCGTGGCTCCGACGACTGTGCCGCTCACGATGTGCTGCGCCTGGCCGAAGGCCAAAAAAGATAGCACCCAGCCGAAGGTCATTGTAATCCTGGTGATGTGCAAACGTTTTTTCATGGTTTTGTTTTTTTGAAAATAAATGATCCGTTGCTTCGGTACAGGTGCCGGATTCACCTGTTTGCGGGTTTTCAAATTCGAGTAACTTTGTGTTTCACATAAAATCACTCCATCATGCTGCTACCTGTTTCAGAAAAAAAGTTTGGCTTTACGAGAAAACCGCCGAAGCCAGACTTCCTGCCTAGCCCGCCTGAAAAAGGCGGCAGCGTTTCAAATCAAAACGATGCTATGGGATTGGTACATGCTAAAATGGAATTGATCAACAGCCGCGACATTTGGCGTTTCGAAGAGGGTATCATCGAAGAAGACCAAATCCGCCACATGGAAGTGGAATTTCTCGTTGACACAGGGGCTTGCATGCTTACCATCAACGAAACCATTCGGGAACAGCTCGGCCTTCCCAAACTGGAAACCCGTGTTGCTGAACTTGCCAATGGGGACAGCATCGAGTGCGATGGGGTCGGCCCTGTGGAGATTCGCTATGCGAATCGCCGTACATGGACTCCTGCGCTGGTGCTGCCCGGTAATGCCGAACCCCTCTTGGGCGCTATCCCAATGGAAGACATGTACCTCGTCGTGGAACTCCGCACACAGCGCCTCATCGTCAATCCACAGCATCCCATCATTCCGCAGACTTCGTTAAAATGAGCGTACAGGATTTTGCATACCTCAATTTCAGAAGTTCAGGTGTGTCATCTTGATGAATTGAAGGTTCAGGATTTGCAACAGTGATAAGGTGACATCTTTTTGCCTTCTGTAAACTTCGATTTCCAGCAGGCTGATTTAAGGCAAAAAGGTATCATCTTATTACGGTCAGTCTATGAGATGACAACTTTTTCCCTTTGACCACGCTGCTGGAAATTGATAAGTGGAGCAGGGAAAAAGATGTCACCTCACTCAGCTGCAGGTTGAGATGGGATGGATGAGAGGGCACTCAACCATCTCAACCATCCAACCATCTATTACTGCTTCACGAACTTGGCATTGCCGACCAACGCGCCGTCGCGGGTGAAACCGGCGAGGGTATAGACACCGGGCACCAGGTTGCGCACATCGAGATTGGCCATTGCATCATTGCCTACCCATACGTCGGCGACGCGCTTGCCAAGCATATTGTAAATTTCAAGGCGGGTAATACTTCCCAGGTTCTCGACCCGAAGTTGGGTCGTAACCGGGTTCGGTGCAATGAAAAGGGAGGCGACTTTAGGCACCTCGAACACATTCGTCGTGGCACAGTCGCCGCCGTCGAGCCTCACATCGTCGAAGTAGTAGGTCACGTCGCTTGGAGGTATGCTGCCAATGTCCCAAATCAGGGTGAGGCGGCGATACCGGCCATCGTCGGGTAGCGGGTTGGGAGAGGCGTTGAAATCGAAGGTCAATTCCTCCCACTCGTTGGTCTTCGTGTTGGTCACGATGTTGTCGCCGGAGGAACCGGGCGCACCGGGCGTGGCAGGATTCTCCAGTTTCATGGCAATGGGAACAATCTTGGGCGACCAGATTTTCATCTTGACGACTTTGGTCACGGTCAGATCAACATGGGCGGGCAGGTTGGTGAACATTCCCTGCCAGGGCTGTGAACTGCTTGCCTTCTCAACGGCCTTGCCCACGCGGGCACTGGTATTGATACCTCCGGGAGCGGGGTTGTTGACCAACTCAAAGTCACCGTCATTGTCACCGGGGAAGTAGAACCACTGGGTAGCGGTGTAGGCCGGTTCTTCAAAGTTGAGGATACAGCCGGTGAAAGGAGCTTGTGCCCAGGTGATGTTGTCAATGTAGTAGTCTTCCACCACGCCGGGGTGGTCGTTTCCGCCGTTGAAAAAGAAACACACCCGCTTATGGTCCATACCGGCCTGTGCAGAGAAGTCCACCGAGAGTTGTTGCCACTCGCCTACCTGGGTATAGTCCGTCCATAATTCGGCGGCAGGGCTGGTGCCCCCTTCCAATTTGAAAAGGATGGGAGCCGCCTGTTGGGCATATACCATCATGGACAACTGATTGAACACGGACAGGTCAATGCCATCGGGGAACTCATAACATAGGGCTGCCCAGGGTTCGTTGGGCTGGTCTTTGTACAGGCCGCTTTTGAGGGAACTGTTGGTGACGGAAAGCAGCGGGTTGTTCACGACTTCGAGCAGGGAGGAGCCTGCACCCACGTTGTAGTTGCGCTGGCACTCGAAGTCGTCAATGATGTTGGCAATCGCCACAACTCCCTCGCACGGATCCACGGTGGAGGTACTTTGCGTCAGGTTGTCGAAAAAGAACATAGCTCCTTGTTCGGCCAGCCCAGGGTTGAAAATGAGGCGTATGGCCACCCAGTCGGAAATGTTCTGGAAATCGGAGAAATCAAAAGAGAGTTTGACCCACTTGCCCGTTTCGGGCAGGGTGCGGTTCACGTCCTTGAAACCTTGCGCCACGCTTTCAAGCTGCATGGTCACGGAAGTGGAGCCGGCAGGTGCCCATACATCCAGGTTGTATTGTGGCTTTTGTGAAATGTCAATCACACCGGGAGCCACTGCGGAAAGTATAGAAAAAGCTGCTGTGCCTTTGGTGTATTTGCCCACCTTGGAGGAAGTATTGATGCCGCTCGGATCGGGATTGTCCACCACCTGGAAGGTACCGTGCTGCACCGTTTGTTGGTCAAAAGGCTCCCAGGGCAGGAAGGCAGTTCCACTTTCAAAATCCTCGATCACCGTCTCCGTTTTTTCGGCCCACTGGATGTCGTCAATGAAGTAAACATCGCCCGGTTCAGGTTCTTGGCCACCATTGAAGAAAATGACGATTTTTTTGTGGTTGGCCGCAGCTTCGGAACTGAAATCAGCCGTGTACTCCACCCATTGACCCGCCGTGGTCACGTCCATCCAGACTTCTTTCGGTGTGGAAAGGCCACCTTCCAACTTGAAGAGGATTTGCGTGACTTTTGGCGACCATACTTTTGTCACGAGCTGGTTTTTTTGGCTGAGATCAATCGGATGGTGGTAATCAATCAACAGGTTTTCCCACGGGCCGGGCGGGTCTTCGTAACGGCCTACTTTGGACGTAGGATTGACGGGATTGGGAGCCGGGTTGTTCACGACTTCAAGGATGTCCCAACCGTTGGTGTAGGTGGCGTTTCTGTTGCACTCAAAGTCGTCAATCATGTCGGGGTTGGGGGTCACGTTGGCGCAGGTGCCTTGCGGGTAAGCACAGAGGTTGTCGAAGTAGTAGGTATCCCCGCTGGTTTCCACACCGGGATCGAAGAAGATGATGACCTTGTTCAAATGGGTGTAATCCTTGGCAGCAGAGAAATCGAAGGTATAGGTTTGCCAGGCATTGGTCAGGCCAATATTGCGGGTTTTCTCGATAGGCGGGCCGCCGGCTCCTTCCAGTTTCAGCAATATCTGGGTGGGAGCGGTCGCATACACGTCCAGCGTGAACTGGTTGAGCACGCTCATATCAAAAGCTACGGGGCTTTCGGCCAAAAGCAGGCTGTAAGCATGGACATTGGATTTCACGTACTCGCCACACTGAGCAGAACTGTTCACGCTGTTGGGGGCGGGATTGTCCACCGGGCCGGTGAACACGCCGTCGAGGCCCTGCCAGCCCAGTTCGTTGCCGGTCTCGAATGTTTCGTAGCAGGCTTTGGCTTCCACCCCCACGATGTCGTCCCAGTAGAACGTTTCGGCTATGCCGGGCAGGAAACTGTGAAAGCTGATGAGGACTTTGGTCAGGCCGGTCGGATTATTGGCACCCGCCGTCAGGTCGAACGTGTATTCCACCCATTGGTTGGCGACGGTAATGTCCCTGGACTGTTCGACGGGCTGGCCACTGCCCTCAAATTTCAACAGGCATTTGGAAGGAGCCACCGGCGACCAGATTTTCACCTTGACCAGCCCATAAGTGGCCATGTCGGCAGGGGCCGGCAGGTCGGCAATGGCAAAGTTGAAATCAGAACCGGCATTGGTCGTGTAACTGCCGACAAAAGCACTGGTGTTGATGCCGGAAGGATCGGGATTGGCCACAGCACCATCATACGTGCCGTTGATACCGACCCACGGCAGATCGGAAGTCCCGCTTTCAAAGTTTTCGTAAACGATTTGCGCCCGGGCCGTGCCAAGGCCAAAGAACAACATCAGGAGGATGAGTAAGGAATTTTTCATGGTAAAAAGTTTAGCGGTTATTGATAAGTTGTATCTTGCAATTAAATTTTTAGAAAATGGAACTCCTTCAAAAAAAATTGACATATCAGGAATTTCGGAACATGGAGTTCGACGAAAATGATCCCTATTGGTACGAACTCATAAATGCCGAAATTGTGAGAAAACAATCACCCACCATCGAACACCAGATACTTTCTGGCGAAATCGAGTTTTTGTTGATGGCTTATGTCAAAAAACAAAAACTTGGCATCGTTGTCCATACTCCGATGGACGTTGTGCTTGACGACGGCAATGCTTACCACCCGGACATATTTTTTATCCGTAAAGACCGATATTTCATCAATGACCAGACCGAGAAAATCGTAACCGGTGCTCCAGATTTGGTTATTGAAATACTATCCAAATCAACAGCCAGCGATGATCGTGGCGAAAAAAAGAACAACTACGAAAAACACGGTGTACGGGAATATTGGCTCGTGGACCCGCAGAAAAAATCCTTTGAAGTTTATACGCTTATGAACGAACGCTACAAACTCACTTCCTACCTCGAAGGCTCGGGCACCTTGAAGTCAATTGTATTGGAAGGTTTTGAAATGGACATCGAAAGTCTCTTCGCAGAAGCGTCCTCGATTGGTTCGTAGTCGTTTTCAACCACGCACCCATTTTTTCAAAAAAACACCCCCCTCGCTTTTGAGGCGGAGCAAATACATTCCCGGCGGCAATCCGTCTATCGCCACGTTTTCCCGCAGCACACCGACGGGATATTTTTTGTTTTCAAAAACACGCCGCACCAGCCTGCCTTGCAGGTCCAGGACATCGAGCGACAGTGTTTCTTCCTTTACATTTTGAAACTCCACATTTAATATATCACCTGCCGGGTTGGGGAAAAGCACCCAATTTGCCGTCCCCGGCCGGCCCTGCGAAGCCCCGACCGGTTCCGCAACAAAACCGATGGCATCCAATGCCGGCTGGATTTCGGGATTGGCCATGAAAAGATTCCAAAGCAGGCGGGAGCGGTGGTTTTCGATCATGCAGATAATCGGCCCCTGGTCTATGGCGAGGTAACTCGTGGCAAACCAGTTTGCGCCGAGGTTGAAAGCATCGTAAAAGCCCATTTCGCCCCACAGTTTTTCACCCAAAACACGGTAAAAGTGCTTCAGTGCGGCCATGCTTTCCGCAGGGGTATAGGGCATGGAAGCGAGGGCAGCGGTTGGGGCGATGGTTCCGTTGTCCTTTCCCGCACCGGGTTCGTGGGCCAGGTAGCCCCAGGGATTGTCGCTGGCAGTAAGGCCCCAGCAATCGGCAGCATATCCTGCGTGGCCGAGCGGGTTGGCCATGCAGTAAGCCCGGTTGATGAGGGTATGGTTTTTATTTCGCTCAAAGTAATTGGTAAAAGTGTCCTTCTTGTGGCGGGGGTCGAAGCCGAGATAGGAGTAATGGGCAAAGAACAGCGGCCCTCCGAGTGGCGGCCCCACGTCGAGTTTGTGGCCGTACCAGGTCACTCCGCTCGCATAGTTTTGCGCCGTCCAGCCCGTGTTCCACAGGCTTGCGGGCACGGGGTGGGTGGGCGATGCAATGGCGAGTATGTAGGTGATCATTGCTTCGTTGAAACCCCGCAGTTGGAAGTTCATCTGCCACTGGTAATTGGGCGACCAGTGCCAGTACAGTACGCCCTCATTGTTTTTTCGGTGAAAATTCCAGTTCACGTTTTCCCATAACCCGGTGATGGAGGTGCGAAGGGCATCTTCCAGGGGGTCGTTCTGGTCGAAATAGGTGCGGGCACAGAGCAGCCCCTGCATGAGAAAAGATGTTTCGACCAAATCGGCCCCGTCGTCGAACTGGCTGAACGGCACTGTTTTGCCCGTTGCGCCGTTGAGCCAATGGGGGAACACGCCGTTGTATTTGTCGGCGAATTGAAGGAAACTGGTGATTTGGAGCAGCCTGTTCATGCCCTGCTGCCGGGTAATGTACCCCCGCTCGATGCCCACGAGCAGGGCCATGATGCCGAAACCAGACCCGCCCGTTGTTACGATGTCGCCGCTGGTATTCCGTTCCCTCGCCATTCCGCTCACGGGATGGGCGAAGTCCCAGAAGTATCGGAAGGTATAGCGCTGCACCATGTCGAGCAGTGCATCGTCGCTCATAGGGGCAACGGTAGCCTGCACGGTATCCGAAACGGCTATCACGGCGTTGATGCCGTTCAGTGCTGCCACATAATAATAATAGGTGTGCGGGGTTGCCCCTGGGAAACCCGTGAAGTCGAGCGTTCCCATATTGTTGATTGTTTTCAGCAAAGAAAAAGACTGCCCATCGGCTGAGCGCCAAACTAGATAGGCGGCGGGGTCTGTCCCCTGCGGTTTTTGCCAAGACAATTCCACATGACTGTCGTACCCAACGGCGAGCAAGGGGTAATTTCCTGCCGTCATTTCACCAAGACAAACAAGGGCAAGGGACAGGATGAGGGAATAATTCAGTAACGGTTTGGGCATTGTCGCAGTAACAGTTTTGGTTGTGGCCGCATTTTCCTGATTGCGGCTGATTTGATAAAAAATTGTAACTACATAGCAGGGGGTGTTTTTGGGGAAGAATTTTCAAATCTTCCCCAAAACACCCAAAAAATGCGGGAGGAGAGAAAAAATTTCATTTTTCCGCTCTCCTCCCGTTCCCTTCTATCCAGTTACTTTTATTTTTTAAAAGAGGAAGTTGCAGGACTATCGGACATTGACTACTTATTATTGATGGTGCCATGCCAGGCATAGGGAGTTGCTCCCCAAAATGTGGAAATCAAACCACTTATACTGTAGTTGTAAGCGGAGTGTAAGAAAAACCTTCAGCGTTCTTTGGCAAGCGGGAGAACAGGATACGATGTAATGGAACCACAAGCCCGAAACAAAAAACCGGGAATTGAGTAAAAGGCGTATATTTGCGCAGTTTTTTTGGGAGGGGCCTGAAAATCGGAATTTTGTAAAAAGTAAAATACTGATTTTCAGCGCATTGGCTTCCATTATCCACTTAACGCAACAGACATTTTACCGTCTGGGAAATGTGGGGGCGGGCCGGGTACGGCAATGGGCCGGGCGACATGGCCACACACCTTACAAAGGACGACGGATTCTTATTTCAAAATCCCTGTTTCAAAAATTTTAGCTTGTCATGCAAGGAAAAGGTATCATTAAGTTTTTTCTCGCGGCATTGGCTGTGGTCTCCCTCATCCAATTCCTTTATGTACTCCCGACCAACAAGGTCGAGAATAATGCCGACCGCTATGCTTCCACCGTTTGCGGCAACGAAGACAGCCCGGCGACCAGAGCCTGCCTCAAAAGCAATCGGGCGGCTTATCTGGACTCAATGAACTCGGAAAAAGTTTTCAGCATTCCGCTGCTGAAGTCTTTCACCTACCAAGACCTCAAAAACTCCCAACTCAACTTTGGCCTCGACCTGAAAGGCGGCATGAGCGTATTGCTCCAGGTGGACCTTCGCGACTTCATCCGGGCCATGGCCGGTAGCAGCGGTGACAACGCCATGCTGGAACAAGCCCTCGCCAAAGCATCTGAAAAACAGAAGACTTCCCAAACGGACTATATCAATCTCTTTGCGCAAGCATGGAAAGAAACGGCCGGGGACTTGCCGCTGAACAGTGTTTTCAAAAGAAACGAATCCTTGAGCGATAAGATCAACGCTTCCACTTCCGATGGCGAAGTGACCAGGGTGCTGCGCGAGAAGGCCAACGAAACGGTAGGCCTCACTTTCGAGTTGCTCAAACAAAGGATTGACAAACTCGGTGTCATCGGCCCCAATGTATCGCTCGACGACTCACGCGACATTATCCTGGTCGAACTGCCCGGCGTTGACAACCCGCAACGCGCAAGGACTTTCCTCCAGGCTGCTGCCAAGTTGGAGTTCTGGCACACCTATCGTTTTTCTGATCCCGGCATCCGCCAAGCCCTTGTCGCCGCCAATGAAAGGCTGAAAAAGGCTGCTCCAACAGAAACGCCCGCTGCACCTGCACCGGTGGAACCCGTGCCCGGCGATACTACCCTGACCGAAACCCAACCCGATGAGGTAGAAACGCCTACTGAAGCTGTTGCAGAAACACCTACCGAGCCAGACACGACCGACCCCGTTGACGACCTCCTTTCTACTGCGCAAGGCCCGCTGTTTGATCTCCTGACCCTCAACGACGGCCAAATGGGCAATGCACCCATTGGACAAGCTGACCGCAACAAACGTGAAACGATCTCTAAAATGCTGGACAGGCCGGATATCCGGGAATTGTTCCCCCGCGACATCTACTTCTTGTGGTCGCGCAAGCCGGCCAAAAACGAGAAGGGTATAGAAATACCCAATGTCTATGAACTGTACGCCATTAAAAAAGAACCCGGCAGCAACAATGCCCCCCTGGAAGGTGACCTCGTGACGGATGCTTTTGCAAGCCCAGACCCCACCTCCGGTGAATTGTCCATTTCCCTGAGAATGAACCAGGCTGGGGCACGTATTTGGGGCGTAATGACCCAAAAAGCCTTCAACGAAGGCAACCGGGAAATCGCCATTGTGCTCGATAGTACGGTTGTGTCCGCCCCCAGGGTCATCAACCCCATCCTGACAGGCGACTCGCAGATCACTGGAAGCTATACCGTGCAGGAAGCACAGGACTTGGCTAGTATCCTCCAGATCGGCAAACTGCCGGCCAGTACGCAGATCATACAGGAATCACTGGTCGGCCCCTCGCTGGGTGCCGAAAACATCAGCCGGAGCTTGAAAGCCCTGTTGGCTGGGTTCCTCTTGGTGCTGGCGTTTATGATATTTTATTACAGTGGTGCAGGTCTCATATCCATTGGTGTGCTGTTCCTCAACGTGATTTTCCTGTTGAGTGCAATTGCCTCCTTTGGTACGGTGCTTACGCTCCCCGGCATCGCCGGTATCGTTTTGACAATCGGTATGGCCGTAGATGCGAACGTAATCATCTATGAGCGCATCCGGGAGGAATTGCGGGCCGGGAAATCCCTTGCAGCAGCCATCCGGGACGGATACCAAAATTCCTACTCGGCCATCATTGACGGGAACGTCACCACCTTTCTTACGGCGGTGGTGCTCTCCGTTTTCGGCCTCGGCCCTATCAAGGGTTTCGCCGTTGTGTTGATGATCGGTATCATGACCACCTTGTTCACGGCGGTTCTGGTCAGCAGGATGGTATTTGAATGGTGGCTTGGCAAGGGTAAAGAAATCACCTTTGCACGGCCTGCTACCATGAACGTACTTGCCAACCTGAACATTGACTGGATGGGCAAACGCAAGCGCTTCTACATGGTGTCTGCCGTCATTACCGTACTCGGTATCCTGTCTTTTTTCATCCGGGGCTTCGACTTGGGCGTGGACTTCCGGGGAGGTTATTCCTACAATGTGCAATTCGAGCAGAACACCGACGCAGAGGCCATTCGCAGCGCCTTGACGGCAGCTTTTGAAAAAACGCCCGTCGTGAAAGCGGTTGATACCGAAAACACCTTCAATATCGTGACGGACTACATGGTAGATTCGGAAGACAAGGAAGCACAGGACAAGGTGATGGCTAAATTGCACGAGGGTTTGGCATCGCTGACGGGTGGCGCTACGCTTGATGAATTCAAAGACCCGGACGGGCGCCGCACGCACGTAACTTCGTTCAGCAAGGTCAGCGCCACGGTGGCCAGCGATGTAAAGAACAGTGCTTGGGAGGCCGTTATTTTCGGCTTGTTGGTCATTTTCCTCTACATCCTCATTCGTTTCTCCAAATGGCAATATAGTTTGGGAGCCGTTATAGCCACCGCCCACGATGCGCTCATCGTCGTTTCGGTGTTCTCGATTTTCCACGGCATCCTGCCTTTCCCGATGGAAGTGGATCAGGCATTCATCGCCGCCATCCTGACCATCATTGGTTACTCGGTGAACGACACGGTGATAGTCTATGACCGTATCCGGGAATATTTCGGCCTCTATCCTGAAAAAGATAAGTACGACGTGATCAACATGGCCATCAACAGTACGATGAGCCGTACTGTCATCACGGGTTTGACGACGCTGTTTACGGTGTTCGTCCTCTGGATGTTCGGCAGTGGCAGCATCAAAGGTTTTGCCTTTGCATTGGTGGTGGGTATAGTTGTGGGGACTTATTCCTCCGTGTTCATTGCCTCGCCCGTCATGTCCGACCTCTCGAAGGCCGATATCCGCATCACCTCCAAGCGGGATCCAAAAGACAAAGACAAAAAATCGTTTGGCCGCAAGACAGCCGCCAAAGCGGAATAGTGGAGAGAGAGGAACCTTTCCACATTGGTTTATACAAAAAATCCCTTGCAGTAAGTGTGCTGCAAGGGATTTTTGTTTGGCATCATTCTTGTCATTTTACACGCAAGTAAGTTTTGGTTAAAAATTGTAAGAATTGTCAAAGTCGCCCGGAGTTATTCGGGCTTTTTTTTTGCCCATAAGCAAGGTGGATAAACGCAAAAAAAAAAAACAGGGAACGGCAATGCACGTTCCCTGTTTTTTTTTCAAAGGCAGTAAAATCACTTTTTGCGCCGACGGCGCTGCTGCTGCTGCCTGCCTCCCCGGTCACGATCCCTGTCCCTGTCCCTATCCCGATCCCGGTCACGACCGCCTTGCCTGCTGGAGCGCTGCTGTTGCCGACCGCCTTGTTGGCCGCCATTGCTGCTGGTACGCTTCATCTGCGAGCGGGAAAGATTGTCAAGGGAAACATCCTCTATCAGCTTCAGCTTGCCGCCGGAAAGGCCAACCAGGTCTTCAATGATGATATCGTCGCTGACGTAGTGTTCCCGGTTCCAGGTACGATAGGCCAGTTTCATGTAGGAACCAATGACTTGCACAAAGCAGTCTTTTTTGTAGCCATCCTCCATGGTGAGGGCTTTTGCGATGAGCTTTTGCACATTGTGGCCATAATGCCTGAACCTGGTGTCCTTCGACGGATAGGGAACCCTATCGGGCTTCTTGTGCTCGTCTTCAGGTGTAGGAATGTAGCCGGTTGGCGTGTCCACATCGAGTTCATAGTCAGCAATTTGGAAAACATGGCGCCAGAGTTTGTCCCTGTAATCTTCCAGGTTCCTGTTTTGCGGGTGCATCTGCATCATCAGGCCGATGATCATCTCCACAAAATGCTGGCGCTTGTCCCTTTCGGGAATGTCTTTGGCATACCGGATCATGTTTTGGATATGCCTTCCATATTCCGGTATGATAAGTTCTTCTCTGCTTGAATTGTATTCCATTATCAAAAAAGGTTGACGAAGGGTGGATGAAAAAGTGTTTCAAAAAACGACATATCCCATCCGCCTTTTTTCCGGTTAGGAACGGTCAAAAAATTAATCCACTTTTTAAACCTCTATAAAACAGTCATTAAAAGATATTTCAAAAAATAAAATTGCATTCTATTTTTTTGGTGCTCCTCATTCTACGGTAACAGATTTAGCAAGGTTACGTGGCTGGTCCACGTTGCATCCCCGCATAACGGCGATGTGATAGGACAGCAACTGCAAGGGTATAACGGACAAAAGGGGCGTAAATGGCTCCTCTGTGTCAGGTATTTCAATAGTATAATCAGCTATTCGGTTGATTTCCTGATCGCCTTCGGTCACGATGGCCACCACAACTCCTCGCCTCGCCCTCACCTCCTCGATATTGGAAATGATTTTCTCGTTCAGGCTCTTGTTAGTGGCAATGAAAATGACCGGCATGTTCTCGTCAATAAGTGCAATTGGGCCGTGTTTCATTTCGGCGGCAGGGTATCCCTCGGCGTGGATGTAGGAGATTTCTTTCAACTTTAAAGCTCCTTCCAGCGCCACCGGGAAGTTGTAGCCTCTGCCCAGGTACAACGCATTGGGCGCATCCTTTATCTCCGCTGCTATGTAACGGATTTTGTCATTGTTTTTCAAAATCTTGGCCACTTTATCGGGGATTTGCTCGAACTCAGCGAGCAGGTTGCTGAAATATTCGTCAGAAATAGTACCCCTGGCTTTCCCGATTTGAAGGGCCATCAGGGTCAACAGGGCGACCTGTGCGGTAAATGCCTTTGTCGAGGCCACACCGATCTCCGGCCCGGCGTGGATGTATGAGCCAGCATCGGTCAGGCGAGCGATGGACGACCCGACCACGTTGACGATTCCATAGAGCAGTGCCCCATTTTTTTTGGCCAATTCCAGTGCTGCATAGGTATCCGCCGTTTCGCCCGATTGGGAAATTGCAATGACCACGTCCCGATCACTGATGACCGGGTTGCGGTAACGAAATTCGGAAGCATATTCCACCTCTACCGGGATGCGGGCCAAGTCTTCAAAGAGATATTCTGCAATAAGGCCGGCGTGCCAAGAGGTTCCGCAACCCAATATGATGAAACGCTCTGCCGATTTGATACGGTCAACATAATTGTCCATACCGCCGAGCCTGACCCAGCCTTCCTCGGCACTGATGCGACCGCGCATGGCATCGAAGATGGTAGTCGGTTGTTCGTTGATTTCCTTGAGCATGAAATAATCGTATCCGCCTTTTTCCAGGCGTTCGATTTCCATATTCAGTACCTGCACGAAGGGCGTATGGAGTTCGTTGTCAATATTGCGGATTTCGTAGTCACCGTTGCGGTTTACGACGGCGATTTGTTCATCGTCGAGATAGACCACTTTTTTGGTGTATTCCACGATGGGCGTACCGTCGGAAGCGATAAAAAACTCGTTGTCGCCGATGCCGATCACCAGGGGGCTGGCTTTGCGGGCCGCCACGAGCTTGTCGGGGTCGTTCCTGTCAATGACGACAATGGCATAAGCCCCCACCACATTGGTCAGCGCTTCCCGGACAGCTTCTTCCAAAGGCAGTCCGTCCCGCTTCTGAACCTCTTCGATCAAATGGACAAGCACTTCCGTATCGGTTTCGGTATGGAAAACATGGCCTTCGTTTTCAAGTGCTTTTTTCAAAGAAGAATAATTCTCAATGATGCCGTTGTGGACAAGGGTAAGGCGCCCATTGCCCGATACGTGGGGGTGGGCGTTCACGTCGTCGGGCTTCCCGTGCGTGGCCCAACGGGTATGCCCGATACCGGTACTGCCCGTCAGGTTGCGATCTTTGGCGAAGTCAACCAGTTCCTGAACTTTACCTTTTTTCTTGTAAATGTTGAGACTGCCGTTCAGCAGGGCAATGCCGGCACTGTCATAGCCCCGGTACTCCAATCTTTGCAATCCTTTGATCAAGATGGGGTAAGCATCTCGTTGGCCAATGTAAGCTACGATTCCACACATGATTTATTGAGTGTTTAGTGAGCACGCAGCAATCAAAAAACAAACGCTTGTTTTACTTTTACTGAAGACAAACACAGATTCGGCAAAACCAGGAAATTATTTTTTGACCGTTACAAAAACTCAAATGTATGGTTATTTTAAATTGGATGTATTGATAGCATGAGAATAGTTGCGAATTGTATCATTGATGAATGCCTGATAAGCAGGAGATAGCCCAACACCGGACAGACAGAAAATAGCCTCGTATCAATCCTGCCTTTGTGTTCAAAACCTCGTGTAGCTCAGGCGGAGTTTCGCTGGAGTGGCCCCGTTGCGGGGACCTGCCAACACGACCCTTTCGGCATGTTCCTGTTTAAGATAGACCGTCACCCGGATTTTTTTGCTGGCCAATCCCCTTTGTATATTTTGATAATGGGCTGTAATGTTCAGTTTGTAGTTGCCTTCAGTGGTTACTCGCCCCCCGAAAATATCGCCGAAATTATCGCCCTGGCGAGAAACAGCAATGGAAACGTCGTCAATGACCCGCAGCGCCCCGTTGTCCCTTACCTCTGATGCCACAAATTGCTGCACTGGGTCATACGAGGACATGATGTCGTCGGGCAAGTTGACAATGGGCAGGACGAGTTCGGCCCGGTTTACTACGATATTGGTCAGCGCGTCGGCGTATGGAAACTCGATGTCAATGTTGAGGCCGGCCATTCCCTGAGCGAAGAAAAGGCTGTCCTTGATGACAGGCGAAGGGCCAACAAAATCGGCGGCGATGGAGCCGCTGTAATCATGGGTGAACTTGGCCGACACGGGGTTTCTGGCAAACACCGGGAAATTGTACTGCCGATACACGCCGGCAGCATCGTTGTAATAGACCCTCAATGCGGTCAGGGAATTTCGGACGTTGAAACTCACCAAACCCTTGTTTTGAGAGGCTGGCCGTATTTCTATTCCTTTGAAAAATCCCAGAAAATTGGAAGCGGAAGTAAACGTAACCGAATCCGCCGTAAAAAAGGCGTTGCTGAAAGCCGGATCAAGTTTGATACGCAGGTGCGGTGGCAGCTTTTGCGTCACTAAACTGTCATTGTTCGGCACAATAACGACAACCGAATCGGCCACTTTGGGCACAACGGTTACAGTGCCTATCATCTGGGGTTTCACCTCAAAACCGTCATTGGAGTAGTAAATGACAGAGTCCCTGAAACCCTCTACCAGTTCGTAAATTTCAAACGTGTGCTCCTCATCCAGGTTGCCGTAAGAAAATGCTGCGTTGTATGGCAGCATGAGAACAATGGAGTCCAGCAAGGCCCCCTGGAAATTGGCTGCAGTCGTATTCAGGTTGAACTGGGCGTAAATCGTGGCGGTACTCCTACCGAAAACAGGGTCCATGAAATCGCCACAGTGAAAGTTCGTGAAATCGGTGGTGAACACATCAGGGTCGAACGTCCTCACCGAATCGCCAATAACCGTAAAACCGGTTAGCGTCACGGTATCCGTGAACTCGATGTCCAATTCGTCGCCTGCGAGCAGGTCAGAGCCGATAACGGTTGGGTCGTTGCAGGAAAAAAGGGCATAAGCAAGTATCGTCAGCACCCAGGGTGCCCGTGAAAGAAGCTGTTTCATCCGTTTGGTCAATTCAATTTTTTCAGTGGAAATGGTGAAATGCGCATGAAAAGAGTGCGGGATAAAGAAAGGCGTTGTATCAAGATGCAATGCGGGCAAAAGGGTTTGAAACTAACTGAAACCGACGTTTAGCAAACCTTCGTAGTTTGGTAAACGTAGTCAAGAATGCGAATAACGGGTTGAAGCAATAGTTGATTTTCAGGTGGCCGAAAAGCCAGATTTCCGAAGTTGATAAAACTTCGGAAATCTAATTGCCTGATTGACAATGCCTTCGGAATCAAACCCGTTATTCGCTTCCTGGAGTACCATGAACGAAATTCTTGTGGGCCAGACCTGTTAGCACTTGGAGTGTGCTGACAGGTCTTTTAATCTTCAAAAACTTGGTTCATCTGCCTCTAAAGGGCCATGAACGAAATTCTTATAGGCCAGACCTGTTAGCACTTGGAGTGCTAACAGGTCTTTTAACCTTCAAAAACTTGGTTCACAGCCCACCAGTTGGAGCGGGAAGGGCCTAATGCCCTACCGTTTCTTCTTCTTCGAGCAAAGAATGGTAGAAATCGAGGTAAGTCGGCAACAGTTCATCCTCATCTTGAAAATCCAATACCGGCTTACCGGAAGCCACGACAATTTTTTCAATGGGACTTGGCAGCGAATTGCTGCCCCTGATGAGCGCATCGGAGTAGTGGACAGCTCCCTGATGAAGGTTAACGCCCTGTCCGTTCATGTATGCCCTCAAATCCTCTTCTTCCAGGTTGTTGATGGAGGCTTTTGCCAGAAACCCTTCGGGAAAAGTGCCCTCCATCATTTCATCATAAACGGAGTAAATGATTTTGGAATGTTGGAACAGCGGTTCCGTCCGGTAGGCCTCCCGCACGTAAAGTGGAATAAGGCTCGTCATCCAGCCGTGGCAATGGATAATGTCAGGTGGCCAGCCGAATTTTCGCACGGTTTCAATCACGCCTTTGCAGAAGAAAACCATGCGGTCGGCATTATCTTCGAAGGGGCGGCCTTCGTCATCCGTGAAGACCGACTTGCGCTTGAAGAAATCGTCGTTGTCAAGGAAATAAACCTGCATCCTGGCACCAGGAAGGGAGGCAACCTTTATGATAAGCGGAAAATCGTCATCGTCCACAATTATGTTCATCCCGGACAACCGCACTACCTCATGTAGGCGGTGCCTGCGTTCGTTGATTGTACCAAAACGGGGCATCAACACACGGATTTCCATGCCCTTGCCCTGCACATACTCCGGCAATCTTCTCACCACGGCCGAAATTTCCGAGATGGCTGTGTAGGGTTCCATCTCCTGCGTCACAAATAAAACTTTCTTCTTTTCTATCATTTTTCACACAAATTTTATGAGTAAAAACACCTCAATGAACGAGTGCGCAAAGATAGTAAAAAAAAGCCCGGTTCTTTGCACGTTTCATAGACAATTATATTTGTAAAAGCGAAACAAAGTTCATTTCAAAACAAATAACCAACTGAAAATCAATTGGTTTTAAACAATAGGCCATCAAAGTGACCAGAAAGGCAGAACCTTTGTCAGGGAATGGATCAATGCGTTGGGAAAACAGCTACTTTTGCCGCCGTCAATTGGCAATTGCCCATTGCACTGAATCATCAACCAATGATAACGAACCCTTGACCCATGCTGCTTTTCAAACAAGTCGCTCCGTTGCGCAAGCATCTTACCCAAGTAAAAAAAGAGTGCAAAAAAATTGGTTTTGTGCCCACGATGGGGGCGCTCCACGAAGGCCACCTTTCCCTTGTCCGCCGCTCGCTCAAGGAAAACTGCTGCACCGTATGCAGCATTTTCGTCAACCCTACACAGTTCAACGAGGCTTCCGATCTGGAGCATTACCCCCGAACGCCCGAAAAAGACCTCGGCCTGCTCCTGGGAGCGGGATGCCAAGTGCTTTTCATGCCCTATGTCGAAGAGGTTTATCCTGCCAAGAAAACAATCGGCCCCGATATTGACTTTGGCTACCTCGTCGAACCCATGGAAGGCGCTCACCGCCCCGGTCATTTTGCGGGCATGGCGCAGGTCGTCCATCGGCTGCTCGAAATCGTGCGGCCCCACCGCCTCTACATGGGCCAAAAGGATTTCCAGCAGTTTACCATCGTGCAGCACATGCTCCACCAGCTACATTCTTCGGCAAAACTGGTCGTATGCCCCATCGTGCGTGAACCGGACGGGCTGGCCATGAGCAGCCGCAATGCACTGCTCGGCCCAGAAGAAAGGGCACTGGCTCCCCGCATCTACCAAACCTTGCTGGATACCAGGAAAAAAATGCACGCCCTGTTTCCAAGACAACTTGAAGAAGAGGCCCTCCGGCAACTTTCCGTGCCCGGCATCGTGCCCGAATATTTCAACATCGTGGACGGAAAAACGCTCCGCCCCGTGCAACTGTTCGAGGACACGCACTACGCCGTAGCCTGCACTGCCGTTAAAATCGGCAACGTGCGGCTCCTGGACAATATGATATTGAAGGACCACTGAACAGCCCTTTTTTGTGTTGAAAACTTTGTCCCATTTGAAGGTCTATTACTTGAAAATATTTCTACATTTGCGCCCGCTTTGAAAAAACCATCCAAATCAACAGGACGAAAACCTACGGCAAGGAAACCAAAACCACTACACAAACTAAATCTCTTACTGAATGTCAAACGAATATCAATACATGGTGGACTTCACATTGCCTAAAATCCTTTCTGAAGACTTCCTCCGCCTCATACCCCACCAAAGAGCCAAAGTCAACAAACTCTTCCGCGACGGCAAACTCCTCAATTACGCGCTTTCCCTCGACAACTCTAAACTTTGGGCCATCGTCTGCGCCAACTCGGAAATCGAAGTCGTCGAATTCCTCGACCAACTTCCGCTTACCCGGTTCATGCAGTTTAAAATAAGCATGTTGACCCTCTACAACGCCGTCAACGCCGATGCACCCGTTTTTTCGATGAACTGAGCGCGTGACTTGTCCTGAAATAC
>JRYF01000309.1_pt1 | contig 29720 bp, 51 predicted proteins | sample 235331 | NCBI WGS metagenome assembly JRYF01 (sample SAMN03074217, study PRJNA261475) | activated sludge metagenome | biome: Wastewater Treatment Plant; feature: Wastewater; material: Activated sludge; isolation source: activated biomass of a wastewater treatment plant treating hydrocarbon... ...
AGACGAAATCAGCGTCCCGGTAACTACCTTCACCGTCACAGCTTTTGCGCCGGATATTCTCACCGGCATCACGCTCGACGTTCCGGCTACCAGCTATTCGCTGACGGGGCTGGCGCCGATCATCGACCTGACTGTTGAAGTCCCGGCCACGACCTACACTCTCACGCCGGTCGCGCCAACCATCAACAGTGACATTAATCTCGACGTTCCTATCACCTCCTACACCGTCATCGCTCCTGCAGTTGAGACCGTGCTGCAGTTGGTCTTGCCACTCACGGCATACACGGTCTCGGCTCCGGCGCCCTCGATCGCACAGGAGATTGCTGTTGAAGCTACAGCGTATCTGCTGGCGGCGCCGGAGCCTCAAATCACTCTGGACGTAAATGTCCCGGCCACCTCCTTCGCGGTTGCGCCGTTCGCCCCGGACATTGGGCTGACTACCGCGCTTGAGATAGAGTTGACCGAGTATGTCCTGACTCTGCTGACGCCGGACCTCATCTCCACGCTCTCTGTCGAAATCCCGGCGACAGACTACACAATCACCGTGGGGACGGTCCGCATCAATCTGGGACTGCCGTTTGAGGTCGGTGAAAGCAGGACCATCGCAACCGCAGGAGAGACTCGCACTACCGTTCAACTCGCCGACAGCATGACCGGCGTAACCGCCCACTCAGGGAAGACCACGATATGACTTTCTACCTGAAAACGGACAACACCGCAGACGTTCTGAACCTCGTGCTGCGCGATGCCGCTGGCACGCCGAAGAATATCACCGGGGCCAGCTCAGTCCGCCTTCACCTCATCAACGCCTACGGTAACCTCGTCCTTGATGAGGAGATGACTGTGGTGGATGAGGCCGCCGGCGAGGTGCAGTACATTTGGGCCGCGGGCGACCTAGAGCAGGCGATGGTGTATCAGGGCGAAGTGGAAGTGATCTACTCCACCGGGCTGCGGCAGTCCTTCCCGAACAACGAGAATTACATCATTGAAGTGGAAAGGAAACTGGCATGAGCCTTCGGCCGCGTACCTCAGTTGCCGTTCAGCGGGCGGACCTGCTCATCACCGCGCCGGTCGCCGAGCCCATCACTGTCGGTGAACTCCGTGAGCATCTGAAACTGGCGCCGGGGCAGGAAGAGCGGTTCCTGCAGGCAATGATTATAGTGGCCCGCGAGGCGCTCGAGCGGATCACCGGCTTGGCTCTGCTGACGCAGACGTGGCGCATGACGCTGGATGACTGGCCGCGCCAATCCGATCGCTGGTGGGACGGCGTTGTGCAAATGGCTATCTCGGAGTTGTACTCTGGCGGCGGCCCTCGTTGGGTGGAGATTTCTCGTTACCCACTGCGGTCGATTGAGTCCGTCAAGACCTTCGACAGCGAAGGTAATGTGACTAACGTCTCGGTCACTGACAATTTTGATGTTGACAACACTTCCATTCGTGGTAGGATGATCTTGAAGGACGGGAAGAGCTGGCCGATCGCTCTCCGCACTCACGGTGCTATCGAGATCGAATACAAGGCTGGCTATGGGGACTACTGGAACAGCATCCCCTGGGGTGTGCGGCAAGCGGTCATGCAGATGGCCGCTTATTTCTATGCCCACCGCGGAGACTGCAACGGCGACAACGCTTTCAGGAAATCTGGAGCGGCCGGGCTCATCTCCAATCACTCGAGGGCGCGCCTGTGACCCGATGCTGTGATATCACGGCGGGCGACCTGCGCACGCTCATTCAAATTCAACGCCTCACCCGAGTCTCGGATGGCTACGGTGGGGCCACAGAAACCTGGCAGGACGATCCGCCAGAAGGCGTGTGGGCCAGGGTGAAAACGCTCACGGGAACGGAAGCTTGGGAAGCTGAGCGTATTCAACCGGGCAACCTGAAGAAAGCGATCATTCGCTTCCGTGGCGATAGCTACGGCGCGCCTTACTACACCGCCTCTGACCGCGTTATCATTCGCGGCCGCGAACACGCAATTCTCGCTGTCTCAGATATGGAAGAGGCGCAGACCTGGTTGGAAATCTACATGCATGAGAGCCGCCCGTCATGAGAGTGAACATCTCCTTCCGTAACCTCGAAGAGGTTGGCGCGGACCTTCTCCGGCTGAGTCATCGGCTCGAGAAAAGCTCGCTAGAAATGAAGAACAACCTTGCTCTGCTGATCAAGGATCGTATTGTCCTCGACATGAAAGAGTCGAAAGGCGGCCGCGTATATCGCAGGCGGAACCCAAACCGTACTGTGCAGGCCTCGGCTCCGGGCGAGTCCCCGCTGTATGACCTAGGCTCGTTCGCAGCTTCGATCCAGGTGCAGAAGGCCAGCGGCCCGCATCAGCCCGCTCGCATCGGCTCAAACGACTTCCGCGCTGACCTGTTCGAGTTCGGCGGCGTCGATCCGGGCTCGAACAAATACATCGAACCGCGGCCCTGGCTTTGGCCGAACATCGAACGGACAGCTAAGGACGTCCGCCGGATCATGGATGAAGCTGTGAGAAAGGCTCTCTGATGGCCTTGATGCTGAATGCGCAAAAAATGATCTACGATCGACTGACGACCGCGCTTCCAGGACAGCGCGTCTATGATGATGTTCCGAACCTGCCTGACGGGCAGCCCGCGTCCGACTTCCCCTACATCACTGTTGGCGACGACATGGAGGTGCCGTGGGATACAGACGACACGCTTGGCTCGGATATTACTTTCGTCCTCCACGTCTGGTCCCGGTATCAGGGAAAGAAGGAGGTCAAAACGATCATGCAGAATATCTACAACGCTCTGCACCGGCAGGTCGCCGCACTCGACGCGCTGGCCACGGGAGTCCGCGTTGTGGATTGCCTGCATGAGTTCTCCCAAATCTTTGAGTTGGGAGATGGCGCAACCAGACACGGTGTGTGTCGCTACCGGCTACGCATAGAGAAGGAGTAAACTCATGGCGGGCTACAATGGAAGAGCACTGAAGGTCGAATGGGATGGCACCGTTCTCGTTGGTGTCCGCACCCGCGGCTATACCATCTCGAACGAGTACGTCGATGTGACGACTGACGATGACCTGGGTTGGCGGACTCTGCTGGCGACGCCGGGCCTGCGGTCGATGGAGGTTACTGTCGGCGGGATTTCTTCGAGCGAAGTCTTGATCGCGGAGATCATGAAGTCGAGCATCACCGGCGAGCCGCTGGAAATGCAGCTTCCGTCGAGCCTCAGCTCACCCGGCAACATCACCGGCAACTTCGTTTGCTCGTCGTTCGAGCAGACCGGGGAGCATGATGGTGCCGTTGAGTTCTCGGCTACCTTCATGTCGATGGGCGCTGTGACCTACACGGCCTCGTCCGGGACCTGATATGGTTCTGTGATCGTGGCACACATACATATGGGAGACTGTCATGCGTGAGCTGACTGTGAAACTCGGCGACAAGAGTGTCCGGCTTGTCGCCAACTTCAAGGCCGCGAAGAAGATTGCAGAAGAGGTTGGTGATCCCCTGATGATCGGCCGGGAGAGTCTGCTTCTCTCCATGATGCTTGAACGGGGGATGCCGTACACGCCGAAGTGGGATTTCACGGTGGAGAACATCTCATTGATGCTCTTCATCGGAATGGAGGCCGCGGGCGAAAAACTCAGCAAAGAAAAGCTGCGGCTGGAGGACGTCCAGGACCTGGTGTTCGAGGTCGGCTTCGTTCAGGTTCGTACCATCGTCGTGGAGTATCTTCAGCTAATCATCGGGCCGCGGCCGGAAGAGTCCCTCGATGACATGGTGACGGAAGGGAAGTCTGAGGGAAACTGACCTGGGCTGACTTCGAGAAGACTGCGTATAAGCAGGCGCGGTCTTGGGGAATGCAGCCCAGCGAGTTTTGGGAACTTTCGCCGACAGAGTTTTGGTGGGAGTTCGACGCGAAGCTGAAGGAGGCGAAACGCGTCAACGAGAAGTTGGAAGACTTCAAGACGAAGAGTAAGAGTGGCTTCAGTGAGAAAGAGTGGGCAGATGCCCGGAGACGTTATTCGGAGATGAAGCGTGACAAGCTATCAAACTGAGCTGATCATTGGAGGCGACTCGAGTCAGGCCTCCAGTGAAATCACGAAAGTCAAGCTTCTGCTCGATGGTCTCGGGCGGACCTACAAGAATGTTTCGCTGGACGGAACTAAGGGCGCCGACAATACCGCCGCAGCTTATGAACGGCTGCGGCGGCAGATGGACCCGCTCTACGCCACGTCCAAGCGGTATGAGAATGCGGTTCGTACGCTGCAAGCCTCACTGAAGGCGAAGATCATCACACAAGCGCAATATGATGCCGCGCTTGAACGCACAGCCCTGTCCATGAACATGGTCGAGCACAGCGTTGAGGGGATGAACCGCCAAATTCGTTCCTCGCGGTTCCATACGGCGAACATCGCAGCGCAGTTCAATGATATCGGGGTCATGTTCGCTGCGGGCCAAAACCCGTTTATGACGGCTATTCAGCAGGGCACGCAGCTTAACCAAGTATTCGCGCAGATCGGCGGCCATAGAACTGCCCTTGCTGCCCTTGGCCCTGCTCTTATGTCGATGATTAACCCTATGTCACTGCTGACTATTGGCGGCATCGCGGCCGCTGGTATGCTGGTCCAGTGGGGCATCAGCATGGCGTCCGCGAAGGAGGAAACCAAAGCCTTTGACGAGATGATTAAAGGCTTGACTGAGGCGACGGCCGACTACACAGGGGAATTGGCTAAGCTGCGGACCGGCCTGGACAACGTGTTCGAGGCCAATGCTGTCGAGCGGGCCGCGTTCCTCCGTGCTGAGATTGAGCGACTCACCACCCTCATTCAGACCCGTTACGGACACCTGGCTGAGGGGACGCGAAACTTCGTCACTAATTTGGATGATATTCTGAAAAAGTATCAGACAGAACTGAACCTGCTTGATGAGAAGCTGGCGAAGCTTGAGCAAGAGCGGGCCGCTGTTGAATGGCGCAAGCGGAATGAAGAAGCGTTCATTGCGCTGATGGAGCGGGGAGTTAAGGCCGCCGAAGATCGCGTCAAAACTGATCTTGTCGGGTTCGTGGCCCGCATGGCTGATGCCATTGACCGCGCAGAGAAGAACCAGCAGCGACTCAACACAGCTATTGCGGCAACTTACCGCGAGTACGCTGAAACACGAGCGGAGGCAGATAAACTCGAGGCCGCCATCATGGAGGCTTACCGGGCCGGAAACCTCCTGTCTAAACTCGACATTGCGGGCGGGATCATCTCAGCCGCTGATGCCGCGTCCATTCTTGCGGCCAACCTCGGCGTGAGCGTCGGCTTCGCGGCTCGGCTGGCGCAAATTCAAGCGCAGACGCCTGAACAGAACAGAGAACAGCTTCTGAGAGAAAGTGGCCCGGCCGGTCGTGGACTGCCTGGCGCGCCGACAATGGTGCCCGCGCTGAACCCTGGCCTCTTCACCATGCCTGACAATCCGAAGGTTGGCGGCGGCGGCCGCAGGCGTGGCGGCGGAGGTGGCGGCGCCAAGGAAAATAAGTACGCTGAAGAGCTTGAGCAACTCCGTGAGTTTCTGATGACGGAGGCAGAACTCGAACTCAACGCACACATGAAGCGACAGGAGACGCTGAAGGCCGCGCTCGATCAGCGGCTGCTGACACAGCAAGAGTACCTTGCACTCGAAGCCCAGCTTCAACAGCAACACGCTGACAAAATGGCAGAGATCGACGCCTACCGCTACGGAGACTCGCTGCTCAAAGCAGAGACTTTCTTCGGCGAGATGGCAGACGCCTTCGCTGGCGGCAATGAGGAGATGCAGAGAATTGGCAAGGTATTCGGGGCGGCGGAAGCACTGGTTAATGCTTGGCGGGCCTATTCTCAAACGCTGGCTGACCCGACGCTTCCCTGGTTTGCGAAAATCCCGAAAGCGGTAGCTGTGCTGGCCGCTGGTATGCAAGCAGTGAGTGCGATCAAAGGAGGGCGAAAATCTGGTCCGTCCGGTGGCGGCAATTCTGCTGCCGCTCCCGTGGCCGCCCCGGCTGGCACCTTCGTCAACGTCACGCTTCAGGGCGGCAATCAGTTCGGCCGTCAGCAGGTCATCGGGCTCATCGCGGAAATCAACAAGGCACTCGAGGATGGCGCGGTTATCAAAGGCATCAGGGTGAACACATGATTATCTTCCAGACCAGCTACTCGCTGCCCGGCGGGGATCAACCCCTGACGCACTCCCGCATTGCCCATTCACTGAACTGGTTGTCGGGAGGCACGATCAGCGCCAGCTCGACGGCCGCAGGCTACTTCGACACAGCGCCGAACAACTCCCTGACTTATGAGCGGTGGAAACCGAGTGCACTTGCAGCCACCTGGGAATACGATCACGGTTCCGCATCCAACTGCGACTATTGCGTGATCGCAGCGCACAACATGGGAATGAACGGCAACACGCTGCAAATCCAGTATTGGAACGGCTCGAGCTGGACCGGCGTTATTCCCTCGACGGCCATCACCTCGGATGAGCCGATCATGGCAATCTTCGGGCTGCAGAACCGGCAACGGTGGCGGATACAGGTCTCGAACGGAACCGCGCCGGAGATCGGCTTTATCAAGTTTGGCCGCGCACTGCAGATGGATCGACCAATGTACGCCGGCCACTCTCCGCTTTCATTGGCCCGTCAGACTATGCTGAGGGCGAATTATTCAGAAACCGGAGAGTTCCTTGGTCGAACGAAACAGCGCGTAATGCTGGCTACCGAGTTCGCATGGCAGCACCTATCGCGGACTTTTATCTACGGCGCCTGGCGGACGTTCCAGCGTGCCACCGAGTCCGAGCCGTTCGTGATCGCGTGGCGGCCTGATAACTATCCAGACGTCGGGTTCTGCCAACTGGATGCAGTACCCATCCCGCAGACGATGGGCGTGCGGGATCTCTTCACAGTCTCCATGCAAGTGAGGGCGCTCGCTTATGACTGAGACCACCATCGGCCGCGAACCCCTACAGATTGTAGAAATCAAGCAGCCGTTCTGTCAGCGGCGCTACGGTATTCTCGGCTGCCCGGCGGGCCTTGGCTCAGTGGCCACTACCGCCGTTTCAGATCTTTCTAACTACACGGCCACGAACGGCTCACTCAGCTCAATCACCGGCGGCATCCGGCTGACCAGCAGTGCCTTCGACGCTTTCATCTCCATGGCCTCAACGGCGCCCGGTTTCGCGGGCAGCGATTTCCGCTATGTCGTTGTGCACGGGAAGATGCAGACGGTTGCGACAACGCCACAATTTGTGCTGCTGTATGGGACGGCCAGCCTCGGCTTTGCTGGTACACGGCAAATGTCCGCGATCAACTTCTCGACGAAATTCCGTGATGTTCAACTCGATGCCATCCAGGCCGGGCAGGAGTTCATCGCGGTTTTCGACGCTGCAACCTCAACCAACTATGCAACTGACTGGCAGGGCAATACCATCACCCGCCTACGGTTCGATGCTTTTGCGAATCACTCACATATAGTGGACATTTACTCCATCACAGTTTGTACACAAAACCTTATCTCCAATGCAGACAGCGCCTGCTACAACACGCGGGCCACCTGCCGGAACCCGGAAACATACTCCCTCGGAGACCCTCTGTCGCTTTACTTCGGCAAAGGGCTCCCCGCCGAGAACGGCCTCGTCCCCTATATGTTCAAGGGGCTGGAGAGCGTCTCGACCTCGCCTACAAAGATGAACCTGGCCGGTGCTAGCCTCGATGCCCAGGGCCTCGGCAACCGCGCACTTTGTAACGTCAGCATCTCCGACTTCCAGCACTCAGACCGCGTCGTGGACCCCTATGCTAGCGACAGATCATGGAACCCGCTAGATCGAAGCCGCGGCAGCTTCTGGACTCGCTGGATCGCCCGCAACCGCTACCGGCAGGGGATACAAATTCAGATATACGAGGGCTATGCCGGACAAGCACTGGCCTCGATGCAGAAGCGCCTTTACTTCTGGGACTCCATCAGCCACCCCGGTAGCGGTGTGACCATTGCCGGAAAAGACATTCTGGCAAGGGTGGAAGAGCGGAAAGCCCAGGCTCCGCTGGCGACGCAGAGTGAACTTAAGGCTAATATCACAAATTCGCAAACCAGCTTCATCGTGATCGGCGCTGTCGATGCAGACTTCCCGTCCTCTGGTATTCTTCGCATTGGCGAAGAGATTATGACGTACTCGGGGAAGAGTTTCTCTGCCGGGGACACCACGTTCACTGGAGTTGTTCGCGGGCAAGAAAACACCACAGCGGCCGCGCATAACCAAGCCGACGCAGTTCAGCTCTGCCTCAAGTATGAAAACATGAGGCCGGATGATATTATTGAGGACCTCCTCACTACCTTCGCAGGGATTGACCCGGCCTGGCTCGACCTCGCTGGATGGGCCACTGAGATCACTGAGTACCTGCCAAGCTATCTGCTGACGACGCTGATCACAGAACCGCGGGCTGTAGCCGATCATGTGTCGGAGGTACAGAACCAGGCCCTCATCAACATCTGGTGGGATGAGCGGGATCAACTGGTGAAGCTGAAGGCCGTCCGTGCTGTGGATGAGCCGCCGCCGGTCATCAGTGAAGAATACAACATCCTCGCGGACAGCTTCTCAATCACAGAAAAGCCGCGTGAACGGGTATCGCAGGTTTGGATACCCTACGGTCGCCGAGATTACGTCAAGAGCTTTGATGATATCAAAGCGTATGCTTACCTGCAAGTCGTCGGTGATCTGGAGAGTGAGACGGACGTCAAGTATGGCGAGAAGTCGATCCGACGAATTTATGGCACTTGGCTGCCGACCACGGCACTCGCAGCCAACACTGGCTCAAAGATCATCACCCGGTTCTCAGAAGTCCCGTATGAGTGTGAGTTCTCGCTCGACGCAAAGGATCGCCAGTACAGTGTCGGCGACGTAGTCTCCATCTCCCATCATCTCGACGTGGATGAGTTTGGAGATCGCCGCCTCCGCTTCTGGACTATCGTGTCCTTCGAGGAAATCGTACCTGGCGAGATTATCCGCTATGTAGCGGAGGACACCACACTCTACGGGAAAATCCACTACGTCATGGCGACGGGCGCGGCTAATTATCCCGGCTACGACTCCGCTCCTGTGAAGAACGCTTACATCGGTAATGCCGCTGGACTGCTTTCTGATCTCGAACCCTGCGCGAGGATTTCGTAATGACCACCTACTCCACAATCGCCGACACTGAGATTGATCAGGACAGCCCGATCACTCAGCCGCTGATGACGAAATTCCGGGATAACCCTATCGCAATGGCGGAAGGGGAGACCGGCGCCCCGCGGGTGCAGCCGTGGGCGATGGTTGATTGGCTTGCGCGGGCAACCCTAAGTGGCACGACGCCGGTCGAGGTGCCCATCGACTACCCGACCGACCGTCTCAAGATCGAGTGGAACCACCAGCAAAACACGACCGGCAACGCCACGACGCTGCGGGTCCGGTTCTCCGACAATGGCGGATCGTCATGGACGGCCTACAGCGCGATCAGCCCGAACCTCAACAGCGGCTCGGCGAACCGCACCACGATGGGGACATCATTCCTGAACCTGATCTCGGGTGCCTACTTCACGCGCTACTTCGACAACTCGCCGAACGCGCTCACGGGAAGCGGGGCGCTGACCCTGCCCGCGGGGGTCATAAACCGGATCGAGATTTCGTTCTCGAACGCGATCGGCGCCAGCCCGTCCGGCAACGCCGACATCATGTGCCTCGGCAGCGGCATTGACAGGGATTGACCATGACCACCCCTGACCTCATTCCCCGTTTCGAGTTTAAAGTAACCTTCGGCAATCTCATGACACTCTCGACTGTCGCCCTTGGCATCGTCTTCGGCTATTGGGATTTGCGGCGAGACTCAGATGATCTTCAGAAGGAGGTCGAGGAGCTCCGCGCCCTAGTCGTGGCCATTCAGGCAGACCGGGCTACCGCGCAGGCTAACGCGGAGGCGCGATTTCGAGCGCTCGAAGTTTCAGAGGCTCGTGCCTCCACGCAGCTTTCTAACATTCTGGCCGGGATCACCCGTATCGAGGCCCGGCTGGATCGAGTCGAAGGAGAGAGTCGCAGATGAGTTTGGAAGAGGCACTTCCGATGATTTCGTGGAATGATTCGCTGAAGGCCACCTTCGCCATTCTCTACAAACAGCATCACCGGCCACTGACGATCAAGGAGGTTGCTGCAGAGCGAGAGAAGCTCGGCGTCTCGGGCGCTTACGGCCGCACCAGCAACTCACTTCACATGCTGATGTGGAAGCTGCAGAAGGCGAAGGCGGCTGTGCAGATACACCGGGTCAAGCTAGGGCCGAGGGAACGCGGTTACATGCTGACTCTGCTACCTGGGTACAAGCCCGCTCCGTTCCTGGAGACTGTCCCGTATGTCAACATTGAGGTAAGGAAGGATGAATGATCTTGAGCAGGCCGCGATCTTTCGCGCCAACTTCCCCTCGCTCGGGTTGACCCTTAGCGAGGCACTGACGTTTCTGATCCTGCAGAATGGGCCGCGGTCGCTCGCGCAAATTGCTGAGACTCGGTTTGCGGCTGGATACTCAGGAACGGAAACGGCGGCCGCCTCAGCGGTCTCAGCACTGATCAAGAAGGTGCGGGTAGCCCGTCAGTCTGGCTACAAACTCTTCAACGTCCTGCGGCTGGAACTTACGGACAGCGAACAGTTCTGGGCGACGCGAAAGCCATCAACATTGAATGCTGCTAACGTGAAGGAAGGTCTGGGATGAACCGCGCTCGCTTCTACGATTATCTGCGGAGCAGCCGCTCCAACCTGTTTGGTAAGAGCCTGTCGAAGACGCAGGTCGCCGGGATGGAGGGGCTGCTCGATGCGTTCGAGCAGGTCGGTGATGGCCGGGCCGATACGCTTGCCTACGGACTTGCTACCGCGTACCACGAAACCGGCCGCCGGATGGTCCCGGTAAGGGAAGGCTTTGCTACGTCCGACGTGGCCGCGCGGCGGGCCGTGGATGCCCTAGCACGCAAGCGGGGTCCTCAATCGGCTGTCGCGCGATATGCCCGCCCGCAACCGCCTCATGGCCACGTGTATTACGGTCGCGGCCACGTCCAGCTAACCTGGCTCGACAACTACCGCGCCTCGAGTAAGGACGCCGGAGTTGATCTTGTGCGAGACCCCGACAAGATGCTTGATCCGATCATCTCCGCCCGCATCCTTTTCCTCGGCCTGCTCGACGGCCGTTGGAATAAGTTGAAGCAGGGGCTCCGCTTTTATCTTGACAAGAATGACTGGGTGGGAGCAAGGCGCACCGTCAACGTGCTGGACAAGGCCGGAGACATAGCCTTCTATGCCAAGCAATTCCTGGCCGCCATTGAGGCAAGCGGCGGGATTTCTAAGACTGCCTCGCAACCGGCTCCGCGTCTTCCTGGAGGGATTGTCGTCCCACCGAAAGACGAGAAGCCTTCTTTCTGGGCGCTGCTTCTGCGCCTGTTCTGGAGGTCTAAATGAACACTGTTTATCTGCGAATGATGTCCTACCTGATCGGGCCGCCCGTAGCGATGGTCCCTGGCGCCGCGTATGACGCGACTACTGGTGTCGTGACGATCGACCTGTCAGTGGCCGCCGTCTCGGTCCTCTCTATGCTGGCAGCGAATGTGGGGATTTTCGCCATCTGGGGCAAGAAGTAAATGGAAGCCGCGGCGGGAATTTTCGTGCTCTTCTGCATGATCGGACTGTTCTACGTCCTCTTTGTTCGGGGGAAATGATGTTCGATCTGCTACCTTGGCTGCTGATACCGATAGTGTATCTGCTAGCGATGGTGGTACATCACGCTCGCGGTCTGAAACATGGCCGTGAGCAGATGAACCACGATCTGATGAAAGCCTACAAAGAAACGCGGGAGCGAATGGATGAAATCGAAATGGGGAATGATCCTGCCGCTGCTCGTGAGTGGCTGCTTCGGCGCAGTAAGTGGTGACGCGGTTTGTGATGGAGTGCAGGATGCTATCCGCTCACACGCAGGGGCACTGGCGATCGACGGCGGGCCACTCTCGCTGCTGACCGGGGAACACCTAATCAAGAGGCTTGATGCTGGATGCGCAAATATCAAGTCCGACTCGGGCCTGGGGATCATCCCCTAGCCAAGACTGTTCTTTACGGGTACTTCGACTTCGAGCGAGTGCGTCAAAGCCGAGACGAACACTGGCACGCTTGCGTCGTCGGGCTTGAGATCAGGTGTCTCTACGCCCCCGGCAGCGGGGCGTAAGATGCCCGCCGAGGTTTTCCTCCCGAGCCTCGGCGGGACAGGCGGGCAGCCTAATGGGCTATGGCTGCCCGCCGCTTGAAAAGTCAATCACAGTCCCTTCCTCGAACAGGGATACGTCTACGTTCATCTCGATAAGTCCTGAAGAATTGGCAATATCTATTGCATACCATCCAGTTACTGGAACCTTGTATCGCGGCTGGCCGTAAACCAGCCAGACCTTTCCCTTGTCAGGCTTGAGTGTTAGCTTAGTCTGAAAGACCGGCTCCCAATGCCCGACCTCAATTTCCCGCCTTATCACAATTGCAGCTATGTCCATCACGATGGCCCCGTTTTTCCCCTGGGGATATAGCCTTCCCCGACAGTTGTAAGACGCTTTTCAATCATCCTGCCCTGCTCCATCATCTTGATTGTGGTCTCGATGTTGTGAACCGGGACACGCTCCTGAAGAAACTGGATCAACCGATGCTTCAGGATAGGTTTGTTTTCCTTGATGAAGATAGTGTAGAGGAAATGCCAGGCTTCCTCCATGACTTTACCGGCGCCGCCCTGCGTCATGGCCTTGAAAATATCAGGCATCTCGCGTTCGGCTTCGATGAGGTAGTCGTAGGCGACTTGAAAATCCTCCTCACGAATGAGGAGTTCGTCCGAACGGCTGGCCGACACGACCATGCAGAGTTTAATCAGGTGAACCGTCCGCCGGATGCTGTAGCTAAGAAGTTTCGGATGATCAGGTGCTGTGTTGGCGCCTTCGCCGAGATGGAATTTGTCCATCAGGGCGGCAGCGCCTTTGGTGAATTTCATTTCCCCGTACAGATTGGCAATCTTAGCCAAGTCTTGGTTGAGAGAGTCCCATCCTTCGGTATTATCTAGGGACTCCTCGAAGAGTGATCGAAGCTGCCGCTCGCCGGAGTAAATAAGCATGGTCCGCGAGATGAAGCCTTGATCCCAAGCGCCTTCAGGCATTACGTTCATCAGGTATGACGGAGTGCAAGCGGCCAAGAAATTAAGCTGAGGCTTGTTAATGTCAATCTCGATCTTGCTGGTGCGGCGACGCTCGGAATAGTGTTTGCAATCCCACAGGTCGGTCAGCGTATTCATAAATTCATTCTCATAGGCTGGAAGAAGGACGCCGAGTTCGTTGATGCAGAGAAGGAGGGAGTTAAAATTCTCGACAGGGTTCATCGGGTTGTTAGTGATGTAGCGGCGGTTTGCTTCGTTCAGCTCGTCGATGAGGGATGCTTTGGTGACTGAGGTTGCGGCTATGAAGTGATCGTCCAGTTCTTCCCACATTCTGCGCACGCGCCAGGTGATCTCCGTCTTGCCGACGCCCGGCGGAGCTACAAGGATCACATACATGTTAGCGTAGACAGGTGATCCGAGTGATCTGACCCACACTTTCCGTTCCATTGCCCCCGCTATTGTAGCGATGGCTCCCCATTTCCTGAACAGCCTTGGTGAAGTAAGGTCCTCTGTATATTCCAGAAAGGTGTTGATCCAGTCCGGCCTTACCCGAGATAGTCCTTCAACCGCAGCTTGGGATTGGGCCGCTCCCGCTCTTCTTTTCCGTTCCATTTGACGAGCCCGTACTGATTGCCCCTGACTTTCCCGACCTGTTCGCTACGGCATTTTCCCTTGTCGTAGTCTTCTTCCGACCAGTACTGCACGTAGCCCCAATTCCAACCCCCAGCCGCTTCGAGCGGGACACTAAATTCGCGGCCGCCTTTAAGGGTTAGAGAGACGCGCAGAGTCGCTAGTACTTCCGGGACGAGGTCGGTCGCCTCAGAAAATGGTACTTGAAACAGTACGGAGTCGTGGACTTGGTTAAGGAATTGAACCTGAGGAAACTTCCGCCAAACCGCGAGCATTCCGCGGTCAATTTCTTCCCCGGTCATTGACTGCGGAGCGTATGCAATTGCCTTTCTGTGAGTGGAGGGATCGTTTCCACGGCCGAAGAACATTCTCCGGCGGCCGAAGAGAGTGGTTATGGTGCCTTCGGTCTGAATAGCATGAATGACTGCTTTGTGCCACTCAGGGATTGCCTCGAACTGTCGAAAGTATCGCTTCTGAAACTCCTCGATGACGGCAGTGGCAACATGAGCGTGTTTCGCCATCGTTCTCGGGGTGCCGTAGTAGTTAGTACCGTGGCCGAGTTTCTTTGCCAGTTGGCGGTAGCTGTCTTGCCCATGTGCGATCAGTCCGTCACAAAACTTCTTCCACTTCTTCGGGTCCTCTGGCCAATCAAGTTCCGGCCAAGTCATTCTACATACAGTGGTATGTAGGTCTCCTGACTCACAAGCGTCCAAGTAAGCTCCTGCGAACTCTGGCCCGTGGGAGTCGTAGAAAAGCTCCCAGCAAATAGCCCCAACATTTCTCCCGTCTGCTTGTTCCAAATCGACATTAACCAAATATTTTCCTGGGTCCGCAACAAAAGGATACCTAAGTTTTCGGTTGACGTTTTGAAGGTTTGTCCCACTGCCAAATTCCGACATAGAGCTGGCAAGTCTACCTGTGTTTGTGCCAGCAACATTGTAGGAAGACCGTATCCGATTGTCACTGTCCAGCTCCGTTTTCAGAAACGAGACCTGCTTGTGAAGGTCCCGCATGACGAGGATCATGTTAGCGAAGGGCCGCGCGTAGAGGTACTTACGGAAAGACTCAAGTGCCTCAACTCCGACAGTCGGAGCAAACATGCCCTTAGTGTTCCGTTTCTTCACGACCTTCAGTTGCATGATAGTATAGAAGAAGGCTTTGAGTTGGGTCGGTGACCGCCAATTCAACTCCATGTCGAAGACGGATCGCATGATCCGCTGAAACTTACGCTCAACATGAGTGAGATCGTTTTCGAGGTCCCTGACGGATGACTGGCGGGCAGCCTCATCAATCAGTGTTCCTCGCATAGACATTTCCATGATCGGCGCCAGCTTGGACAGAGCAAGCTGGTACGTCGCCTGAACGTTCTCCGGTTCCTCCGCGAGTTGACTCATCAACTCATTGTAGACTTCAGCCGTGACGCAAACGTCAAGGCCGTTGTAGATGGCCGCGGTTTCATCGGCCGTTAGTTTGTTTGCGATCTTCTCGTCAAGATGCGCTGTGTCAAATATCTTCAAGATTGACCCTCGTGATTTTGAGGTTAATCTTATGGGCGAAGGCAATCTCTGCCTGAATGCCCTTTGACTCCTCCCAGCCCGGAAGCTGGAGAATACGCATTTCCTCGCTCTTCCTCAACATGGTTTCATTGAAGTCGAGCCATGTCTGGAAGCACGTTCCCATCAGGCCGTCCTTTCCGAACGGGTGGCCGTAGACGATCGGAGAGAAGATGAGTTCATTAAATTCCCGCATCCGCCGCGCTGTGTAGTGCAAGGCCGTGTAGTAACGGTTCGAGCGGACCATCGGATCAGGATGGGAGTAGGGTGATGCGAGGTAAATCATCAGGACCTCACGTGCTCGATGGCGCGGTGCTCAGAGCCAGTCCGCCAATCAGGCCAATTTCGGTGCTCGTTGACTTCCTGCTTCTGTAGCAGACGTTCTACCAGCTCTTGCGCCACGACTCGAGGCTTGGGTACACCGTTAGGAGTGTTATGCTCGATGCTGCGCCAAAGACCGTCGAGTGCCAGGATCACCACGTCAACCCATTCAGAGGGACGAGCGAAGCGGTTCGGTGCATTCTCGATCTCTAACAGTTCTTTTGTAATGTGGTCAATGACTCCTTGGAGCCTTTCTTGCGGCCCAAAGGTCGCACGGCTCCACGCCATTTGCCTCAGAATATGCTGTTCCAAGTCCATCATTCGTCCTCCTGCTTCAAGGTTGCGTGATCCTGTCTCATGAATTTCCAAGACGGCTCATCAGTGTAGATCGAGCCAAGGAAACCGAGACCTTTTTCCAGTTCGGGCTGGAGCGAGTGATGAAGGATCATCGTATCGCCCGCAAAGAATGGAGACGGTATCCCCATTGTTTTCCAGAAATACATCATGTCGTAGTTGAAATTCTGGCCGATGAGCGGATGAGTAGTGTTGATGTAGCGGACGATCCGCCACGCCTCTTTCTCTTCCTCGAAGGTCCGCCAGTAATTGCCATCTATCTTATGCCGTGACCAGAACGGGATCACGATTGCATGGCGGCCATCGGCTGTGCCGTAGCCAACTTCCGTGATAGTTTTGTTCTTGGTCTCAATGTCACAAGAAATGAACGGCTGGTGTTTGAGATGTTCCTCATAAAAGCGCCAAATATCCTCGACATTGGGCTCCATGTAGATTAGCCGGGAAGGCCGTCGAATTTCCGGAAAAGCTGACTCACGCTTGATCTTATGGAAGTCGGCGAGAGAGATGACACGCAATTCCCACTGCTCGATGATGCTCGAAGGCGCCCAAGTTGGGATGACCTTGTGCGTGCCAGTGTGTGTGAGAAGCGGCGCACCGCGATACTTTTTGATGCCGACTTTCTTGCAGAGTGCCCACAGAGCCGTGTTGCCGAGCGCAACTATGATGTTAGGATTGATGCGATCAATCTCACGGAAGAGGCGGACGAGTTCGGGCTCGTATTCTTTGTGGACATATTTACCCTGCGTTAAGGCGCGATAGCCAGGAAGGCCCTCCCCCTTAGGCCCACAGAGCCTGTCCACCTTGTTGCCCGGCGGCCGCAGATGGAAGACTGTGGTATAGTAACACTCGTCGGAGGAAAGTCCAACTTGATTGAGAAGACCGCGAAGAATGCCTCCGGCCGGCCCACTGAAAGGTTTTCCCGCGCGTTCATCGCTCTCGGTGAACGCTTCCCCCACCAGCATTACTGTGTGTTTCTGAGCCATGTGTTCCCCTGATATGGCTATGAGATCAGATCACACCGCCATATCTCCTACTTGGCGGCTAGGAGCAGCACAGGTTGGCAAAGTTGTCCGAGAGTAGTAAGCTGGACTCGGCGAGACTTCTTTACGATCTCCCATTCTTCATCGGTAAACTCCCAGATAGAATGGGTGTAAAGGACACCATCAACCTCCTCTCGCATGACATAGAGGGGTTTAAATTCGGGTTGATCTTTCGCCAGAATATGAGTGGCGTTTGCAAGAAGTAGCGGTATCATAGTCCCAGGTTCTCCATCGCGCCAGTGTAAAAGTTGAAGTCGCGCTCGATACCTGTGGCCCACATTGCTCCCATCGACTCGGCAACCTTGATGGCATTGCCAGAGCCACAGGTGGGGTCGAGGACCCTTGAGGTTTCGTCCACATACATGCGGAAGAAATGCTCGAGCATAGCCACGGCTTTCTCCGAGGTGTGGAAGTTCTTGGTGACTCCAGCGGCGGCCACGGAGTTGATTGGCTTGACTACCTTGCGGTCCCCTCGTGTGCAGTGAAAGGCGGTCTCGTATCCGCGGCGAGGTCCCCTCATGGCGTCCGGTATAATCCCTGTGTTGTCGGACTTATACCAGATCAGTGGGAAAGGATCAACGCGCCAGCCCGCGCCCTGAAGTTTCACACGGATAACCTCGTAGAAATCCATGCTGAACCAAAACATCATGTGGGCCGACGGGGAGATGAAGTTGTCTTGAAACTCGATCAGTGTGTCGAGGAGTTCAAAGAATACTTCTGGCTTGTCGTCGTAGGTGCCGTAAACGCCTGCGCCGGATTGTCCCTTTGTGTCCCCTGCGTTCACGCCGTAGGGGAAATCACAGTGAATAAAGTTGTAGGGTTCAATCTGCAACTCCTTCGCCCACCCGCGGAAATTAGTGTTGATGAGTTCGGCGAAGCGGCCGGACGACTCTGCTGGCGGAACAATGACCTCACCCTCTGGTGTAAGAATTTTGGCCGGCTCTGCCTCCGGTTGACTCTGCTGGCGAAGATCACGCAGAACACTGGCCTGCTGCCGTTCCCGTTTCCGCTGGATGAAGGAAAGCGCCTGGCTGAATTTCGGCGCCTCGATGACCTCGTGCAACTTTTCATCAAGTCCCTGCTTGACAAGGAGTTGCTTCGACAGCGTGGTTCGGTCGATATTTAACTCACTAGCTGTCTGGTCTTGCGACCACGCCGGGTTTTGCTGGAGACGAATTTCGTGATACTTCGCTACGGCTTCGACATGATCGCGCCAGTGCAAGTCCTGACGGCGGACATTCTCTTCCAATTCGATGAGGTGGAGTTCAACCTCATCAAGGTCTTCAGCATACTGGACGGTGATGTTATCAAAACCCAGGTGACGGTGAGCTGTGAGGCGCCGCTCACCTGCGACAAGAACATGATCGCGAGTGATGACGATGGGATTGATGAGGCCGTTGGCCGCGATTGATGCGGCCAACTCTTCAATGCCTTCCAGTTTCTTCCGCTGCCGTTCATCGCGCTTGACGGTGATGGAGTTGACGGGAACAACCTTGAAAGTCCCTGACGTCATGCGACTTCTCCGGCGATAGCGGCGAAGATCGCGGCATCAATGTAGCTGTCCTCCTTCGGCACACCGAGGAAAGTCCTGCCGCACTTCTGCAGAACGTTCAGCCAGGCAACGTCTTCGGGAGTGATGACGGCGGGCATGTCATACTTCGACTGAAGGTAGGCCGTCCACAAGGCAGCCACATTGGCGAAGTTGACGCGGGGTTCTCCATACTGGATATTCCGGTCGCCAGAGGTTAGCTCGATCCCCTGCTTGAGCAGGTCTACTCGGTTCATGTTCCTCACTCCGTTGAAAAGGCGGGCCGGTTTTATCCAGCCCGCCGAATTGCCTCAGACTTCAGCCGTCCGGCCGATTTCAGCGTAGATCACTTCGCTGTCGTTCGGGTCCGGTCGATGCGTGACCTCGCCCAGGCACTGACCACCGACCGAGGCAGCAAATGCCTCGCTCAGCGAAAGTTCTTCGGAGACACCGAGGTGCCCGAGGAACCGCCGCAGATTGAACATCGAGCGGTCGAAGGAAGCCTTGTCATCCTCGGACTGCGAGAACAGGAAGGTCTTGCGCATTTTGGCGCCCTGAACGTTGCCGTACTCCGAGAGCGCGTCCGGGTCCACATCGTCCGACGCAGAGACGCACTGTAGCGAGAACGTCACACGCTCGAACGAGCCACCGGTCCGCTGCGACTCGAACTCATCGATTTCAGGATGCTTGTCCACCTGCCAGACATAATGTCCGACAGGCAGGTTCGGCGGGCGCTTGATCTCTTCGAGCTTCCGGTCGAGTGCTTGCGAAAATTTCATTGTTCACTCCAGTTTCTGATTTCTTTGAGTCGTTCTTTACGAGCCATGTTGCGTTGCTCAGGTTTCCCAAAGCGGAGCACGTTTTCCGCAATGAGCTGGATCGAGGGAGGTCCGGCATGGATGCAGGACTGCTCGACAGAACGGTAAGGCTTCCCTCGAATGAAGGCGTCGGCGAGTTGAGCGTGGCGTTGCGCCAGCCCGACCACGTGCCTCCGGTGATGGTTCAGGGAGTTAAGCAACTCCGTCTTGCCTTGCCGTTTGGCGCGGGCCTCCTCGGCGCGGATGATCCGGGCTTCAGCGGCCAGCGATTTGCGCTTCACGCGCAGATAGATACGAGACATGTTTTCCTCCGTGAGTTGAAAGATTGCGAAGAAGAACAGTCCCGGTTCAGGGTGGTTTGTATCTAGCGCATAGCTATCCTCCTTTGAATTGGGAGGGACGGCGGGAGTCGAACCCGCCCCTCGGGGATTAGAAGCCCCTACGACCACCTCGGTCACGTCCCCTTGAGTTTCTTGAAGATTTGCAGGAGCCCATCTTCAATATCATACTCAGCCTCGATCCGCATTGGCGCGGGGTTTTTGAGGTCGAGCATGGAGGTTGGAAAAGTCTTGATCTTCCTCTTGACGTTCTTGCCGGAGCCAGAGGTTTCCGACAGGATCATCGTGTTGAAGAAGCGCGGGAGTTTCGGGCCGAGTGCCTTCCCGATGGAGGAGGCGAAGCCGCGGATCAGTCCCTCGTTCGTGGTCACAATGTCGATGTGAGAGATGATGATGACATTGGTCTCGAACGAGTCGGAAGTGACGTTGGCGATCAGGTCCTCGATCAGATCCTGCGCGGTCTTGTACCACTGACGCGGGTCCTTCGAGGTAGGGTTGGCCGCCCGCGCCCACTGAAAGGCTGCGCGGCCCAAGTTGGTCAGGGAGTCGATGACAAGGATCGTATCCTTGCCCCAAGAGGCTGGATCAGAACCGTCATCCGGCCACTTCTCAAGGGCCGCAAGAGTGTGAACGTAGGCGGTCGGCGACCCCTTCACCACAGGCCCGGTCGGAGACATTTTCATCTTGTCTCGGAACGACTGGTACTGAATAGTGGAAAGAAGTTTAGGGTCGATGGCGCTGACGTGATTGATGAGCGCATCGAGGCCCGCGTCAAGGTCGATGATACGGAGTTTGTATCCGGCCTTGACGAGGGACGTCAGGGCACCTGTCTTGCCTGCGCCGGAGTTCCCGATGAAGAGAAACTTGACAAAGGCTGAGGTTTTGTGATCGGCAGCTGAGGTCATTTCTTGGCTTCCAGTTTCGCTTGGAGTTCTAACACTGCACTCCAAAGATCATTGATGAGATACGAGGTTCCCATGTGCATCATCTTCATCTGACCGGGGAGTTCCATCATATGAAACTTAACCACTCGCTCTTTCAGATCCTCAAGGTCCATCTCAACGCCTCTTGATTGGGTCCCAATCATGGGACTGGTAATCGGACTTGATGAAGTTCTCTCGGACGGCCGGGGAACGGGAGCAGAGTTCCCGGTACTGGCAGCCGCCGTAGTTGCCGCAGGCCGTAGCGTTCATCGGGAAACGCTCTTGGCGAGTAAGTTCCTGCATGTGAGCGATGGTAGACAGCGTGCCGTCCAGCCACTCATCAAGCTGGTCTTTCGTCCGCGTAGTGATGCCGCGCTCAAATCGCGTAAAGTTGATTGCGATTTGGGCCGCGTCAATGATAACGCCCTGGATCGGAGAATGAAGGACAGCGCGGCCGGCGAATGCGTAGCCGCTCATCTGATTGTTGGGCGAGAAGGTGGAGAAGTAATAGGTGCCGACCGTCCCGCCAGTGGTTTTCTGATCCATGACGAAAAGCTGTTCGCCCATCTGTACCACCCGATCGAGGTGGCCGCAGTAAACAATATCGTTGCTGATTTCAAGGGCGAAGGACAGCTCGACCGCGGGCTCGCCGTTCTGGAGATGGTAGGTAACGAGGCCATCGGGGCTCTCGACCGCGAATTGCTCGATGTACCAGACGATGGTACGGATCAGATTGACACGAGTTTTCTTCGTGTCGTTGAATTCCATAGGACCGCCGGAACCAACAACGGGATTTCCCTCGCTGTCGAGTGTGTGGGACCATGAGGCAATGAGGGCTTCGTGAACTACTCGGCGCTGAGCGTCTTCGATGGAGTCGCCACGGGCGCAATACTTGTAGAATTTCTCGAGCGCCTTGGCGTAGATGCCGCCGAAAAGTAGGTGGACTGAGGTCCCCTTCGGCTTGATGCCGCGAAGCATGGCGTAGTAGTATTTCCGCGGGCAGGTCTGCGCGAGGTCAAGCGATGTCGCGTCCCAGGCGAATTGCACGCCGTCCTGAAATGATTGTTTCATCATAGGTCCAGATCAATGTCGAGTTTGAGGGCGGAAGCCTGGCTCTTCGTCAGCGACTTTTCGGCGGTCTTGGCGACCGGCGCCGAGTTGAACAAGTGCCGTTTCATCCTCATCTCGTGAATAATCTGATCCACGTCGTCGTCAGTAAGCATAAGCGGATCGCGGGAGAAGAGTTCGTTAATGTCGCTCACAGGAACCTCCTGAAGTAGGCGCGCATGATTTCGAGTTGTTCTTCGATCGGGAGTAACATAGCTTCTTGGAGGATATAGCGACATTCGCCTCGCGTCGCTTCCTCCATTCGAGCCCGAAGTGCCAGACCTTTTGGACTCATAGGTTGACGTCCACCGAGGGAATTGGCTGATCCTCGCGCGAACGCAGCTTATCAACATGATTGCTGACAAGCGTGCGAACGATGACGGAGGTGTTCAGGCCCTGAGTCTTGTAGATGGACTCAAGATAGTCCCAATCCCCCTCGCGGAGGAAGAGCGTGTGTTTACGGAGCTGCGCTCGCATTTTTCACAATCCAGATTTCGGTTTCCGGGCTTGTTCGAGAGACAACAAGAGAAAGCTGCTGGAGATCAGGGTCCGTTTTGCGGACCGTGTAGAGGCGGGTTTTGAGGGCCGCCGGATCGTTACTCCAGACCACGAGCCCGTAAGGCGAGCGAAGCGCCTCGTAAAGCAGCTCCAGAAGGGAGGTCTTTGATGCCATTAGATTGGCTCGATGGTGCAGATGGGATGGAGGTTGTTTTTGCGGGCCTCCAACTCGTTGACGATGCAACGATACTTGTGGCCCTGATCCATCCATGGCGCGATGAAGCAGGCTTGGCGGCCCTCGACGTAGCCGATGTGGGCGCCGTTGTAGAGTACCTTGATTGCGTAGCTGTCAAAGCGATTTTCGGGTTCCCGCTCCAGATCGAGGTCGAGCGGAGGAACCATGTTGGAAACGAGTGCCTTAGCGTTCACTTCCTCACGGTAGTGCATTCCCACTACAGCTACGTTCGGGAAAGTCGGCGGCTGCATGTTTTGCTCCTTCTGCAGTCGAGGAAGGGACATGACAGTTTCCCTCCAGTCATCCATAGTTAAATGGAAAGCCCTTCCTCGGTAGGATAGCCCGGCAGCCTTGGGGAGGACGGTCTGGGAGGAACGACCGGCCGAGCTATCCAACGGAAGAAGGGAGGGGCCGAAGCCCCTCCGCTTACAGGTCTGCGAGACCCTCGGCCATCTTGGCCTTCTGCGCGAGCGACTTCTTCGCGGCCTCGATGATCTTGGGATGCTCCATCAGTTCCTCGACCTTCTGGGCGATCGCGTCTTCGCCGTTCTGCTCGAGGTACTGCTTCTGCGTCATGCCCTTCTCCTTGATCTTGGCGATCACGAGGTTGCGGGCGATCGACTGCGCTTCCTTCTCCAGCGGGTCCACCGGCTTGCGGCCGCCGCCGACCGAGGCGAGCGTGAACTCGTACTCGCTGTCGTACTTGGAGATGAGCGCCTGGGCTTCCTTCGTGATCGCAGCTACGTCGTTGCCGTTCTTCTCGAGCAGGTCCTTGATGTGCTTCGCAGTGTTATTGCGAATGTTCTCAGCGCGGACCTGGTTCAGCGCCTTCGCCTCGGCCTCGGTAATTTGATGGCCGGCAGCGTACGGCGCAGCGATTTCGACGGTGACGCCTTGAACGGTGATCGTTTTCATCGGGTTCTTTCTCCTTTGGGCTGATCCGATGTGGCTACGTTAGACCGCGATAGAAATGAAGTCAACGCTTTTCTCACCCGCACCGCGTGAAGGCGTTGCTTTCCCGCACGGAGGCAAGGTTCCCCGCGATAAGAGCAACATACCGGACACGCGGCTGCTTTGATGATTTCAGCTTTGGTAAGCAAGTCTCTCCCCCGGTCCACATTGACGACCATACATTGTATGTATGTCTTGTCAATGAAAAACGTCAGCTTCCTCACCATCTTCAAGACAAGAAAGGAAGTGAGCAACCGCAAGCGGAATTGCTGAGGTACAGTTGGGGCAATGGCATCCACCCCCACTGCTACTAACGTTCCCCCCGCGGTCGATCAGTGTGAAGTACCAGATGGCGAGATCATCGCCAAGCTCCTTGATGATGAGCTGATGAAGCTCAGTCAACATTTGCGCGATCTTCGAGTTCATCAGCGGTCTCCAAGATGAAGGTTTCGGTAGTGACGTAGGAGAGTTTCTTCTTCGCCCGCGTCTCGATGACGTACTTGATGTTAGCGTCCTGATCGCGGGCGATGTTGCAGAGATGCTGGTCGAGGAAGTAAACGTTGTCGAACTCGAGACCCTTAGACTTGTGCCCAGTCATGAGGTAGATGCGGCCGTCACGGGAGAGGATGTGATCGAGGTAGGCGATCGCGTCTCCCAGATCCTTGGTTTTGTCCAGCATGATAAGGATGCACTGGTACTTGTCCTCGATCTGGCCGCGGCCGCTGTCACGGGCTCGGGCAAGTTCCTTTTTCTTCCAGTCATCGAGGGCGGAGATCGCGGCAAGCTTCGGCAAGTTCTCCTTGCCGAGTTTCTTCATTATCTTTTTCAGCGGGGCAGCAAGATCGCGACCAGAAATCTCAGGCAGAAGCCCAGCCTCGATCATCTTGATGGCCATGCTGAAAAGTGGCGCGTTGTTGCGACAGATGATCGCGTCGTTATTGGACAACTCGCTGGAGTACCACACTCGCGGCCGGAGAACCTCACCCTCAATCGCCCACTCCGGCCAGCGCATGTCAGGCGCAAGCCAGCGAGCGTTCTCGATGATCTTGCGGCCGCAACGGAAGCTGATGGTGAGTTTCAGCGTCTTCATCTTGAAGGTGTCAATAAGACGGTCCATTGAGTCGCCGTAGGCGCCGCGGAAGCCGTAGATGGCCTGGAGCGGATCGCCGACCGCGATGATGCGCTGGTTGCGGACGAGTTTCTTCAGGATGTGGTGGTTGATGGGAGAAAGGTCCTGAGACTCGTCAACGAGGGTGAGAGGGAAACGCGGCCACGGGACGGAGCACAGGGCTGGGCAGAAGATCATGTCATCGAAGTCGATTTGGCCCTGAAGCGCAAGCTGAAAGCTGTTCACGGCCACCTGCTTGACAAGTGCAATTTGCAGTGGCGTGGGCTCCATCGTAAGGTTATCGAAGAACTGATCGTCGCCGACGAGGGGTTTCCAGTGGCCCTTGAAGGCATCGGGCAGATAGCCTTCCACCTTGGATTGCCGAAGAATGTCAAGGGTCTCAGACATTGAGTCATAGGCTTCCTGCCGTTCATCTGGTGGCAAGTTGTCGATCAACTCTTTCAGAAGGTTGTAGACCTTCTTCTCGTCAATCTTGCACGACTTGCGGATGAACTGCCACCATGCCTTGTAGCCCAGGCCGTGGAGGGTCTTGGCCTCACAGTTGGGCGGCAGGCGTTTCTTCATCTCCTCTGCGATCTTCTTGTTGAAGGCGAGGCAGAGAATGTCTGTCTTCGGAAGCGCCTCGGCGATGAGAACGAGAGTGGAGGTCTTGGCCGCACCGGCCCGCGCAATGACTGCGAGGTTATCTGTGGTTTCCTGTGCGGCCTGAACGATGGCGATTTGCTCTTCGGTAGGAGTGAACGTCATATCTCGAAGTCCTCTATGTCGATAGTGATTGGAGTGTACTGCCGCGGCTTATCCGGATCGACGGCCTCGGAATGAGAGAGGAAGTCCACCAGAGTCTGCCGGCCGCGGTAGATACGATCGTGTTTTTCGCGGGCGAGTTGCTGGCCGTGGCCGGGATTATCGGCCTCGACCCAGATATACCCCTCGCCCGCGAAGCTGTATTTGAAGAGGTAGCCCGTCATTCCTCAATCCCGTCAATCAGAGGAATGTCGAGTTTCATCTCGATTTCCTTCTCCGTTTCTGGGTCGATGATCTTGCCCATCGGAGCAACGTGCCGGAAGATCAGGTGCCGGCCAGTTTTGCAAGGGTTGCCGTCATCATCGACCTGAGAAATGACGAGAATGTCATAGGCCACCTGGGCTCGATACCCCGGAATGCCCTCGACTTGCTCTTGTGCCATCGCCCGCATGAGATTGCGAAATTTATTGCAGCGGACCTTGAAGTGAACTGCCTTCCCGTAAGTGGAGCACTCGTAGCGGAGGTCCGGCTTCTGCAAAGCCAGATCCATCACGAACTTGACATCGTTGTAGGCCGCGGGCGACTGGTCTTTGAAGCTGCTGCGACGCTTCTCACTTTTCACGAAGTTTCTCCCTTCTGAATTGAAGGCCGTGATAATTAGCATACCGTACAAGACGGTTGTAGCCAATCCCCAATTTCTGGGCGGCCTCTGAATAGGTAAGGTGTTGCAAGGCGATCACTTTCTCGTACTCAATCCTCCTGTGGATATTGCGGATGATGTGAACTCCCTTCCACGCATCATCCGATATGGTTGTGTGATCCGTTCCCTTAGCCATATCATTCTCCGTAGTGGTCGTAAGCTAAATTCATGAGTTTCTCGAAGAGGAAGGACTGAAGTTCCCGCGACTCGTCATGGAAGCCGTGGGCTTTGTGAAGATACTCCTCGTAAAGGACGGTGGAGATGTAGAGTTCCCCGCGCAGGAGGATTTTCTCGGTGAGGACGATTACATTGAGCATTTCGTCCCAACAGGCCAGAACGTGGCTGTCAAGAGTTTTTGTTATGATGATCTGGTCGCGCTGAAGGTCCGTGTCGAAATGCTGATTGAGGAAGGCGATGGAAGCTTGAAGCTGACGTTCTTGAAAGGGTGAAATGCGGGCTGGGATATAGACCATATCCGCCGTCAGTGTGTGTCGGAACATCTTTCGGATTTTAGGATCAAGACCGCCTTTCTGAAGATAGGCCATTGCCTCTTGTTTGAAGGTTTCCGAGAAGGCGGACTGAGACCCATAGTCAATGTCTGGCATCATGTCATGGACATTCCAGTTCATTGTAAGTCGAAAAATCTCCGGCTTGGTGGCTCGGGCAATGGCCCATCCAAGTCGGTAGTATACCTGGTATGGAGTCCCTAGTGTCCGATCTTCGGTCAACCTTGTGTCCGCCAGAATGTTCAGAGTGTAAGGGAGGGATTTCTGGAGTTCAAAGATGCGAACGCCGCGATAGAAGATGTACTCGGAGGGGCCATCGTAGAACTCTGCGTCAACTCCCTTCTCGAGAGGCATTCGATCGAGAATGAAATAGTCTCGGCGGTTCTGATAAGCCTCGAGGATGCCTTTACCGTCTACCTCGATAGAGGTCTCGCCGGGCTCCCCGTCGATCCAGCCTTTTTCGTCGAGCATGTTGGAGTAAAGCTCGCGGAAGGCCATCCACACTTCCCAGTTTTTGCCGAGTTCGGTGGTGAAGCCGAGCTGTTCGTCATTCATGTAGACGATGGAGAAGTCCTTGCCGCGCAGACTCTGCTGGCGGACGGAGAAGGTATTTCTGACTCCGCTGGCGGTGATCGTCACGGAGTGGCCGGTACGGAGAAGTACGGCCAGAGCGTACTTCAATCCGGTTCCGAAGTAGCCGATCGCGGAGTCCGACTTGACAGACGCTCCCATGATGCGGATGAAGTTGAGGTCGAGCGGTTCTTTATTGTTGAAGGTGAGCATTAACGTGTCCTGACGTATTGGGGCCTGAGTACGGTGAGAGAGTTGTAGCACTGATCGATGCGGCGGCCTTCCATCTCGTGTTTCTGCCGCCAACGGAAAAGGCGCTGGCCAAGACTGCGCAAGGCTTCCTCGCGGGTGGGTTTGGCCCAGGCCGCATTGCTGTCATCGGCGACCCAGCGAATGTGGTCATAGTTGACGAGCGTGGCCGACCATGTGCTGATCCAAGCGCCCTTCGGTGTTTTCTTGACCACAGCATAGGCGGTTAGAGAGATGGTAAGTCCATCCGAGTCCCACCAGGCTCGCCAGCGATACTTGTCTGGCTCGTCTCCGAAGTGCTCGGGGTATTGGTAGATTGAGGGTTCGATCGGTTGGAGGAAGAACTCGGAAATTGTGTCAAAGTTGATTGGCATTTCTGTTCCTCGATAGATGTACGGACTTTGCTGACAAACTCGCAGAAGGTGAGAAAGTCGAGCACGGTGTAGTCGTGGAAGTTGAGCGGCCCGAGGCTCATCCGAACAGCTCCCTCGCCTTGTCGGTAAGGACAAGAGCGCAGGCACCGTTCTTGGAAGGCTGCTCTCGAACGAGGCCGTGGGTCTTCATTGCAGCGGCCACCCAGGGCTTGCGTGCCAAGGGAGACTGAGCTAGGAAGGTCTTACCGTTAACGTAGAGACTATCGTTCTTCCTCATCTCGATGAGCATCTCTTTCACCTCCTCTTTGTAGCGGTGAAGAATGGCGTAGGCCCCAGACATGGTGTAGGGGTCGTGCGAGTACCGCCACTCGTTACCACTTGGGACTAGAAACTCCTTCACTCCCATGCCTCCTTCAGTCGATCCACCGCCGAGGTCCAGTCGCCCTTGGCGCCGCGCGAGCGGAGTTCGTCAAGAACGGCCTCGCGGAAACGCTCAGGGGCTTTGTGCAGGCCGCCGGGGCCAACCGCGCCCTCGGACGCCTGATTGATGGCTTCCCACTTACCGAGGCGGGAGGGTTCTTCGGGCTCTTCCGGCTCTTCGGGCGTCTGCGGCGGCCGCTCAGGGTTCCGAGTCTTGCGCTCACGAACGCACTCATCCGTGATAGGATCGTACCGCAGCCAGAAGACGCAGCGCCGCTCAGGCACAGTCTCGGTCTGGACGATCGGCGGGGCCATGCCTCCAGCGAAAGCGGCTGAAGTCGAGAGCAGAAGGACGAGGATAGATTTCATTTCGATCTCCGTTGGATGAGTGCTTCAAGCAAGTCTGGCCTGTGAAGCAAGGATGTGAAGTAGGAATAACTAACGCCGAGGCCGTCGGCCGCCTCAACAAGGGACTCATATCGCACACCTCCCAACGTAATCGGGCGCCGAGGGCCGCCATATCGGCGAGAGCCGATGGGGCCTGTTGCGCCTCTATCTAACCAGCCCGCAACGGTGGAGGGCGAAAGCTTCAAGGCTCTCGCGGCTGCCCCCATTGAGGGATAGTCTACTCCGTTGATACGGACAGGGGTTCCTTTTCTCATTCCGGCCGCTCCACGATCAAGTCATGCGCCAGCTTCCGTGCCGCCTCGGTCGTCTCGTCGATGGTCATTTGCGGGCCTCCAGCATGGCATCGGCAAGGGCGTAGGCCCGGCGGGCAATGTTGGCCTCGTGGCCTTCCGTGGAATTTTCCCAGGCGCTGATCTCTGCCGCTGCGGCCTGCCCAGCGAACCAGTCACGCAGGGACATGCCGCTGAAACCTGGATACACGTCGCCGGACGGGCCTACAGCGATTGCCTCTGGGAACGCGGGTCCACCATCTCCACGATTATTCATTCCGGTTTCCTTTCAATGACAGCCAAAGCGGTGGCAGACAAGCAGATTGCCGTCTGCGTCCTTGATGTATCCCTTCCCGCGACACCCCCTGCTTCCAGTCAGGATGCCGAGCCAGTGGGCTAGATACCACGCGATCTTGCGTCTCATTCCGGTTTCCTTTCGATCAGGGCAAGAATGTCGGAGTGCTTCACATATTCGCCATCGTCTAAGTCAAGCATATCGCCATATTCATTATAGTATCGCTGCAAGTTCGCCGCCTCCAGTAGCGCATTCTCCCGTGCCTTGGCGAGCGCGGCTTCCAGTTCCTCGATGCGGTCGGCAGCCTCGTTGCAGAGGCTGCTAGGGCTATAGCCGTCGCCGTCCCATTCAGATTTCAGGCGCAGCCATGTCACAAGATCGCTCATGTCAGCACCGCGTAGATGAAGAGCCCGATCATCACTGTCCACCAAAGGACATGTAGTGCCGTTTTCTCAACGGGGTTCATTCCGGCGGCTCCTCCTTCGTCGGCATGGTTCGACTCCTAGCAACTCAGGATGCCGGCCCCCGAAAGGGCCGGACACCAAAGCTGTCAGCCGCCGTTGTCCATGCTCTTCTCGACGCCGATGATTTCGCCTTCCTCAT
>JRYF01000840.1_pt1 | contig 29688 bp, 22 predicted proteins | sample 235331 | NCBI WGS metagenome assembly JRYF01 (sample SAMN03074217, study PRJNA261475) | activated sludge metagenome | biome: Wastewater Treatment Plant; feature: Wastewater; material: Activated sludge; isolation source: activated biomass of a wastewater treatment plant treating hydrocarbon... ...
ACATATTCTGTTGAAAAAGAATTCTTTATGAAAAATTAGTTTAATTATTCTCTATTTTCTTATTCATTATTGACTTTAAAATTCTTAAAATTGAGTAAATCCCAACACCAAATGAATGACCTCTTCCATTGTTTCCACATAGTGAAAAGTTAGGCCTTCGATATAGGTTTCCTTAATTTGTTTGACGTCTTTTTCATTTTCCCTGCATAAAATGATCTCTTCAATCCCGGATCGTTTGGCTGCGAGGACTTTCTCTTTAATCCCTCCCACCGGAAGCACCTTACCCCTCAGTGTAATTTCTCCGGTCATAGCGACATACGGTTTTACAGGTTTTTTCTTGAAAGCAGAAACCAAAGCCGATAGCATAGTAATCCCGGCACTGGGACCATCTTTTGGTATAGCTCCTTCGGGTACATGAATATGTATATCACTCTGATCGAAGACTTCCTGGTCAATACCTAAAGTTTCGGAATTGGATTTAATATAACTCAGGGCCGTAGTAGCTGATTCTTTCATTACATCGCCAAGATTTCCTGTCAGAGTCAGTTTTCCTTTGCCTTTACTAATACTCACTTCAATAAAAAGGATGTCGCCACCGGTTCGGGTCCATGCCAGGCCCACTGCCACCCCGGGCATTTCTATTTTAGTGTAATTTTCCGGATTGATTTTCCTTGGCCCCAATATTTCTTCCAAATAAGAAGGCTTTATAGAAACCTCATAATTTTCTCCCATAGCTACTTTCTTGGCAATATGGCGCATGACACCGGCTATCCGGCGGTCAAGCGATCTCACTCCCGATTCTCTGGTGTAATGTTTGATCATGTGCTGAAGGCATTCCCTGGAAATAATCACATGCTCTTCCTTCAACCCATGTTCACTTAATTGCTTGGGAATCAAATGATTTCTTGCAATTTCAATTTTTTCTTCCTGGGAATATCCTGCAATATCTATGATTTCCATTCTGTCCAGTAATGGAGGCTGGATAGAGCTCAGACTATTGGCAGTGGCTATAAACAAAACCTTTGAAAGATCATATTCAAGTTCCAGGTAATTATCATAAAAAGCACTGTTCTGTTCCGGGTCCAAGACTTCCAATAAAGCTGATGAAGGGTCTCCTCTGAAATCCGTACCCAGTTTATCAATTTCGTCCAATACAAAAACCGGATTGGAAGATCCGCATTTTTTCAAAGACTGTATGATCCTTCCCGGCATAGCCCCAATATAGGTTTTACGATGTCCTCTGATTTCAGATTCATCATGCAGCCCGCCCAGAGACATCCTTGCAAAATTTCTGTTCAACGCCCTGGCTACTGATTTGCCCAAGCTGGTTTTTCCTACCCCTGGAGGGCCTACAAGACATAGAATAGGCGCCTTCATATCACCTTTCAATTTCAATACAGCCAGATGCTCCATAATTCTGTCTTTCACATCCTCTAAACCGTAATGGTCTTCATTCAATATTTCCTCTACTTTTTTTAGATCAAACTGATCCTCAGTATAGTCTCCCCAGGGTAAATCCAGTAATGTTTCAAGATAATTTAAAATTACTGAATACTCAGCGATCTGTGGGTTGGTCCTTCGTGCCTTATTTAATTCCTTTTCAAAAGTTTTGGCAATATTATCATTCCATTTCTTTTTCTTTGCTTTTCTTTCCAGTTCATTCAGCTCTTCCTCCTGAGGGTTTTGACCCAACTCTTCCTGAATGGTTTTTAATTGTTGATTGAGAAAATACTCTTTCTGCTGCTTTTCAATATCCCCTCGAACCTTACTCTGGATTTGATTTTTCAATTCCATCATTTGTAACTCATTATCCATCATAGAAAGAATCTGGTCAGATTTTTCTTTAATATCCGGCAATTCAAGGATTTTCTGTTTTTTGAGCGTATCTGCTGCAAGATTTGAAATGATGAAGTACAACAAAAACACATTGCTTTTGATGTTTTGAATCATCATATTGGCTTCCATTGGGATGTTTGGAGAAAGTTCTATGATTTTCTTGGCTATATCGCGGATGGAAGAAATGGTTGCATCCAACTCAATATCACCCAACGGATACTCCTCTTCCAATACCTGAATTTGTGCTTCAATATATGGGTCCTCCAATATAATTCCAGCCACCGAAAACTTTTTTCTCCCTTGCAATATGGCGGTGGTGCTCCCATCCGGCATAGTCAATACTTTAATAATTCGGGCCACTGTTCCCACTTTGTACAGCTCTTCCGGGCCTGGATCTTCAATTTCTCCATCCATTTGTGCCAAAACTCCCACAAATTTGTCTTTTTTCTGTGCTACCCTCAATGCCTGAACCGATTTTTGTCTGCCAATATTGATGGGTATGACCACTCCGGGAAATAATACCGTATTTCTAAGGGCTATAATGGGCAATTGATCACTATATATATCATCCTGTGCCGTGTTGTCATCATCGCTGATTGAAAACATCGGTACAGAATCAACGTCATCCATGGGTGGTGCAAAGCCTATATTTTTGAACATATAATTTTCATTAATGCCAATGTGGCAATGATATCAATAAATGGTTTCAGCACACATATAAGTCAAATCCCATACCACAGTCTTTTGTTGGTACTATTGGCAACAAATAAAAAATTTTGCTTAGAAAATCAGACAAAAAGTCAGATACTGATCAATTTAAGACTTCTTCTTCAATGGTTTTGTCATCATGAATTCCGGAAAGATCAATTACTTCTTTTTCTTCCTGGACATCAATTTCAACTTTCAAATTGTCAATAATGAAAATCTGTCGCTCTGGAGTGTTTTTGCCCATATAATACGAAAGTATGTCATCAATATTGGTTTTTTCCTGAACAATGACAGGTTCAAGTCTAATGTCCTCTCCTATAAAATCCTCAAACTCATTGGGAGAAATTTCACCAAGACCTTTAAACCGGGTAATCTCCGCTTTTCCTCGTAATGTTTTGACCGCTTCAAGTTTTTCTGATTCTGAATAGCAATAAAACGTTTGTTTTTTATCCCTTACCCTGAATAACGGTGTCTCCAAAATGTATAAATGTCCATTCTTAACAAGATCTGGAAAAAACTGCAGAAAAAATGTAAGCAAGAGCAAGCGGATGTGCATTCCGTCTACATCGGCATCTGTTGCAATCACTACTCTATTGTATCGCAGGGTTTCTATTCCATCTTCAATGTCAAGCGCATGCTGCAACAGATTGAGCTCTTCATTCTGATACACAATCTTTTTTGTCAATCCAAAGCAATTGAGCGGCTTGCCTCTCAATGAAAAAACAGCCTGTGTCTGTACATTTCGGGCTTTGGTGATCGAACCGCTGGCAGAGTCTCCTTCAGTAATAAATATGGTAGACATTAATTTATCTTCATCCAATGATTTCCTACCGTCAGTAAGATGCACGCGGCAATCCCTCAATTTCTTATTATGAATATTGGCTTTTTTAGCCCTTTGATTAGCAAGTTTTTTGATTCCGGCAATCTCTTTACGCTCTTTTTCTGACTGAAGAATTCGCTTGAGGAGGGCATCAGCAACGGGTTTGTTCCGGTGTAGAAACTTGTCTAAATGATCTTTCACAAAATCGATGATAAAGCTTCGGATACTTGTCCCCTCAGGAGCCATATTGATAGACCCCAATTTAGTTTTGGTCTGTGATTCAAATACGGGCTCCTCTACCCGGATGCTGATGGCTGCAATGATGGAAGTCTGTATATCCTTTGCATCCAAATTTTTATTGTAAAATTCACGAATGGTTTTAATCAGCGCTTCCCGGAAACCATTGAGATGTGTACCCCCCATGCTGGTGTTTTGCCCATTGACAAAGGAGTAATACTCCTCCCCATATTGATCACCATGAGATAAAGCGATTTCAATATCTTCATCCTTCAGGTGTATGATGGGATAACGTAGCGCATCTATATCTGTCTTTCTTTCCAGCAGGTCTTTGAGTCCGTTTTTTGAATAAAGAGTTTTCCCATTAAAATGAATTTTCAAGCCTGCATTTAAGTAGGCATAATTCCATAGCATGTTTTCAACAAATTCATTGCGAAACCTGTAATGCCTGAAAATCTGATCATCAGGAGAAAATTGGATGATTGTACCCCCGGTATCATTGGAAGCGGATATTTTAGCATCATGGACAATCTCTCCATAAGCAAATTCAGCTGATTTTATTTTCCCTTCTCTTACAGATGTCACTTTAAAATTTCTACTCAGGGCATTGACAGCCTTGGTTCCTACCCCATTGAGCCCCACTGATTTTTTAAATGCTTTGGAATCATATTTTCCCCCGGTATTGATCCTGGAAACGCACTCTACCACTTTACCTAAAGGAATACCCCGCCCATAGTCACGCACCTCAACCATTCCATTTTCTATAATTACTTCAATTTCTTTTCCGTAACCCATGACATATTCGTCAATGCAGTTGTCTATCACCTCCTTCAATAATATATAGATACCATCATCAGCAGAAGAACCATCCCCTAATTTACCGATATACATGCCCGGTCTCAGGCGAATGTGTTCTCTCCAATCCAGTGATTTGATATTATCTTCCGTATAATTTGACTGACTCATCTGTTCATTCCATTTGAAAGCAGTAAATATATTAAAATTATTTTTAATATAAAAACGGCCATTTTAGATGGGCAAAGATAACACAAATAGCATCTTTCATCTGAACGTCATCCTGCATTTAAGCGAAATAAATGAAAAGCCCTTTTTAGAGACATATATAAGTAACTAAATAAAATTTATAGTAAAATTTATTATTATTTACAAACATTTTAACGTTATATATTTATGAGTTTAATGTTAAAATACAAATTATATAACATTTCAATTTTCGCTTTAATAGTTTTTATATATTCCTGTCAAAAGTATGAAGTTGAAGAAGGGTTAAGTAGCAACCTTCCCCGTTATACTATACCAGCAAAACTTAATGATGGATGGAAAGTTAAATCACCCGTGGAAGCTGGAATAGATACATCTGTTTTGTACAATTTACTGGATTCAATTCATCAGGGAGTATACGGATCATTAAGAAGTCTGTTGTTGGTGAAGGATGGTCATTTGGTAGTTGAAGAATACTTTGAAGGATGGGAGGCACCCTGGGTACATCCATTATTTTCTGTAACTAAAAGTATTGCTTCTGCTGCCATTTGTATAGCCATTGAAAAAGGCTTTCCTATTCACACATCCCAAACCATAAAAAGTTTATTCTATGAATGGGATCATATTAACTGGGCATCTCATCACACCCAAATCACCCTAGAGAATATGCTTTCTATGACGGCAGGATTTGAATGGGAAGAGTTGAATATTTCATACTTAGACGAAAATAACTCACACCATCAGATGATAGCCAGTGAAGATTGGATCCAATTTGTTCTGGAATCGCCGGTAATTCATGAACCAGGTCAGTTTTTTAAATATAATACGGGGTTATCCAATTTATTGGCTGTGATTATAGAAAATTCAACAGGAATCCGTTTTGAGAATTTTTTGTCCAAACACCTGCTTAAACCTTTGGAGATAAATAATTATCATTGGAATTTTATGAATGACAGATATGCTGCTACAGGAGGTTCCTATGGCGGAATATTTATGTCTGCCAGAGATATGACAAAATTTGGTCAGTTGATACTGGATGATGGAAAATGGAACCAACAATCTATCATGAGCAAAGAATGGATAGAAAAATCGTTACGACCTTATATTTATCTTAATCCTGTCAGAAGAACATTTTATGGATATCAATGGTGGGGGTATCAATTGAAGCATGAGAAAACCAATAAAAATATAACTTTAAATATAGCAGTGGGATTCGGGGGACAAAAAATATTTGTTATGAAAGATTTTAACTGTGTAATGTCCATAACTTCCAATCCCGATACACCGGGAAGGACTTTACAATTTATAGAGGCCATAGACAAGTTTCTAATCGATGCCTTTCATTAAAGTCTTATTATTTCCTGAAAACATAATTTTCTACCGTTGATCGGACATTTTCGACCTTTGTTTGGGAGTCATATAGTACCAAGCCACTCTTTTTTCCTTCATTTTGAATTTGAATACCTTTCCAGGTTTCTCCACAATCGTTATGAAGTCTTGCCCCTTTCAAAATCAATGCCCCCCCTGGCTTTACCACAATCCAGGTATCCCTTGCCATGGCCAATCGACAATGCAGGGTCAGGCTGCCTCCTTCTTCAATAATGATATTATGAACAAGATCCTTGTTTCCTTTCCATTCTTCTGCCTTTGTAATAATGATAGTAAAAGTTGTGTCGGCTTCACACCAATCTTTAACCAGGAAGCTTCTTTGTCTTGAACTGACATCGCTCAATGCTCTGTGCATGATTCCCAATTGGCAAGGTGTAATCGCCTTCTGGCTGTTGTTATAATCCATCATATTGTTGGAAATGATCCCATTACAGGGAGGATCAGGAGATTGTTGAAAACAATTGGCATGCGGCGGTGTATCCTCACATCCATCATTATGCATCCAGGAGTGACGCAACCCAAGTACATGGCCTACTTCATGATTAAAAAGTGTAGCATACATCCAGGGTTGACCACCATTCTCATAAATTCCAGCCAATTTGATATTATTGCCTAAAGCAATTCCGGCAGAATATGCATGATAAGATGTTGAAATGATACTGTCCGGATGATGGGGCATGACAAAAATATTCAGTATACTGTCTCCCCCTACATTATATTTTCTGATGACATCCAGCCGGTGATTATTGCGGTGCATACCTTTGTTAATAAAAAAATAGAGTTCATCATCGTAGTGGAAAAAATACCCATTGCTATATTGATCTCCGTCCATTCTGGCATAACTGATTGCTGCCGGCAATACCGGCGTATTATTTCCTTCCGGGAGATTCATTTTCTCGTTTTCACGCAAATATCTCATGGCATCCTGCTCCATCATCCATATAAAACCAGAAGCATCTTTCTCACTAAAATTATGCAAGCTATCCTCACTGTTCATGATGTGATAAACTATCCGTATCTTTCTTGGACGCACCAAATACTCACGGGAGTGATCAGGAATATATTCATCTACCTGATAGCATGGGATGAAGCCCGTGCGAAAGTCGTCCTCCGTGAATTGGCCTGATGATGCTAAGGAAGATTCATTATGAATCCATATTTCTGAAGATTTTCTTGAACAGGAAATACCCAAAAGTATTATAAAAATACAATAGACTGCAAGCCAACGGATCTTACTATGTAAATGCTTCCAATAAGGGAGTTCAACCATTATATTCATCAGAAATAAATTCAAAAATTAAACGGATCCCATTGAGGGTTAGGTTCTTATCAATTATGTCGAAGTAGTCCTTCAACGGAGGAAGAATGGCACTCAATCCACCTGTAGCGATCAAAGAATAGTGTTGCTTACTTTCCAACCTTATCCTTTGAGTAACTTCTTTCACAAGTCCAACATAGCCATATAAGACACCGGCCTGGATAGCATGTATGGTATCCTTTCCTATGGCAGAATCAGGAAGTACTAAAGGCACTTCAGGCAATCTCGATGTAGAACTGGACAGTGACCTTATGGATGCTTTTAATCCGGGAGCAATGGTCACTCCCATCAAACCTGTATCAGGGGAAACTACCGTAAAAGTGAGCGCAGTTCCAAAATCCACAACAATAGCATGGTTTTGCATTTGTTTGTAAACTGCATAGGCATTGGCCACCAGATCCGATCCAATCTCATAAGGCTTTGCTACCGGCATATCGAGTTGGATGATCACAGAAGGGTCAATCAGAAAGGGTTTTTTACCAAAATATTTTTCGACAGCTTCCACTATTGAATCTGTGATCTCCGTGACAACACTGCTGATACAAATGGCTTTGATCCTTTCAGGTCTGATTTCTGATTCAAGAAGCAGGCGTGTAAAATACCCTTGATAAAAATGAACCGGCAGTGTTGGATCAGTATGGATACGGTCTGTTTGAAGCCAATCACCGTTCTGGTAAATGGCGCTAACAATATTAGAATTGCCTATGTCGAGGATAAGTAACATGACACAAAATAAATCAATCCATTGAAATTTGATTCAATTTAATTTCTTCTTCAATTGAGCATTCTGTTAATACCAAAATATATTCAATCACTTCCACTTTTCTCATGAGTTGAAAGATTAAATTTTGAATCCCCTCCAGAGAAGATTCGATTTTGAAGGAAACTTTCATGTAATAAAATATTGACGAATAGCACTCCCATGTTTATCCATCATCTTCCATACTTTACTTTTCAGCAACCCATCAGCATGAACCGCTTATCGATTCAACAGGTTTTAGGAATAAACTGGTAGATACCCTCCAGGTTTAATTATTTTATATCCGGGAAAATGGAAATATATTTGAAGTGAAATAGAAATAAAGGATGAAGAAACCCAGAATATTAGTAACCAATGATGATGGAATTACAGCACCTGGCATTCGCGTTTTGGTACAAATAGCCAGGGAGTTGGGTGAAGTGATAGTTGTTGCACCTGATAAACCTCAATCAGGCCAAGGACATGCCATTACACTTGAAACACCTCTCAGGCTTTATCGCTCCGAAGTATTTGGAAAGGAAGTGGAAGCCTTTGCCTGTAGCGGCACGCCTGTGGATTGTGTCAAATTGGCAAAAAACATTGTCTCCCCGGGAATTGATTTTGATTTGTGTTTATCAGGAATCAATCATGGATCAAATGCATCCATAAATATCATTTATTCAGGTACAATGTCGGCAGCTATGGAAGCAGCTTTGGAGGGCATTAACTCGATTGGTTTTTCTATGCTTGATTTTAGCTTTCAGGCAGATTTTACTGAAGCTACACCTTATGTAAGAAATATTGCGGCTAAAGTATTGAGTGACCGCATTCTTCCTTCGCGTTTAATCAATGTCAATATACCTCGCGGTAAAATCAAGGGCATTAAAGTATGCCGGCAGGCCAAAGGGGTATGGGTGGAGGAGTTTCGTGAATCCAAAGATCCCAGAGGTGAGTCCTATTATTGGATGACAGGAAAGTTCAAATACGAAGACCCTGACAATGACAATGACCTGAAAGCATTGGAAGATCAATACATCAGTGTGGTTCCATCGCATTTCGACCTGACACATTATCCTTCCATTCATTCATTGAAATATCTGGAAAAAATCGAGCCATGAACCAAAATAACACCATTGCAATGGGGCTCTTATTTGGAGCTGTAACCCCCATACTGGGTTATATTGCGATTGATTTTATATTCTATGCCCTCGAATCTATGGGATTAATGGCAGAAGCAAGCGCCTCAGCGATGATAAAGAGGGAACGCACATCCACACTTTTAGCACTATGTTGCAATTTATTGCCATTTCAGTACGCTAAGAAACGAAGGTTTGATAAAATCATTGTTGGCATTCTCCTTACTACTTTTGTGTATGCAGGTGCATGGTTATATCGATATTATGACATGCTCTTTTAGAAGCAATAATAGAAAAATCCAATGTTTAATCAGGTTCTTCATCCACTTGAATGTTTTATCAGACAAATTAGTCTTTTCATTTCAAACCCCTCCCTAAGCCAATAAAAATGAAAGAAGCCATCCGATGTTATATTATTTCAGGGGAGGCTTCCGGTGAAAAATATGGCGCTTTGCTCATGTATCACTTGAAAATCCTTAACCCAAATATTACATTCAGATACTGGGGGGGTGAAGAAATGCATAAAACCGATCCGAATATAGCCATGCACATTTCACAAACGTCTTTTATGGGTTTCGTTGAAGTGGTTAGGAACCTGCATAAAATTAAATCTCTCTTCGATTATGCTAAGAAGGATATCCTGGCTTTTCATCCTCACTTTGCGATTCTCATTGATTACCCTGGGTTTAACCTCCGCATGGCCAGGTGGTTAAAAAAGAGAAACATTCAGGTTTTCTATTATGTAGCTCCACAGGTGTGGGCATGGAAAGAAAGTCGAACGAATTTATTGAAGAAATATGTAGACTTATTAATTTGCATTCTTCCATTTGAACAGAAGTATTTCTCTGATAAAGGCATTCATTTCTTCTATGTCGGTCATCCTTTGATGGATATTTTGGGAAATGAAGTAAGTGATATCAGACCATTGCGGGAAGGAAATAGGGACAAACCCGTTTTGGCATTATTTCCAGGCAGCAGAAGGCAGGAAATTAAAAAACATCTGCCTGTGATGCTGCAAGCTGCGTTGAGATTACCACAATATCGCATTATAATCAGCAAAATAAAACATATTGAGGAAGAATACTACCAGGCTACAATGGCTGAAAACTCATTCAATGACTTCCAATGGACTGAAAATAATATCCAATTATTAAAGGAAGCACGAATAGCAGCAATTGCTTCCGGTACAGCTACCCTTGAAGCCGCTTTACTGGATGTTCCTCAGGTTGTGGTATACAAAACCAGTTTGTTGTCTTACCTCATAGGTAAAACTCTGATTCGCACTCCTTTCATCGCTCTTGTCAATCTGATAGCAGGGAGGAAGATCGTTGTTGAATTGATACAAAAAGAAGTGAACCCCACCTCACTTTCCCAGGCTCTGATCAAAGTCGATGACGAACGGAATGAAATCATCAGGGAATATCAATCTGTAAAAAATATCCTTGGCAAACCTGGTGCTTCCAAGAGAGCAGCATCTGCAATTGCAGACCGGTATAAAGAAATTCAATCCCAATAGTGTACATCACAGTGCATTAGGATCAATTTTCTTAATAAGATCCTTCACTTCTTCTAGTGACATAGCTTTTAATGCTTCTGCATCGGGCTTTTTGCCATCAATTTTTGGTAAGGAAAGCGCTTTCTTTTTGACTCTGATAAAAGGTCCCCAGCGTCCGTTTTCAATAAATATTTTTTCTTTTTCCCATTGTTGAATGTACCGGTTACTTTCTTTCTCAATTTTTTGCTGGATCAATAGGATTGCGTCTTCCAGACTGATGGTTTGAACATCGTACTTTTTGGGTACATTTACATACTGATCTTTCCATTTCAAAAAAGGGCCGAATCGACCTTTACCCCTAGTAATCGGCTCATTTTGGAATGTTCCAAGAGGTTGGTCTTCCTCTAATTTTGCATCGACAATCCGGGAAGCTTCATTAAGATCAATGGACAAAGGATCTACTCCTTTAGGCAATGAGGCAAATTTATCACCAAACTTGATATAGGGTCCATATCTGCCACTATTAACGACTAATTCATATCCCTTATATTCACCCAGGGTTTTGGGGAGTTTAAAAAGATCAAGGGCCTCATCAAAAGATATCGTTTCAATGGATTGACCCGGCGTAAGATTAGCAAATTTTGGTTTTTCTTCCTCTCCCACTTCCTCTCTGGATCCTATTTGAACCACCGGGCCATAACGGGTCATTTGAACCAGGACGGTATGCCCGGAATGAGGATCTTTTCCTAAAATTCGCATTCCTTTTGCCCTGTCTGCTGTCTCAATGGTATGTTCGATCATTTTATGGAAAGGGTCATAAAACTCTCTGACAACCTTCTTCCATTCTTCGCTTCCATTAGCAATGCTATCGAGCCGGTCTTCCACCTCAGCGGTGAATTTGTAATCCATAATATCTGAAAAATGCTGGTTGAGAAAATCTGTAACCATCATACCCATATCGGTTGCAAAAAGCCTGTTGGCTACTGCTCCGGTTTTTTCTGTTTTGACGGAATGAGTAATTTGACCGCCTTTCATTTGAAGCAAAACAAATGGTCTTTCTTCTCCATCTTTATTTTCTTTTACGACATACCCCCGGTCACTCTCCATTATTTTTGTAATGGTAGGCGCGTAAGTCGATGGTCTACCTATACACAATTCCTCTAACTTCTTCACCAGTCCGGCTTCAGTATACCGTGTAGGAGGACGAGTAAAGCGCTGGGTGGCTTCCATAATTTTCAATGGCAAACCTTGTCCTTTTTGCAGAGGTGGCAACATGCCTTTGGTCTCCTCTTCCTCATCATCATCGGAAGATTCTAAATATACTTTTAGAAAGCCATCAAATTTTAAAACTTCACCCGAAGCTTCGAAATACCCTCCGTCCAATGTAGAGACGTCAATTTGTACAATAGTTTTCTCTATTTCAGCCTGGGCCATTTGGGAAGCAATTGTTCTTTTCCAAATCAAATCATAAAGTCTTTGTTCGTCAGTTGAACCTTTGATTACAGATTGCTCCATGTAGGTGGGACGGATGGCTTCGTGGGCTTCCTGACTTCCCGGAGCCTTTGAACTGTATTTTCTCACCTTCAGATATACGTCTCCATATTCTTTTTTGATTGTTTGAGCGATACTTCCAACGGCCTGATCACTCAATGCCGTAGAATCGGTACGCATATAAGTGATCGCTCCCTGTTCATATAAACGTTGAGCTACCTGCATAGTACGGTTAACACTGAAATATAGTTTTCTGCTGGCTTCCTGCTGCAACGTTGAAGTGGTGAATGGTGGAGCCGGATTTCTCTTTAAGGGTTTTTTATCAATAGATTGGATCGTAAAAAGTGCTTCTTTACATCTCTCTAAAAAAGCTAATGCTTCCTTCTCTTCCTTAAACCTTTCTTTATATTCTGATTTTAACTCAACTTCTTTATTCTCTGTGTTTTTAACTATAAAATTTGCTGTGACCCTAAAATAAGGTTCAGATTTGAATTGTTGAATTTCTCTTTCTCTTTCAACAATCAACTTGACAGCAACCGATTGTACCCTGCCGGCACTTAACTTACCCCTTATCTTCCTCCATAATGTCTCAGAAAGCTCAAACCCTACTAACCGGTCTAAAATTCTTCTTGCCTGTTGCGCATTCACCAGATCAATATCCACTTTCCTTGGATTACGCACAGCATTTTCTATCGCAGTTTTTGTGATCTCCCTGAAAACGATTCTTTTCGTTTGCTCGGGATTAAGTCCCAATACTTCACACAAATGCCAGGAAATGGCTTCTCCTTCTCGATCTTCATCCGTAGCCAACCAGATCTCTTTAGCTTTCTTTGCCTCCTCTTTTAATTCTTTGACTACTTTCCTCTTTTCCGGAGAAATAGTATATTTTGGTTCCAGAGTAGTTATATCCAAACCTTTCTCCCCTTTGTCTAAATCCCTGATGTGTCCATAACTTGATTTTACTTTAAAATCATTTCCAAGGAATTTTTCAATAGTCTTCGCTTTTGCCGGTGACTCGACAATCAATAAATTTTTGGTCATCCTTTGAATATTTGGAGATTTTTCAAACCGGATGCAATCATAAGCACTATTTTTGAATTGAACTGCAAAATGAATCCAGGTTTCGTATTTTTTTGCTTTTAATAATGGTTTTAACGCCTTGTTTATTTTCGGAACAAGTCTCTTTTGATAAATAATTTATTAAAAGATTCCTAACATCGTTGTGGAAAATTGCGTGTCTATCCAGTAAAAACATCTTCATTGGAAACGCCAGCAAGAATGTATGGACAGATGAGAATTTAATGATTCCTTACTCAATGTTGCGATAGATAGATTCCAGCAAGGCTCCATTTGGAAAAATCTCAATAGGATCAATTCTTGCCGGGAATAGAATCTTTTTTGAGGATCTCTTTAGATATAATTTTCCTTTCATATTCATCTTTTCTTTTTTGTTTCATTCTGCCAGCCAGAGGTTCAATATCGAGATCACGTTGATTGAGGTGTTTATGAAGATTGCGAAGAGTGAATTCTATCATATCGTCCTCATCAGTCACACCCATACTTCTCAAATAATGAACATATCTGCTCCCTTCCGTAAAATTCCAGTTTACTGAAATCCATCGACCGATACCAAAATGCAATCTTTTAACCACAAAATCTTCATCGGCATTGCTAAATTTCTGGAGAGCATCTTTTGGGGAAAGTTTAATAATTTCCTGGATGGCTTCATGGATATCCTTAGGAATGTAAACACCATTAATCCTGGTTTTTTTAATATTGGATTGATATACTTTTTCTATTTCTTCAGGTGATGAAGGAGGCGAATCCTGAGCAAAAATATCAGATGAATTAATGAATACTGCAATGAATAAACCAATAAAAAACCGAACAGGTATAATCCTTGCATTCATTAACCCTATCATGTAATTAAGATATTGGTTCATACTTTACAATTCAAAAACTATGAAATGAAAAATCCCAAAGTAAACATTAAATATCCTGAATTTATTTTAGCGCTCACCTGCATATATTTCGTTCTTTGGTTACTTAATCCATATATTGGTTTTCTATTTTCTGTCATTACCATTGCTGTATGCATAGGTGTCATCATAATTGCAATGATTTCGGAATGGATTGAACCCTCCAAAACGCCGAAATCGATTTTTTATTATTTGATGATTGCTATTGCTATACCCGCGATCACCATAATTTTTTATTTATTTATCCTGCGCATACCCATTCCCTTATAAGGTTCATTTTTTTTAAAAATTCAATGTCTATTGGTTGCTCTAAAACAAAAATATCTGGATATATTTACGCTCCAATTTAACAATAATCAATGAAGTATCCGGTCAGGGTTTTGGTGGTTTTGATGCTGATTATTATCCATAATTGTTTGGGTTTTTCACAACATAGGTGTGGTACTGATTTGCAAATGAGTGACTTACAACTGAAAGATCCTTCACTGGAAAGGGAAATGCAAGAGTCTTTCAGACAATTCCGATTATCTCAGGCACTTCGATCCAATGATCCCCCAGGTTGCCCAATAGTCATTCCGGTACATGTAATTATTCTCCATCCACCCGGTGAAGCCATCGGTGAGGGAGCCAACTTGTCTGTTGAGCGAATTTTAAGTCAGATCGAAGTTGTCAATCAGGATTTTGGAAGATACAATCCTGACAGGTTTTTGACTCCATCGGTTTTTTCAGCAGGCAATACTGGGATCCAGTTTTGTATGGCCACTATAGACCCTGAAGGCAATCCAACGAACGGTATTACCCGGCATGCAACGCAGGCTATTTATGATATAGGTGAAACTTCCTCCATCAAAGATGTGCGTACCGGTATTAAAAGAGAAACTGAATGGGATCCTGAAAAATACCTGAATATATGGGTTTCACCAACTATTACACTTTTAGGTTTCGCCAAAGTTCCTACACGTACCCGGATTCCGGATCCTGAAGATGATGGTGTGAGCATTTTTACTGATGCATTTGGCGGGCCGGGATATGCCACTGAACCTTTCTATGACATGGGAAGAACCCTTACGCATGAAATTGGTCACTATTTGGGATTAAATCATATTTGGCGTGTGCCAGGATGTTCACTGGATGATGGAATTGATGATACTCCATTACAACACTCTCCTTCTTCAGGATGCCCTGCCCATCCCAGGCCAAGTTGCGGTAATGAGGGTGACATGTTTATGAATTATATGGATTATACTGATGATGTTTGCATGAATGCATTTACGGTAGGCCAGGGTGCATATATGCGTGAAATTCTCCATTCCTCCAGAGCGTCTTTGTTGGATGCTGCTTATCTGGCATGCGGCGAATCAATCGTCATCGAATTGGAAGAGGTGAATCGAAGATCACCGAAATGTCATGGATCCAGAAATGGTATGCTGGAATTTGAAATTTGCGGAACAACTTCGACCGACCTGGTATGGTATATCAATGGAAATTTAAATACTTCAGGATCGGTTTTTAATCAGATCGGTGGAGGGCCTCATACCATTTCCGTCAGAAATAGCGCCGGGATAGAATTAGTTACTTTACAAACCGTCCTGGACGAGCCTGAAAAATACAATATTGAAATAGGCAATATAATTGATGCTTCCTGTTTTGGCTTCAATGACGGAGAAATCAACATAACAGCCTTACCCAATGGACATTCCACTTCCTTTCAGTATTACATAAATGGCTCCGGGCCTTTTATTACTGGCCATTTTAAAAATTTAAAAGCGGGTTTATACGATATATTGATCGTTGATAATCACGATTGCTTTGAGAGTATCCAAATTGAAGTTAAACAACCCCAGGCATTGCGATTAGAAGTTATTGAATTACAACAACCTACTTGTCACAATGCTGTGAATGGATCACTGAATGTGGTAGCTACAGGAGGTAGTGGCACATATAAATATTCAGCTGGATCCGGCGCTGAAAATATGGATGGGGTTTTTGACGGTTTGGGACATGGAATGGTTCAGATTTCAGTTTCAGACGGCATTTGTACAGAAACAATTGAAGTCAATATACCTTTGACAGGAGAACTTTTTTTGAGTTCTATAGAATTAAAAAATGTTTCCTGCCATGGAAATAATGATGCCGAAGTTTTACTGATTGCTGAAGGGGGAGCTGCACCTTATTTATTTTCATGGGAGGATGGCGATTGGACAGATAATAATAGAATCCTGAATTTGGAGGCTGGATTTTATGAAGTCAAAGTTTCTGATGATTTGGGATGCATTAAAACCCTCTGGGTTGAAATTGATCAACCTTCACCCATACTATTAAATGCTGTGATCACTCCTATACAATGTGCCGGTGATGAGAATGGATCCATTCACATACAGGCAGTAGGCGGTACTGAGCCATACCAATATTTTGTCAATGGAGTCCAATACCAGGGATCTTTGGTACAAGGCATTTCCGAAGGTATATACGATGTTACGGTAATCGATAATGCGAATTGTAAAGAGACAGCTACATATGTACTGGGCACAGCCCAGGAGATCATGATGGAGGTCGAATTCTTTCAGATGCCCACATGCCAGAATTCCTCTGATGGCGTGATTAGTTTAGCCGTTACAGGTGGTTCAGGCCAATACAACTTCAGTAAAGATGGTGAGAATTTCCAGCAATCTCAACTATTTACCGGATTAGAAGGAGGCAGGCATACTTTGTATGTTTCCGATGGCAATCAATGCCTGGCCGCATTACCATTTGACCTCCCTGTGCCACCGGCCATTCGTTTTGAAAATATTGAAGTATTTACCCCCTCATGCAACGGAGTATTGGATGGTATGATTTCTTTTAACATCTTTAATACAGTGGGAGCTTATACCATTGAAATGAATGGAAGTGAGGTGGACCATGCAGTATATTCAGGATTGCAAGCCGGTAATTACCATTTTAAAATTACAGACGAAAGGGGATGCACAAAGGATACAACTATAATCCTTCCCACACGGAATGGGTTATTTGTCAAACTGGAAGAAATTTCTGCAACCAATTGTCCATTGAATGAAATCGGATCCATCCGTGTTTCAGGGGTTGGAGGAAGTGGATCACTTAGTTATACTCTTGACCAGGTCATCCAACCATTTGGAGAATTTAGAAATCTCCCGGGAGGAAAGTATGAAATAAAAGTTGAAGATGAAGAAGGCTGTATTTCTGTATTCAGAGCAGAAGTTCCTGTAGTTGGAGGTTTAACAGTCAGTCTGCAATCATTAAAAAATCCTACATGTTTTAATGACAATGATGGTGAAATCCGGTTAAACGTATCAGGAGGTGTTGCTCCATATCAATTCATCAATGAATCCGGATCCAATGAGTCAGGGATTTTTAATCTTCTTGAAGCCGGTGTGTATAATACTTCAGTACACGATCAATACGGATGCCGGGGCCAAATCAAGACCGAATTAAACGGTGCAGTACCCATTACCCTGGACACTGTTTTCATCAGACCTCCGCGATGCCCCGGGGGAAATGACGGTGGTATCAATGTAGATGCTATAGGAGGAACCGGTTTATTAAGTTATACATTAGGAAACCAAACTAATTTTAATGGTGCATTTAACAACCTTTCTAAAGGTAACCACCCGGTAACAGTCAGAGACACCAGAGGATGTAATAAGGTTTTTAATATATTTCTAAACGCACCGGATGAATTAATTTTAGGAAATTTAGAAATTCAATCTCCGTCTTGTTTCGGATTTGATAATGGAGCCATTCGATTTATAGCAGCAGGGGGCACCGGAAATAAACAGGTTACCATCAATGGTATAGCGTTTTCTCCTGAAGTGAATCTAGAAGGTATAGAAGCCGGTGTGTTCACTATACAGATCAGGGATGCCAATAACTGCAATGCCCGGTATGATATCTTTATGGGGCAACCTCAGGAATTACTCATTGATGAAATCATAGTATCTCCGCACACACCCAATAATCTGGGAAGTATTGACATCAAAGCCACCGGTGGCACCAAGCCATTTACTTACTCCCTCAACCATGATTTCACCCAAATGCATTCTTTATTTTCTTTACTGGAAAGGGGAATATATCATGTTGGGATAAAAGACAATCATGGTTGTACTGCAGAAGAAATGGTCGTATTACCGTTTGATCCCCTGGAAGTTAATCCACCGGGAAGCATTGTTGATATTGCGGTCGGACATAATCCCGGCAATCAGGACACCCAGGTTTCCTTAATTTCATATGGCAACCAGGAGATTGTATTTCAGATCTTTGATATGGGAGGAAAATTTGTTGGAATCACAAAGGGTTTTGTGACCGATGGTCCCAACTCTATTTCCATACCTACAAACCAATTGCCCACAGGGGTATACATTCTCAGAATTGCAACTTCCAGAGACGTCAAAACCCACAAGTTTTTGAAATACTGATCATATATACAGGCTTTGGGTTTGTGAGCATTCATTCATTGTTAACTTTATTTTACCTTTGATATCCGTAACATGAAACACGGTCAAATTCATTTTTTTTAAAAATTATGATCGAAAATAAATTAGCATATTTCCTACTTTATCCCTTCACTTTACTTTATGGTTTGGTCATCAATACCCGTAATTTTCTTTTTGATTCCGGCTTGCTCAAAGCAACAAAGTTTAGTGTTCCCGTTATCAGTATAGGGAATCTCTCCATTGGGGGAGCAGGAAAAACGCCACACGTGGAGTATATGATCCAACAACTGATCCCTTTCCTGGAAGTTGGGATATTAAGTCGTGGTTATAAGCGAAAAACCAAAGGATTTATGCTTGTTCAGACCGGGCATACTGCATTAGAAGCCGGAGATGAGCCCCTAATGTTCAAAAGAAAATTTTCGGATGTAGCTGTAGCTGTTTGCGAGAGCAGAACCCTGGCAGTGCCAATGATTATGAAGTACTATCCTGATATCCAGGTCATACTGATGGATGATGGGTTTCAACATCGTGGAATTCTTCCCGGATTGAACATATTACTGACTCCTTTTGGAAAGCCTTTCACACGTGACGCTCTTTTACCGTCAGGTAGATTGAGAGAATATCCGTCAGCGTACAGTAGGGCAGATATCATTATCATCACAAAATGCCCTAGGATGGCAGATGAAAATATGCTTTTGAGCCTCAAAAATGAAATCAACCCACTGGAGCATCAACAATTGTTTTTTACCCGCTATCGCTATTTGCCTGTGTACAACTTCTATCTCCCAAAAGAGAAACTTTCATTGCATCGGGAAATGGATGTTATATTGATCAGTGCAATTGCTAACACTCAGTATTTACTGGATTATCTGGAAGACATGGTTGCTTCTGTGCACGAAATGAACTTTGAAGACCATCATATTTTTTCTGAAAGGAATATTGATTACCTTCATCATATTTATAAAAGCAGAGAAACTTCAAATAAAATTATCCTCACCACGGAGAAGGATGCCATGCGTTTGGATATGTGGAGAAATAAAATGTATGACCTGGGGTTGCCTGTATACATATTACCCATTGAAGTAGAGTTTTTATCTGATGAAGGTGTTTTTTTACAAAGTGTAAAAAATTTTTTACTGGACTTTAAAGTGTAAAGTGAAAAGTAATGTAATTCAAGCCGTCAACTTTCTCCTGATTGCCACTTGCACATTAGCAGGGCAATCGCCTATCATCCCTGAAGATGCATGGTCACAAAGATTTATTGACCGATTAGATATTCTGTACGGCTCAAATATTTTTACTTCCAATGGTAATTTTCGAAGACATGAAGCATTCAGGCTTGCCGAACATTTATATTTTAATCCAGAAAATTTAAAACCCAAAGACCATTGGGATCTGGAATACTTATTGTTGGATAATAACGAGTTTGCTCGCCCTATCCTATATTTGGATAGCCTTACCCGAGAAAATAACAACCAAAGTGTATTTATAGATATAGGAAAACCTTCCTCACTCGACACTTTTGTATTCAGACAATACAGGAAGCCTTTTTTCAAATATCTGTATCGGACTCCCGCTCATTTTTTTGAAGTAGACGCTCCTGGCTTTACCATGCGTTTAAATCCCGTGCTCGATCTTAAAGCTGGAGGCAATTTATCCGGTAACGACATACCTTTCAGAAACCTGAGAGGTGTTCATATTCGGGGTTATATTGATAATAAAGTTTATTTTTTTACGAGTTTGTATGAAAATCAAGCCCGGTTCTTTGATTTTCATGAGGACCGGATCAATCGGTTTCGGGCTATACCGGGAGCAGGCTTTTACAGTGATTATCAAAGCAGTATCATCAACCGCGTCCGAGGCCGGGACTTTTTTAATGCCCAGGGATATGCCGGTCTTTCCATAACCAATAGCATCAACGTTGAGTTGGGTCATGGACGCCATGTAATTGGCAATGGCATCAGGTCAATGTTGCTTTCCAATTATGCAGCCAATTATTTCTATTTGAAGTTCAATACACAAGTCTGGAAACTCCATTATCAGAATATTTTTGCAGAATTGACACCCATCAGTTCCCGGTGGATACCTGGCGATGTATTGCTTCCTAAAAAATATATGACCAATCATTACCTTACCTTTAAAGTTTCATCCGGCTTTGAAATAGGTTTATTTGAATCGGTCATTTTCAACAGGGAGTCCCGTTTTGAATTACAATATCTCAATCCGGTCATTTTTTACCGGTTTGTCGAACATGCACTGGGAAGTCCTGATAAAATACTCTTGGGGATGAATACAAGGTTAAATTTTGCAGGCAACTTTCAGATATATGGACAGTTTATCATCGATGAGTTTAAATTGAGTGAATGGCGGTCAGGTAACGGATGGTGGTCCAACAACTATGGCATTCAATTGGGTCTGAAATATATCAACGTGGGAGGTATTGATCATTTGGATGCGCAATTGGAATACAACACAGCCGCTCCTTACACATATACCCATAGGGATACTTTACCAGAAAATCCTATGTTTTCACCTGCCAGTTACAGCCATTACAACCAGCCCCTCGGACATCCTTTGGGAGCTAATTTCAGAGAAGTCATCCTGTCTGTACAATTTCGGGCCAGTAAAAAACTAGATCTGTCGATGCGCTACATTCGTTCTGCATTTGGCGACGACGCCCCCGGAAGAAATTGGGGAGGAAATATATTGTTGCCTTACACTACCAGAGAAATGGAATATGGCAATCGTCTTCTGCAAGGTGAACGAACTGATGTTTCATTATTAGGGTTGGATGCAACCTATGTGCTCGGTCACAATATTTTTTTAGATGTTAATGCATTGTTCAGGAAAAGCAACAGTACATTGGAGAGGAATACTGGAACGACAAACTATATCGGAGGGGGATTACGAATGAATCTTGGGGTAAGGAACATAGATTATTAGGGTATTTTTATGGATTCGCAAGTGAAAGAAACATTAGACCGGATACTGCAACAAAGAATCATGATTCTGGATGGCGCAATGGGCACCATGATACAGCAATATCAATTGCAGGAAGAAGATTACAGAGGTGAACGTTTTAAAAATCATCCTCACGACCTGAAAGGCAATAATGATCTATTATCGATTACAAAGCCGGAGATCATTTCAGCCATCCATAAAGCTTATCTCGAAGCCGGTGCCGATATCATTGAAACCAACACATTCAATGGTACTTCCATTTCAATGGCGGATTATGGGTTGGAGGATCTGGCATATGAAATAAATTTGGCCGCAGCGACACTTGCCCGGAACGAAGCACAAAAAATATCTCTGATCACTCCCAAAAAACCCCGGTTTGTAGCCGGAGCGATTGGCCCTACCAATAAAACTGCTTCACTCTCACCGGATGTTAATAATCCAAGATTTCGAAGCATTACATTTGATGATCTTGTATTATCTTATACCTCTCAGATTAAAGGTTTGTTAGACGGAGGCGTGGATATCCTTTTGGTTGAAACCATATTTGATACACTCAACTGCAAGGCTGCATTGTTTGCCATTCATCAGGAGTTGGGCGCTCGAGGCATATCCGTTCCTGTTATGATTTCCGGCACCATTACCGATGCGAGCGGAAGAACTCTGAGTGGTCAAACCGTCGAGGCATTTTGGATTTCCATAGAACATGCAAAGCCTTTCTGCGTGGGGCTGAATTGCGCCCTCGGCGCAAAGGAAATGCGCCCCCACCTCGAAGACCTCGCAACCATCGCCGATTGTTATGTCCACGCCTACCCCAATGCGGGGCTGCCCAACGAAATGGGCGAATACGACCAAACACCGCACGAAATGTGCGATTTCATAGATGATTTCGTGAAGAGTGGCTTCGTGAACATTGTCGGCGGTTGCTGCGGAACCACGCCTGCCCATATTCGCCACATTGCGGAACACGTGGCGGGCGGCATGCCCCGGCAGTTGGTGGAGAAACCACGGTTCACCATGCTTTCGGGGATGGAGCCGCTCATCATCCGCCCGGAGACCAATTTCGTGAACGTGGGCGAACGCACCAACGTGACCGGCAGCAAGAAGTTCGCCCGCCTGATAAAGGAGGGCAACTTTGGCGAAGCCCTTTCTGTTGCCCAACAGCAAGTAGAGGGCGGGGCGCAGGTCATTGACGTGAACATGGACGAGGGCTTGCTCGACAGCGAGGCAGCCATGGTGAAATTTCTCAACCTGATGATGGCCGAGCCGGACATTGCGAAGCTGCCCGTGATGATTGACAGTTCGAAATTCAGCGTCATCGAAGCAGGTTTGAAATGTGTGCAGGGCAAGTGCATCGTCAATTCCATTTCGATGAAAGAAGGCGAAGCGGAGTTCATCCGGCAAGCCAAACTTGTGCGCCGCTACGGAGCCGCCGCCGTCGTGATGGCTTTTGATGAAAAAGGCCAGGCCGACACCATCGAACGCAAGGTTGAAATTTGCGAACGGGCCTACCGCATCCTCACCGAACAAGTGGGGTTCCCGCCGGAAGACATCATTTTCGATCCCAACATTTTCGCCGTCGCCACCGGCATAGAAGAACACAATGAATACGCCATTTACTACATCGAGGCAACCCGTGAGATCAAACGGCGCTGTCCCGGAGCCAAAGTGAGCGGGGGAGTCAGCAATTTGTCTTTCAGTTTCCGGGGCAACGACCGGGTACGGGAGGCCATGCACTCTGCCTTTCTTTACCATGCCGTTCAGGCAGGCATGGACATGGGCATCGTGAACGCCGGGATGATGGAGATTTACGAAGAAATACCCAAAGACTTGCTCGAAAGGGTAGAGGACGTTTTGTTCAATCGCCGGTCCGATGCCACCGAACGCCTGACCGATTTTGCCGAAAAGGTAAAGGGCAATGGAGGCGCACAATTGCAAAAAGACCTCGCCTGGAGAGATGCACCGGTCGAAAAGCGCCTCGAACATGCCCTTGTGAAAGGCATCACTGACTACATAGAGATGGATACCGAAGAGGCTCGGCAGAAATATCCCCAGCCTATCCATGTCATTGAAGGCCCCTTGATGGACGGCATGAACGTTGTCGGCGACCTTTTTGGGAGCGGTAAAATGTTCCTGCCCCAAGTGGTGAAATCAGCCAGGGTGATGAAAAGAGCGGTGGCGTATCTCATGCCATTTATCAGCCCCCTCCCGGCCTCCCCCCAGGGGGGAGGGGTTGGAAAACAATCGAAAATTAGGGGGTATGAGACGGCAGACCCAGTGATGTATAAACTTTTAAAGGAATTTTCTGAAAAAAATAAGAAAACAGCCACAATGGCTGAAAAGGCACTTTGGGAGCAATTGCGGGGAAAAAAACTGGATAATTTTAAGTTCAGAAGGCAACACATAGTTGACAAGTTCATCGCTGACTTCATTTGCCTCCAAAAACACTTGGTCATTGAAGTGGATGGAAAATATCATCAAGTCCCAGAAGTCCAATTGAGCGATCAAGAAAGAACAAATCGTCTGAATGCTCTTGGTTTCGAGGTGCTAAGATTTACCAATGAAGAAATAGTTGGCAAAATTGATAGTGTAGTCCAGATAATTGCTCAAAAACTTAAAACACTTCCAGATAAACCACTATGGTTCCATGAAAATCAGGACTCTGCTGTTGAGGATCAGGCGATGTCCCACTCCTCCCCCCAGGGGGGAGGCCGGGAGGGGGCCAAAGGGAAAATCCTCTTGGCCACCGTTAAGGGCGACGTGCATGATATTGGCAAAAACATCGTCGGCGTGGTATTGGGCTGCAACAACTTCGAGATCATTGATCTCGGCGTGATGGTCCCGGCCGATAAGATTCTGGACGCTGCCATAAAAGAAGGGGTGGACATGGTAGGTCTTTCGGGCCTCATCACGCCTTCTTTGGATGAAATGGTCCACGTGGCCAAAGAGATGGAGCGGCTCGGTTTCACCATGCCCTTGCTCATTGGCGGAGCAACCACCTCCCGCACGCATACCGCCGTTAAAATAGAACCGCAGTACAGCGGCCCGGTCGTTCACGTGCTCGATGCTTCCCGCAGCGTGGCAGTGGCATCCGTGCTCACTTCTTCCGACAGCAACGCCCGCAGCAATTTTATACTCGACACCCGCAGCGATTACGAAAAAATCAGGACACAACGCGCCAACCGCACCACCACCAAACGCTATTTGTCCCTGAAAGAGGCCCGTGCCAACAAGTACATGGTGGATTGGGAAAATTACTCGCCACCACGCCCGAACTTCCTCGGTATCCGGGTTTTTGACAATTACAGTTTGGAAGAATTGAGCGAGTACATTGACTGGACGCCGTTCTTCTCAACCTGGGAACTCAGGGGTAAATTTCCCGACATCCTCCAAGATGAAGTAGTGGGCGAACAGGCAAAGCACCTCTACAACGATGCCCGTTCCCTCTTGCGCCGCATCATTGATGAAAAGTGGCTGACGGCCAAAGCGGTCATCGGTTTTTTCCCGGCCAAAGCGATCGAAGGCGATAGCGTGGAATTGTATAAAAACGAGGGTGGGGGAGAGGTGCTTTCGACTTTACACTTCCTCCGGCAACAGGCAGAATATGCGAAGGGGCAGCCGAATCTTTGCCTTTCCGATTTTATTTTGCCGGTGTCCGCAGCGGGAGCTACGGACTACATGGGGGCCTTTGCGGTCACGGCGGGCATCGGCATAGAACGGTGGGTAAAACATTTCGAGGAACAGCACGACGACTACCACGCCATTCTGCTGAAATCCCTGGCCGACCGGCTCGCTGAGGCCTTCGCCGAGCGTATGCACGAGCGGGTGCGCAAGGAGTTTTGGGGGTACGCAGCTTCCGAAAACCTGGACAACCAAGCGCTCATTTCAGAAAAATACCAGGGCATCCGACCGGCTCCGGGCTACCCCGCTTGTCCGGAACACACCGAAAAAAGAACGCTGTGGCGTTTGTTGGACGTGGAAAACAATGCGGACATACAATTGACGGAAAGCTGTGCCATGTGGCCTGTGTCGTCGGTCAGTGGGTGGTATTTTTCGCACCCGGAGAGCCGGTATTTCACCATCGGCCAAATCTCGAAAGACCAAGTGGAGGACTATGCCCGCCGCAAGGGCATGACGACGGAACAGGCCGAAAAATGGCTGGCGAGCGTTTTGAATTATGATGTGTAAAACTTGTAAGTGAAGGCTTGACTTCAAATCAAACCCTCTCCTTCAAATTTCCGAAAATGAAGTATCCCGATTTTCGATTCATGGAAATTCCGGATGGAGATACCGGAATTTACGAACTGTTGGGTGGCGAACCTATCAGAAAGCCCAGTAATACCAGCATTCACCAAGAAGTTTTGGGCAACATGCTTATGTCGCTGTATGCAAAGGTGAAGTTTGAGAAATTAGGACATTTATTCACTGCTCCACTCGATGTGGTACTCGACGAAGAAAATGCGCTGATGCCGGATATGATTTTTATTTCCAACGAAAGTGAAAACATCATTGATCCGGATGGCCCCGTATATGGCGCTCCCGACCTGCTCATCGAAATTATTTCTCCTTTTTCAGCCCGCTACGACCGTGGCGATAAAAAAGACCTGTACGAGCGCTTCCAGATTAAGGAATACTGGATTGCCGATCCGGCGAACAAATCCATAGAGGTTTACAACCTGAAAGATGACAGGTATAAATTGTGTTCTTACGCTGCGAAAGAAGGGGAGGTCGAGTCGCAAGTGCTGTCGGACTTGGGACTGAAAGTTGAAGCATTGTATGCTTGATAGAGGTGAAAATCACTCCCAAATCAAATTCCGCTTGCTGCGAAGATAGCGCCGCACGTTCAGCCAAAAAGCAACGAAAAGATAGACGATGACAGGAGAGCCTAAGGTGACAAAAGAGAGATAGATAAAATACATGCGCACCCGGGCAGATGCCAGGCCCATTTTCTCGCCCAAGTAGCTGCAAACGCCGAAGGCGGAACGTTCCATCAAGTCTTTTACCGTTTTCATTTGGCAAAAATAACGGCAAACACAGAAAATTCCCCGATGTGCAGGATTATTTTTTTTCGGTGAAATAGGATCGGAAGCTCGTTATCGCAGTTCTCAATATGCTTGGATTGCCAACGTTTGTCACGCAAGGCACACATGAAAATAGATTGCCCCTCATTGCCCTGTGCCTTCTCATTGTGACAGACCGTATCGTCAAAAATGCACGCTTTTTCCCCTGTAACCCAAAACACAAACAAGCTCTAACGCAAACAAGTTAGTTTTTTTGCATCAGCAAATCCTTCAACACTTGCAATGCTTCCAAATGCAGCGATGTGAAAGATTTCAAATCATCCTCAACCTGGTGCAGGCATAATTTTTCTTCCTTCCTTACAGCGTTTCTCAGTTTTTTTGAAACGCTTTTGCCTTCCGCTTCCATGTTTGTCCGCAGTACATGCAAATCGTGCCAATCACCGAGCAGGTCTTGCAGGTTGTCGAGGTGTTTTTTGAAATTGGGGAACCCGGGGCCGGGTGGTGCCATGATTTGAAGTACCGTCAGGTTGAGCATCAATTCTTTGATGTGCATCCTGAGTTTGTGGAGGGCGTTTTCGTTGCATTCAAGCAAGGCCGCTTCCACGCATTTTGCCGAGCGTTCGAGCTTGTTCAGGAAGTAAATATGCAGGTATGTTCGCAAGCCCGCCTCGCCCGGCAATGTTTCAATGCGGGCCATAACTTTTTTTGCGACCTGTTGGGTCGTGCCAGCGGGCAGTTTTTCTTCGATTTTTTTTAGTGAAACGGCATGTCGGCGATGCCTTCTCAGCAGCGTCATCGAGTAGTCGGCAGGAAGCCCCAATTTTTTTTCTTGTTTGATGAGGAGACCGATACCTACTTCCAGGTCGCGCTGTTCGCCCGTGAACGAGCGGAATACTCGAAACGGTTGACTCACTTCTTTTTTAGGAAAATCCTTGTCCAATGATGCCATCAAACGGAAGAATGCAAGGTGCTTCTTAACGTTGACCCGAAGGGCGTGTACATTTTTTTGTCCTCCCTCATCTGTCAACCCTGCATACAGAGAGTGAAAGTCGCTGTCCAGCGTCGAATAGTATGTTTTGAGGAGATCAGGTATCATCAGGTTTGGATGTTTTGATCCTCTTTGCGTTTTTTCATCGTACTTAACGAACACTCACCTCACGATCAAAACCGGCACGCTGTCCACAATGGAGACCAGTTTTTCGGCAACGCTGCCCAGAAAGAAATCGTCGAAGGAATTGTGGCCCTGTGCGCCGAGCAGTATCAATCCTGCCCCTACTTTTTCGGCATGCTCCCGGATGTGTTCAGCCGTGTTGAAGTATTCGTTTTTCACGGCATGGAAATGAATTCCCTCGTCGGGTATTTCATTTTGTTTCAAACAAACGGAAAAGGCGAGGTTGACCCGTTCCTGCCAGTCGGCAGCCAACAGGCCGTAACTGCGGGTGAGGTATTGGGTGGTCGGCGGAAAATCGAGCACGTGCAGCACGTGGATGTTCGTGCCGGGTTTTCCGGCTGCCATGAACGCAGCTTGTTTCAGCGCCTTGATGGAATTGGGCGAAAAGTCCATCGGTACCAGGAGGTTCGACAGGTCGGGATTGCCATTTTCGGCAACAAAACACACGTCGCAAGCGACGTGCCTCGCTATCATTTTTGAAACAATGCCGCTCCCTTCACTGACTTTTTTCCTGCCCATGAGCAACAAGTCCGCCTTCAGTTTTTTTACGGTACCAAGTATGGTCTTGAAAGGCTGCCCCTCTTCGACAGCTATTTCAAACCGGCCATTTGGTTCAGCGCCAAACTTCTCGCTGACGGAACGGGAAATGTTGGCCTCCACCAGCGAGTCGAGTTTGAACCCAGGTGAGTCTATTCCGTGAACGAGGTCTTGCACGTTCGTCGGGAATACATAAGTGGGTATGACGTGGACAAAACAATGGCTGGCCCCTTCCTTTGAAAGACTGCCGAAGTATTTGGCGTAATTCAGCAAGGTGCTGTCCATGTCGGTCAGATCGAGCGCTGTGACAATATTTTGATAGTTTTTCATGATGATATTCGTTGTTCGTTCCCTTACAGAACTTGCCCCGATTCTTCGGGGGTGACAAAAGTTATTCGTTTTTCGTTGCTGGAAGGGGCCAGGCCTGTCAGAGGTCTTTAACCTTCAAACACTTAGCTCACTGCCCACTACCGGACAACGAGGATAAGCCTGTCCCTGCAACGTTCGAGCAGGGATTCGGTCACACTGCCAAAGAGCAGGCTGTTGAGGGCGGTATGCCCCTTTGCTCCGATAACGATCATGTCGGAACCGTCGGTCTGTGCAAACTCGTGGACATGCCGTGAGATGCTGTTGTAGTCGTCGTCCAGAAAACGGACTTCAATCGCCTCTTCCTCCAGCCCGTGGTCTTCGATGAATTTCCGATAGGATTTTTGCGCCGATTCGGTCAAAGCATGTTGAAAGGCACCGGATTCCCAGGCAGGTTCGTAAAACACGGCGGCAGGTTGCGGCACAACGTGCAGGGCTGTCACCTGTGCTTCCTCCAACGACGCTGCCAATCGAGTAGCCGTGCGGAGTGCCTTTGCTCCATGGTCAGAGAAATCGAGCGGCACGAGCAGCCGACGGATGCTCGGAGCCGGTTCTTCAGGCACATAGAAGACATGTGTGCCAGTATGGCGTGCTACCCGTTTGGCCGTGATACCGCTGCCTTGACTGATCTTTTTATGGCCGACCACGAGCAGGTCAATCAATTTCACTTCCGTCCAGTGGATGAGCTTTTCGTATGGTTTGCCTTCCACGACTTCCGTGTTTATCTCAAAGCCGGGTGCGTTGCCGAAGTGTTCGGCTGCATCAAGTTTAACCTTGTCCCGCACTTTTTCATCCACCGGATAATTGGGATTGAAGAGTTTGTAAAACTCCACATCGAGGTGGGCCGGTTGGGTGAAATCGGGCATGACGTGCAATAGGTAAAGGTGAGCTATGCCAAGTGGCTTGGCCAGACTGGCCACCGTCCGCATCAGAACTGAGTCGAACGCACCAAGATCAAGGGCAGTCAATGTTCGCTTGAAAAGGGTCATACAAATAAATTTATACCCGCCATGGTGGTTAGTCAAGTAAATTCT
>JRYF01008327.1_pt1 | contig 29588 bp, 29 predicted proteins | sample 235331 | NCBI WGS metagenome assembly JRYF01 (sample SAMN03074217, study PRJNA261475) | activated sludge metagenome | biome: Wastewater Treatment Plant; feature: Wastewater; material: Activated sludge; isolation source: activated biomass of a wastewater treatment plant treating hydrocarbon... ...
CAATTTCTTCCTGATGGGCAAAATAGGAGGAATCAAATCCACCCAATTTAAGGAACACTTCCTTTCGGATTAACATGCATGCACCACTTGCCCAAAAAACGTCTGATTCGCGGTACTGCTCATTTAATTTTTCCAGGGATTTGAATATTCTGCCTCGGCAAAATGGATATGCCAGCCCATCTATATATCCACCGGCTGCTCCTGCGTATTCATAAAGTCCGGGATATTCCATATCCATAATCAGAGGTTGAACTCCGGCAATGGTCGGGTCTTCATTTATCGCATTGTACAAAACTTCAACACAATTATTTTCTAATTTGACATCTGAATTGAGGATGAGCACATAAGGCGCATCCGATGCGGCAATAGCACGGTTATATCCATCAGCAAAACCAAAATTTTTTTCAAAAGTTAACACTTTAACGTCGGGATACCATTCTTCCAAAAAATCAACAGACTCATCTTTTGATCCATTGTCTGCTACTATGATCTCTCCATAGTCAGGACAGCTATTGACGACTGACGGCAGATAGGCTTCTAAAAATTCAACACCGTTAAAATTCAATATAATAATACTGATTTCAGGAGGTTGTCTTTTACTGTCCCGTTCGTTTTTGAGTACTGAAAGACTTGATTCAGCGTCTTTTTGCAATTGTAATCTTAAATCATTGAGTGATCTGAACTTTACATCTTCGCGGATATAGTTGATTAGCTGTATCCGAATATCCATGTCATATATCTCTTCATTAAAGTTAAACAAGTGCACTTCCAGGGAAATTTTTTGACGGGTATTCAAAGTAGGCCGGTCTCCTATGTACAGCATACCTTCCCATACATCTGATCCAATGATAACTCTGGCAGCATAAACTCCGGCCCGGGGTATCAGTTTATTTTTATCTGCAATGGATAAATTGGCTGTTGGAAAACCCAATTGCTTACCGATTTTATCACCGTGGACTACTTTGCCTGAAAGTGTATAATGATAGCCTAAGAATAGATTGGCTGATTGTACATCTCCTTCATTGAGTGCATTTCTTATTTTGGTGGAACTAATGGTGATATCATCAATTTCCTGTTTTTTGATTTCAATCAATTGAAAGTTAAACAGGTCAGCATATTTCTTAAGGAGATATATGTCCCCTTTTCTGTTTAAACCGAAACGGTGGTCATAGCCAATCACCAAAACAGCCGGGTTAAATGTCGAAACCAGGAATTTTTCGATGTATTCACCGGGATCCAATTGTGAAAATTCGACAGTGAAAGGAACAATGACTACATGATCCAGATTGGATTTTTCAAAAAGTTCCAGTTTTTCTTCCAAAGTATTGAGCATGGGTAAGTCATGATCCTGAGGATAAATTACCTTTCGAGGGTGAGGATCAAAGGTTACCAATACGCTTTCTCCATTTAATTCCATCGCCATCTGGTGAATCCTTTCCAAAATCTTGGCATGACCCCGGTGCACTCCATCAAAGGAACCTATGGTAACCACTGCATTTTTAAATACAGGTAAGTGATCGATACCTTTGTGAATCTCCATATATAATGGTTAATGGTTATGATCGCAAAAATATTAATCTTTTCTATAATGTTTTATTTCAACCGCAATATTCCTGAGTTCCAACATGAAAACCAGAACTTTTTGGCTAAATAAAAATTCTGGTTCCCTTATAATTCAGACAAGTTTAAGTTTTAAAAACCAGATTATAAAAGATACTAAGCAAGAAGATTTAATTAAAAGATTGCAATTTTATGTTGGGTGTAGATTACTGTAAAATATAGATAATACTGATGACGCATAGATATAACCATTGAAGATGTTTCAAATAATTAAAAGTTCTAGGTAAGAAAATGGTCCAAAAATCTGAATAAAATATCTCAATGCATCGAATCAGAAAGATTCATTATAATTTTTTAAATATTTTAGATAAAATATTATAATAATCTTATATAAAATACTACATTTAACATGAAATTTATTATTTAACCAAATTAGCTGTACTATGTCAACAAATAAAATTTTAATTTCAGGTGTTGTAGCCGGAGTGGTTACGTTTTTGTTGGGTTGGCTTCTCTATGGAATGCTTTTGAGCTCATTTTTTGAAGGTCAGGCAGGCAGTGCGCAAGGCGTTATGCGTGCGGATGATGCTATGGTTTGGTGGGCTTTAGTATTAGGAAATTTGCTTTATGGGGTACTTTTAGCTTACGTTTTTGGAAAGTGGGCCAATATCTCAACCGCCGCAACAGGTGCAACTGCCGGCGCTACCTTGGGGTTCTTATTAGCTGCCTCATGGGGTTTGACCTATTTTGCCACCTCCAATATTATGACCCTTACAGGAACAATCGCAGATATCGTGGTTTGGACTGTAATTTCGGCCATAGCCGGTGCAGCGGCAGCCTGGATGCTGGGCAGAAAATAGTCAACTTTTACCATCAGACCCGCCCCGGACTGTACTTTCTTGCCAGCTTATGCAAATAAGTTTTCTGTAGTACTTTTCACATATTGATAATTCTCTCTCTCTATCGTTCTGACGGTCGTTTAAAACCATTCAAGTCACTTACTTGTTAATGCTTCTGAAATACAATAATTCATGGTTATTGATAATAATAAAGTTGTAGAAGCGCTTAGGAAAGTTCGTGATCCCAATTCAGGAATGGATATCATCGCTTCACGGCTGGTAGAAAACCTTAAAATTCAAGGAGAAGATATTTCCTTCACTGTACACTTAAAAAGCAATGATCCGCAATTGAAGAGTACACTGAATTTCTCGTGTATGGAGGAAATCAATAAAGTGTATCCTGAGGCGCGTGTTCATATCCATTTGCAAACACAAGCAAATCCTGAGGCAAAAAATGAGGGTGTACTTCCACAGGTACAAAACATCATAGCTATAGGTTCAGGAAAAGGAGGAGTTGGGAAATCTACTATAGCCGTCAATTTGGCAATCGCTTTACGCAAAAAAGGAGCTCGTGTCGGATTGATTGATGCTGATCTTTATGGTCCATCCATTCCCACTATGATGGGGTTTCAAGGTCAGCGACCCAAAGTAGAAATGGTTTATAACCGCCACAAGATTGTTCCATTGCAAAGTGCAGGAATATATGTCATTTCACTGGGAGTCATCGTTGAACCCGAACAGGCTGTAGTGCTTAGAGGACCACGTTTAGGAGGCATCATCAAGCAATTTATTGAAGATTGTTTATGGCCGGAACTGGATTATCTCATTATAGACCTTCCTCCCGGAACAGGTGATATACAACTAACGCTGGTTCAAACCGTACCTTTGACCGGGGCGATTATGGTCACAACACCACAGCAGGTAGCACTGATTGATGCCGTAAAAGCGATGAATATGTTTCTGCTTCCTAATGTAAATGTCCCTGTGATTGGAGTCATTGAGAATATGTCGTGGTTTACACCTGAAGAATTGCCTGACAACAAATATTTTCTTTTTGGAAAAGGTGGAGGCGCTTCATTGGCAAAAAAGGGTAATACCATGTTGTTAGGTCAGGTGCCAATCGTACAGAGCGTAAGAGAAGGAGGAGACAATGGGTTGCCGGTAACCCTACATAATGATCATCCGGTTTCAGGTATTTTTGATCAAATCGCCCATAAAGTCGTTCAACAGGTAAATATCAGAAATGAAATGATAGCGCCTACCCGAATTGTTCATATTAAGACCTGAATAAAGATTAATTTTGCATTATGATTGCATCAGAAAAAGATAGACTTGTAAAAAAGGTAGATGAAGCCCTGGAAGACATCAGGCCACATTTGGCGGTAGACGGAGGAAATATTGAGGTCATTTCAATTACCGATGACTTTAACGTGGTTATAAAGTGGTTGGGCACTTGTGAGTTTTGCTCTATGTCTGCTATGACCATGAAAGCCGGAGTGGAACAAGCAGTAAAATCAAAGGTGCCAGAAATAAAAGGAATTGAAGCAATTAATGGTTTGCACATAGCATAATGACTAAAGAGGAGCTTTTTCAAAACATACTGCTAAAATCATCGTTTCTCTGCATTGGTCTTGATACCGACATACGAAAGATTCCTGCTTTTCTTCTGAAGGAAAGGAACCCTATAGCAACATTCAACAAATCCATTATTGAAGCCACTCACGATTTGTGTGTTGCATATAAACCTAATATTGCTTTCTATGAAGCGGAGGGTATCCATGGGTGGCAAGCCCTTGAGTCTACTTTAGCCCACATTCCCTCTGATATTTTTACCATTGCTGATGCCAAAAGAGGAGATATTGGCAATACCTCTCAAATGTATGCCCAGGCTTTTTTTCATCATTATCATTTTGATGCCGTTACTGTATCCCCTTATATGGGAGGTGATTCTGTGTTGCCTTTTCTTTCATTTTCAGGCAAATATGTCATTTTACTTATAGTTACTTCTAATGAAGGAGCCGGTGATTTTCAAACATTGTTATCAGGAAGTAAACCCATATATAAACATGTTTTGGAAAAAGCCATGACCTGGGCGGGGCCGGATCAATTGATGTTTGTAACCGGGGCTACACGACCAGAAGTTTTGGGTCAAATCAGAAGAAAAGCACCCGATTATTTTTTTCTGGTTCCGGGTATAGGAGCCCAGGGAGGTAATTTAGAAGATGTATGTAAATATGGAATGAATGAACAATGCGGACTATTAGTGAATTCCTCCAGAGATATACTCTACGCAGGTCAAGGAAAGGATTTTCAGGAAAAAGCAAGGGAGGCTGCATTAAAAATCAAAGAGAAAATGAGTAACTTACTGATTTCTCTATAACTCGCCTTATGCATCTGTTTTTGCATTCGCAATGTGGAAACATTAATAAGTTATGGTTTCAGGCTGAAAAGTATACCAGCTATGCCAAAATTCCTGATATGCCTGAATTCGCTTCAAAGGTTTCCCATTTGTGTCAAGAGGAATCCCACTGAAATTGTAAATACTCTCTCCTGAAATAAGCTCATCCTGATCATTGATTACAAATATCTGGTCATGCGCTCTTTCAATTGCTACAAAACTTTGACCATCTTTTGCTAATGCCAGAAATAAATATCTGTTTTCGATGCTGTCATGAATGATTCTGTTTGTCTTTAAATCCTGCCAACTATATGCTTTATTGGTCTGGTCTGCCTTGATCCCTATTACCCATGATTTTTCCTGCCAGGCTATTGAGTCAGTCCTGGTAAGTCTACCTGTACTTTCTCCTTTTTCAAACCGGGCTTGCGGTTCATATTTGCTTTGAAAATGTTGATCAGGCTGCATGACCTTGCCGCTGGGATAGATTTCAAACCATTTCTCCACGGACATCTGCATGCTCTCTATTTCAGGCAATTGTGTTCCTTTCAATTTGCCCGTAACAGCTTCACCGGTAACCTGTCTCCACCAGCTTTTAGTGGTTTGATCTTCAAACATTGCGTTAAAATGATCCATACCTACCAGCCTGAACGATTCTTCCTGGCCATTTACTTTGGGTTCGAATACCCTGCCTGTTCGGCATACGTTGCAATAAGTGACCATAACCGGTTTTCCTCCAACGGTATCAATCACCTGATGATGGTAGGATATGAGCTGTATAGGGTATGCTTTGGCCTCTCCATTTATTTCTACGCCAATGAGCAATCGGTCATTGGGAATGCTATTGGAATCCTTTCCTTGAAAAATAAGCTCCACTGGCTGCAAAAACATACGGTCAGCTGACATTTTAAAGTTTAGAAAATAAATAAAACCCCCGGCAAGAATCAAAAACAAAATAGCAACAACAGGATATTTTTTTGATTGAAAATTCACATACAGGCCGAAGAGGATCATTAGGATGAAAAACACTCTGAAAACCCATCTCCATGTATACAAAAAGTAGGCGAAATCAAGGGAGTCCATTTGTTGACTGCCTGGCATTGGCATAATAAAATATATATTGAAAAATTCGAATGTGCATAATCCAAACAAACCTATTGCATATAAATACTTCATATCATTATTTCATTTTATTCTGTGAATATGTGGATACCAATGTTTGGGTATGTCCGGATCTACGTGGGGTGGAGGATCTTTCATTTCGATATCGGGAAATAATTTGGTTTTAAAACCTTCAAAATCTTTGGCCCACTCTTTATGTTGATATACGCAAACAGCAAGACAAATTGAACAATAATTGTGTTTTGCAAAATAAGGAAAACACTTACCTGTATCTACCATATACCGTTCAAAACCGATGTGGTCTTTTCCGGCTTCCGGTGATCTGTTGTCTGGAATGGCTTTTGCGGGACAATAAATCCTGCATGCCTTACAATGGTCACAAAAGGCAGCAATTCCTGCATCAATGGGGTGATCGGTTTTCAATGTTAAATTGGTTATTACACTCCCTATCCTAAACAAAGGACCCATTTTCGGGTGGATAATGGAACCATGTCTTCCCAGTTCGCCAAATCCAGCTTTCAACGCTAATGGGATATGTAAAACATCACTGTCTCCAATGGGATGCTCAACCTTGCATTCATGCCCTAAGTTTCTGATAAACGCTACCAATTGTATAACTACTTCACCTAATGTGAAATATACTCTTAAGCATTCAATGGCGGACTCTGTGGATGGAACCTGTTGAAATTTCCTCCACAACATTTTCTGTCCGACTACAATGGCATATTTTTCATGAATAACACGACCTTTATAGACATCCTGGGGTTCAATCATAGCGATGCCCACTTCATCTGCTCCCAATTCTATAGCATGCCTTTTTATACAATCTGAAGCTTCTTCATCATTTTTAAATTTTGTTTTTACAGGATTCACCTCTCCATTGAATTTTGGATATTGAACTTCTCTGATTTGTTTCAATATTTCATCTACCTCAGTGATGTGGATTTGCCGGCCACCAATGGATTTATACCACTCTTCCCAAAGAAAGGCGGGTGGGGAATGTTCAGATCCTTTAATAGGCTTAGCCATAGTCATTATGTCAATAATAAAGTCTCAATGTAATAATTATAGACAAAGATAAGTTTCGCTGTATGAAAGAATCGCTTTAAAAAACCCTCATTATATGAATAAGTATATCTTTGACATTCAATTCAAAACAAAAAGGATGGAGATCTCTGGAGGCAAGAAAATAGCTTTGGTTTGTGGGGGTACGGGGTTGATAGGTTCACATTTGATACGATATTTGGTTGATCATAGCGCCTATGCAAAAGTAATTCATGTAGGTAGGGGTGCTCCTCAACTGGAAAGTGAACACTTTCTGCATGTGCCTGTAGATTTCAATCATTACGGTTCTTATGCACCCCAATTGAAAGGCAATGATCTATTTATCTGTTTAGGCACCACCATTGCGAAAGCAGGTAGTAAGGAAGAATTTAGAAAAGTGGATTATACCTATAGTATGAATGTTGCAAAAGCTGCGCTGGACAATGGGGTTAATCAAGTTCTATTGGTCTCTTCAGTGGGTGCTGATGCCAACTCCTGGGTTTTTTATAACAAAGTGAAAGGTGAGTTGGAGAGAGATCTTTCTTCATTGAAGTTTTGGGCAGTACATATTTTCCAGCCATCTATATTATTAGGCGACAGAGTGGAAAACAGACCTGGTGAGGTTGTAGCCAAGTTTATCGGAAAAGGTTTGGATGCTATTTTAGGAGAGCGGTTGAACAAATACAGGCCTATTGAAGCAGGGGTTGTTGCCAAAGCTATGGTTAATGCAGCTCAGAAATTAACTCCGGGTATCCACATATATCCATCTCATCAAATTTATCATCTGGCAAAGGACGAAGGCGTCACTTTAGTAAAAAAGAATTCTATACACTAAATAAACCATGATTTATGGACGATCAGCAAATTAAAGAATCAAATATTTCTATAAAGGTTAATCTGAACAAAGAGAAGCATCCCAGGAAGATAGTTTGGCATTCTGATGACAATCCGGAAGGCAATCATTGGATGGAAGCCAAAGCAATGTTGATTTCATTTTTTGATAAGGAGTATCTGGATACCTACAAGATCGATCTGTGGACGCATGAAATGCAAGTTGCTGAAATGGATCGTTTCATTTTTCAAACCTTGCGCGCTATGGCAGATACTTACAGAAATGCTACAGGTAATACAGCCTTAGCAAATGATATGCAAAGATTTGTGCAATATTTTGGCGAAAAAACACAAATTATTACTGAAGAATCTTAACTATTTGAATAATGGCAGCATATATTATCGTCAACGTATTTATTCATGATGAAGACTCATATGAATCATATAAAAAACTAACTCCTGCCTCTATATCAGCGTTTGGTGGGAAATTTATTGTAAGAGGCGGTAATGTTGATCATTTGGAAGGAGAATGGGAAACCGGACGCGTAGTTGTTCTTGAATTCCCAAATGCTCAACAAGCCCGGGATTGGTGGAGCTCCACTGAGTATTCTACAGCAAAAGAAATCCGGCAAAAGGCGGCTACCACCCAAATGATTTTAGTGGAGGGAGCAGGTGAGTGAGAATGTACCGCATGACATTTCTTTTGTCCTGATGGGGTTGTAAATAGTTAATATTTTATCCTCCTGCCTATTCAGTAGGGTCATTATTAAAGATGAGGGTTTTAATCTTCCAATTACCTTCCTTGTCAGGAACCCACTCATTCAACATCCGGGCCTTAAAAGTCCATTCTTCACCATTTAAACGGGTCCAATCCACTGTGAAATGCGCATGCTCCACTGCCAGGTCTTTGCTATATGTCAGACTCAGAGTTTTGTGGGTATAGCGAGAACTTTCGTTGGATTCAAACAACCTGGTGTAAAAAGCAGCTACCGAATCAACTGAATGGGATGTAGCAAATCCTTGTGGGATGAATGTGATATCATGATGGTAAGCCTCAACGCAACCCTTTGCATTTTTTGACTCCCAATGATCAATAAATGTTTTCCATATGTCTTCTATGGTTGCAGCCGGGTTAATCATTTCATTTTCAACCGGAGGTGCACAAGCAAAAAGTGAATAACAAAAGACTATAGGTAATAAGATTTTCATATCTGATTTTTGAATGAGTAATTTAATATGCATTTTTTAGCGCCAAAGGATCACAATAAAATTCTTATTGGGCTTCTCAATATAGCTAAAATTTCATTCTATTCCGATTATTTTGGTATATATTTCGAATGTATGAATAGTAAGTAATAATTCTTGTTACACTTCTTAAGTGCATCTTAATTTTAGAATTACTTGTCATGGTTTGAAATTGGAAGCATTGAGCATGTAATTTCTTACTTTAGCTGATCTATTTTATAATGTTGATATTGAAATAATTATAATTTAAGACTAAAAATTTCCTTGAAATGGGATTTTTAAAGTCATAACCATATTTCGTCCTTGCTCTGGAATATTGATTAATCGGTAGCGGCTGAGATGATTTAAATAGAAGGCATCTGTCAAATTATGAATTTGAAAATTAATCTGAAACGGCTGTTTTCCCAGGATTGCTTTCATTCCTGCACTGATATGGAAAATTTGATAACCAGGGGTAGGTAATTCTGAACGATCAATTCTCGATGGTCCTTCCGCTCCAAAAAAGATTTGATGGCCACTTTCTATAAATAACTCCTCCACGCTATTGTACCCGCGATAGGTATATCGCAATTGTGTTTTCAATGAGGGCTGGGGAGTGAATGGTAGCGCCAGGCCGGTATTGATATTGTAGCTTCGCACATAATCTGCGCTCTGACTCAATGAAAAACCGCCATATAAAAGCCAGTCGTATTGGAGTTCAAATCCGGTAAAAATGGCGTTGTCCTGTCTGTATCGAAATATTTGTCCTGCTTCCGGTAAGGGAGAAAAAGAAGCTGGAAATGTAGGTCCTAAGTAAATATATTGATGAAAATAATTAAAATAGGTAGCAAAATTTACATTCAATCTTCTTGTTGAATATTCCAAACTCGCATCCAACTGATAGCCATGCTCAGATTTTAAATCCGGTGTTCCCACTTCATGTCTGAAAGTCCCATGGTGGATGCCATTGGATACTGTTTCAGAAGGGTAGGGGATTCTAAAACTTTTCCCTGCATTACCTTTGATAATCAGTTGCTTATTCATCAATTGTACACTTGCGCCCATAGACGCTGACCAGTTAAGAAAATCAGGATTAGTTGCGGGAGCAATCAGTGAATCAGTAATATTTTCATTACTGTCCCAGACATATTGCCTGAAGAATTGCGTATTATTTTTACCAAAATCCAAGCGTAATCCTCCATTGATTAACCAGTTGTCACTTAACTTCCATTCTGATAACCCAAAAACTCCACTTCGAAAGGTTTTAAATTCGGGAAGGAGAAAAACAAAGCCATCTCTTTGATTTTCCTGCCATTGTACATTCATGCCATAAACATTCTTCCGTTTCTCAGAAATATGTTTTTCATAATGTACTGAACCGCTCAGCGTGATGAGGTCAAGTTGTAATGCCAGCGTATTGTTGTCACCCAGTTGACTTCTGGGTATGGAATGAAAATCCGGAAATGACCTTTCATTGCGAATATTGCGTTGATAACCCGCTTTAATATCCAGATGATCTTCACCAAAAATTTGGGTGTGATGCCATGAAAGTCTGTAATGATCGACTTCCTGATTGGGTACATCAATATTTCTGGGGTTGCCGTCATCCAATAATGAGTACGAACGAGGTATGCCTACTGCCCCGGAAAATAACCCACCATTTAAAGAATAATGGCTGTATATCAAGCGACTGATCCCCCAGTTTCTTTTTATACCTGTCTCTAACCTAAAATTTTCTTCCCGTCCTGCAGTGTTTTTCAGCCGCTCATTGAAAATGGGCAGGACAAAGGTGTTATAGATAAATTGATCAGCGGGTACTCTGTAATCTCCATAAGCTTGCAAACTGTATCGGGCAGAAACAAAATAATCATTTTTGTTGAATCCCAGATGGGCGGAACCGCCTAAATGTGTATTGTTTGATTTGTACAGGGTTTGCACCGTTCCTTCAAAGGTATTTTTTGGAATGATACGATAGGGGAGGACATTGATCACACACCCTAATGCATCCGACCCGTATTGCAACGAAGCCGGACCTTTTATGATTTCTACCCGTTCAACATCAAACTGATCAATTTCAAGTCCATGATCTGCCCCCCATTGATGACCTTCCTGTTTTATTCCTTGTTGATTGACGAGTATTCTATTGGAAGACAAGCCTCTGATGACAGGCTTTGCAATGCCTACACCTACATTGATCGCACTGATCCCTGGTATTTTTTCAATGGACTGTGAAAATGTACCCTGAAGATTTTCCTCCATTAGCCTTCTTGTAAAATGCCTGGCCATTAAAGTCATCTCCTGTTTGGCATGTTCATCGGTGATATGGATGATGTCCAAAACTTGTCCTTTGAGCTCCATTCGAATGATCAGGCCATCTGAAAAATACCCATTGGTCTCGATTTCTACTGCCTTGGATGCGTATCCAATGTAACTTACCAATAGCTTGTACTTTCCTGGCACTATTTCAGCGTAGGAAAATCTTCCATGCAGATCTGTTACTGTTGAATAATTACCAGGAGTAAGAATGACAATAGCTCCGATCATTGGATTATTGTTTTCATCCAATACCTGACCGTTTAAGGATTGACAATGGCTTTTACTTAGCCAGATAAAAAAAATAAAAGTGATAAACCCCCGTAAAATCATGCCGCAAAATTAAACATTACTCTTGCAACATTGTTGCAGTTTTGTAATTTTGCTTTTTATTTTTTAGAAGATGATCAGATTTTTTATTTTTTATTTTTTACTAGTGATTGGAATGTTTTCCTGTACTCCCGGGGAACTGGATTTATCTCCACCTTCACTCACATTTTTATCCATGACACCTTCCCCTGAGTCTGGGATAGTGTGTGGAATAATGGAAGATAAAGTAATCGTGATAACTGGTGGAGAGACGCTTCATTTTGAAGTTTTGTTCGAGGATGATCAGGCATTATCACAATATAAAATTGATATACATAATAATTTCGACTGTCATGGACATGGTGATGGTGCGTCACCTGGGATTTCCATTCCCAATACCGGTGGAAACACTTCTGACTGGTCTCTTTTGGAAATTAACAGTATATCAGGGAAGGGAGTAGTTGTCAGTAAAAATTTAAATGTACCCGTTCATGTAACAGCGGGGTTGTATCATTTTCAAGTACAAGTCATTGATGAAGCGGGAAATGACGATCCTTTTTCCAACTTCTTGTCTTTAAGAGTTTTTCATCCTGAGGATAAAATTACTCCGCAGATCCATGCCGAAATGCCCAATGCAGAAAACCAGTTTAAGAAAGGTGAAAAAGTACGATTTAAAGGGCGATTGACGGATAACCGTCCTTTTAATCTTGGTGGAAATAGTGTGCTTTATTTGACCTATACTGACTTGAATACACAAAATACATTCATAACTTCTCATGTATTTATTCTTCATGATGTGGCTGAAACAATGTATGAATTTGATTTTGAATATACGGTACCATTGACATTGGTTAATGGAAATTACAGGTTTAGTCTTCGCGCGCATGACGGAGTTCGAAATGTAGCTGACGCAGTACATTTTCAAGCTACCGTGGGTAATTGAGCGGAGTTGTAAGCTTTATTTTGCTTGTAAAAGCAAAGATACCTTTAGATTTTCCCAATGAACAGTAATGCTACCATGAGTCCCATCAATATCTTCTACAGTATATTGTAATCTTTCCTGCACGTCGGCAACAATTCCGGGTTTTACCTGCACACGAACCACATCCTCATCGATATTATAATCATCTGCCTGATGTTGGTTCCAGTTTTTATTTAAAATGATGGTCCATTCGTCAATACCAGGGATAGTGAAAAATGCATATTTTCCTTTTACGACCCTTTGACCTCCAATCATGACATCATTGCTAAATGTTACTTGTGTGGCGTTATGTGCACCTGTAACCCAGATTTTGTCATAAGGCACCAGGCCTCCCCAGATGGTACGACCTCTCANNATGTTGCCATGGGTTTCAGATGGAAGACTTAATGGTTGGGATGGTGATTCCTCTGAAATGTCTGAGAACACTTGTTCGTGATCATGAGAAGTATCACTGTGAGATGATTTATCCTTACAACCTGTACTCAAAGTATGAATTCCTGCGATTAAGAAAATAAAGATGAATGCAGGCATTGAAGTGCAATTGTTTTTCATTTTGTTGAAATTAGTTGTTTGATTGGATAGCAAAATTACACATGGAAATTTAATTACTCAATGTGGATATTGTATTTTTCAAATTAACCGGTTAAAATTTGTATCTATTTCTTTAAAAAACTATTTAAGATAATAAATAAAACCTATTTATTAATTGTCCCCTGGAAAAGCAGACAAATTGCCTATAATTAATATTATGTTAGGTAAAATAAATAATGTATCTACAAATCCTTCTTTATTGATAATCAATAGATTAATTCACAAGGTACTACCTTATTAAACTAATACTTGCATTTGTGTAAAAGAAAGAAATTCCTTTGGATTACCATGAAACCAATCACCCTTTCCATTTGAAAAAAATATATATTTAAATATATAAATGATCATTTCTTGTATTAAATTCGTCCTCATTATATCACACTAAACAAAAATTCAACATGAAAACCATTGTTTGTAAATTATTTTTCTTAATGGTCTTAAGTTTTTCATTTTTAAATGAGGCATCATCTCAGACATTTCCTGCTGGAGATCTTGTATTCAATGCAAGCTTGGGAACTGGCTCAGGAACTAACTTGTTTTTAACCGGTGATTATGGTATAGCCGATAACCTGAGTGTTGGAGGTGGTTTATACTATTTTCACTTATCTGTTTTTGGTTTTGGAGTTTCAAGTACGAGTCTATTGGGACGAGTTCTGTATCACTTCAGCGATGCGATTAATCTAAATATGGATAAATTAGATCTCTATGGTGGTGGAGAATTAGCGCTTGGGCTGAGTGCGGGAGGAGGATTAGGATTTAATATCCTACCAGGAGCCCGGTATTATTTTTCTGACAATTGGGCAGCGCATTTAGAGCTTCCGATCAACCTTTCCGGAGGGGGCACTTTTCTGCGAATCGGTGCCAGTTACAGATTGAGCAGATAATTTTGCATCCTATATAAACCCTTGTATATATTGAAAAGCTCCGGTGATAACCCATCGGAGCTTTCTTTTTTAAGCCATTAGAAAGAACGAATGATTGTAAGAAAACTTTCTTCATCTAATGAACTTCCCCCCACCAGTCCACCATCCACATCCGGCTGAGAAAACAATTCATTTGCATTGTTGGGTTTTACTGAGCCTCCATATAATATACTAATATTTGAAGCAGCCGACGGAAATTTTTCTGCGAGATATTCACGTATTGCAGAGTGCATTTCCTGTGCCTGGTCCGGTGTTGCAGTTTCCCCGGTACCAATGGCCCATATTGGTTCGTATGCAATAACAATCCGGGATATTTCACTTTCTGTTAATGAAAACAAAGACACATGGATCTGATTTCGTACATATTCAATATGTTTGCCTTGTCTTCTTATGTTTAGCGGTTCACCACAGCAATATATCGGTGTCATTTGATGATCCAAAAGTAGTTTTACCTTCTCTCCTACCGTTGAATCACTTTCATTATAATATTCCCTTCTCTCTGAATGTCCAACAATGACCCATGTAATGCCAATGGAACTCAACATGGCTACCGATACCTCTCCGGTATAAGCGCCCTGCAATTTCTCATGGCAGTTCTGAGCTGCTATAATCAGGCTTTTATCCTGACCCACTTCTCTTTTGGCGATTTCCAGGAATGGATATGGAACTCCTAACACCGACAATACATCCGAGGGTCGTTGATTTTCCTTTAGAAAACGGATCATCCTAATGGTCTCTTCCCTGTCTTTATGCATTTTCCAGTTACCGGCGGCAATTTTTCGTCGTAAAGTCATTTTTATTTTTCTCAGAATTAAATAAATTAATCGATCATTGGCGAAGTTAGAATACAACTGATAATTTCACAACTTTTTCCCTGAATCTGTCAGGACTGGATTATAAACTAAAAAATCAGAAATATAAGATTGTGATTGTTTGAATTAAAACTTCTCTTTTTAAAGTCAGTAATCTTTCTTGTTTTTCACCATTAAGTGGCGGTTATAAGCAAACGAGGATATTATTTTGAAAGCCGCGAAATAAGCTCTATATCGAATGGATTCTTATTCTTTTTAAATAATATCATAAGTCTTTTCTATTATTTCAGAAAGCGATACCGATGCTTAAAACAGTCGGAAGAGTTCTTTGGCGATCTAGTGTTGACCAGGAAAAAACAGGACCCAGGTAAAGCTTTCCTAATTGAAATGTTGGAGAATAAGCAAAAATAGCATACATAGTATTCCCTCTAAAATTCGCAGAAACTCCTCCTGTGTTAACAAAATAAAATTCCTGATCTGACAATTTAACTTTCCAATGTAAACTAGTGCCAAATGAAAAAGTACCTTCATTTCTTCTTTGCCTGTTACCAAAAAATGTAGAATAAGAAGTAAACATTTCAATACCGGTCACATTTCCTCTTTTGCTACTACCCCTGACGGGGATTACACTGAAATAGGCCTGCAATCCATTAGGGGCGCTTTGTGCAAATGAACCTAATGCATTGAAAGCTATTGTAAAATTACCTCCTCCATTATATGCCATACCCAGGGTTGAAAAATTTGTATTTTCTACAACAAGTCCTGTAAAAAAACTCAATCCGCTTCTATCCGTTTCATAGTAGATGGCTTGAGTAAATACATGGAACCACATGGTGATGCCTATAACGAGTACTCCTATTTCTTTCATACCGAAAAATGTTTTAAAGGTTTAACTAAATATTGTATATTTATTAAAAAACAAATATTATTCCAATTCATATTGTAGAGTAAAAATTATGAGATCATAATATAGAGTCTATGAAATTTGGTAAAGCTTTTAACCTGGAAAATATTGATTTTTCATTGCCCATTGAGGCATCTGAAAACAGATTGATTTTACAAAACGCCAATGCTGAATTTTCTCGAATTTATATTGGATCAACCGCCTGGGTTGTTCCTGCGTGGAAAGGACTGTTATACCCAAAAAAGGTTCGTTCTAATGAATATTTATATCATTACTCCCGGCAGTTTAATTCAATTGAATTGAACACTACCCATTACAGATTGCCATCAAAAGACCAGGTTCAGCAATGGAAGGATCAGGTACCGGAAGATTTCAGATTTTGTCCCAAAGTGTGGAATAATATTTCGCATAGAAAAAGTTTAGGATTGAACAACAGGGATATAATTTCATTTTGCCTCTCGGTTGCCAATTTTTCAGAAAACCTTGGCATATGTTTCCTACAGCTACCACCCTATTTTGGTGAATACCGGTTGAATGCCCTTGAAGCTCTACTTCGTCAATGGCCCAGGGAAATTCCATTGGCAGTAGAAGTCAGACATGAAAGTTTTCATTTGAATAATCACAATCACTGTTTTTTTGACTTATGTTTTAAATATGGAGCTACTGCATTGGTCACCGATGTCGCGGGCCGTCGCGATCTGATGCATAGCAGACTGACCCAACCCAAAGCAATGATTCGATGGGTGGGAAATGGAAATCATCCTACAGACACTATTCGCTTGCGAGATTGGGCTGATCGTCTTACTCATTGGATTAATCAAGGTATAGAAGAAATTTACTTCTTTCCGCATCAAACGGATCAACTTATTATGCCTATCAATGCTAAGGAATTGTATGATCTATTAAGTCCCAATGCAAAATGTGCAGGAAGAACTCCATCCCTTTTGATTTAATGAACTGTATCTATGAGAATTTCCACTTTTAACCGGAAAATGATACATTTGAGAATATAATTCAATCCACATGTTCCCTTATATCAATAGAGACATTAGTTGGTTATCTTTTAATTACAGAGTTTTGCAGGAAGCAAAAGATCCGTCTGTACCCCTGTTGGAAAGATTGAAATTTTTAGCGATTTATTCTTCCAATCTTGATGAGTTTTTCAGGGTGCGTATAGCCAATAATCGAAACCTTTTAAGAGCGGGTAAAAAGACCAGAAGGGAGTTAGATTTTGAACCGGAAGAAGTGTTGCTTCAAATATTGGCTATCGTCAATACGCAACAAGTAGAATTCAGCCGAATTTTTGATACTATGATTGTTCCATTACTGCGAAAGCATGGCATCAATGTGATAAGAAGGAAGAAAATGACCCCGGAACAAATAGTTTTTGTAGACAATTACTTCAATGATTTTATGCTACCATTTGTTCAGCCTGTACTTCTTATAGATCAAAAGATAAAACCCTTTCTCAATAATGCAGCGCTTTATCTGACATTATATATGAAGGATAAAGAGAATATGGAAGGCCCACCTATGTATGGTATTGTTAAAATTCCTTCTGATCACCTTCCCCGATTTGTCGAACTTCCTCCAAATAAAGAGGGAGATCATGACATCATCATGTTGGATGATATCGTCAGACATAGTATAACGCATTTGTTTCCAGGGTATGAGGTCCTGGATTCGTATAGTATTAAGCTGACCAGAGATGCCGAATTGTACATCGATGATGAATTTTCCGGTGATTTACTTCTGAAAATCAGGAAAAGTCTTAATAAAAGAAATATCGGGCCAGCATCGCGTCTGGTTTATGATCGGGAAATGCAAAAAGAATTGTTACAATTTCTGATGGGTGTTTTTGATTTGGAAAAATATGATTTGATCCCGGCAGGGAGGTATCACAATAATTCAGATTTTTTCAAATTTCCAAACTACGGAATGAATCATTTACGAGAAGTGCCATTACCACCTTTGCCCATTCCCATATTAGAGCACTCCCCTTCTATCTTTAAAAAAATACTTGAAAAGGATTGGATGATCCATGTACCCTACCATTCCTATGAATCCGTAATTCGTTTCTTTGAAGAAGCTGCCATCGATCCGGATGTTACCCATATAAAGATTATTCAATACCGGGTAGCCAGGGTGTCCAGAATAATGAAAGCGCTTAAAACGGCTGTAGAAAATGGTAAGCAGGTGGCTGCTTTTATTGAAATTAAAGCTCGTTTTGATGAAGAAGCCAACCTTCTATGGGGAGAGCAATTAGAAAATTCAGGTGTCAATGTTCATTACAGCATTCCAGGTTTAAAAGTTCATTCAAAAATGGCTATAGTGCGACGGCTGGAAAACGGCACCGGTCAGTTTTATGCATACATGAGTACAGGTAATTTTCATGAAGATACCGTTAAGATATAATCTGATATAGGCATATTTACTGCTAATACTGAACTTACATCAGAAGCAACGCGCGTTTTTTCTTTCCTGGAGACAAAGAATCCAACAACCAAACCTTTTATACATTTAGGAGTAGGTCAATTTAATTTAAACGATAAACTAAGCTCTCTAATCCAGCAAGAGATTGATCATGTAAAAAAAGGCAATAAAGGTGAAATGATATTGAAAATGAACTCAATTGAAGATCAGGTGATTATTAAAGAACTTTATGAAGCTTCCCAGGCAGGTGTGAAAATAAAAATGATCATCAGAGGTATTTGTTCTTTAGTTCCTGGTATCAAAGGGGTCAGTAATAATATTGAGGTAATTTCTATAGTTGATCGATTTTTGGAGCATGCCCGGATATTTATATTCAATAATAATGGTGATAAAAAAGTCTATTTGTCATCTGCGGATTGGATGGAGAGGAATTTATACCGGCGTGTGGAGACTATTTTTCCGGTGTTGGATCAGAATATAAAAAATACTATCCTGGATCTGATTCAAATACAGTTAAATGATAATGTTAAAGCCCGTATCATTAATTTTAAAAATAATAACAACTATAAAAGAGACACTACTGATCTGGCCGTTCGATCTCAAATTGAAACCTACTATTATATAAAACGTACCACAGAGAGAATTGAGGAACCGCGGTCAGATTTTGAACATCCTGGAATTCCCATTCAAAAGAAATTAAATTGATTAATATCCTTGTAAAATTTAAGTGACGATTCATGCCAATGTCTTTACATTCCATTTCACCCATTGATGGCCGGTATGCCGGCAAGAGCAAAGATTTATCCAAATACTTTTCTGAATATGCACTGATCAAATACAGGGTTTTTATTGAAGTTCAGTATTTAATTGCTTTGAGGGATTTTGGAATCCCGGCTCTATCCTTTTCAGGTAATGACCTTTTCTCAAGTCTGCATGAATGGGCTATACAATTTGGGCAAGAAGAAGCTTTGAAAGTCAAAGAAATTGAAAAAGTGACCAATCATGATGTTAAAGCAGTAGAATATTTGATTAAAGAAAAGATCATTGAATTGGGAGGGGAATCCATTGTAGAATATGTGCATTTTGGTCTTACCTCCCAGGACATCAACAATACAGCTTTTCCCTTGATGATCAGAGATGCATTGTTTGAAAGGATTTTACCTGAAGTTTATGCTTTGATTTCTTCTTTTAAGGAAATGTCCTCTCTTTATCACGGTATTCCGATGTTATCAAGAACTCATGGACAACCGGCAACCCCCACTTCTTTGGGAAAAGAAATTGATGTATTTATTGAGCGATTAGATACACAGGTTAAATTGTTGAAATCATTGCCCTTTGAAGCTAAATTTGGAGGGGCATCTGGTAATTTAAATGCTCATAAAGTGGCATTTCCAGATAGGGATTGGGTTGCTTTCAGTAATCAGTTTGTTAATCATTATCTTGATTTGAATCGATTACAAAAGACTACTCAGATCGCTCACTATGATGGGTTGGCCAATATTTTTGATTCTTTGTCCCGAATATCAACTATCCTCATTGATTTTTGCAGGGACATGTGGTCGTATGTTTCTATGGAATATTTCATTCAACAACCCATTGCCGGTGAAATTGGGTCTTCTGCCATGCCCCATAAAATTAATCCTATTGATTTTGAGAATGCTGAAGGAAACCTTGGATTGGCCATAGCCATTTTTAATCATTTGTCAAACAAATTACCGGTTTCAAGACTGCAAAGAGATTTAACTGACAGTACTGTACTTCGAAATGCCGGAGTCCCCATAGCCCATCTATATATTTCAATCATTGCTATAAAGAAAGGTGTCAATAAGCTATCTCTCAATGAGCGTAAACTAAAAGAAGATCTGAATAATAACTGGATTGTTCTTGCTGAAGCCATCCAAACCATACTCAGAAGAGAGGGATACCCCAATCCTTATGAGGTTCTAAAAGACTTAACACGTGGAAGCAGAGAAATGGACAAAGCAACCATTCACTCGTTTATTTCAGGGTTGTCTTTATCTGATGAAGTAAAAGAAGAATTACTTGCTTTAACGCCATTTAATTACACAGGGTACCATTGATTGGGTTAAATCCAAAGCAATTGGGGAAACAAGAATACTGCCATTAAAATTAATAGTTGCAGTAATAAAAAGGGTATTACTCCTTTGTATATATCCATAGTTGTAACTTGCTTAGGCGCAACTCCTTTGAGATAGAAAAGCGCAAATCCAAATGGAGGCGTCAAAAAAGAAGTTTGCAAATTTAATGCAATAAGTATACCTGCCCACAATAGATTAATGTCCAATTCAATAAACAATGGAGTCACCACAGGAACGATAATAAATATAATTTCAATAAAGTCGATAAAAAATCCGGCTATGAAAATGACGATCATAACTATCATCAGAAATACTAAGGGTGATAAATTGGCTTGGGTGACCAAATTTATCAGGTAGGTATCTCCTCCTAAGCCACGGAATACAAGAGCAAATGTGGTAGCGCCTAACAAGATCAGAAATACCATCGAAGTGAGATGGGTGGTTTCTTCCATTACCTGCTTTAAAATGGGCCATGAAAATCTTTTTTGAATCACTGTAAGTATAATAGCTCCCAAAGCTCCGACAGCAGCTGCCTCTGTAGGACTGGCAAGCCCGGCAAATATCGATCCCAATACAGCAATGATCAGTATTAATGGCAACATGAATGCCTTAATTAATTTGGGAATGAAGTCATCGCTTTTAAAATGTGCAATTTCCTGCTCTGGGATCGCTGGTGCTTTGTTGGGATATAACTTAGCAAACAAGACAATGTAGATTACATAGGCGCCTATTAAAATCAACCCAGGAATTACTGCTGCTGCAAATAATGCTCCAACAGAAACATTTAACACGCTACCTAACAAAACCAGGACAACGGAAGGAGGTATGATCTGTCCTAATGTTCCGGATGCTGAAATGGTGCCCGTAGCTAATTTCACATCATAACTACGCTTAATCATAGTAGGTAGACTGATGAGTCCCATCGTAATAACTGTGGCTCCGACAATACCTGTGGATGCAGCTAATAAGGCTCCTACAATAACCACTGAAACTGCCAGTCCTCCATTTATTTTCCCAAATAAAATTGCCATGGTCTCCAAAAGAGATTCTGCCAATCCACTCTTTTCCAACATAAGTCCCATGTAAATAAATAATGGTACGGCCAGTAAAACATAGTTATTCATAACCCCCATAATGCGGAGAGGAAGTAAATCGAGAAAATCCGGCACAAAGAGGATTCCGGCTATTGTGGATAATCCCCCCAATGTAATGGCAACTGGATATCCAAATAGTATTAAAACAAATATCAATACGAATAAAATGATGGCAATTATTTCCATGAATTCTTGATGGTTTGAATATTTTCTCTGATTAAATTCAAGCCCTGAAAGAGTAATAAAACAAAAGCAATGCAAATCATGAATTTTATGATATAACGCCCGGGTAATCCACCCGGATCCGGAGACCCTTCTCTGATCATCCAACTATTCAAAGCATAATTCCAGGATTTAAGTATGATCAGAATGGACCATGGTATCAAAAGAAATAGTGTTCCTATGAGATTGATCCATGCCTGACGGTATTCAGATAATTTTGCATAAAACACATCTACACGCACATGTTTATCTTCCCTTAAAGTGTAGGAAGCGCCTATCAAAAATATTATGGAAAAGATCCACCATTCTAAATCAATGATCCATGTTTTTGAAAAATTGAAAATGTACCGGAAAACAACATCCATACACATGATCCCAACAAGCACTGAAGTTAGCCATCTGATTGTCTTTCCGCTAATCAGGATGATACGGTCAATGATACGGAAAACCATAAGTTAGTTTTTATTAAGAATTCGTTCTATGAAATAAATGCCGAATATAATCATTCATATGAAATTGGGGACTACGAATCGGTCAGGTGCCTTTGGATTTAAGACCTGAACAAATTCCAATATTCATTAACCGGCATGGGTGCTTTGATGATAATCTCTTCTTTTTTCACAGGATGAATAAAAGTTAGGCTTTGGCAATATAGACATACCGACCGATCCGACGTTTTCTTATTGCTTCCATACTTCGCATCTCCAACAATGGGACATCCAATTGACTTTAATTGGGAACGGATTTGGTGCGGTCTGCCTGTTTCGGGTTCAATAGACAGTAATATATAACCTGATATTTCTGATTCAAACCGATATGTTAGTACTCCCTCTTTACCTCCTTTATTGGGATTGAGAGATGCTTTCGCAATATTTTTATCAGTTTCTTTTTTAATATAATGGCGTAAAGTTTCCTCTAATTCAGGAGGCCTTTTGTCAACAATCGCCTTGTAATTTTTTTTGATTTGTCGTAATCTGAATAGATCATTTAATCGTGCCAATGCCTTACTGGTTCGTGCAAAAACAACCACTCCGGCAACCGGCCTGTCTAACCGGTGGGTCACCCCCAAAAAGACTTCCCCTGGTTTGTTATATTTCCCTTTAATATATTCCTTGACTACATCTTGCAGTGTTTTATCACCTGATTCATCTCCATGAACCAATATACCGGCTGGTTTGTTAACTGCGATGATATGATTGTCTTCATAGAGAACTAAAAGATCTTTGTTTTTCTTCATGTTATTATTTGGATGATACCTGCCTCAAGATTATAATTTTTCGTTAACCAAAAAAAATATTTTGGTAGTTGACTTTATATTGAAAATGAATAAAGGTCTTTTGAATGTCATTTTTTTACCTATCACCCGCTTATATAAAGGATAATTTCAGACATTATGAAAATCAACATAGGTATTTCTCCTTGTCCCAATGATACTTTTATTTTTGAAGCCCTCATCCAAAAAAGAATAGATACAGATCCCTTTGATTTTCATTTTGTATTTGAAGATGTGGAAAAACTCAATAGTATGGCTGTTGCCGGACAGCTGGATGTGACCAAATTGAGCTTCTTTGCTTATGCACAAGTCAGTATGAATTATCAACTTTTGGATAGTGGAAGCGCTTTGGGGAAAAACTGCGGCCCATTGATTATTGCGAAAGATCCGATATCCCTAAGTGATATCCATAATTGTAGTATCTCTGTTCCCGGTGAACGGACGACTGCGCATTGGTTATTGCAACTGACACATCCCGAACTTACGCAGAAGGAGTTTGCACTTTTTTCAGAAATTGAGAATAGAGTACTCCATGACGTAACAGATCTTGGCCTCATTATTCACGAAAATCGATTTACTTATAGTGATAAGGGTTTACATAAAATACAAGATTTGGGTGAATTCTGGGAAAGTTATTCAGGTCTCCCTTTGCCGTTGGGTGGGATAGCCATTCGAAGGGAAACTGACAATGTCATCAAACATAGAATCAACCAATTAATCAGAGAAAGTATTGAATTTGCTTTCGATCATCCTGAAGTATCTTTCCCATTTGTTCAATCATATTCGCAAGAAATGGAAGAACATGTTATCAAAGAGCATATCAACCTATATGTTAACGAATATTCGATATCATTGCGGGAGGAGGGAAAACAAGCTATTGTACATATGCTCAATTTGATGGAAAACATGCAGATGTGTCCGAAAGTCGTATTTCCCATCTTTATATAAAATGGTAGATATACAATTGTTACAGGAGTGATCGAAGCAAAAACTCAGATTTCAAGGCAGTTTTATCGCAGTCTAATAGTATAATGGTGAGAAATAGTTGAAAATCTCTATAAATTCACATCTTTAAAAAATTACTTATAATGTTAATATATAACCAATTAAACATTTAAAATATAAAATATTTGTAAAGCAGTAAAAAAAAATAGTATATACATTAAATATTTTAATTATATATTGTACCTTAGCTACGTGTAAGTTTTGGTTATTAAATTGTAAAATTCGCAAATGCCTGTATAAAGTTACAGGCATTTTGCTTTTATATGGAATGATAAAATTACATGAATGTATTTTTTGATTTATAATCTTCTCTTTAACTTACAAAGTGAATAGCAATACGTAGATGAAAAGTAAAGACCGTCTAGAATATTTACTTCAATTATTGAGTGAAGACAAGAACGATGATTTCGTTATTTATGCTTTAGCAAAGGAATATGAAAAATTGGGTCAGGTAGAGAATTCGGTTCAGATGTTTCAACAACTGCTGGAAAAAAATCAAGACTATCTGGCTACATATTATCATTATGGGAAATTGTGCGAGCACCAGGGAAAAACCGAAGAAGCCATAAACCTATATACATTAGGAATCAAAAAGGCAACCCTCCAAAATGATCATCATGCTTTGAGTGAATTAAATTTTGCCCTGGAAAACCTCACGGATTCTTAGTCCCTTTCGAATCTGCCATACATTTTTTATATTTGGACCAAGTCACCAGAATACCTTTTTGGATGGAATTATCCAGAAGAGATTATATCAAGCTCGCTTCAAATTTGTTGATGGGATTACCACTGTCTTTCATTGATATGAGACCAACCAATGAGCATTCAGTCGTGTCAGGCAGAGTACTCCAAGACAATCGCTATGATCCATGGTTAGAGATCCACGCAAAAGCATTGCAAAACAATGTGAATTCCCTTTCTTCATTTGCTAATGATCGTCCGGTCATCGCTATCGTTAAAAACAATGCTTATGGGCTTGGCCTTGAGTATGTACCTTCTTTGCTTGAAACGAATGAAAGGGTGATTGCATTTGGGGTTGTAAAAGCAGATGAATGTTTCCGGCTCATTAGTCAGGGCATTAAAAAGCCGATTTTGCTGCTTGCTCGTGCATCATATCAGGAGGAAGTGGAATTGATAAGAGAGGGAATTGAACTTTGTGTATTTTCAAACGATGATCTCACCCGATTGTCGGAGCATGCAAAAGGAATGAATCGGAAAATCAAAATACACGCATATATTGATACTGGGATGAACCGTGTAGGCATGCCTGATTTTAAGGCTTTACCATGGTTGAAATCACTTGCAAACCATCCAAAAATTGAGATAGTAAGCACGTTTACTGATTTGACAGAAGATCCTGAATTTGATATTGAACAGGCCAATAGATTACAAAATCTTTGCAATGAATTAAGATCTTTGGGCATCAATCCGGGATACCAGCATGCTGCTTCTTCCAACGGCATATATCATGTTTCGGATACTCACCTGGATGTGGTAAGGCCGGGAATTTCAATCTATGGCGCTTACCCTACACACTTTAAAGAGGAACAAGCTAAAATGAAATTACATGTAGCATATAAATGGTGTGCACGTGTGGTGCGGGTAGAAAAAATGAGAAAAGGAGATACTGTCAGTTATGGGAGGAATTTCAAAGCGGATGCTCCTACCTGGATTGCAACTTTACCGGTAGGTCATGCGGATGGTTATCCTCGCAAAGCTGTAGATGGGGCGAAAATTTTAATTGGCGAAAAGCTTTATCCGGTTATTGGAGCAGTTAGTGCCAGTCACTGCATTGTGAATTTAGGATCGGATACAAAAGTTCAAGCAGGAGATGTTGCTATTCTTGTCGGGCCGGATCATCCTGAGATTTTGCCTAATCAGGTAAGCCACTTTTCTGGAATTTCTGTGTATGATTTATTGATGCATATGAACCCTGCTATTCCTAAATATGTATTATAAGGAATTTCACAGCCAGGAAAGCATAATGTGAAATGAAATCATTCTACTTTGATAAACCTGAAGGGATATCTTTTGCTGCCACTATCCAGAATTAAAATATATACACCGGGATTGAGTGTATTTACATCTACCTGAAAAATATCCTCATTTGAGAAAATCTCTCTTTGCATTAACAATCTGCCCATAACATCCAAGACCATCATCCGTTTTGTACCATTTCCCTCTAATCCTTCAATGTGCAATCTTTCCCGGGTCGGATTGGGATAAACCTTAATATACTGAGTGGAATTGGGAATTTCTACACTGGTGGTTTGATTAAATTTGATCTGGTAGGGCATTCTTTCACTTACACAATCCTCAGAGGGTTCTGTAACTTTCCAGTTATAAAAAAAGAAGAAGTTCTCTCCCCTGTCGCTACCGTCAATCTGGAAATATCCTTCTGCTTTATAGGGAAAAAATATGAATTGCTTCTCTGTTCTTTCCAGGCGGGGACCTCTTATTCCCAAATTCCGCAAATTGAACATTTCATCAGTGGTCAGGAAATATAAGCCAGGCTCCAGTTGAAATCGAAAAATTACCGTGTTTTTACCCGGTTCAAGTTGTTGATCAAAATATGCCAGGGTATCACCGGATGTCCTGCCAAGAATAAAGCGTCGGACTCCTTTTGTATCTGTAAAGACTTCAACACTTTCAAAATGTACAGGCTTCAGGATTTCAAAATTCATTCTGGAATTGATGGAAGTAGCAGCGTACCGGTTACTACCTTCTGGAGTCAAAGGACCTGCTTGAAATGTGTCTTTGGGGACATATGTTTCTATTGAAACATAAAAAACAGTATCAGAGAAAATGTCAGGCGACCATTGAGTCCCGGTAAAAACCGGTACACGATCATCGGGATGTATATACCACTGTGCATTAATTCCGGGCACTACTAAAGAAAAGTCAATCCCTTCTTCAACGGTGTCTTGCAACGTCTGGGCTAAGTCAGCTTCAATGAGCTTGATGTACGTATTGCCCGTAGTTTGAAAATTACAATCGCCGGATATGATATACTCATATAATCCACTAGTCGGTGGCTCTAAAGTAGCGGATAGATTATCCAACCATAATAATTCGAACGATGGAGATTGCGGCAACACTAAAGATTGGCCCACACATCGATACAATGTATCCGCCACATGGAATGGCATTTCTTGTAATTGAGGCGGAGCAGTGATACTGACTATTTCAGACGGAAACACACAGCCTTCATCATTTATATAAGTGTAGAAATAAGAACCCGGCTCCTGGACAGCTAAAGAAGCAGAAGCACTCTCATTATTCCAAACAATTCCATTCAGGTGATCTTCAGAAAATAGTATCAGTTGAGAATCCGGACAAAAAACATTATTTTTTTCAGTATGGATTTTGGCTTTTGTACTGATACAACCACTTTCATAAACAATATAGTGCGTATTGGATTCCAGTTGATGTAAAACCTGACGTTTGCCTCCCGGCCAAATAATCAGCGCTGAATCTATTAAATGAGAATCTCCCAGTCCAAAGTAAGCATTGCTGCTATGGACAATGCCATATCCCTGCCCGGCTTTAATATTACGTTGCTGAATTCCCCATGGACCATAAATTTTAATTTTTGCCCCCACCCCACGGCTATTGCTTGATGTGCCTCTTAACGAGAATACAGCGTGATGGTTGCTATTCCCATCATTGATATACAATCCATCATTCCGGTTGCCTAAATCGATGATGGGCTGTCCAAATGAAGCATAAACATCTACAAAACCATCTCCATTAATATCACCGATGGCAGCAGAATGAATTCTTTGTGTGGAAAAGGTAAAATAAACCAATTCAAATTGAAAGTTTCCTGTGTTTCTAAGAACAAAATCTCTGTCTCCTGTAAAAAGTATATCTTCAAACCCATTGTTGTCCAGGTCAGCGGTCATCACCTGGAAAGCAAATGTACCAGGTATGTCAAAATCAAGTTTCCTTTCATAAAAGACGCCATTGATATTTTCCATTATCATATGCCGATCGTAGTGATTGGCCACGATACAATCCAGATCACCATCATTNAACCATAATTTCCCGACATATCGGTTACAGGATGAGTAGAAAAATCAATCATTCCTGAAACTCTTTTAAGGGTGCCATCTCCTTCATTCATAAACACGCGACTCATTCCTTCATCATGACAAAGAAAAACGTCGTTATGACCATCCTGGTCCAGATCAATGATATTACACCCCTGCCCATACGCCTGGGAAAATATATTTTGCTTGCTTTCAAATGATCCGGTCTGTGGATCGTAACCAAAAACTTTTAAATCATTATAGATTCCGGCAGTTAAAATTTCCGGTATGTTGTCATTGTCCAGGTCTCCAACAGCAAAGGACCATTCTCTTCCGGTTGAAACGGGTTGAGCAGCCTTGGTGATTTTCATAGGAGCATCATTGCCACCGCTTATTGCCACAAAAAGATAACGCCCTAAGTCAAGCGTTACGAGATCGTCCAGATAATCTCCATTCATGTCCTGAACGCCTAACATAACTGCACTTCTGCTTTTTTGATTTCCAAGGTATTGGGTACTTCGTTCTGTAAAAGAAAATTGACCAAAAAGTGGAGCCTGAATAAATATGAAACATATCAGCCAAATCATCGATGGGGTAACCATTTCCTGACTGATAACAAGTTTAACTGATGAATGAAAAGTCCTGAACATCCTGATATGAATTCAGGATCAAATATATAAAAAATTATTATATATTGAACTTTATAATATGATTTGATGTAGCCTAAGGAATTTTTTTCAAAAAGAATAGACTCTCACTGTTTTAAAGTCAATCATTGTTTCCGGGCCTCTTAATGACTCCAGGAATGGTATTACCATGGGGACGTATTCAAACCAATACAAAAATTCTTCGTTCATAAAAACAAAATAAAAATCTCCCTGGCGGCGAACGGTTATTTTGTTCATATTAAAACCCACTCTATGGTTATAATAAATCGCATGCATGGGTCCCTGAAGGGTAGATCCACTGGCGATATTGAGTTCATTCCCGGAAAAGAAAAATACCATAAAGCTTGTTGCAATATCAAAACCAGCCCATCTGAATCCCGCGAAAGTAAGGCCGGTTTCAATTTGCATTTCAATTTCAATTTCAAAATCTCCATTTTCAGGAAATGGGACATTGGCCTGAAAGTTTCTTACATTATTGGCACTGTAAATTACATTTTTCTGAGAGGCAGGAATATCATCATATCTGCCTCTGATATTCAACCAGGATGGAGTTGGGGTAAAAGGGTTAAATAACTCATCAATATAGTATTCTTTTCTAATACCTGAATAATTGATCACTGGTGAAATATTTTCAGGCAAAGGCGCCCCTCTCATCATACTTTTCCATTCCCCTGTAGAAAATCGTTGGTTGTCATGGGGTCTGAAAAGTTCACAATGCCCTAATTCATGGAATATTAACCTTTCTCTTGTGGTTTCATCCGCATTCAACCAGAAAGATCTCCGGATGGTAACTATGTGGGATCCAGAAGTGGAAGTACCCAATTCAGAACAAACTCCCGCTGCTTCAGCAGGCACATCTCCAAATTCCACCACCAGTCCGGTATTACTAAAATCCACATCAATTCCCCTTTTTG
>JRYF01007536.1_pt1 | contig 29347 bp, 22 predicted proteins | sample 235331 | NCBI WGS metagenome assembly JRYF01 (sample SAMN03074217, study PRJNA261475) | activated sludge metagenome | biome: Wastewater Treatment Plant; feature: Wastewater; material: Activated sludge; isolation source: activated biomass of a wastewater treatment plant treating hydrocarbon... ...
CGGCCCAGGGCGCTGACGATGCCCTGGGTGGCGGTGCGTTCGAAGCCGAACGGCGAGCCGATCGCCAGCACCCACTGGCCGACCTTAATCTGGTTGGCATCGCCGATCTTGACGACGGGCAGGCTGGCGTCGGTCTTGACCTTCAACAGGGCGATGTCGCTGCGGCTGTCCTTGCCGATGACCTCGGCGGTCAGTTCGGTGCGATCGTGTAAGCCAACCACGATGCTGTCCATATCCGTAACTACGTGGGCGTTGGTGACGATGTAGCCGTCCGCCGAGATGATGAAGCCGGAGCCGACCGAGGAGCGGGGTTGAGGAGACCGGTCGGGCATTTGTTCGAAGAAGCGCTTGAAATAGTCGTGGAAGGGGCCGCTTTCGGGAATCAGCGGGTGGCTGCGTCGGGATGGATCTCGTTCCTTGGGTTCCGCCTTGGTCTGAATGCTGACCACCGCCGGACTGTGCTGTTCGACCAGGGTAACGAAATCGGGGTAGGTCGCCGCCGGGAGGGTCGCACTCCACAGCAAGGCAAGGGCGGCGATCAGCCAAAGTGGCTGTTTCGAGCGTTGCATCGAGGTTCTCCTGAAAGAATTCTATAGTGATGGATGTGGTTCGCTGGATTTTGATCGTCGAAGCCGGATTAGGAAGAGTTTGGAAAACCATCCGGTTAGTCGGGATGGACCGTCAGCGACCGCCTTGGTTCGGGCAAAGAGTGACCGTGCGACCGCCACGCTTTCGAATACGACGGCGATCTCGAACAGGCCGTGGCGCAACCGAACGCCTTGGCGGATGGTCTGATCCAGAGTTTCAGCGTGGCCGGCGACCCGTGCCATTGTCGATTCGTTCACCGCAAAGGAGACCGCTTCATGGCCCAAACTCCCTCCACCATGCTCCCGCTGGGCACCTCCGCCCCCAACTTCAGCCTGCCCGAACCCGCCACCGGCAAGACTGTATCCCTTGACGATTTCAAGAACGCTCCGGCCTTGCTGGTGATGGTCATCTGCAACCATTGCCCGTTCGTCAAGCATATCCGCGCCGAACTGGCCCGATTCGGCCGCGACTATCAGGCCAAGGGGCTGGCCATGGTCGCCATCAGCGCCAACGACGTCGCCAACCATCCCGACGACAGCCCGGCGAGGATCGCCGAGGAAGCCAAAATCTATCCCTTTCCCTATCTCTACGACGAGAGCCAGGCGGTCGCCAAGGCCTATCGCGCCGCTTGCACCCCGGATTTCTTCCTGTTCGACGCCGACCGCAAGCTGGTCTATCGCGGCCAGTTCGACGGCAGCCGGCCCGGCAACAATCTCCCGGTGACCGGAGCCGACCTGCGCGCCGCCGTGGATGCGATTTTAGCCGGGCAACCGGTAGTGGCCGAGCAGAAGCCCAGCATCGGTTGCAATATCAAATGGAAAGCTGGCAACGAGCCGGACTACTCTCGCTGAGAAATTTCTTCCCCGCGGCGGTTCGCTCCCCACCCTGGCCCTCCTTCAAAAGAGGGCAGGGAGGCTTTGGTGGAGAGTTGAGGGAGGGGGCGAACGCGGGCCGTTGACTCACTCGTCAGCGCTCGATGGTGTAGACGAGATCGGCTCCCGTGCCAATGGCGCTGCTGGTGGACTCAAACATCAACCGCCGGCTGATCCGGTACTTGACGTTGAAAGTGTTGACGGCATCCAGCAAGCCCACGCCGTAGCCGATGTATAAATCCGGCGTCAGATATTTACCGACCATTAGCGCCGCGCTTTCGCCACCATTGCTGGTATCCAGTTCCAGGGTGTCCAGACCGATGGTGTCACCCAGACCCTTGCTGAACGCCCCAGCGCCCAATCCGAGCGCGTTCGCCGCCCTGAACAGCAGCGCCGACTCGCCGCCCGTTCCCCCCGACGTCCGGCGACCCAACACCAGGAAGGACAGGATGTCGGGATCGGACATCCGGGGGTCGGAAAACAGGGTCAACTGCGGCTGTCGGAGCGTGCCCCGTACCTGGGCGCCGGCGATGATCTCCGTGCCGGCCACGCGATCCGTGCTCTGTCGCGCCACCCGCAAATCCAGTCCCGGATTGTCGAGCGGGCTGCTGCTGANNGTCCGCGTTGAACCTCGATCTCTTCCCCGAAAATCCGGTATTTGCCGGCGACGACCTCGATGCTGCCGCTGCCGCGCGGCGCCAGTTCCGGCGTTTCCTCCACCAGCAGGCTGCCTGTGAGTCGGGCTTGGAAAACCTGCGTTTCCAGGCGCACGTCATCGCCCAAAACCACCCGCACGCGCGCGAAAATCTGAGCCCCCCGGGCCGTGGGCGGCGGCGCCTCGCCGTTACGGCCATTGACGATCACCACATCACCGGATGGCCGGATCGCGCCGGGACGGCTGGCTTCGGGCGGCCGAAGGAACGCACTGGGGACGACCACCGTGCCGTCGACCTGAACCCGACTGGGGTCGACCGCAAGTTGCAGGTCGGGGCTGATCCGTACTTGCACGTCGGCGGTATTAAATGCCTGAAAATCCCGCCCCTGGATGCGCAGGTTGAGTTCGGGTTTCAGAGGGTCCACGTCGCCGGTCAATTGCAACTGGCCGGGTCCGGAACGCACCGAACCGGAGATTTGCAGCGGTCCCTGGCCGGTACTGGCGGCGGTGAGTTGCAGATTTTGCAGCTTGATGCCGGCCTCGGGAATGGCGGCGCCCGCATTCTCCAGCCGGATTTCCCCGCGCAATGCCACCTTGGGGAGTGCGCCGGAAGCGGTGATATCGGCTCGCAACTGGCCGGTGACCTGGTGCAGTTGCGGCGCGAACAGGGCGACCACGCTCAGATCGGTGATGGTGGCATTGATCCGGCCATCCACTCGGGCGTCGCCCAACGGGTCCTGGACGCGCAGCCGGGTCTGGACCTGGCCGGTCTGAGCGAGGTCCAGCCGGGCCTCGGCGTCGAGCGCGCGACCGTCGAAGTTGCCTTGCAGGGAGGCGCCGTTGAGGGTGAACCGCAAGGGCCGACCGTCGGCTTCCAGCCGCAAATGACCGGGAGCGGCGCGCAAATCGAAGCGGCTTTGCAGCGTGCCGTCGGGGCGGCCGCTGGCGGTGGCCGTGCCGCTGACGCGGGTCGTGACGTCCAGACCAGACGGAAAAAAGGCCTTGAAGCGCTGCGGGGCGAGTTCGTCCAGACGCACTTCGCCGTTGAAGCCGCGAGTCGCGTCCCATTGGCCTTGCAGGCACACGCGGGTAGGGGCGCTGCTCAGGCAGGCCGATTCGAGGCTGGCCTGCTGGGCCGAAGCCCGCACCGCCACCGCCCGGTCCAAAGCCCAGTCGCCGGCGGTGGTGCCCCGAGCGGTTAACTGGGTGATGCGGCCCTGCCAGAGCAGGGTTGGCAGTTGCAGATTGCCGGCCAGCGCCACCCGGAACCGTCCCGGTTCGCCGGCCAGTTCCGCCGTGAGTTCGTGGGCGTCCGGGAGACCGGAACCGTCGAGGCTCACGGTTTTCCAGTTCTGGCCGCCCAGCGCCAGCCCTTCGCCGGTGACTTTTAACTGGGAACGGCTAGCGCCGCTGATATCCACGCGAGCCTCGCCGTTCAAGCGCTGGATTTGCGTGTCCCCGTGTTGCAGATTGCGCACCGTGAAGTTCGCCGCCACCGTCGGTTGGTCGCGGGAACCGCCCAGGTTGCCGGTGCTGGCGACGGCGCCGCTGAGACCCGGGACCAGCGACTGCAAGCGCGGCGCATCCAGGGTCCAACGCAAATCCCAGCGCTGGGCCAGCGTACCCTCCGCCTCCAGGCGCGCATCCCCGGCGTTCAGACGCAGGGTTCTGACATTCAGATCCTGATTCTGAATCGCGATCTCGGCATTGCCGCGCACCGCCTGTCCGCTTAGAGTGCCGGCCAATTCGTCGAGCCAGACCTGCGCCCGCAACGTGTCGTTTTCCAGGCTGCCGTCGCTCCTGAGCCGCAGGTTCAGCGTGCCGGGGACGTCCGGCCATTGCGCGCCGGGATTCAGTCCCTGGCCATGCAGCGCGACCTGCCAGGTGATGGTGGGTAACCAGGAGGCCTTGATATCGCCTTGCAGGGTTCCTTCCAGGGTCTGGCCGCTCAATTTGACATCGCGCACCGCTCGATCGGAACCCCGGCCGGTCAGCGTCCAGCGGCCTTGGGGAATGTCCGGACCTTTCAGGTCGGCCGCGAGTTGAAACCGGTAGTCCTCGACACCGCCCTCGACCGCGAATTCACCTTGGGCGCTTTCGAGTTGTGCCGGGCCGGTCAGCGGCCAGGCCAGCGCCCGCCATTGCCCGGTCGCGGCGAAACGCAGCTCCGCGAATTGCACCTCGCCTCGAGCGGTCAGAGTCAGCGGTCGGTCGGCGGCGGTCAGGCGCAATTCATCCAATTTGACGCCTTGCGGGTCGCCGGCGGCGGTGAAAGCCAAAGTCGCGGGGCCGAGTTCCGGCAGGGATGCGGTGATTTCACCCTGTCCTTCAAAGCGCGCCAGGACGCCTCGTGCGTTGATTCGAGCAGCGAGCGGGTGGCCGGCCAACTCCGGGACCAACGGTTCGAGGTCGGGCGCGTCCAGCTTCGCTTCGACCGACCAGGTGGGCTCCGGGGCGAGCGGCTGACGGATTTCACCGCTCAGTTCCAGGGTGGCCGCGCCGGTGATGTTCTGGGTCAGTCGCAAGTTATCGAGCAGTTGGCCGCTGAGTTCGCCGCTGCCCTGAAACGCGCCATGTTCGGGGGTGATCGCCTGCCAGTTCATTTGGATTTGTAGCGGGTAGTTGCCCGTGGGAGTCAGTTGGCCGCTCAGATGGACTTCGCCGAGCGGCGACCAGCCTTCCAGCAGCTCAAGGGCTAGACCGTCCGCGTCGAATCGGGTCTTGAGGTTGATGGCGTCGATCTGGATCGGTTCGGCGCCAGCGAGATGGAGGTGAAGGGCGCGGCCTTGCAGGTCGGCGATTTGCACCGCGAGGGGCAATTCGAGATCGGACAGAACCAACGGTTCGACGGGCTCCTCGGCATCGCCGCCGGGCGGCAGTTCCAGTTCCAGGCCCTCGACGTGCAGGTGGGTGATGTGGATCACGCCGGAAAGTAGATCGGTGGGGCGCCAGTCCAAGTCGCCGCTGGCCAGCGCCACTTGAAGGGGACCGTCTTCGTAGCGCAACCCTTCGATCCGCAACGGTCCCAGCAGCCGGCCGCTGATGTGTTCGTAACTCAACTGTCCCGGCGCCAGCCGTTCGGCCAGCGCCAGTAGACCGCGCAGGCCGGTCTCGGTGGAGACTGCCAGTCCCGCCGCCACCAGCATCAGCGCCACCAGCAACAGAGGCAACGCGAACAGCCAGAACAGCAGGCGACGCAGGGCGCGCGTGAGGCTCATAGGTCGGGTCCGATGCTGAAGGAAAAGCGGAAGACATCCCCCGGCGGACGGTCCAGGCCGGAAGCAAAGTCGATGCGCACCGGCCCGACCGGGGAGCGCCAGCGCAAGCCGAATCCGACTCCGGTTTTTAGGTCGGGACTCGCGCCGTCGAAGGCGTCGCCGCTGTCCACGAAGGCGGCCAGGCTCCAGTTGTTCCAGACCCGGTGTTCGTATTCCAAACTCCCCACCAGCAGATTCTTGCCGCCGACCACGACGCCATCGGCGTCAGTGGGGCCGATCCGGTTGAAGGCATAGCCGCGCACGCTGGCGTCGCCGCCGGTGAAGAAGCGCAGCGAAGCTGGCAGTTTCTCGAAATCTTCCTGGATGGCGGTGGCTCCGGCATCGCCGCGGACGATGAAGCGGCTGTTCTCGTTTGGGGCATAGACGCCTTTCAGGCGCAGCGCGCCTTGCAGGAAGGTGATGTCCGAGAGCAAGGCTGTCGAAGCGCCGCGCAGCTCGAACCCAAACAACAGACCGCGGCTGGTGAACAGACGGTCGTCGGCATCGACCCAGGTCCAGTTCAGGCCGGGAATCAGCAGCAGCGAGGTTTTGGTGGGGACGTTGCCGACGCTGAATTCCTCGTATTGGTAGCTCAGGTTGTAGTTCTTCAGCCATTTGCCATCCTGGTGCTGCCAACTGCCGCCGAGGGTGATGCGCTCGAATTCCTGTTGTTCGTAGTCCTGCCAGGTGTAGCCGGCGGTCAGCGCGTACTCGTCGGTGGTCGGGTCGCGTCCGGGAATCATGTACCTGAAGCCGAGTCGCGATTGAATCTGGGAGCCGAGCAGTTCCGCTTCGTAATGATGCCCCTGACGATTGATCCAGCGTTGTTCGAGGCGGGCCCGGCCACGGATGCCGGTGTCGGTGCCATAGCCGAGACCGAAACTATACCGCCGCTGCTTGTTGGGCTCCAGTTCCACCTCGACCGGTGCGATACCGCTGGCGGCGTCGGGGGGAGCGCTGATCTGGACCTGGGCGAAGTAGGGGCTGGCGAAGAGATCGCTTTGCAGTCTCAGCAGATCGCTGGTGGTGTAAGGGTCGCCCGGTTGGAAGCGGGGGTAACGGGCCAGCAGCTCGGGCGACAGGATGTTTTGCTTGAAGGTCACATCGCCGAAGCGATAGCGCTGGCCGGTGTCGTAGTGCAAGTGAATGGCGGCCTGATAGGCTTGCAGATCGATGCGGATGGCGCGTTCGGTAAAGCGGGCGTCGAAGTAGCCGTGCTCGATAGCCAGCGTTTCCAGGGTTTGTTTGAGTCGTTCGTATTCGACGTGGTTGAGAGGCTGGTCCTGGGTCAGCGGCAACGAGTCCAGAACCCGCTGGAACGCCGGGTCCTGCCCACCCGCGCCAAGCACCCGCACGTCCAGCACGGCGATGCGGATCGGTTGGCCGGGTTGGATGCGATAGCGTGCCTCCCATCCTTCGGGAGTATGGTTCAGGTCGGTTTCGATGGTGGGAGCGTAGTAGCCGAAGGGTTCCAGTGCCGCCTGGATTTCGCGTTCGGCCTTGCCGTGCAGCCAGCGTAACTGGGCTTCCTCCGGCGCGGCCTGGCCGTCGAAGCGGTTGATGTCCAGGGTCGCCAGCACGTTGTCGCGCAGCGCATCCTCCACGCCCTCGACGATGACGGTGAGCGTACCGTTGCCGTTGCCAGCGGTGGGAGTCTGGGCGCGCGCCGATCCGACGATCAACGCGAGACCGTAAAACAGAAGCAGCAGCCAGGTGAAAACGGGATTCACACCAAATCGGTTCATGCGGAATGGCAGGTCAGGCCGTGGTGGCGGAACGCGCTGGCCACCGCAACGTTGCGGAGGAACGGGGATAGGACCGCGCGGTCTGGAATGGGTATGAAATGATTATAATCGTTTGGCACTGTTCGCGAGCCTGGAATGCCCGTCGGCATCGCGATTTTTCAGAACTGACCGGAAACCGCCATGGCCGATTTCTATTATCCCACTCTCGAAGCCTTTGTCGGCAATACCCCGCTGGCGCGCTTGCAGCGCCTGCCGGGAAACACCACTAACCTGATCCTCGGCAAGCTGGAAGGCAACAACCCGGCGGGTTCGGTCAAGGATCGGCCGGCGCTGAGCATGATCCAGCAGGCGGAGGCGCGCGGCGTCATCCGGCCCGGCGAGGTGTTGATCGAGGCGACCAGCGGCAACACTGGCATCGCCCTGGCGATGATCGCGGCCATGAAAGGCTACCGGATGATGCTGATCATGCCGGAAAACCAGACCGCCGAGCGTCGGTACGCCATGCAAGCCTATGGCGCCGAACTGATCCTGGTCAGTCAGGAGGAGAGCATGGAAGGCGCCCGCGATCTGGCCGCGCAAATGGAGCGGGAAGGACGGGGACGGGTGCTCGATCAGTTCGGCAATCCCGACAATCCGCTGGCGCATTATCAAACCACCGGCCCGGAAATCTGGCGCGACACGCACGGCCGCGTCACGCACTTCGTCAGCGCCATGGGCACCACCGGCACCATCATGGGTGTATCGCGCTATTTGAAGGAGCAGGATCCGGCCGTGCAAATTATCGGCGTGCAGCCGACCGAGGGTTCCTCCATTGCCGGCATTCGCCGCTGGCCGCCGGAGTACCTGCCGAAAATCTTCGACCCGGCGCGGGTGGACCGGATCATGGATGTCAGCCAGGCCGAAGCCGAGCAGATCACCCGCCGTCTGGCCCGCGAGGAGGGCATTTGCTGTGGCGTATCGGCGGGGGGCGCCATGGCGGCGGCGTTGCGGTTGTCGGCGGAAGTCGAGAATGCGGTCATCGTGACCGTCATCTGCGACCGGGGCGACCGGTATTTGTCCACCGGCCTGTTTGCGGATTGACGGGTCGGTCATGAAGGGAATGGCCGCGAAGCGCGGGCGGTGGGCGGCGGAACCTTTTACCGTCCGCATCGAGGATCTGACCCACGACGGTCATGGGGTGGCGCGGCGGGACGGCAAGGCCGTGTTTGTGGAGGGCGCGTTGCCGGGTGAAGAAGTGCGCTGCGTCTACACGGTCCGCCGGAGCCGCCGTGATGAGGCGCGGGTGCTGGAAGTTCTGGAACGGTCGCCGGAACGGATCGAACCGCGCTGTGCGCATTTCGCGATCTGCGGCGGTTGTGCCCTGCAACATCTGGAGCCGTCCGCGCAGGTGGCGCTCAAGCAGCGCTGGCTGTTGGACAGCTTGATCCACATCGGCAAGGTTCAGCCGGAGCGGGTGTTGGAACCGATGACCGGGCCAACGTGGGGTTATCGGCGACGGGCACGGTTGGGAGTCAAGTGGGTCGAGAAAAAGGGGCGGGTGCTGGTGGGGTTCCGCGAGCGGCACAGCGCGTTCCTGACCGATCTGCGCCGCTGCGAGGTGCTGGACGAGCGGGTGGGCGGGCTGCTGGAGGAACTGGCGCGGTTGATCGAGGGCCTGTCCATCCGGGATCGGATACCCCAAATTGAAGTTGCCGGCGGCGATGCGGTGATGAGTTTGAATTTCCGGGTGCTGGCGCCGCCGAGTGAGACGGATCGGGAACGATTTCTTGAGTTCGGCGAGCGGTATGGTTTGGCGCTGTACGTGCAGCCGGGTGGGCCAGACAGCATCCAAGCGCTGGAGCGAGAAGCGCCGGAACTAAGTTATCAATTGCCGGGCGCGAGTCTGGAACTGGCGTTCGCGCCCGACCATTTCGTCCAGATCAATGCCGCGATCAACCGGCAACTGGTCGAGCGAGTGGGTGAGTTGTTGGGAATCGGCCCACGGGACCGGGTGTTGGATCTGTTTTGCGGGCTGGGTAATTTTACTCTGGTGCTGGCCCGGCGGGCGCGGGAAGCGGTCGGCGTGGAGGGCGATGGCCGTTTGATCGAGCAGGCTCGGCGCAACGCGGCGCGCAACGGGATCGACCATGCTGTTTTCCACGTCGCCGATCTGGCGGGCGATCTGGCGGGACAACCGTGGCTGGAAGGCGGTTACGATCAGGTGCTGCTCGACCCACCCCGTTCCGGCGCGCTGGAACTGATGCCGCGGGTGGCGGCGCTGGGGGTGCGGCGGGTGGTATACGTCTCCTGTCACCCGGCCACGCTGGCGCGAGATGTCGGCATACTGGTCCACCAGTTCGGCTATCGGCTGGAAAGCGCGGGGGTGTTGGACATGTTTCCCCATACCGCGCACGTCGAGTCGTTGGCGGTGTTGACGCGGTAATCATCCAGTCTCCTCTCCCTGATTGATGATCGTGCTACTCTGGCTCAGTGTATTCGTGTGGAAATCTTCATGGGCAATTTACCATCGGCGCGAACGACGAAGTCCTCAACTCAAGCAGGCGCGGATTCGCGCATTGCAAGAAAAGCGCTCGGTCAATGCCGCTTAAGCCAATACTTGTTGGAAAATCGACTCGATGCGGGTTTGGAATCCCTTCGGGCGTTGATATCACCCCTCACTCCCCGCCGATTCCGGCAACACCGGTTTCATCCGGGCGCTCAGGTTGATTTCGGGACCCTGCATGCCCAAACGATGCTGATAAACAATGGCGTATTCCAGAACCCGCTGCACGTAGGTCCGGGTTTCCCGATAGGGGATGGTCTCGGCCCAGACATCGGCGGGCAGAGCCTCGCTGGCCGGCAGCCAGCGCACGACCCGGTTCGGGCCGGCGTTATAAGCGGCGGTAGCCAGCACCGGGTTGTCCTGCAACCGCTCCAGCATCCGCCGCAGGTAATGGACGCCGTAGCGAATGTTGGTGTCGGGTTGTAGCAGGGGCGGATCGGCGGAATCATCCCGCAGTTCCCGGGCGATTTGCCGACCGGTGGCGGGCATGACCTGCATCAGCCCCAACGCGCCCGCCGGCGAGCGAGCATCGGCGCGGAAGGCGCTTTCCTGACGAATGACGGCGTAGACCCAGGCCGGGTCCACGGTCCCGGCGCGAGCGTTGGCCAGTACGCGCTCTTGATGGGCCAGCGGAAAGCGCAGATTTAGATCGTCCCAATGCTCGGCGCGGGCGATGGTGATGATCGCCTGCGAGTGCCAGTCCCAGTGTCCGGCCAGGAGCGCGGCCTGTCGAAGCGCCGCGCGGTCGAAGTTCTGGATGGCGCGTCGCCATTCGTTGGCGGCTTCCGGCTCGCGACCCAGGATGTAGAGTTCCCGTGCGCGTTGCAAGCCCGGAGAGCGAGCTAGAAGCGCATCCAGTTCGGTGGCGGTGGCGGTCAGCGAGTCGTTGGCGAGGCTGTAGGGGGCGCCGATCCGGTCGGCGGCCAGGAAACCGTAATAATCCCGGCGTTCGGCGGCGTTCTGATAAGCCTGCCGCGCGGGTTCGGTCTGGTCCAGGGCTTCCAGCGTTCGGCCCCGCCAATACTGCCAGCGCGGGTTGTCCCGTTCCTCGGCGGGTAACTGATCCAGCCAACGCAAGGTCGCTTTCCAATCCCCCTGCCGCAGGGCGAGCCGAATCCGCCATTCCCGTACGTCCTGGTCCACCACGGTTTCCGGCAGCGCCACCAGCCGCGCCAGGGCCGTGGGGTGGTAGTCGCTGGCGATCCACAGCGCCAGCATCCGCTCCTCGGCCGCCAGGGCGGGCGCCAGTCGCGGGTCGCGTTCCTTGAGCGCATCGAGCGCCGCCAAGGCCGCCAGCGCGTCGCGCCGTCGCCACCGACTCAGTCCATCGCTCAGGATGGCCGCGATGCGGGGATCGTCGGCCGCGATGCGGTTGACGTCCAGAATCAATGATGGGTTCTCGGCGACAGCCAGCCAGCTATCCGCCAGCTTCTGATCCGCCTCGCTCATGGTCCCGCGCAGGAAACGGGCCAGCCCCGCATCGCGGTTCTCCATCGCCAGCGCGAATCGTTGCCAAACCAACTCAGGGGTGAGATTTCCACGGGCCTGCCAGGCGGCAGTCACCGGATCGCAAGCGCTGGGGAGCGAGCTGCCGCGTAGCCAGATCGCGACAAAGTCCTGAAGCGCGGCCTCGCCCTGAACGGCGTTCAACAATGCCTGTCGTTGCCAACAGTCGAACGTCGGATCGCGAGTGGAGGTGAAATCGGTGAGGTAATCGTCCCAGCGGCCCGCGTTGGCAAGCTGGCGCAGCCAGGCGTCGCGCAGCCGGTCGGCCAGCGGCGAATCGGCGTAACGGTTCAGAAACTCTCGCACTTCGGCGGTGGGGAAGGTCGTCAGCCGACGCGCGAGATCCTGGTAGCGCAGGTAGGGGTAGAGCGGATAAGCGCGCAACGCCTCGTAGTCTACCGGTGCGCCGACCCGTAGGGCTTGTTCGGCGCCGCGGAACGCCTCCCGTTGCGCCCGCAGGGATTCCGTCGCCCCGACATCACCGCCGATGCCGATGGCGAGCACGATGACGAACAGCGGAATCCACCAGCGCCGGGTGAACCGTGGCCCGGAATCGCCATGGATTCCGGATTCAGGTTTCAAACGGCTGGCTCCGCGGGGATGCCGAGGACGCAAACGCATATCGCAAGAACACCTGGTCAATACCCCTCTTCCACTGGCGGGAGAGGGGCTGGGGGTGAGGGTGTCAGGATCGGGTCACGCCTCTTGTTGCACCGGATTACCGAACCACTTGTTGCGGGCTACTTTACGCAGCAGGTCGACCGGAATGATCACGATGGCGAGCAGCAGCACCAGAATCCATTCCTGCACCGTCAAGCCCACTGTGCGCAGGATTTCCCCACCGTAGGTGATGAAGAACACCTGAATCGCCATGATACCCGGAATAATGATGCTGAACAGACGGTTGTCGAGCAGGTACTCGAGCAGATTCAATCCTTGAGTGCGGGCGTTGAAGGTATTAAATACCTGGACGAACACGAAGAAGGCGAAGAACGCGGTCAGGAACTTGGCTTGTGCTTCCGGCGTGCCGATTTCGTGGCCGCCGGAGAACCAGGACTGGGTGAAACCGCTGGTCAGGAACACGATGCTGAGCAGAGCGATGATCCCACCGTTGATCAGGATGGACGACCACATGTCGGCGTTGATCAGCGGTTCGTCGCGCCGCAGGGGCTTTTCCCGCATGTAGCGTTGCAACGCGGCCTCGCCGGCGAAAGCCAGTCCCGCCAGGGTGTCCATGATGATGTTCAGCCATAACAACTGGGTCATGGTCAGCGGCAGGTCGAAGCCGAAGAACTGCCCCAGGAACACCACCAGGATGGCCGAGACGTTCACCGTCAATTGGAAGATCAGGAACTTGCGGATGGATTTGAACAGGGTCCGCCCGTACAGCACCGCCTTGGTCAACGAGGAGAAGTTGTCGTCGAGGATGACGATGTCGCCGGATTCCTTGGTCATTTCGGTGCCGCTGCCCATGGCGAAGCCGACGTCGGCGTTCTTTACCGCCGGGGCATCGTTGACCCCGTCGCCGGTCATGCCGACCACCAGCCCCAGTTCCTTGGCCAGCTTGACCAGCCGGCTCTTGTCGGTGGGGAAGGCGCGGGCGACCACGTAGAGATGCGGCAGCATCTTTTTCACTTCTTCGTCCGACAACTGGGCCAGTTCGGTGGAAGTGATGACGACGGCCTGCGGGTCGTCTTCCAGCAACCCCACGTCCTTGGCGATGGCCTGCGCGGTTTCCTTGGCGTCGCCGGTGATCATGACCACATGAATGCCGGCGTTCTTGGCGGTTTTCACCGAAGCGTAGGAGGTCTCGCGCAGTTCGTCGCGCATCCCGAACACCCCGACCAGGGTCAAATTGGCCGGCAGCGCCTTGCTGTCGTCGATGGGGGTATCGGTTACCGCCACCGCCAACAGACGCATGGCCCGCGAGGAGAGGTCTTTCATGGCCGCCTGCAAGGGCCCTTGATCGCTCAGATCGACCGCGTTGCCTTCCGGGTCCAGATAGCGCGTGCAGTTTTTCAGGACCACTTCCGGCGCGCCCTTGACCAGGGTCAGCGCCCGCTCGCCAGCGACTTGCGTGGCGGAAAATTTGCGAGTGCTGTTGAAGGGAATGAGATCCACGATTTCCGCGCCCACCTGCGTCAGATAGGGCGTGACGAAGCGCAGCAGCGCCTGCTCGGTGCGGTCCGCGCCGACCATCTTGATGTCCTTCGGGTCGCTGGCGTCGATCACCGCGCTGGTGTTGTTGCGCAGCGCGAAGCCGGCGGTATCGCGCAACACCTGGGGAATGTCGTCCAGTTTTTCAAACCGCGTCCCAGCGCCGGTGAGAAAGGCGCTGACCGACAGCCGGCCCTGGGTCAGGGTGCCGGTCTTGTCGGTGAACAGCAGGTTGAGGCTGCCAGCGGTTTCGATGCCCAGCAGCTTGCGCACCAACACCTTGACGTTGAGCAGTTTCTTCATGTTGATCGCCAGCACCATGGCGATCATCATCGGCAAACCCTCCGGCACCGCCACCACGATGACGATAATGGCCAGAATCGCGGCGGTCACGAAATCCTTGACGATCAGTCCGGCATCCTGCGCCCAGTAGGTCTCGAATCCACCCCCTTGCAGGAAGATGTTGTTGAACATGAAGGCGATGAAGATGAAGGTCGCGCCGATGTAACCGAAGGTCGCGATGTGCCCGCCCAGCACGGTCAGTTTGTGTTGCAGGGGCGAGAGCCGGTCCTCGGCGGACAGCAGTTCCTTCATGGTCTGGCCGTAGCGGGTCTGATCGCCGACCGCGCTGGCCCGCATCACGCATTCGCCATCGACCAGCAGGCCGGCGCGGAACAGACGTTGTTCCTCCGTCGCTGTCGCGGGATCGGAGCCTTCGGGCAGAGCGGTTTTTTTGACCGGTTCCGACTCGCCGGTGAGTGCTGCTTCGTCGACCTCCGCGTGCCCGGCGATCAGCCAGCCGTCGGTGGGGACGGTGTCGCCCGGTTGCAGCAGGATGCAATCGTTGACCACCAGGTCGTTGATCGAAATTTCGGTCAGGTGGCCGTTTCTGAACACCTTGACCATGATCATCGAGGCTTCTTCCAACAGCTTCTGGAAGGACTGCTCGTTGCTGTGTTCCGACCAGGTGGCGACGAAAGTGGCGATGACCACCGCGAAGGCGATACCGACGCTTTCGTACCATTCGGCATAACCGAAAATCGTGAGCAGCACTGTGATCAGCAGGGCGGCAATCAGAATGATGATGATGGGGTCTTTGAGGTTGCCGAGCAGCTTGTCCCAGAAGGTTTCGGTGTCCTGACTGGCCACCGCGTTGGAACCGTGCTGGGCGCGGGACAGTTCGGCTTCCTGATCGGTTAATCCCGGATAAGAGAATTTCATACAGGCCTTGAGTACCAAGAGAGGATTATTAATGGGGAGGGCGGACGCCCCGGAAAGCATGGCGCGGCGAGGACGCCAAGGCCCGCATGGGGAGAGCGGACAGCATTAAAGTGTATCAGAGCCCATGCGGTGGTGAGAGGGGAAGTTGAGGGGGCTACACTGCTACTTGCGGGGTCGGGTCTCCGCGGATCACCACCGCTTCGGCTCGAATCCCGGCCGGTTTTTGACTTCCATGAGTTCGTCGCCTACCGCCAGCACCAGAAACCCGGTTTTCTCGGCGTAGTTCAGCACGCTGTCGTCCACCGCCAGGGTGGCGAGAATCCCCACGACCGGCAGTTCCCGATACTCGGGAAAGAATTCCCGGAACGTCGCGATGTCCTCGATGAAGCGATCGACATGGGCGCTGGTCAGGGTGGCCTTGGTGCTGTTCAGGCCAACCAGATCCGCGGTCACCGCGACGGCGTCGAATTCCTTCACCCGCCCGTCGGCCAGCCGACGTTTCCGGCGTGGCCCCAAGTCGAGAATTTCCTGCCCCAGGGTTTCCCGCAGGATGCGCGGCAGGCTGGGATAAACCAAATCCTCCACCAGCGTGCCCAGTTTGTTGGCCAGATCCCTCCACTGGCGGTTCATCTCTCTAATTTGTTGGCGATTTTCCTCCTTGAACTCCCGCATTTCCTCCTTGAATTCCCGCATTTCCTCCTTGAATTCCCGCATTTCCTCCTTGAACTCCCGCATTTCCTCCTTGAACTCCCGCAACTCCGCCTCGGTGCGAAGTTGCGAGTTGTAAACCTTGTTGAATTCAATGCCGACGCTGGTGATGAAGTTTTCCAGCACCTCCTCAAGCCGGTCGACGCGTTCGATGACAGTGGCCATGGGCCGTTCCTCAATAATCAACAACGAACATTATGACAACAAGACGGCGAATTGAGGCGATGAGTCCATTCTCTGACGAGTTTCCCCACTTCAATCATCGACCGCTGGCGCCGACGATGATTTTGCCACCGTTGGATGGTAGCACGGTGCGCGGCGTCGTCCCGGAACTGGAGTTGCCCGTCGATCGGGCGGTTTGGGCGGTACGGTTGCCGGTGGTGCGCGGAGTAATGATAGTGACGCCGCCAGTGCCCCGGCCCAGCGTATTGCCGCTCATCGCCAGCGAGCCGGCGGAGCCCGTGTGATACAGGCCGCTCATCCGATTTTGCTGGTATAAATTCAAGACCCGCACCACGTAAGTCTGGGTTTCCGGGAAGGGCGGAACCTGGTTGCCGTAGCGTTGCACCGCTCCCTCGCCGGCGTTGTAGGCGGCCACCGCCAGACGAGTATCCTGGAACTGGTCGAGTAACCAGCGCAGGTAACGGGCACCGCCGTTCATGTTGGCCACCGGATCGTAGGAGTTGCTGACACCAAAGCGTGTGGCCGTGGCCGGCATCAGTTGCATCAGGCCCGTGGCACCCTTGGGTGAAACCGCCTGTGGATTGTAGGCCGATTCGGCTTGAATCACGGCGTGCATCAACGCCGGGTCGAGGCGGTGCTGCGCGGCGATGCGGTGGATGTCGGCGGCAAAGCGTTGCCGGTTGCTTTCGGCGGTGCGGGACAGCCGGGCGGACGTGGCGTTCCGGGCGCGGGAGTTCGGGGTAATGACAGTATGGCCGGGGCCGTACAGATTAAGCGGGGCGTAGCTGGAGGGGGGCTTGGCGCTTTCCTTGCGGTAGGTGGGGGTACGCATCACCAGCTTATAGCGGGGATCGTTGGGGACGTTGCTCAGGTGTCGTACCCCCTTGCTGTCCACGAAGGCGTAGATGTCCGCTTGAACAGATCCGGAAAGCGCCAGCATCACGGGAATTAGACCGGCCAATAGCCGCCGCATCATCGGGTTCTCCTTAGGTTTATTATCAAAGGCCTGGTCGTGGGGAGACGGTCGGGTGATCGTCCTGACTCAGGCGGGAGAGTCGAGCGTCTGTCGGTCAACACGTCTAAGATTAACATCAAACCGCGCGGCTGCAACTGGCCAGGCTCGTGGGCGAAGAGCCAGTTGGTCGGTTAATCGCTTTTAATAAACTGAATTTGAATGAAAATTTTATTTGGCGCCGGCTTGGCAAGCTTCGATCATCGACCATCATCCGCACCAGCACGAGCACGAGCGAGGAAATTATGATGTTTAGAACCGCGGAACTGCAACGCAAGCTGCCCAAAGAAGACTACCACCAACAGGTTCCGCAACTGCGGCAAGACCTGTTGATCGCGCAAATGGAATTACGAGAGGCCGATTTTCCGGTCATCGTGGTGTTCGCCGGGGTCGATGGCGCCGGCAAGAGCGAGACAGTCAACAAGTTGTACGAATGGCTGGATGCGCGCTGGTTGATCACCCGTGCCTTCGGCGAACCGTCCGATGAGGAGCGTGATCGTCCAGAGTATTGGCGGTTCTGGCGGGAATTGCCGCCCCGGGGACGCATGGCGTTGTTTCTGAGTTCCTGGTATTCGCAGCCAATTCTCGATCAAGTCTACGGTCATACCGGTTCGGCCAAATTCGACGAGCAACTCGAACGCATCAGGCGCTTCGAGCGAACCTTGGCCGACGACGGCGCGCTGATTTTGAAATTCTGGATGCATCTGTCCAAGGAGGCCCAGAAGGAGCGCCTACGCAAGCTGGAGAAGAATCCCTTGTTACATTGGCGCATTTCCGAGCGCGACTGGCGGCATTGGGAGATGTACGATCAGTTTATCGCCGCCGCCGAACGCACCATCATGAAGACCAGCACCGGCTTGGCACCCTGGAAAATCATCGAGGGTTACGACGAGCGCTATCGCAGCATCACCGTGGCGACCGTCATTCGTGACGCCATCCGGTTTCGGTTGGAGGAGACCCGGATTCAGCAAACGGGTAACGGGGACGTCGCCGTTCACCCGCCGGGCGTGCTGGCGCCGGATGCGACCGGATCGCCGCCGGTCACCATCCTGTCGCGGCTGGACATGAGCAAAATCCTGGACAAGGCGGAGTACGACGCAGGTTTGAAAACTTACCAGGGTAAGCTGAACCAGTTGCAACGCGCGGCCCGCGACCGCAAGGTCTCAACCCTGCTGGTGTTCGAGGGCTGGGACGCCGCTGGCAAGGGCGGCTGCATCCGGCGCATCACCGCCGCGCTGGACGCCCGCGACTATCAGGTGATCCAGATCGCCGCGCCCACCGACGAGGAAGCCGCCCATAATTATCTGTGGCGGTTCTGGCGGCACCTGCCGCGGGCCGGCCGGGTCACCATCTACGACCGGAGTTGGTACGGACGGGAGCTGGTGGAGCGGATCGAGGGGTTTGCCCGGCCCCGGGAGTGGCAGCGCGCCTACGCCGAAATCAACGACTTCGAGGAGCAGTTGGTGCAAAGCGGCATCGTGCTGGTGAAATTTTGGCTGCATATCACCCCTGACGAGCAGTTGCGGCGGTTCCAGGAACGCGAGCAGACGCCCTACAAGGCCTGGAAGCTCACCGACGAGGATTGGCGCAACCGCGAGCGCTGGGTGGACTACGAACTGGCGGTCAACGACCTGGTCGAGCGCACCAGCACCCGTCAGGAACCCTGGACGCTGATCGAAGCGAACGACAAGCGTCATGCGCGCATCGAAGTGTTGCGAACCATTTGCGAGCGGCTGGAAGCAGCCCTCGCCGAAAAACCAAAAGCATCGTGAATGCAAGAAAACTTAATTAAGGTGTGAGAGTCATGACCGAATCCGTCGAGATCGCCGTCAAGGAATCCGAACCTGCTGAAATCCGACCGCGCGGCCGGCGCCAACCGTCTCGTGACGACCATGTGTTGGTGGAGTCGCCCATCGTGGAGCTGGAACCGCCAGCGCCGGAGGAAGAACCGCCACCAGCGATCGATCTGGCGGCTCCCGAGTGGTATCTGAACCGCGAGTTGACCTGGCTGGTGTTCAACCGCCGGGTACTGCATGAAGCGCAGGACGAGCGCACGCCGTTGCTGGAGCGGGTGAAGTTTCTGGCCATCGTCAGTTCCAATCTCGACGAGTTCTTCATGAAGCGCATCGGCGGCCTCAAGCAGCAAATCGGCGCGAAGGTGCGGGAACTGACGGTGGACGGCCGCAGTCCCGAACAGCAGTTGAGCGAATGTCTGGCGGTCGTGCGTGACATCGTCGAGCAGCAGCGGGTGTTGGCGTCTCAATTGCACGAACTGCTCAAGGAACAAGGCATTGTACTGCGCAGCTACAAACGGTTGACGGACGCACAACGCCAGCAGATGCGCGAGTATTACCTGGAGAATATCTTCCCGCTGGTCACGCCGCAGACCATGGATCCGGCCCACCCCTTCCCCTTCATTTCCAATCTCTCGCTCAATCTGCTGGTGACGGTGCGTTATCCCGACGACGACTCCAGCGGATTGGCGCGGATCAAGGTGCCGGTCGGGTCCGGTATTCCCCGCTTCCTCAAGGTTGGGGACGAGGAGCTATACGTGCCGCTGGAGGATGTGGTCGCCAACAATCTCGACCTGTTGTTCCCCGGCATGGTGATCGAGGCCTGCGAGCTGTTCCGGGTGACCCGCAACGCCATCACGGAGCGCGACGAGGACATGGCCGACGATCTGCTGGTGATGATCGAATCGGAATTGCGCGAGCGCCGGTTCGCGCCGATCGTGCGGCTGGAGGTGGAAAGGAACATGGATCCGACCCACCGGGGCATGTTGGCGGCCGAACTCGGATTGGACGAAGCCGAGGTATTCGAGGTCGATGGCATGATGGCGCTGCGCGATCTGTTCCAGACCGTCGGCATCAACCGGCCGGAATTGCATGATCCACCACACCATCCGCTCGATCATCCGAAGCTGACCGACAAGCGCAATATTTTCCACATCATCCGCGAGACCGGGCCGATCCTGTTGCAACATCCCTACGAGTCGTTCGCGACTTCGGTGGAACGTTTCGTCCTGGAGGCCAGCGACGATCCCAAGGTGCTGGCGATCAAGATGACCTTGTACCGCACCTCATCGGACTCCAAGATTATCCAGTACCTGATCGACGCCGCGCAGGACGGCAAACAGGTGACGGTGGTGGTGGAGCTGAAGGCGCGTTTCGACGAGGCGGCCAACATCCGCTGGGCCAACCGCCTGGAAGAGGCGGGCATCCACGTCACCTACGGCGTGTTGGGGTTGAAAACCCACAGCAAGGTGATTCTGGTGGTGCGGCGCGACTTCAACGGCCTGCGCCGTTACGCGCATATCGGCACCGGGAACTATCATGCTGGCACCGCCCGGCTGTATTGCGATCTGGGTCTGCTGACCTGCGATCCACAGATCGGCGAGGATTTGACCGAACTGTTCAATTACCTGACCACGGGCTATGTACCCAAGCGCCACTATCGAAAGCTGTTGCCGGCGCCCAAGGTGCTGAAGCCGGCGCTGCTGGCCCGGATCGAACGGGAAATCGAACACGCTCAGGCCGGACGACCGACGCTGATCCAGTTCAAGATGAACGCCCTGGAGGACAAAGACGTCACGGCGGCGTTATACCGGGCCTCGCAGGCGGGAGTCCGGGTGGATTTGATCGTGCGCGATACGTGCCGGCTGCGGCCGGGGATTCCGGGACTGTCGGAGAACGTGCGCGTGATCAGCATCGTCGGCCGGTTCCTGGAACACACCCGGATTTTCTACTTCTTGAATGATGGGGCTGAAGAGTATTTCATCGGTTCGGCGGACTGCATGAAGCGCAACCTGGAAAGTCGGGTCGAGGTGGTGACGCCGGTGGAAACGCCGGAATTACAGCGGGATTTACGGCAGATGCTCGACGTGCAACTCGGCGACCGACGCAGCGCCTGGGAGATGCAATCGGATGGGAGCTACATCCAGCGGACGCCGGCCGAAGGCGAAGACCCGCGCGGTTCGCAGGAAATTCTGATCGAGCTGGCGGAACGGCGGCAGCGGGAAGCTCGGCGGCTGAAAAAGCGCAAGCCTAAGGGCATTGCCCGCCGGGCGGTGTTTTGAGCCTGGATGTCCATTTTTCCAGGATTCGGCGCCGTCAGCGGCTGGCTTTCATCCGGGCCGGATCGAAAATCCCGGACGCGATCACCTCGGCGGAGGCGATGGCGAAATTGAGGTTCTGACCGACCTTGAGGCCCATGGTGGCGACGCCGATCACGGTTCCATCCCGCAGGATGACCGGTCCGCCGCTGTTGCCCGGACTGATCGGCGCCGAAATCTGAATGTAGCGAACGCCGTCGATTTCCCGCAGCCCGCTGATGATTCCGGTCGAAAACGTGCCTTCCAGACCATAGGGATTGCCGATCACGAACACCTCCAGGCCGATCAGGTTCTGGTTATAGGTCGGAGTGAACACAAAGCTTTCCGGACTTTTGAGCGAGGTCGTCAGCAGCGCCAAGTCCGGTTGCTTGCTGCGTTTGCTGACCCGAGCGACCGATTCCTGGTTGCCGCAGCGGACCGCCAAATTCGCGGCTTTTTCGATGACGTGGTGGTTGGTGATGATCAGCCCATCCGGCGATGCCAACAGTCCACTGCCCAGGTTGGTGGTCTTGCCGTTCTGAAGAGAGACGATCAGACAAGTCAGGGCGACGCCGCGCCGGTAAATCCGTTGCCCCGGATTGTCCTGACCTGGTGCTTCGGTCTTGAGGGTCGTGGGAGTGGTGGCGGTTGCCGGTGGCTTCGCCAGATCCATCAACCCCCGTCGCAGGGAGTCGAACAGGCTGCCCGCCGCTGGAGAGGAAGCCTCGGTGGCGGCAACGGGAGCGGACTGAGTCGGAGCACGCGCGGCGGTGGGTTGGGATGCCGGCGGGATTGGCGGAACCGCGCCGACGGCGGGCGCGGGCGAGATGGCTTGCAGGGCCTGCAGGGCGCCGATGCGAACGGCGTCCGCCGCGTCGGTGGTGGCTAGTTGCCGTAATTGTTGGGCCATTTGCGGCTGGTCGGCGGCGAAGTGGTGAGCGTTGGCGAACGCGCCGTTGGCGCGTTGCGCGTCGCCCATCTGCCCATAAACCTGACCGAGATGGAGCCAGGTCGTCGCCCGGGCCGGCGCCAGGAACAGTGTGTATACCAACAACCGCTCCGCCTCTTTGAAGCGGCGCAGCCGCAAGTAGGTCAGGCCCAGGTGATCGGCGATTTCCGGATCGGTGGGGTCGGCGATAAACCCTTGGCGGAATGCCAGCAGCGCTTGCTTGAGACGGCCGTCGGCCAGTTGTTCCTGACCCTGCTGGTTGAAGGGTCGGGCTTGCCAGGGATCACCCCCTTCCGGCCGGCGCAGGTTTTCCAGTTGCTCCCGAAAAGTCGACACGCCGATCGCGTCGCGCGTGGTCGCCGCGGCAATCATCTGCTGGACGTAGTAGTCGATGGTCCCGTATTGGCTACTGGCCTTGGCCGGCGCGACGCCGGCCAAGGCCAGTGTCACCAACAATATCTTCAGGGCATTCATAGCCATGACGCCGGATTCATGGTGTGCCCGAATCCGGCAGGGTGTTAATCGGGACGATGCCGGGGTTGATCGCCAGCGGCGGCACGATGGTTTCTTCCACCGGCAACTGGTACAGGCGCAGGGTTTCCAGGGCGGCGGCGCGCAAGGTATCGGCTGCTTCGTTCTCGGCGATGTTGCGCAGGATTTCCTCGGCTCGCATCGAGTTCTGGGCGAAGCGGTAAGTGTTGGCCAACGCGCCCAAGGTACGCCGGGCATCGTTCATCAAGGCGTAGATCTGGGCCAGTTGAAACCAGGCGACCGCCCGGCTGGGTTCCAGGGTGAGCGCTTGCAACAGGGCGGCCTCGGCCTCCGGCAGCCGGTCGAGTTTGCGGTAGACTAGCCCCAGATAGTTGGCCGCTTCGGCATTGCCGGGATCATCCCGGCTGGCCTGCTGGAAAGCGCTCAATGCCGTGTCCAGTTCGTCCGCTTGCAGGGCGGTTTGCCCGCGCCGCAGAGCGGCCTGCGCCGCCGCCGCATCCAATGGAGCCGGCGGTGAATTCTGCTCCAGCATGTGCTGCATGGCCGCCACTCCGTTTTCGTTGTGGGCGGCCGCCAGTTCGATCATCTGCTGCGCGTAGAAGCGATTTTGTTCGCTGCCGCGAGCATCGTGCGGCATCGGGACGAATCCTACCGCCAACAACAGCGCCAGCACCCGACCACGAGCGTTCATGGACTTCCCGTGATGCACCGGCCGCTCTTGAAGAGGGTCGAGCTTACAGGTTGCGGATGGCGTCGTATTGCCGCTCCAGACTGAGTCGTCTGGATTCAGCCTGCTCGACGGTAAACTGACCCCGCTCGAGTTGGGTTTCAAAGGTCTGAATATCGCGGGTTAGCTGTTGTTGCCGCTCGCGCAGTTGCACGGTGCGCTGTTCGGTGGCGGATTTGGAACGTTGCAACTGATCGATTTGCCGGGCCAGCGCCCGATTTCGGGCTTTGAGTGAGGCCAATTGGCGGCGTTGCTCGGCTACTTCGTCGGCTTTCATTTGCCGCTCGGCTTCCAGATAGGCGCCCTCTTCCCGCAGGGCGCGCAACTGGTTCAGACTATCGTCGCGTTGCCCTTGCAAGTGTTGCTGGCGTAGTTCGTAGTCGCCGGCCGCCAGCCCGCGCACGCCGCCGAAAAAGCCGCCGGAGCGCGGGTCGTTGCTAGGATCGGCGGCGCAGCCGCCCAGAATAAACAAACCCAGAAGGCTACTGATACGTAGGGTCCACATCTCAGACCTCCCACTCCCGGATTACCGTCCCGCGACGGAGGGGCATGATTTCAAAATAGACTGTTAATGGATATGGCATCTAAATAGACATGGTGTCGTAAATCTTCTGCAGACTGGTGACGTTTTGGCTGGATTCTTGGCGGGTTTCCCTGAGTTCGACCAGATTGCGTTCGAGTTGCTGGGTGTATTGGTCCTGTGGACCCCGAGTCTGCTGAGTTTCCTTATAGACCTGGTTGGCGTCGGCGAGTTGCTTTTCGGCCAGCGTGTTGATCTGTTTGGCTTTGGCCAGTTGTTTTTCCAGGCTGGTCCTCTGCCGGGTCAGGGCATCCCGGGAAACTCTGCCGGCCCGGTATTCCTGCTGTACGCGTCGCGATTCGCGATCCAGTTGGGCGATTTCCTGACGGATCTGGCGGTTCTGAGCGGCGGCTTCCCGGGCGAATTCCTGGTTGCGTCGGATCTCGGCGATCAGGAAGTCTTCCTCGCTGGCGTATTGGGCCTTGCGCTCGGCGATCGAACTGCCGATACCGTAGCCGATCAGGCCACCGGCCGCGGCGCCCACCAGCGCGCCGGTGGCTCGGTTGTCGCTAACGGCGGCGCCAAGCAACCCGCCCAGTATCGCGCCAAACGCCGCACCTTGGGCGGCGGTCGCCTGCTGATCGCTCGTGTAACCATCCGTGGTGGCGCAACCGGATAGCATCGAACCGGTCAGGAGAACGATGAACAGAGATTTGCCTGTGTGAAGAAAAGACATGGGCACCTCCCAGTCATAACCGCGCCGCTCGCGCGGCGCGAGAGTCGTTTAGTTGAAACGCGGACGAACCGCCGTCAGACCGTCGGGTTGGCTGGCGAAATAAGCGGACAAGTCGGCGATGTCCTGGGCGGACAGCGGGGTAGCGATTCCCTTCATGATGGCGTTGTCGCGCGCTCCGGATTGATAGTCCTGCAGCGATTTGCGCAAATAGTCTTCGTGCTGGCCGTTCAATCGTGGATAAAGGGCCATGGGAGAATTGCCATCCGAACCGTGACAGGCGACGCAGGTTTCGCTCTTGGCCTGACCGGCGGTGATGTTGCCCCGGACCGGAGAAGGCTTTTCCGCCGTCCTGGCTTCGGCCACAAAAGCGGCGATATCCAGTTTGTCCTGCTCGCTCAGCGTGAAGGCGTTGGCATACATGGTGGGGTGCCGACGCTCGCCGGCCTGATAGGCCTTGAGCGCGGCGATGATGTAGTCGGCATGTTGGCCGCCCAGACGGGGAACGTGGTAGGTGGGGTAGGCGTTGGTATAGCCGGGAATGGAGTGACAGCCGGCGCAGGTGCCGAACTTGTTCCCACCGGCGGCGGGATCGCCGGCGGCTTGCGCGGCGCTGGCCAGAAAGCCGCTGATTCCTATCACCATGAGGCGCCTTAGCACGAATCGGGTCATTATTGTCATCCTCGTCGATGTCTTGATGAAAACCGGGTTAAACACTAGCGGGCTCGCAATCGAGTATCAATTGTTCAGGCCCAATTCCTTCATTTTCCGCCACAGCGTGGTCCGGCTGGTGCCGAGCAGGGTGGCGGCCTGTTTGCGTCGGCCGCCGGTTTTGGCTAGGGCGGCGACGATTCTCTGCTTCCAGTCGGAGCGCCTCGGCGGTGTCTCAGGCCGAACCGTCGCCTTGGAGTCCTGTTCGATGAGGCGCTTGACCAGACAGGCGGGTAGATCGTCGATCTGAATCAGATCGCCTCGCGCTAGCAAAACGGCGCTCTCGACCGCGTTGCGCAATTCGCGGACGTTGCCGGGCCAGTCGTAGGCGAGGAACAGCCGGCTCACCTCTGCGCTCAGGCCGGACAGCGTTCTATTCATCTTCAAGTTGTATTCTTCGATAAACCGCTGGGCCAGCAAAAGCACGTCGTCGTCGCGTTCCCGCAGGGCCGGAACGGTGATGCTGAACACGTTCAGGCGAAAGAACAGGTCGGTGCGGAAGGCGCCAGCCTGGATCGCGTCGTCGAGATCGCGATGCGTGGCGGCGATGAGGCGAACATCGACTTTGCGCTCCCGATGCTCGCCGATCCGGGTGATCACGCCTTCCTGCAAGACCCGCAGCAGCGCCGCTTGAGCCGAAGGGGCAAGCTCCGCCACCTCGTCCAGAAACAGAGTGCCATCGTGCGCCGCCTCAAAGAGTCCGGACTGGTCCCGGAGCGCCCCGGTGAATGCGCCCTTGGCGTGTCCGAACAGCGTCGAGCCTTGGAGGCTTTCCGTCAGGGTGGCGCAGTTGAGCGCCACGAACGGCGCCCTAGCCCGGAGTGAGGACTCGTGAATACCCTTGGCGATCAATTCCTTGCCGGTGCCGCTCTCGCCGTTGATCAGGACCGAGCTGTCCACCCGGGCGACGGTCCGAGCCCGAGCGATGGCTTCGCGCAGCGCCGCGCTACGGCCCAGAATGCGGGCGAAAGGGTCCGCCTCCGGCGCGGGCGACGCGCTGGCCGATGAAGATCGAACGGGGTCGAGGATGGCCGAGAGAGAATTGGTGGATTCCGCCATGGAGTTTCAAATGTTTCATGGGCCTGAAACATAGTGTAACGGCTTGCAACGTCCGGTGAAACGGGGTGGGTTCGTCAATTCGCATAGTTTTTTGATTCGCAAGCGCACTTCGGTTTTGGCACATGCTTTGAAACAGGAGGACCAGCGTGACAATCCCTTAGGTAACGGTAAGTAGGAGGTTATTATGACGATGCTCAGAGCGGCGGGCGAGCGTGGCCGGTCGAATCTCGGCTGGCTGGACAGCGCCCACACCTTTTCTTTCTCGAGCTATTACGATCCCCGGCACGTGGGGTTCGGACCCTTGCGGGTGATCAATGATGATCGGGTCACGCCCGGCGCCGGCTTTGGGATGCACGGCCATCGGGACATGGAAATCATTTCTTATGTCCTGGAGGGCGCGTTGGCGCACCGGGACAGCCTGGGTAATGGTTCGGTCATTCGTCCTGGCGACGTGCAGCGGATGAGCGCGGGGACCGGCGTCCAGCACAGCGAGTTCAATCACTCCCACAACGACCCCGTGCATTTCCTGCAAATCTGGATTCAGCCGGATCGAGCGGGCTACCCGCCGGGCTACGAGCAAAAGCACTTCGGCGCGGCGGAAAAACGGGGTCGCCTGTGCCTGATCGCGTCCCGCGACGGGCGCGAGGGCTCGGTATCGCTGCATCAGGATGTCGATCTGTACGCCACGTTGCTGGATGGCGAGGATGCGGTCGAGTTTGAGTTGAAGAGCGGTCGCCTGGCCTGGATACAGGTGGCGCGCGGCGAACTGCGCGTCAATGGTCAACGGCTGGTCGAGGGCGACGGTCTGGCTATCGACGAGCCGGGCCGGCTGCGTCTCGACGGTGCCAACGTCGCGGAAGTTTTGCTGTTTGATATGATCGGCTCCTGGAAAGCGGCCTGAGCACCGCATTCTTGCTTTCATGCCCAAACCTTGATCCGCCAGTGGACGAGGAATCCAATAACCATCACGAGGCAAATTTCATGACGACGAAAATTCAGGTCGTGTTTTACAGCATGTACGGTCATATCCACCAGCTCGCCGAAGCCATCGCCGAAGGCGCGCGAGAGGTGGAGGGCTGTGAGGTCACGTTGTACCAGGTGCCCGAACTGGTGCCAGAAGAAGTGCTGGAAAAAAGTGGCGCCAAGGCGGCGCGCGCCGCGTTCGCTCACGTCCCCGTCATCAAGCCCGACCAACTCGCCGAGGCCGACGCCGTCATCTTCGGCACCCCGACCCGTTTCGGGAATATGTGCGCGCAGATGCGCAACTTTCTCGACCAGACCGGCGGGTTGTGGATGAAGGGCGCACTCATCGGCAAGGTGGGCAGCGCGTTCACCAGCACCGCCACCCAGCACGGCGGGCAGGAAACCACCCTGACCAGCTTTCACACCACGCTGTTGCATCAGGGCATGGTGATCGTCGGCGTGCCATATTCCGAACAACGGCAGATGACGCTCGCCGAGATTTCGGGCGGCAGTCCCTATGGCGCCACCACTATCGCGGCCGGCGACGGCTCGCGCCAGCCGAGCGAGAACGAACTGGCCATCGCGCGGTTTCAGGGAAGGCACGTTGCCACGCTTGCCAAGCGGTTGGCGGGTGGTTGAAACCTTTCACTACCGGCTCTCTTCCTCTTGGTGGGGTTCGGGACGTGAAATTCAATAAACCCCGTCTGATTACGGTCAGCTCCTGGTCTCTCACTCAGCCAATTCCGGCTTGGTGTGATAACCGCGTGGGGTGTAGACCCACCTGCCCACGCGTCGGGTTTCGCTGTTGCCGACCATCACCAGCGACAGCATATTCAGCGGTTCCGGGTCCAGTTCGCCCAAGGTGGTGACGGTGACCTGTTCGCCCTTGCGGGTGACGTTAAAGGCGACGATGACCGGCGTCTCCGGCCGGCGGTAGCGCAACAGGGTCTGCCGGGCCTCCAGCAGTTGCCAGGACCGCTTATTCGACACCGCGTTGTAAAAGGCGATCGCGAAGTCGCCCTGACCGGCCAGGTCGATGCGCTTGGCGATCAGTTCCCAAGGCGTCAGCAGGTCGGAGAGGGAGATCACGCAGAAGTCGTGCGCCAGCGGCGCGCCGACCCGCGCCGCCGCCGCCTGCATCGCCGAGATTCCGGGAATGACTTCGATGTCGACCGTCGCCCATTCCGGCTTGAGTTTGCGAGCCAGCAGTTCGAACACCAGCGTCGCCATGCCGTAGATGCCGGCGTCGCCACTGGAGACCAGGGCGGTGGTGCGACCGCTGGCGGCGAGGTCGAGGGCTAGCGTGGCGCGGGCGATTTCTTCGCCCATCGGCGTTTTGTGGCGGGTCTTGCCTTCAGTCAGGGGACCGAGCAGGTTGAGATACAGACCGTGGCCGGCCAGGTCGGTGCAGGATTCCAGCGCCGCGTGGGCGGCGGGGCTGAGATGCTCCAGCCCGCCAGGGCCGGTGCCGATGAGGTAGAGGCGGTTCATGAGATCCTTAAGTAGTCGCGGCGGTAGAGGCTTCCCGATTCAACGAAGGTTAGCCGAATCGCGCTTAAACTGGAAAATAACGGTAGTGGATACCTCGTTTCGGACTTTGGGTCCGAAAATTAAACCTGTCCCCGTAATTCTTGATAGACAGCGGAAAAGCCACGTGGTGTTCCTGGGGCAGTTCGCGCGAGCTGGCCTTGGCCTGGACGTTGCCGGTAAGGGGCGGTGGCGCCGCGTTTTGACCTGGTTCGGCCGGGCACCAACCGCCTGAAGAGCGACGTTTAGGGGTCAGACGACCGTCACCGGACCATGATCGTCGCAGTGGTCGCCGTGGTATAGACGCCTATCTACCGGGTAATTCATGGGTTTCTCCGATTGAAAAGGGTTTGGTGAAATAATTCAGTGTTGATGAAAGCCGGTGCAAAAATTTTCTATTTGAGAATGATTATATTTTGCACTATATTTCGATTCAATGCCTGACCGCGCCGTGGCGCGTCAACATCGCGACCGCCAGACCCGGCGAGCCTCCCGTTGTTTCCTGACCACCCTTGGGTAGCCGAACATGAACCAAACCTTCGACAAGAACACCGCCATTGGCGTGCTGAACCGCATTCTCGAACTGGAACTGGCCGGAGTGGTGCGCTACACCCACTATGCGCTGATGGTGTACGGCTACAACCGCCTCCCTATCGTCGGCTGGCTCAACGCACAGGCCGACGAAAGCCTGTTGCATGCCCGCCAGGCCGGAGAATTGATCACCAGTCTGGGCGGCCATCCATCGCTCGGCATCGGCCCGCTACTGGAAACCCACCAGCACGACATCGGCGACATCCTGCGCGAATCGCTGGCTCACGAGAAAGAGGCGCTCGCGGCGTATTACGAACTGCTGGACTGCGTGCGCGATAAGGACGTGCGCCTGGAGGAGTATGCTCGCACCCTGATCGCCGAGGAGCAAACGCATCAGGACGAAGTGGACAAGATGCTGCGAGCACCCGGCCAAACCGGCGCTTACACCGCCGGAGGAGAGGTGTAATGAACGAACAGGGCGCACCGGAACCCTCTCAACTCTTGAGTCGGATGCCGCTCGGCGGGGTCGGACGCATCCTGGCCGTGCTGGGCGACGACGACCGGGACGTCGAACGCGGTCTGCTGGAAATGGGATTCGT
>JRYF01002264.1_pt1 | contig 29334 bp, 21 predicted proteins | sample 235331 | NCBI WGS metagenome assembly JRYF01 (sample SAMN03074217, study PRJNA261475) | activated sludge metagenome | biome: Wastewater Treatment Plant; feature: Wastewater; material: Activated sludge; isolation source: activated biomass of a wastewater treatment plant treating hydrocarbon... ...
TTTAATTCGTCGGTACTACAACCCCCTACGGGGTTTTTTACACAACCCCACGCAACTAATGCGGCCGTTACAAGGCTTTTGGCTAAATAAATTAGATTGGCACATAAAAGCGATGGCTTTTTCGGGCAACTCCGATCAAGTGTCCAAAGTCCAAAAGAAATCAAGGTGAAAAAAGATTGAACCAAACCAAACACAGCTAACGACAAGAAAAAACAGATGCAATTCCGAAAAATCGCCCAACTCACGGGCCACAATGCAGCCATTTTCTCCATCGTGGAGGGCATGGACGAACACCAAATCCTTTCCGGTGCAGGCGACGGCTGGGTGGCACTTTGGAACCTCGACGATCCTGAAACAGGCCGGTTGGCGGCCAATGTCGGCACACAGATTTTTTCGCTGTGTTTTTTAAAAAAGGAAAACCGCCTGGTCGTGGGCAACATGAACGGCGGGGTACATTGGGTGGACCTCGAAAGGCCGGAGGCTACAAAAAACATTGCCCATCACCAAAAAGGCACTTACGACGTTCGGTACATTGGCGATTCGGTGTTCACGGTAGGTGGCGATGGTAAAATCACCCGCTGGTCGGTCGAGGAAAGCCGTTCGATGGAAACATTTCACCTGTCGAACCAAGCCCTCCGCAGCCTTGATTTTTGTGAAAAAAGAAAGGAGATAGCCGTCGGCAGCAGTGATGGCGCCATCTATTTCCTCAATGCCGACACGCTCGATTTGCGTTTTGTGCTGCGCAATGCCCACCAGAACTCGGTGTTCTGCGTCCAATACAGCCCCATTGGCAGCTACTTGCTCAGCGGCGGTCGGGATGCCCACCTGAACGCCTGGGACCTGGACAATCATTACATGAAAATCAGCTCCCAGCCGGCCCATTGGTTCACCATCAACGCCATTGCCTTTCATCCCGAAGGCCACCTTTTCGCCACCGGTAGCCGGGACAAGACCATAAAAATCTGGGATGCCCGCAATCTCGAATTGGTGAAGGTACTGGAAGGCCCCCGCGACGGCGGTCATTTCAACTCCGTGAACAAGGTCTTTTGGTCAAAACACCAAAACACCCTCATCTCTGCCAGCGACGACCGCACTTTGATACTTTGGAACTCCCCAACTCAATAACTCCCTAACTCCCAACTCAATAACTCAATAACTAATACCCGGCAGCCAAGCAAAGTCCAGGCGGATCTCCGTAATTACCAGTTAGCAAAAACGCCCAATCAATGCCCGCTGCCGGTATGCGAAAGATTCATGAAAGGTCAGTGAAAAACGAGAGCGTGCAGAAAGGTCAAAGTGAACTATGTTCCGTACATTTTATGCACAAGAAACACCAAAAGAATAAAATGCAATTTTATTCTTTTATCAAACCTTTATTTCCTGATCTTTCAGGGCTTCAAAATAGAAATTTATTTTTTCACCGTCCCAAGGGAAAAAGGAACAGCCCGTTTGTTTCAAAAAAACAGCACGGATGGGGCGGCCCGTGCTGCGTCTATGAAAAAAGTATTGCCTGTTCACACACCACAAAGAAACCCGGTCGAGTATTTTTGTGCAAGCCGGGCGCACAAGGCCGGGGCCGGTTTAATCCAACTTTAACCTCCACTGGCCGGCGAGCGGCAAACGTTAAAGCGCAACATTTTTTTCAAATTGCTGATTTACAGCATTTTGGAAATATTGTTAAAACCCCGAACCGAAACTGTTAACGTCATTTTACCAAAAAAACAAGCAGATTCGGGCGGGAGAAAGGATAGATAAACAACCGAAAACGACTTGAAAAACGAGCAAACGAGCAAGAGGCAAGTCCGGGGCATCCTGCCGGCGGGCGAATATGTCGAAGGCATCCTCCGGGGCGACCGCACGGTGCTGGGCAGGGCCATTACCCTCATCGAAAGCACCCGCCCGGAGCACCGGGCCGTTGCGGAGGAAGTGCTCGACAAATGCCTGTCGCAGACGGGCCGCTCGCTTCGGGTGGCCGTCACCGGCCCGCCGGGTGCCGGCAAGAGCAGTTTCATCGAAACATTCGGCACCTTGCTCACGAACGAAAAGCACCGGAAGCTGGCCGTGCTGGCCGTTGACCCGACCAGCCAGATGAGCCGGGGCAGCATACTCGGCGACAAAACCCGCATGGAAAAACTGGCCGCCAACCCCAATGCCTTCATTCGACCCAGCCCTTCCGGCGGTGCGCTCGGCGGCGTGGCGGCGCACACAAGGGAAGCCATGTTGCTTTGCGAAGCAGCAGGTTACGACACCATTTTCATCGAAACGGTGGGCGTGGGCCAATCGGAAACGACCGTGCATGGCATGACGGACTTCTTCCTGCTGCTGCTGATGCCCGGCAGTGGCGACGAGTTGCAGGGCATCAAACGGGGCATCGTCGAAATGGCCGACCTCATCGCCGTCAACAAGGCCGATGGCGAACGCACGGAACTGGCCCGCTCCACCCGCCGGGACTATGCAAACGCACTCCGCCTTTACCCCCCCAAACCCAGCGGCTGGCAACCCCCATCACTTACCTGCTCTGCCCACACCGGCACTGGTATGGCCGAAATATGGGAACTCATGCAGGATTTCCACCGGCAAGCACAGGCAAGCGGCTGGTTTTTGAAAAACAGACAGGAACAGGCCAGACAATGGTTCCACGAACAGATCGAAAGTGATTTGAAGCGTTTGTTTTTCGGCAAGGAGGAAGTCCGCAACCGTTTGGAGCGCATCGAAATGGCAGTCATGGCGGGGGAGATGTCGCCGGTGCGGGGGGCAAGGGAGTTGTTGGGGATGGAGGGGGCATGGCTTTTAAATCCATCATCTTTGAATATGAGCATTCTTTAGTCAAAGAAAGTACACCATCATTGACTATTTTTGCCCCTTAAAGAAATTGTTATGATAGATACCTTGCACATCAGGAATTTTCAGGTCTTCGAGGACATCGAGATTAAGGGCCTTCGGCGTGTGAACCTCATAGCCGGAAAGAACAATACGGGGAAGACAGTGATGTTGGAGGCGTTGAGGATTTTGGCGGCTAAAGGGGATTCAACGGTGGTGAACAATATCCTGAAAAATAGGGGATATTTTAGGCCATCTTGGGATTCATCCTATCAAGCCTTGTTCAATAAAAATATATTTACTGAATTTGGAGATGACGCTGAAGTCGAAATACAAATCAATAGTTTACTCATTGAAAGGCAAAAAAACTATGATAAAATTTCATTCGATTATCTTGTTTCTGATACTGACAATAACTCGTTTAACAATTCTAAATTCAATTTAAAGGCTAATTATGTGGCTGACAATCCATTGGACCAAGCAATCTATATTCCGTTTAGTTTAAATCTTTTCAACTTAGGAGAACTTTGGGAAAATATCGTTTTAACGCCGCTGGAAGATGATGTAATTGAAATATTAAAATCCACAGTTGAGCCACGTTTAATACGAATAGATATGACAGGTGGTTCGATTAAAGTAAGATTAAAAGGAGAGGCCTCACCCGTTCCAATGTCATCTTTAGGCGATGGTGTCCAGCGGATACTAATGATAGCTGTCGCTTTGGTCAGCGCCAAAAACAAAATGCTCCTCATAGACGAATTTGAATCGGGCCTCCACCATTCCGTGCAAAAAAGGCTTTGGGAAATGGTGTTTGAGTACGCCACCAAATGGGACATACAAGTCTTCGCCACCACCCACAGCGAAGACACGGTGCGTAATTTCTTCTATGTCGCTTCCCGCCCAGAATATGAAAAAGAAGCTACTTATCTCCGCCTGCAATTCGACAGAATGGGCGTGCATGAAGCACAGGTATATGATATGGAGCGACTTGGCCAGGCTCTCGAACTTCACCTCGAAACCCGCTAAACATGGCACAACGACTCATCGTGGAAGGCTCCGACGCCATTGTGGTCTCCAGTATTTGCATAAAGCGCAAACTCCCCTCTCCCAAGGGCTATTCCGACAAGCAGGAGTTCATCGAAAAATTTGTCAAGTCAGCAGGCAGTAATAATCAAGCCGTTACGGCATTCAAGGAAGCGCTTGAAACGCCCGACCTGAACCGCATCGGCATCATTTTGGACGCCGACGACAAAGGCCCGGCCCACCGCTGGAAAACCCTCAAAAATATCCTGCATGAGCAATTTCCTAATTTCGACTTCGCTCCTTACAGCCTTACACCCGGTGGTCTTGTAATCGAGATACTCCCTACACTTACCGTCGGGGTTTGGGTGATGCCAGACAATGAAAGCAATGGCTACCTGGAGCATTTTCTTGCCAAACTGGCTCCCCAGGAAGAGCCGCTGTGGAAGTACACAGAAACGACCGTTGAACTATTGAGCAAGCAAGATTATTGCAGGTTCAGCCCCGTTCGCTTGCAAAAAGCACTGGTCTATACTTGGCTAGCGTGGCAAAAAGAACCCGACAAACGGTTCGGTCTTTCCATTCAAGCAGGCTACTTCGACGCCAACGCACCCGCCGCCGATGCCCTCGTTGATTGGATGAAAAGAACCTTTGAATTAGAAACACCATGACCGACACCGAAAAAGTACAATCCTACCTCTACCAACCTGGCCACCCGATATACTTGGCTTTTAAAAAAAATCAAAATCAATAATTAGGCGTAAAACAAAAAAATCCAAGTCGCAAAAAAGATCATAATCACAAAATTACAAACCGGTGCTCCAGTTTCTGTTGCACTTGCATACTGTTGCCACCACAATTCTGGTTGGCTTGGGGAATTACGGCAATGCTACTACTGTCCCGGCCTATTTTCTATTTTCGCCGCTCGTTCAAATCAGCACAAACCCACACGATGACAAAAACCGACATCTGCATCGTCGGGGCTGGCCCCGGCGGAGCAGCCACGGCACTCAAACTCAGCCACCTCGGCATTTCCAGTATCCTCGTGGACAAGGCCGTTTTTCCCCGCGACAAAATCTGCGGCGATGCCATCAGCGGCAAGGCGGCAACCATTCTGCGACGCATTGACCCCGCCATTATGGAGCGCTTCGACGCGGCTACCGACATGCAAACCGACATCTGGGGCATCCGATTCGTTGCCCCCAACAACCGGGTGGTGGAAGTGCCGTACCGCGTTGGCTACGACCCGAACAGCGACCCCAAACAGGGCTACGTTTCCACCCGGCTCGATTTCGACAACTGGCTGCTGAGGGAAGTGAAACGCCGCGACAACATTGCCCTCCACGAAGGCATCTCCATCGAATCCTACGAAAAAACGACTTACGGCTACCGCATTTCCAACAAGGAAAAAACCTTTGACGTGGAGGCCCGCATCCTTGTCGTGGCCAATGGAGCCAACTCCAACTTCTCACGCCACCACGCCGGGCTGGAGAAAGACGAAAAACACCACGCCGGAGCCGTGAGGGCTTACTATCGCAACGTGAGGGGCATGCACCCCGACGGCTTCATCGAACTGCATTTCCTGAAAGAAATCAACCCCGGCTACCTGTGGATTTTCCCGCTGCCCGGCAACAGGGCCAATGTAGGACTGGGAATGCGCAGCGATTATGTGAGCAAACGCCGTTACAACCTGAAAACCGGCTTGATCGATCTCATCGAACGCCATCCTGAACTCCGTGAGCGCTTCCGCAATGCCGATCTGGAGGGAAAGATCACAGGGTTCGGCCTGCCCCTCGGCTCGAAGCGCAGGCGCATTTCCGGCGACAACTTCATGCTGGTGGGCGATGCGGGCCACCTGATAGACCCGCTGAGCGGGGAAGGGATCGGCAATGCTATCTACAGTGGTTTCATCGCTGCCGAACAGGCCCTCCAATGCCTCGAAAAAAATGATTTTACCGCCCAACACATGGAAGCCTACGACGTGCGCGTGGCCAGGGTACTGGGAAAGGAAATGGAAATAAGCTATCGCCTCCAGCAAATGATGGCCCGGCCCTGGCTGGTCAACCTGCTCTCCACCTGGGCTTCCCGCAACCGGGCGCTCATTGACACCATCTCGCTCATGTACACCGACATGAACGTGCGCAAAAAAGCATTGAACCCTTTGTTTTGGATAAAAATGCTCGCCCGGTAGGCTCCGGGAACCTTGTTTTTTTCCACAATTGCTGCCCAACCGACACGGATTACGGGAGCATTTCTATTTTTGGCCATGAAAAGGTTATACCTTCGCTCTTTCGGGACTAATGTGGTACGGAAGGAAGACACATCGAAATTCCTGGTTTTATGAAAATCCCTGCTGCGCTTGGTTTTTCACAGGAATCTCAATTGATTTTCATCCGTAGAAAGGGGATCGGTTGTAGCGTCCCGTTCGTTTCAAAAAGGAATCAATAAAAAAACATGAAGCATTTCCTTACATTCTCCTTACTCTTTATCGCTTTGGGGCTGTATGCCCAACCAGCCAACGACGATTGTGCCGGCCTTGTTAATCTCGGCCCTGCGCCTATTTGTGATTCCACGCTGTACAACAACGTAGGGGCCACCGAGAGCAACATCGGCTTCGACAACTTCCCGCCCTGTTTCGTGGGCAACCCACAGCGGGACGTGTGGTTCTCCTTTGTGGCCGTTGATACCATCCTCGACTACCGGGTGCTGCTCATCGGCTGCCCCGACCCCGACCAGGGCATCAGTTCCATCGTCAACCCGCAGATTGCGCTCTATCGGGGGGACTGCGAATTTGATGGCCTGCAATTGCTGGACTGTGTTTCGTCAGCGGCAGGTGGCACCGAGGTGCAGGTTGATCTCATTGGCCTCACGCCGGGTATCAGTTATTTTTTGCGCATCAACGACTGGTCGCCTACGGCAACGCCCAATTCGGGTGCCTTTAAACTGTGCATCACCAAGAAGCCACCGATCAACACCATTGATCAGGGTGGTTCCACGCTCTGTTCCGGCACCCTGACCGACTCCGGCGGGGAGGATGGCGACTATGGCAACAATGAAAACCACGTTTTTACGATATGCCCCTCCACACCTCACAATTGCATCAACTTCACTTTGCAGTACTATAATATTGAAGGTGGAACTTTCGGCAACCCCTCCGACCAATTGATCTTTTATGACGGCCCCGGCATTACATCTCCTGTTATCGCTACCATTAATGGTATTCAGGGAAATAACCCATCTTATGGCGGTGTCTGTTATTCGGTATCGGCTTCGAGTGGATGTCTCACCGTACAGTTCATTTCCGATGCTTCGGCCACTTACGAGGGTTTTCTCGGCAATTGGGAGTGTACGGCAGCAGCCTGCCAGGCCAGCCAGCCCATGGCGATCAACACAAATGCCACCCCCGAAGAAATTGTACAGAGTGTGCTATCGGGCCAAACCTTGATCACCGTGACCAATATCAATTGCGGGCAAGGAGCATTGGGAACATTTGAGGCAGGCCCCGATTCTGAACTTGGCCTTGAAAAAGGTTTAGTGCTTACTAGCGGGTCGGCAGCAAACGTGGCCAACCCGGCCACTTTTTTCACTTCCGCTTTTACAGGTTCTGGCACCGATGCTGATTTGAACTACCTATCCGTTATTTCTGGCAATGGTTCTATGGCCAACGATGCCTGTATTGTGGAACTGGAAGTCTTCGCAGCAACAGACGAAATTACTTTTGAATACATCTTCGGCTCTGAGGAATACCCTGAATGGGTAAACACGACTTTTAATGACATTTTTGCATTCCTTGTGTCAGGGCCAGGTATCGTCGGCGACCCGAACATCAACAACCAGTTGAACATCGCTACTTTGCCGAACGGCACTTTCATCCAAATAAACAGCGTGAACGATGGTGTCAATTGGCAATACTACCGGGACAACTCCCTGGGCCAGCGGGTGGTTTACGATGGTTTGACCTCCGACTTTTTGGGGGTGAAAAAAAGCCTGACGGCCAGCGTAGCTACCATTCCTTGCAATACCTACAAACTCAAACTTGCCATCGCCGACAGGGGGGATACTTCTTTTGATTCCGGCGTTTTCATTTCTGAAATCAAGGGCGGGTCGCCCAACCTCGGGGTCAATTACCAGAACGGCATCAACTATCTGGTGGAGGATTGCACGAGCCTGCCCGATGAAATCACCATTTCCCTCAACGCTCCCATTGAACAGCCTGCCACTTATACCATTGTCGTCACTGGCACGGCGGAATTGGGTGTGGATTATCTCTTGGATATACCTTCCACCATCACATTCAACACGGGCAACGAAGTGTTCACCTACTCCATCACCCCGTTGTCCGACGGCTTGGTAGAAGGCATTGAGTTTATCGAAATTAAATTGATAAGGGATTTCGGCTGCGGTGAGGTCGTACTTGCGACCCTTGTGATTGAATTGCACGACAACCTGCAAGTGGATATATTTGATGGCCAAACAGATACGCTGCTCGTGTGCGGCGGCAGTTGCCCGCAACTCTTTGCAAACGGAGCCGCCGACTACTTCTGGCAGCCGCCGGGACTCTTCAACAACCCGAACATACCCAACCCAACCATCTGTCCTGATTCGAGCATGTTGGTCGTGGTGACCGGCACCTTGGGTATATGCACCGACAAGGATTCCATCTGGCTGCAACTCATCACCCCGGAAGTGGAAATCCTGCCGGGTGGCCCGCTGACCATCTGCCAAAATGATACGCTGGTGCTCACTGCCACGAACAATGTGAACAACAGCAACTTGCTGTGGACTTCCTTCTTTGTCCCCATTCAAAATCCAACGAACCCTGTGCAGACCATCATCCCCTCGCCGTTCAACACATTTATTTCATTGAATGTATCCGTCGAATTGGGTGGCTGTACCGCAACTGACAACATCACCATCACGGTGGACCCCTTTGCTTTCCCCCAAGTGGCTTCCGATACGATTATTTGCCAGAATTACAGCGTACAACTTGCTTCCGACATTATCGGCTCCACCACCACTTTCAGTTGGACACCTACCACTGGCTTGTCGCCCAGTGGCAATGTCTCTGGCCCGATAGCCACGCCAGACGTGACCACGACCTACACCCTCATTGCCAGCAGCCAGACCGGCACGTGCAATGACACCGCTCAGGTAACGGTCACCGTTATCCCGGCGGACGTGAAAATCCAAGCCCAAGACACTGTATTTATATGTGTGGGAGATTCCGTTGCGTTGAACGCCACGAACACCACCGCCGGTGTTGGCGTGGAATGGTTGCCTCAGCAATTTTTGACGCAGGTTTCACCGGAACAAGTGGTGGTCTATCCGCCGGAGTCCACTTGGTATTATGTCACTTTGCAAACAGCGAACTGTTTTGTGTTGGACTCGGTGTTGGTATATGTGGACTCCTTGCCCGACCTGAGCATTTCTGCCATTCCCGACAAAAGTTCCTACTGCCAGGGCGAACAGGTGACGCTCGTTTCACCCACGTATGAACCTGCCAACTTCCCCGGTATCACCCTGCTCTGGACGGGTAACCCGCCCGGAGCGCTCACGCCCGATAGTTTCCTCAATATGGTCATCCTGGCGGTAGAATCCTACACATATATCCGCACGACCCGGGTAAATGCGTGTTTCAGCGCCGACTCCATTCGAATAAATGTTGTGCCTGTAACTGCTATTAGCATTGATCCGCCCCAGGCATCTATCTGTCCCGGTGACCCGGTCAGTCTCAATGTGATAGCCGATCCGGCTGTGACGAATTTCACTTGGACTCCGCCCAACAACCTGAGTTGCACCAATTGTCCCAACCCGGTCGCCACACCTAACACCACTACTACCTATAACGTGGAGGGAGAGTTCGACGGCTGCCCGGTAGGAGCCGCCGTCACCATTACGGTTGTGCCAGCACCTACTTTCACGCCTCCGGCCAACCCGAACATCTGCCCCGGCGATCAGATTCAGTTGAACGGCACCGCTGACCCGAACTCGACCTACTCGTGGACAGCCTCCGATGGGAGCCTGAATACCAACAACCCACAGCCCATCGTTTCGCCAACACAAACAACGACCTACTTCATGACGGCGAGCAATGGCAGTTGCGACATTTCAGCACAAGTGACCGTCGTGGTGGCAATGGATTTCACACTCACGGTAGGCCCCGGTGCCACAGTTTGCCTCAATCGGCAAGTCCCGCTGACGGCCAGCGCTTCCACTGGCAACGTCACTTTCATCTGGACAGACCCCGATGGCAACCAGATCACCCCTCCCATCAATGTACAATCCGAAGACGATGCGGGCATCTATACCGTGACGGCCATCAGCGGAGAGGGCTGTTTTGTGAAACAAGGAAGCATCACCATTGGGGTATATCCGCCGCTGGTGGTCACGGCAGGCCCGGACGAGACCATTACAAGTGGTCAGTCCGTCACTTTGCAAGCCGATGCCAGTTTGCCCGGCACCACATTCGTTTGGACCAATTCCAGCGGGGCCGTTGTGGGAACATCCGCAAACGTGACCCTTTCGCTGTGCGGTTCCGATGTCTTTACGGTGACGGGAGCGCATCCCAACGGCTGTGACCCCGACACCGACGCAGTCAGTGTCACTGTCACCTCTGGCTTTGTGATTGATTCCATCGTGCTGATGACGAACGATACCCTGGGCACGCTCTTCGAGGGAGAGGAATTTTCCATTGAAGTATTCACGACACCTACGCCCATACCCGGTGCAACGTATGAGTGGTTCGTGAATGGAGAATTGATCGCTACCACCAATGTGCCCAATTCCGGCAGGCTGAATGCGCCCGAAGTTTTTGCTCCCACGGGCGAGAACTTCGTTTACGACGTGCTGATAACCGACGCAAGCGGTTGTTCCACACTCGATACGATTTTGGTCACCGTGCTGAACAACCCGGTCGAAGTGCCCAATATCTTCTCGCCGAACAACGACGGCCTCAACGATATTTTCACGCTGGTTTCCCGTGTGCCGGTCTCCATCGTCGAATTCAAGGTTTGGAACCGCTGGGGCCAAATGGTCTATGACAGCCAAAGCAGCCTCGCCGGCTGGGACGGAACCCAAAATGGAGACCCCGCCCCCTCGGATGTCTATGTCTATTACATCAAATACGAAATCACCGGCGGCACTGGCAGGCAATATGTGGAGAAGGGAGACGTGACGCTGTTGCGATGATGTGAAATAACTATTGGCAGTGCATTTAGATATTCGTCATTGAGGGTCATTTTTTGAAAATCAGCATTTTTTGATTTCTTGACTATCAACCTCGAATGTTAGTATCTAAAAAAGCCCGGCACCTTGTTTGACAGGTGCCGGGCTTTTGTATTTTAGGAATTGTGAAAATCTATGTTTACTTTTTTTACGTTTATTTGTTTATGCTTCGCAACGAGTAAATCGTTCAAGATCTCCAATCTGTTTGCACTGCCGTGAGTGGCTGCTGCACAGGGCATTGGACAAGTTCAAACCACCTCAAACAACTCAAACAACTCAAACCATTTCATCATGAAAAAACTTTGTGTGCTGACTGCATTTATTTCATTGGCATTGTTCACCACCTGCGCCCAGAAAGGGCAAGTCGCTCACCTGACCGAACTGCCCCCCGTGATCAGCGACCCGGCGAAATACAATCAACTTTCGTCCGAAGAGGCGAGGGTCATCCTCCACCAGGGTACGGAAAGGGCCTTCGCTGGCAGTTACCACAACCTGAAAAAAGAAGGTACTTATATCTGCCGGCAATGCAACAACCCCCTGTTCCGCTCGAAGGACAAATTCGATTCCTGCACCGGTTGGCCGAGCTTTGATGATGCCATCGTTGGCAGCGTGAAAGAACTTCCCGACCCCGACGGCCAACGGGTCGAAATCGTCTGCGCCAATTGCAACGGTCACTTGGGACACGTGTTCCGGGGGGAAGGTTTCACAAAAAAACAAACCCGCCATTGCACCAATTCCCTCAGCTTGCGCTTTGTGGAAAGCAACGGTGCAGTCAATAAACCAGCCAAGCCCCGCAATGCCGAAGTGCAGCGCATCGGCGATTATGTGGCCGACCTGGGTTATGAAAAATACGCTGTCGCCACGTTTGCAGGCGGTTGTTTCTGGTGTACGGAAGCATCCTTCGACCGCATCAACGGGGTGGTGGACGTGATTAGTGGCTACACCGGTGGCACGGTAGCATACCCAACCTACGAACAGATTGGAACCGGCAAGACGGGCCACGCCGAAGCTGTCCAGATTTACTATGACCCGGCGGTGGTGAGTTTCACGACCCTGCTCGACGTGTTCTTCGTGGCCCACGACCCCACCCAACTCAACCGGCAAGGGCCGGATGTGGGCACTCAGTACCGCTCCGCCATTTTTTACCACAACGAGGAACAGTTGCTTGCTGCGCAAAACGCCATCCAATTGCTCGATGGATCGTACAAGTTCAACTCGCCCATCGTAACAGAATTGTCACCCTATACCGAGTTTTGGACAGCGGAAGGCTACCACCAGGATTACTATCCCAACAATCCGGGCAACCCCTACATACAGCGGGTGAGCCGGCCCAAAGTGGAAAAAGTGGAAAAGGTTTTTGAAGAAATGTTGAAACCGGGTTACAAACATTGAGCCTCGCTTCTCCACCTCATCATGGCCGCTCCTTCAACCACTTGTCCAACCAGGCAAAAAATTCCCGTTGCCAAAGGATGCTGTTTTGCGGAGAGCTCACGTGGTGGCCCTCTTCCGGGAAGTAGAGAAAGCGGCTGGGGATGCCTCGCAACTGCGCAGCCTGGAATGCCTGCATTCCCTCGCTTTCCGGCACCCGGAAATCCTTGCCTCCGTGAATGACGAGCAGCGGCGTGTCCCAATGCTGGACAAAGCGGTGCGGAGAATGGTTTTTCCAGGTAGCTGGCAACGGCGTTTGCCAGTAGGGGCCTTCGAGATCATGGTTGGCAAAGAATAGTTCTTCGGTGGTTCCATACCAGCTTTCGAGGTTGAACAGGCCGCAGTGTGAAATCAATGCTTTGAAGCGTTTGTTGTGGTTGCCGGCCAGCCAAAAGACCGAATACCCGCCGAAACTCGCACCGACAGCCCCGAGCTTGTTTTCGTCAGCCCAGGGTTCTTTTGCCACATCGTCAATGGCCGAGAGGAGGTCGTTCATGGCCTGTCCGCCCCAGTCGCCGGCAATCTGGTCGTTCCAATCCTGACCGAAAGAAGGCAGCCCCCGGCGGTTGGGAGCTACGACGATGTAGTCGTTGGCGGCCATCATCTGGAAATTCCAGCGATAGCTCCAAAACTGGCTGACGGTGCTTTGTGGGCCTCCCTGGCAGTAGAGCAGGGTCGGGTACTGTCTGCGGGAGTCGAAATCGGGCGGGAAGATGACCCAGGTAAGCATGTCTTTGCCGTCGGTGGTCTTCACCATGCGTTTTTCCACCTTGCCCATTTTCACGTCCCGAAGGGTGTTTTTGTTGGTATAAGTAAGCTGCATGTCACGGCCCGGATCGAGGGGCAGCGCAAAAAGTTCGTGCGGTTCGGCCATCGAGCAACGCACGGCGATTAGGCTGTTTTTTCCCAACACGAAAGGGCCATAGTTGAACTGACCATTAGAAACCTGCACGGGACGGCCCCTGCCCGATGGGTCGAGGTAAAACAGTTGCACGGTTCCCTGTACCTGGCTTTCAAAATAAATCCTGCTGCCGTCGGCGCTCCACTGCGGGTGGATGGCGTTCTGGTCGAGGCCAGCGGTTGCTTCCCATGTTTTCTTCGTTCTGAAATCATGGACAAATATCCGGTGGCGGTCACTTTCGTAACCGGGTTTGGCCATGCTTTCCCAGGCGAGGTAGCGCCCGTCGGGCGAGAAAGCAGGATTCATGTCGTAACCCTCCATGCCCTCCGAGAGATTGGTCGTTTTTTTGGTGGCGAGGTCGTAGAGATAGATGTCGGAATTGGTGCTGACGGCAGCTTCCGTGCCCCGCAGTTTTTTGCAAGTATAGGCAATGGTCTGCCCACCGGGACTCCAGGCAATCTGCTCCATGCCACCGGAGGGTTTCAGCGGCGTGTCGAAAGGTTCGCCGACAATGTTCATGGGCGTGCCGGTGATTTTGCCGTCCGTGTAGTCAACGACAAAAATATTGCTGTACTTGCCGTCTTCCCATTGGTTCCAGTGGCGGTACATCAGCCCGTCAAAAACCCTTCCGTTGGCTTTTTGGAGGTCGGGGTGCATATCCTGCGTCGAGCGGTCGTATTTCACTTCCTGCAAGAACAGCAGCCTGCGGCCATCGGGGGAGTAGCGAAACCCGCCCATTTCCAGATCGGAGACTTTGGCAGCGCCCGTTCCGTCGGGGTTCATTTCCCATAGATTGCCTTTGTGCAGAAAGCCGATTTTTCTGCCGTCGGGACGGTATTGTGCATCGCTCTCGCTACCGTCGAAATCCGTGAGCCGCTTTGGTGTACCTGCACTGCTGCCATCCGTTGATATGGCATACAGGTCGGTATTTCCCCTGTTCGCTTCCAAATTGATGTTGGTCACGCCATAGACAGCCGTCTTGCCATCGGGTGAAATGTCGAAGAGACTCACCCGCCCGATTTCCCAAAGTTTTTCGGGCGTAAGGCGACCGGGTGCAGTTGTCTGTGCAGCAAGCAAGGCTACAATAAAGAGTATGGCCAAGGTGAGGCAGTGTTTTTTCATGGTGAAATGATTTTAAAGCCAAAATAGAAGATCAAGCATTGAGGGGTTTCAATTTTAAGCATTATGGCCTGTTTGCGACACGCCAAGCGTTTCGGTGATTTCCTCGGTGGTCATTTTTTCCTCTAAGAAGCTGTTTAAATTCTCTTGCCGTAGGACAAAAAATGGCCTTTTATAGCCCGGTAAAGAGAATGTAAAAAGCTTCTTAGAACATGGTTTCCCAATCAATTCCCCTCATCCTCTTCGCTGTCGCAGTGGTAGTGCCTGTCCCTTCTGGCACTGGGGCGTTGCGTCCTGCCGCCGTCTTTTTTTACGGACAACATCTTCTGAACAAGGCGGTTGCGTTCGGCGGCGATTTCGTCCCGAAGGCGAAGGTCTTCGTTCCGGTCGAAAAACTTGATGCCGTCCACAAAAGTCATATCGGCTTTGGCATAGACGGAAAGCGGATGATCGCTCCAAAGGACGAGGTCGGCATCCTTGCCGCTTTTGATGCTGCCGGTGCGGTCGTCAATGCGGAGGAGCTTTGCAGGGTTGAGGGTAACAAACTTCAGCGCATCTTCTTCCTTGACGCCACCGAAACGGACAGCTTTGGCAGCCTCCTGGTTCAGCCGCCGGGCCATTTCGGCATCGTCGGAGTTGAAGGCAACCGTGAGGCCCTGCTCGTGCATGATGGCCCCGTTGTGCGGGATGGCCTCATAGACCTCGTACTTGTAGGCCCACCAATCGCTGAAGCTGCTGCCGCCCGCACCATGTGCCTTCATTTTATCGGCAACTTTGTAGCCTTCAAGGATGTGGGTGAACGTGTTCACTTTGAAGCGGTGGCGCTCCGCAACGTGCATCAGCATATTGATTTCGCTCTGCACATAACTGTGGCAGGTGATGTGGCGCTTGCCATCGAGGATTTCGAGCAATGCTTCCAGTTCGAGATCAGGGCGATAAGGCTTGCCAGAACGTTTCAGCTCACCGTATTTACGGGCTTCGGTGAAATAATCCTCATAGACCTCGGCCACCCCCATGCGGGTTTGGGGAAAACGGTTGCCGCCCTCCGTGCCCCAGTTGCTTTGCTTCACGTTTTCGCCAAGGGCAAATTTGATGAAGGGCTTGGCATGGTCGTATTTCATTTGTTCCGGTGCGAAGCCCCAGCGGAGTTTGATGATGGCGCTCTGACCGCCAATGGGGTTGGCCGAGCCATGCAGCAGTTGCACGCAGGTGACTCCCCCGCTGAGTTGGCGATAGATGTTGATGTCCTCGCTGTTCACCACGTCGGCAATACGTACTTCCGCACTGCTGGCTTGGGTTCCTTCATTCACGCCCCGGCTGATGGCGATGTGCGAATGTTCGTCAATAATGCCGGGCGTGACGTGTTTGCCCGTTGCGTCAATCTGGATAGCGTTGTCCTGGTTGATGTTTTTGCCGATGCGGGCGACTTTGCCGTTTTGGATGAGGACATCGGTGTTTTCCAGAATACCCTCCCGCTCACACGTCCAGACGGTAGCATTTTTCAGGACGTAGGTATCGGCTTTGGGGCGCTGCGACCAGCCATAAGCCATAAAGGGATAAACGACAGCACCCGTTGCAGCTTTGTCGGCCTTTTTATCGTCCCGTTCCGCTTTTTTCTCCTCTTTTTTGTCCAAATCCCCCGTGCGGACGGCGCTCCAGGTCGTCCAGTTTCCGTTGCCTTCCTGGCCGGTTCCCAACCAACTATCTTTTCCGAGCGTGCCGGAGAGCCGGGTCATGCCCTCTTGCCCTTCCAGTTTGAAAGTCAGGGTAATGCGGCCGCCGTGCAGTTTGTGGTTGATTTTAAGTTCGGTCGTATCGTTGGTTTTTATGACCATTTTGTGGCTTTCACCTTCCTCGCTTACCTCCATCTTCATGGCCATGTCGCCCACTGTGAGCGTATAGGCCCCAGCGAGATCGGGCGCATCCAGGTCCTTGAAAACATAAGGCTTGCCTTTTATCCAGTTGTGGTAAATCTTGGTTTTTTCATCAAAAACATTTCCGTTGGTAATGATGAAATTGGCAAGTTTCCCCTTCTCCAGGGTTCCCAGTTCGTTGAGGGATTGGGTCAGTCCGGCGGGTGTCCAGGTGAGGGCTTTCAGTGCATCCTGCTCGCTCAGGCCGTGTTCAATGGCCTTCCTGATATTGGGGAGCAGGTCATCCTTTTTGGCCAAATCCGCCGAGGTAAAGGCAAAGGGAATGCCCGCTTGAGCGAGCCGTGCGGGATTTGCAGGCGCCAGTTCCCAGTGTTTCATGTCGGAAAGGCTCACCTGGAGGGCATCGTAGGGGTCTTCCACATCGTATGCATCCGGGAAATTGACCGGCAGGATGATGGAAGAACCGGTCGCTTTGATTTCGTCGAGGCGCTGGTACTCGTCGCCGTTGCCTTTCAGGATGTAGCTGATGCCGAACTCCTTGCCGATGGCGGCAGCCCGGAGCGCTTCCAGCCGGTCGCCCGTCTCGAATATCTGAGGGAGGGCCTGTGCATTGTTCCAGGCTTCAAGGGACAGGTTGACCTCTTGGTTGCGGCCTGTTTTTTTGTACCATTGTGCATCGAGGTAAGTTTGGCGGAGCAGGGCAATGGCTCCCATGAGCGAACTGGGATAACTTTGCGGGGAAGTACCCTTTCGGAAAGACAGGTGATGGCCCGCCCGCTCTTTAACGATGACTTCGTGTTCCCGGTCGTCGGAGAGGGTGACGAGCGTGGAAGTGCCCCGGCTGATGCCGTCCATGCTGTGGGTCAACACGGCCCCGAAGCCAAGTTTTCGGTATTCACCGGCGGTTTTGTCATTTGTTTTGAAATGCTCGTGTGCCTGAAATTCGGGCTTGAGCGCCTCGTTCCACGCATAAGCGCCCGGCTTGGAGGACTCGAACTGCGTCTGCCGGGGCCGACCGCCCGTGGTTTCCCTTCGTGTTTCCGGCATCCCGTAACCGGTGTAAACATCAATGAAGGCAGGATAAATCGTTTTGCCTGCCGCATCCACGACAACAGCATCCGACGGTACGGCGATACCCTGCCCAACCGCCTCGACCTTGCCTTTGCGGATGACGAGGGTAGCGTTTTCCAGTTTTTCGTTCCAGGATTTATAAATGGTCGCATTGGTGAAGGCGTACAGGCCGTCCCGGTGATCGGCCACGCCGTTGCGGGGATAGGTTTCTTGTGAAATGGCGTAAGTGGAGACAATAGTCAGGATGGCAATGGCCATCGAACGAAGGGTGTGTTTTTTCATAAGAACAGAAGTTTTGATCCGGGCAAAGATAGTTCTTCTGTCCTACTGCACAAGTTGGCCGTGAAATAGATGATTGCAATACGTTCAGGCATCTTTCCCCGCAACGGCGGGCATTGTTTTCCTGAATATTTCGCTTGCAGGAAAAGCAAAGGCGGGCAGTACGGGGGCTGCGGAGCAAATATCATCTGCCTCGCATATCGTGGCGTGGCGAAGGCGGTCGCCGTTATAAACATGCACTTTTTCCATTTTTGGAAAAACATGCCAGACTACTTGAACACCCGCAGCGCGATAGTCGTCCATTTTTTTCTCCATTTTCACCATTGCATCGTTGTTGGAAACAATTTCGATGACGAAAGCGGGAACTTCATACGCTTGCTCGTCCGCCAAGTGATAGACCTGCTCGATGGTCAGCCATGCAATGTCCGGTCGGCGATGGTTTTCAAGGAAAAAAAGGTCTCCTTCGGCAAACAAGTCGCCGTGTACCATGCCTTTTGACAACAAATCACGGAAAATGGCCTGAAGGTTCAACTGGATGAAAAGTTGTGATTTGTCCATCGTTCGTTTTGTTTTTTCCACCTTTCCGTTGACCCATTCGTACTTGAAAGAGTCCTCTCTTGTGAGGTATTTCTTTTTAAATTCCTCCCATGATACCTGCGCTGTTTTTTTCAATTCTGCTTTTGCTTGCGCAGCAACAGTTTCTGAAACAGTAGCTTGGACGGCTGATCTGGTCATCATTGATAGCGTTTTTGCAAAACTAACAAATTCCCTGCTCATATACCCGCAGTCCCAACGGCAATAACCAATTTTCACCAATCCCACCCTATCGTTTGTTCGGCAAGAAATAAGTTCAGACCTTGCGGGCCTCAAACACGCACGTACCATGAACCTGGAATCATTGCTCACTCCCCGCCTGTCGTTCCGGCAACTTGTCCATGCGGACAAAGCGCCGCTCATGGAATTTTTCGCCGACGAGATCGCTACGAAATTCCTTTTCATCGAAACCGAAGTGGATCGCTTTGCCGAGTCGTGGCTGGCAAGGCAAATGCGCCGCTACCAATCCACCGGGTTCGGCATGATGGCCGTAGAATTGCGGGAAACAGGGGAACTGCTGGGCCAATGCGGGTTGACCCTCCACTTTGTGGACCATGTACCGAAATGGGAAGTGGGCTACCATTTCATCCGCCGCCATTGGGGTCATGGCTATGCAACCGAGGCGGCCCGTGCTTGCCGGGATTTTTGTTTTGAAAATGAAATGGCCGAAACCGTCATTTCCCTCATCCATCACGGCAATGACCGCTCGCAGGCGGTCGCACGCAGGAACGGGATGACCTACTGGAAAGACACAACCTTTGTCGGCCACCCCGCACAAGTATTCCGCATCCGCCGGGAGGAATGGGAAAAGCGGGAGACTCCTCAACTGCCGAACAGCACCGCCGCCGCCTTTTCCTCGTCCTTGATGAGCTGAAAAAATTCTTTGAGGTAGGCTTCCAATTCGGCTCTGACCTCTATGTTGAGGTGTTTGCAATCATTGACCGCTTTCAACAGTGTTTTTTCCTTGCTTTTGAAAAAACGGAACATCACGGTTATCTCTTCCTTCGAAGAGGCATTTCCGAGATATACCCTGTCCTTGACGGTCTTTTGACCCAGTTGTACGTTCGGGGCGGAGTAGGGTGCGTTCACGAAGCCGCAGTAGTCGAAGTCGTAGGGCACGGGCATGATTTTTCCGTCCGGCAGTTGCACGAACTCCATGTTGCGGGCCAGGATGTAGCTCCAGTCACAGTTACCTATCATGTATTGAAACAAAGAAGCCAGTTTTTCCTGATTGCTGTGGAGGGAGTCGAGCGGTATGCCCATACGGCTCACGACAGTAGAGCCGGTGCGCCGGGCCAGGTCGCCGAGGTCTTCGATGATGATTCCCCATTGCCGGATTCGCCTCGACCCGGTGATGTGTTTATAGGTGACCCGCACCAATTGCACCCTGAAACTGTAGGGCGTGAGTTCGCTGTACAGCTTGTAGGCCAGGTACTCTTTCATTATCATTTCCCTTGCCAACCGGTCGTCTTCGAGGCACTGCGTTACGAGTTTGAATTCATTGAAGGAATTAAGCCCCTGCTCGGCCAGGTCATTTTTCCTGAACTTGAGTTTCAACGGCGGGAAATTGCATTTCATCCGCCTGAACTTGCCCCGGGGCCGCACCCGCACCGGAATATTGACAGCCGCTTTTTTCTTTTTTTGGATGGTAAACGTCCCTGGCACATAGTCCGTCCGGCGCCTATCTCCCAAAAGCGTGTCGAGGTCGAGGGTGATGGTGATGTCCGCCACGTCGGTTTCGAGCAGGTGCTCGAATATGCCGGGCATTTGCTTGTCGTCCTGCTGACCGAACAGGATGATTGGAATCAAAAAGAGGCAGGAAAAGACTAGCTTTGTTTTGTTGAGTAGTATGTTGCGCATGACGGGTAAGGTTATATACACTTGCGTAGCTTATGTGTATTCCAGGGATCCGAGCGTGAAGGTATTCATTTGACACCACCTTTTTCTATTGCGTGTATTAACTTTTCATTTCACCATAAAACTCCCTCGCCATGAAAATACCTTTTACCCTTGCAGCGCTTCTTTTCACCACGCACATCTTCACACAATCGCTCGAATTTACCTACTGGTTCGCCAGCCCCACGCGAGCAACCCGCAGTTTGGGGGTTCTTACCGACGGGAAAATCATCATGGCAGGCACGAACGATGCCCAAGCAGGCGGGTTTCTGGTCGTTGATACATTCAATGTGCTGCACCATGCTGAAGTAATCGGCGTTGCTGGTTATCTGGACATCCAACTCGACCCGACCCCTGATGGTGGCTGCTTTATTGCAGCATATATTCCCTCTTGTGATTTTTATTTCTCTGGGGTTTTAAGATATTCCCACGAATGGGATTCTGTTCTGGCATTATGGCCTTTGGACTTACCTTATTTCTGGCAACCCAGGGCAGCATTGTCCCTCGACGATGGCAGTTTCCTATTTTCAGCAGACAATCACCTGTATAAGATAAGCTCAACGGTCACTTTGGAATGGGTAAAATCTTTTACCCCTCCGATAAAAGACATTGCCATTCATGCCAATGGTATATTGTATGCCATAAGCGATGAGGGAGTGATGGGCATCAATCCAACAGGGGACGTACTTTTTACCAATACGGATTATCTTTTTGATAAAATAGCAGTTCACCACCCCACCGGCTATATCGTCGGTTATCAAAACAGCACGCTGACCGTCTTGGACACCGACCTTGAAGTAATCTCCGGTTACAACTTCGTGGATACCTTGCAAATACTGGATGTTGATATGGACTCCCACCAAATTGCCGTATTGTCAGTCCCTATCGGGGGGACAGAAAATGCTGCGGTAACGTTGGCCGATTTTCCCTCTTTTTCCAACACCTGGCAATTTCCGCTACAGTCAGGCGATCTGGTTTATGACCAACTCACCCTGGCAGGCGAACAGGTATTGGTGGCGGGCAGGGATTTTTACAATACCAATGTAGCCTCCTTCGTAAAATCATACACCCTCGACGGCACTACGGTGGATCATGGAACGGACGCATCCCTTGTCTCCGTACAATTGACTCCCTATTCGGTATCGCTTTTTGGATTCAGGACAGTTTCCTTCTCCGATGTTTGGGTGATCGTGAAAAATGAAGGAACCGACACGCTCCGCTCCACGACGGTAGCACTTGATTTGACGACCCCAAGCAGTTTTCTCTGCCCCCTTCCCCAGCATATCAGCCGCACCTTCGAAGGGTTGGAAATCCTGCCCGGTGAGTCGGCAGAACTGGAGTTCGGCAATTTCTGGGCTAATTTCTATTGGAATGATACGGTGTCAGAAATGTGTTTCTACACCTTTTTGCCCAACAACAAAATAGACCGGAACCACAGCAACGACGCAACCTGCGTCACGACCACCCTGGTCAGTGCCTGCGAAAAGCTAAAAGAAGAGCCATTCGTAAAACTCTCACCCAATCCCGTCGCTGATGTGCTCTACTTGTCATTTGAAGAACCCCTGGGCGGGGATGCAACGCTGATCGTCCACGATATGGCGGGCCGAAACGTGCTGGAAACGAGCGTTTCACAAAACGACAGGAGGCCCGGCCTGTATGTGGGGCACCTGCCGGCGGGCATGTACATTATCTATGTACGCCTCGGAGCGTCCGGATTTGTATCGCAGTTTGTGAAAAAATAGTCACTATTCAGCATGGAGAGGGAAGAAGAAAAAATTGGGATGTTTCATAAACACGAAAAAGTAGTTAACACTTTTGATAAACACTTATGCACATAGGGCACATAGCTTGTCATCCGCCAAAGGCGGAACTATGTGTCCTTATGTGTCTATGTGTTTATCAACTATGCAGCAATTCTTTAAGTTCTGAAAATCAGTCAATTAGTCACTAATCTTGACCTCGGAGAGAGCCTGCCCCGAAAAATCGGGGCAGGCTCTCTCCGAGGTCAAAAAATACATCTAAATAGCTGGTTATCAAAACTTAAAGAATAGCTGTCAACTATGTCAACTGTGTTATGAAGCATCCCAAATTTTTCACAAAAAACAAAACCTGCTGACTAGTTACAAAAAATAGGTCAAAAGGAGCGGCTACACCCTCCAAAACCGCAGCAACAACACCTCCACTGCCAGGGCCAGCAGGGCCAGCACGACGCACCATTTCCACAGCACCACGCCCCGGCTCCGGTCGCTCACGACTTCCTCGAAGTTGGCGGCGGCGGCTCCGGTCAGGACGTTCACGTTGGGACCTGCCTTTTCCCGCAACTCCGAAACCGGAAAATAGGCCAGGTCGGATTCCCGGCGGTCGTAGTTGAAGGCGAACTTGGCGAGCACGGTGTCGGGGGTGAGAAAGAGGTCGTAAAAGCCGGCCTCCAGCACTTGATTCTGCACGCTGAGGAACACCTTCGAGCCAACGATGCGCTGCTGTGGGATGAATTCTTCGGCTTTGCCTTTGAGTTTATAGACACTCTCGCCGCCCCGCACGGCATTGTCGGCTTCAATGGTTTCGTCCCGCCCGATGGTGTAGGCGATGGGGCGATTGCGGGCACTCGAAATGGCCATTTTGTAGAGCATGGGGATAAAAATCTCCCCGCTGCGGGCCAGGTTGCTGTAATCTTCTGCCAATGGTGCGGCACAGAGGTAGAGGATGCCCTGCCCGCTTTTGTATTTTCCGATGAACGTGCTGCCGTCCCGATAGGTGAGCAGTTTTTCCTCGCCCCTTGCGGCTTGGCTGCCCAGGCGGTAGTTGCCTTTGGTGATGGGCAGTTTCAGGTTGGCGCTTTTATTTTCAAAAACATCCTTGAACACGAACTCCTCCGTGTTGATGTCGCTCACGCCGCGCTCCTGCTGCTCAAAATTCAGCAGTTCGTTGGCGGGAATGCTTTGCAGGAAACTGTTGTAGCTGCCCACATTGGCATTGGTGGCGGGAAAAACGAGCACGTTGCCCCCATTGTCCACGTATTTTTTCAACTCGGAAGCCAGGCCAGTGGAAATGCTCTCCAGCCCGTTGCACACAATCAATTGATAGGCCGGGAAGCGCGAATAGTCCAGGTTGCGGCTCAGTTGGTTGGTCACTTGAAAATAGCTGATTCCCTTGAAGGCTGCCTCGAGGTAGGCATCGGTGGCCTGTTCATTGACGACGAGGACGTTGATGACCGCCGCCACATTGAAGGTAAAGTAGTAGCGGTCGTCGAACTGCACGGGGTAGTCCGTCACGGTCAGTTCTGCTTCGTGCCAGCCGGTTTTTTGAATGGAGAGGGTGATGGTATCGAGCACCGAAGCATTGGCTGGTATGCGCAACTCGCCGACGGGCTTGGTTTCACCGTCGTATTTGATGGAAAGCCGGATGTTTTCGGCAGCTTCGTTGCTCCAGTTCCGCACCTTCACCACGAGGGGGTTGGGCTGGTTCAACATCTGCACGGGAGCCTCGAACCAGGCGCTGTCAATGCCGACGTTTTTCTCCTGCACGGCTTGCAGTGGCACGAGGTTCACTTGCAGGAGGCTGTCCTTGAAGTTTTCCAGGTCGGCCGTGTTTTTTTGAAAATCGGAAATCACGTAACTGACCTTATTTGTGTTTTTGCCACTGCCGAGTGCCTGTACCTGGCGGGCCAGCACCTGCGACAGGGTGCGCACGGCGGGCGATATTTTCACCTCCTCGATCAGCCCCAGGGCCTCCTCTTTGCTCATCAGGCGCAGTTGCCTGCCCTCAAAGTCGTTGGTCAAAACCTGAAAACGGTCTTCCTCGCTGTAAGCGTTGACAATTTCCCTGGCCCGCTGTTTGGCTTTTTCCACCAGGGGGGCTTCCTCGCTCAAAGCGCTCATGCTGAAGGAGTTGTCAATGAAAACACTCACGGCGTTTTCGCCTTGTTTGACCTCCGCTCCCCTGGGAATGAACGGCTGCGCAAACGCCAGCACAAGAAAGGCCACCGCCAGGCAACGCATGAGCAGCACGAGCAGGTTGCGCAGCTTTTGGCGGGCGCTCGTTTCCTCTTTTACTTCCTTGAGAAACCGGACGTTGGTGAAATACACCTTTTTGAACCGCCTGAAATAAAACAAGTGGATGATGATGGGAATGGCCAACGCACTCAGGGCAAACAAAAATGCCGGATATAAGAATTGCATGAAGGTTATTTGATACTGGTTTTTTAAAGAAAGCGACAGATTGTACGCTTTTGACCGCAAATTGTTGTGAAACCGCTAAAACAGGTCGCCTTGAAAAGGAGGCAAAATTAGGGAAAATCAGTCCCCTTCGTCGGGCATCCGTGAATCAATTTGAACAAAAATTTTAACAAAATTCAAAAGGACATGCAGCTTTTCCTACCTTAGCAGGACATCTTGACAACTGATAAATCTCCTATTATGAAACAACACCTCACCACCGCTTTCCTCTTGTTGGCCGCCACTTTCCTTTTTACGCAATGTGCACCGGCCCGCAAACTCAAGCAAACACAGCGCAATGTCGAGACCATCCGCCTTTGGTTTGAAGAAGGCTGGAACCACAACCGCAACGCCGAACTCATCCCACGGGTTTTCCATCCCGAATGGAGCGACGGCAACCCGCTCCGGCCCGACCAAACAACCGGCCTCGACGGCATGTACGAACTTGTCAAGTTTTACAAGGTAGCCTTCCCCGATGCCCATTTCACCATCACCCACATCTTCGGCGACGAAAACCACGCCGCCATCCGGTACGAAGTGGAGGCCACCCACTATGGCGACGCTTTTGGCATTCCGGCCACCGGAAAAAAATTCACTTCCACCGGTCTTGTGCTGTATGAAATGCGGGACGGCAAAATCTACCGCAGTTGGCAGGAACTCGACCTCATGGGGATCATCAACCAGTTGAGGGAATGAGGCCAATGGCCATTTTATCACTTTTATCACTACCCCTTCACCATGGCCCGCAGGAATATTTTCACGTGCGCCCATAGATTGGGCCAGCGGCCATAGTGTTTTGCCAGTACCCGATAGCGGTCGGCGAGCGAACGGCGGTGTCGCTGCACGGAAAGCCCTCCTGTAAGGTACTCCGCCAGCACGAGGTGGGTGTGGGTGTTCTGCCTACTTTTTTTCAAAACCTCAATGACCCAGTCAATGTCTGCAGCCAGGTTGTCGGGGATGAACGACGGCGCAATGGCCCGCCGGGCCACGAACGCCTGATGGCTGACGGTCATGCCCATGCGCAGGCTTTCCCAGGTCAGGTGCTCCGGCAATTTTTGCACGGTCAACTCGCTGCGTGTGCCCAGATGCCGACGGGTGAAACTCACCAGCATGACTTCCCCGTACAGCACATCCGTCTCCGGGGTGCAGCATTTCACCATTTTCTCCACTGTTTTAGCCTCAAAAAGTCCGTCGCCCGCATTGAGGAACCACACAAAGTCACCGGTGGCCATGCGGAGGCCCTTGTTCATGGCATCGTAGAGGCCCTTGTCCGGCTCGCTTGACCAGCGCAGCATCTTGGTATTGAGCAGCCGCTCGTTGACCATTTCAGCCCAATGGATGACGGTGAGGGTGTGATCGGTCGAGGCTCCGTCCACGATAATATATTCTATGTGCGGGTAAGTCTGCTCCAGCACACTGCGAACCGTGCCGGATAGGTAATACCCCCCGTTGCGGACAACGGTGACAATGCTGATGAGTGGCGGACGTGAGAACATGCGGCAAAGATGGCAATTGTCCACAGTTCGGCTTAGACATTCCAAGTTTTAAAAACTTGGAATGTCTTGGTTCCAAGATCAGCCTTTGTTGCATACATTAGGGGCTGAAATCAGTTGCTGCCAAAGTCACCGGGTGATTCGAAGTCACCCGGTGACTGGCCGGTTGAACAGTTTATTCCAAAGTAACCGGGGTGACTTGAAGTCACCCGGTGACTGGCCCGGTCACAAGGACATACATCCACCATGCCTTACCACCAACAACCGGAACAACCTATCAAAGTCCCCCGATTCGAGGAGTCGGCGGGCTTTTACACCACGCCGGAAAGGAGCAGGCAAATGGCACGGATTCGCAATAAAAACACCCGCCCGGAGGTAGCCCTTCGGAAAGCCCTTTGGGCTGCGGGCATCCGGTACCGGATTCACTGCAAAGACCTGCCCGGCAAACCGGACATCGCCAACAAAAGGCTGAAATTCGCCATTTTCGTGGATGGTGAGTTCTGGCACGGCCACGATTGGGAGGTAAAAAAACACCACATCAAGTCCAACCAGGGATTTTGGATACCCAAAATAGAGCGCAACATGCAGCGCGACGAGGTGGTGAACCACCAACTGAGGGCCATGGGCTTTCAGGTTTTCCGTTTTTGGCAACAGGAAGTGAAAAAAGAACCCGGTGCCTGTCTCAAGCAAGTGCTGGACTACATCGGCTCGAAAGAAAATTACCAGTATGAAACATAAATTCCTTTTACCTGCGCTGCTATTTGCGCTTACCGTGCAGGGCTGCACCTCCTACTACTACCTTGTTCGCCACGCCGAAAAAGTGGACGAATCGGCCGATCCCACGCTCTCCCCCGCTGGTGTGCTCCGTGCCGAAGCCCTCAAAGACAGACTCCTCGGTGCCGGCATTGATTCCATCTTCGCAACGCCCTACCAACGCACCCGCAACACCGTGAAACCACTTGCCGATGCGCTGGGAAAAACCGTGACCACTTATGGAACCGACACGACCTTGCAGTTTGCGCAAGCCCTGCAACGCATCCGGGGCAAGGACATCCTCGTTGCAGGCCATTCCAACACCATTCCCGAAATGGTGCAGGCCATGACCGGCGACACCGTCCACATCGCCCACGACGACTACGATAATCTTTTTATCGTGAAATTGCAATGGAGCCTATTCGGAAAGAAAAAATCGCTGACCAAAACCACCTACGGAGCGGCTTCTCCTTAACAATGCGAATAACGGGTTTAGATTTCCGAAGTTTTGAAAACTTCGGAAATCTGACTCACTGCCCAATATTTTAGCCCATTCTTCGCATTAACAACCTGTCAGAATGGCCGCCGCCACCTCTTCCGTATTTGTGAACTGCCCGTCGTCATTGTAAAAGAGATAAAAAACCGGTTTACCCCAGCGGGCATTTGCCGCCTTGTTGAAAGAGATGACACCATCCCGCATCTTGTTGAAAGTCAATGGCTTGACCTGAATGCCGCAACAGGTTTCCCCGTTTTGTGAAACGATGAGATCCACCCGGAGTTCCTCATCCACATACCCCTCGGCCTTCGTGACGGCATACCCCGCACAGGCCATGTTTTTTTGAAAAAAAGCAAGCGCTGCATCCTCCACCGCCGTGCCCCGCAGCGACTGAACGACGAACAGGTCGTACTCCCATTGCACACATTCCTGCAAAGAATAAGGGTACTCTCCCCATTCCCGAAACTGTGCATCGTATAGCGACCTGCCAAAATCCTCGACCGTTCCCTGGCTCTTGATGCCACAGGGACATTCGTTTTTGTGGTGAAACGCTATGAGTTGGCAAAGCTCTTCCCTGCTTTTCGGGCGGTGGGCCTTTATGAGTTTCATCACGGGCACGGACTTGTGCGGAGCCGATATGCCGTATTTCCCGTTGAGTTGGTTGAGTTTTCCCCCTGTGTATGCCATTTTTGGAAGGCGTTTGATGGGTTTGAATTGTTTGAATTGTTTGAAGGGTTTGAGGAGTTTGAGGCGCATCAAACCCCTCAAACCCCTCAAACGCATCAAACCCATCAAACGCATCAAACACAACAAACAATAAAAGTCATTCCCTGATCAATTTGTCCACCTTTCCCGCCAGCAGGTTGTGGTCGGTGTTGGAATTTCGCCGCAGCACATTCGTCATCAGGGCTACGAGATACACCGTGCTGTCGCCATGCTCGACGATGGCGACGGAATTCATGAAATTTTCCACGTTGCCTTTGTATTTGCCGCAGGCATAACCTTCCTCCTGCCTGCATTTGTAGAGGCTGCCCGATTTGAAGTAAACAGCGGCATCACGTATGTCACGGTTGGCAGCGTAGCGGATACGGGTGTCGGTCATGTACATCAGGCGTTTGATTTCGAGGCTGGATTCGGGGTCAACGAGGTCGCCACGTTCCAAGGCCACGAGCCATTTCATCAATCCCCTGGGGGAGCCGATGCTGCCGCCTTTGCCGGGAATGTAGCTCGTGCCGCCGCGAGTGAACAACTGACCCAGCCGCCACTCGTCGGGCGTGATGCCGACAGCCCTCAGCGGATCGCCGACGACCGAAATGGCAATATCGGCCAGGGCCGATTTGGGTGTTTTTTTGAAATAAGCCTCCCCCTGCTCGAAGGTCAGGTCGGGGTAATCCTTGCCGAACACCCGCATGAGGATGGCTTCCCGCCACACGACGCTGGCTGCTCCGTTGTTGCTCACGGAAAGGGCATGGTCCGCCCATTCGTAGAGGGAGAACACATCGCCCGGCTGCACCTGTCTTTTGAAAAACTTCTTGGTTTCGGGGTCGAAAAAAGGGACGGTATGTTCGTCATAGACGGCCCATTGCCCTGCTTTGATCATTTTGTTTTTCAACAGCGCCCGGCGCAATTCAAAAGAATCGGGGAAAAGGGTTTCCAGTTCGCAGAACAGGCCGGAGATGACGGCCAATTTGCCCACACTGCCCGGCTGGAAACCCCTTTCCTCCTGACGCTTTGCGTAGCGTATTTTTTTTCCGGGCGAAATGTCGAGCAAGGTAATCGAGTAACTCTCGTGGAGGTTCGGGAAAAGTGTGTTGAGTTTTTTCTGCAAATCGGGGTCAGGTTCGGGCAAGAACCCCAGGCTGTCGCCTTTGGGTGTACCGTGCAGGTGCAGTTTGATGTCCTCGATGGATTTTTGCGCACCGGGGATGGACTTTGTCCCCTGCATTTCACCTTTCAGGATCAACTCCAGCCGCAGCAAGCGGCGGATGCCGGTGAGAGAATAGCCGTCAATGGGATAAGCAAAGGTTTCGGCAGCATGGCCGGAAATGAAGAGAAGGGCCAGGAAAAGGTATTTTGATTTCATCATAGTTGAAGTTAGAGCCTCCTCCCGAACTTTTGTCGTAACTACTTATCAGGGGGTGTTTTTGGGGAA
>JRYF01006142.1_pt1 | contig 29308 bp, 23 predicted proteins | sample 235331 | NCBI WGS metagenome assembly JRYF01 (sample SAMN03074217, study PRJNA261475) | activated sludge metagenome | biome: Wastewater Treatment Plant; feature: Wastewater; material: Activated sludge; isolation source: activated biomass of a wastewater treatment plant treating hydrocarbon... ...
GTTTCCAACCCATTGACCATCATGCACAATTACCTGCACCTCCTCGCCCGCAAGCTGGGCGAACCGGTAGCCAGTGAAGAGTTGCGAGTGCTGCGGGAGGAAACGGAACGGATCGGTCGGATTTTGCTGAGCTTATCCGCGACGGATGGCGAGGAACCGGAAGATCTCGGTCTCAATCTCAACCAGACGATCCGCGACCTGGCGCGCGTGGTCGACGACACCCTGTGTCGGCCACGCGGCATCCGCCTGAATCTGCAACTGGCGGAGGGTCTCTCGCCGCTGGCGCGGGGTCGCGATGCCATTCGCCAAATGCTCCTCAATCTGTTGCGCAACGCCGCCGAAGCTTTAGGGCAGGGTGGCGCTATTACGATAACCACCCAGGACCAAATCAATCTGCAAGGGCGTCAGTACGTGGAAATGGCCGTCGCCGACGACGGCCCCGGCCTGCCCGCCGAACTGCGCGCCCATCTTTTCCAGCCCTTGGCGAGTTCGAAGGGTAGTGGACACGCCGGCCTGGGTCTCGCTATCGTTAAAAATCTCGTCGAAGAATTGGGCGGTTATGCAGGATACCGTCCCAACGCCCGCGGCGGCTCAGTCTTCATGCTGCTGTTGCCTCAACCCTGACCCATTCCAAGACGTGTGGCTCGTACAACCCATAATCGAGTGATATTAGTTTTGGTTGTGGCGATTCCCATTTTTTAGTGGCTAGAAGTTGCCGAGAGACAACAGTTGTTGTAAAAAGATCTATACTTAACAAAAAATTACTAGCCAGTTTGCGCATCATCTTCGCCGGTCGGTCACCGCCGTCCGAAAACTCCAAAAGGTATGCGATCTTGAAAGACCTGCTGAACGAGTTGGGTGATGGCATGGGAGAACCGGAAACACCCTTTTCGGTCCTGGTGGTGGATGATGAACCGGGCTTGTTGACCAGTCTCCAGCAGATTCTTACGATTCATGGCTACTTGGTCGGCGTCGCTACCGACGGCGCCCGAGCCATGAAGGCACTGACTGACAACCATTACGACATCCTGGTGTTGGATTTGGCGATGCCCGGCGTGCGGGGCACGGCGGTCCTGGATTTTGTGAACGAGCGCGGCCTGGATCTGGCGGTCATCGTGATCAGCGGCACGACTTCGGTGAACGAAGCCACCGCCGCCATGCGCCGCGGCGCCATCGATTATTTACGCAAGCCCTTTGGCCCCGAGGAATTGCTGGGTAGTCTCGCCAACACCACCCGCAAGCTGCGACTGGAACGAAGTCATCGGATTCTGTGCAAACGCCTGGAAGCTTCCGAGCATTTGCACCGTTTTATCGTGAATCACTCCCCCGACCTGATTTTCGTCCTGGACGCGGAAGGCCGCTTTGTCTATCTCAATCAGAAAGTGAAGGCGCTCCTCGGCTTTGAGGCCACCACTCTGTTCGGGCAATCGCTCCTGGATCTGGTGGCGCCGGTGGATCGGGACGAAGCCCTGGGTCTGTTGCGCCATCTGGCCGGAGAGACGAGCCAGCCCCAGGTTGTGGAATTGCGCCTGCTGCGTGCCGATAGCCGTTCTGACGACAGTCAGGTCCTGGGTCCGCTGGTAATTACCGAAATCACCGCCTCGGCGATCTTTGAGAACGGCGACCTGGCGCCACGCTTCGCCGGCAGTTACCTCGTGGCGCGGGATATCACCGGCCGTCGGTGGACCGAGGAAGCCTTGCATCGCACCAACGCCCGTCTGGAACATGTGGTCAAAGCCAGCCCCGCGGTCATCTACTCACGCGACCCTGGACCAGATATGCCCATCAGCTTTATCAGCGCCAACGTGGTCGATCTGTTGGGTTATTCAGCGGAAGAACTGCTGGCCGACCCAAAACTTCTGGCCAGCCTGGTGCATCCTGACGACCAGGCGCGTTTCAAGCACGGTCCGGACATCGAGGAGGGGATTTACCCGACGAGTTGCGAATACCGGTTGTTGCACCGGCAGGGGGGCTGGCGCTGGATTCGCGATACGGTACGCCTGATTTGCGATGCCGAGGGCCGACCCGTCGAACTGGTCGGTTCCTGGCTGGACCATACTGAAGCCCAACTGCTGGCCGCGCAACTGACCCATCAGGCCAGTCATGATTCGCTGACTGGCCTGGCTAACCGACATGCCTTCGAACACCGGTTGCATCAGGCCCTGGAAATTGCCCGCGAACAGAATGTCGAACATGCCTTGTTCTACCTGGACCTGGATCAGTTCAAGATCATCAACGATACCTGTGGGCACATGGCCGGCGATGCTCTGCTGCGCCAGCTTTCGCGGATCCTGCAAACGCGGGTGCGCCGGCAAGATGTGCTGGCGCGTCTGGGTGGCGATGAGTTCGGCGTGTTGATGGAGTACTGTCCGCTGCCCGACGCCATGCGGGTGGCGAACTCCCTGTGCAAGGCGGTTAACGAGTACCGTTTCGCCTGGGGCGACAAAACCTTCCAAGTGGGCGCCAGCATCGGCGTGGTGCCGATTCACGCCGCCAGCGGCAGCCTCAACAGCGTGCTGAGCGCCGCCGACAGCGCCTGCTACGCCGCCAAGGACGCCGGACGCAATCGCGCGCACCTGTACGCCGAAAACGATGCGGAACTGGCCCGTCGTCAGGGTGAAATGCAGTGGGTGTCCCGCATCAATCAGGCCTTGGAAGATAACCGCTTCCAACTGGCCTTCCAGCCGATCATGCCGACCGCCTTGGGCCAATTGGAGGGTCAGCATTACGAGTTGCTGTTGCGCATGGAGGACGAAAGCGGCCAACTGGTGATGCCGGGAGCGTTTCTGCCGGCCGCCGAGCGTTACCATCTGGCCGTGAAGCTGGATCAATGGGTGGTCGGCACGGCGTTGGACTGGTTATCAAATCATCCCGACCATCTCGATCATCTGTCCCTTTGTTCCATCAATCTATCGGGTCATTCCCTGGGAGACGAGGAACTGCTGGGCTATCTGGTGCAACGCCTGGCGGGCCGGCGATCGTTGACCAGCAAGATCTGCTTCGAGATCACCGAGACCGCCGCCATCACCAACCTTTACCAAGCGTTGCATTTCATCCACACCCTGAAAAACATCGGGTGCCGCTTTGCTCTCGACGACTTTGGCAGCGGTTTGTCGTCCTTCGCCTATCTTAAGAAGCTTCCCGTGGACTTCCTCAAGATCGACGGGATTTTCGTGGAGGACATCGCGCACGATCCCGTCTCGCTGGCGATGGTTAGTTCCATCAACGAGATCGGCCATGTGATGGGCATGGAGACCATCGCCGAATTTGTCGAAAACGATCAGATTTTGGCTCAACTGCGCGCGATTGGTGTGAACTACGTTCAGGGTTATGGGATCGGCAAACCGCGTCCTCTGGCCGAGCTGGCGCTCCTCGAATCGCCGGGATTGGACGCTCGGCATTAGCGGTTCACCCCTTATAAAACGCAAAAAACCGCCGCCGTAGCTTCCGGCGGCGGTTTTCCTTATCCGGAACTGACCGGCCTTACAGGTTGGCCGAACGCCACCACTGACTGTGTTCCCGACGCAGGGCTTCGTGCGATGGCATCGGATAGAACGCCAGATCCGGACCATTGCCCATGTAGAAGCCGCTCTTGATCATCCGGTACGGGAATTCCAGCGAATGCACCCGGTGCACCAGCTTGCTTTGCTTGTGTTCTGGATGCAGTTCCAGCAGCGCTTCGCGCAAGTGATGCATGAACGAATAAGGCAGATCGCCCACCGGTCCGTTGGCGGGATCGGACGCCAGCGCGCCCAAGCCCAGTTCCACGAAGCACAGACCGGGGAAGCGAATGAACTTGGCCGGCTGGGTGGTAACGCCGTGGTAGTAACCGATCGGGTCGAGGGTGCTGACCACCAAACTGTTGACCGGCGCCAGATCCTGATACATGTGCAGAGTTGGCACCTCGCGCGGCGCGATCTCACCCCGCTCCAGACCCAGGGTGTGGCCGTAGGCGGTACTCAGGTATAGCTTGCCCAAGGCGCTGATCGGAATGTGTTCCAGCACCCGGTATACTCCAACGTAGACCGAGTTCTTGGGCGTGCCGTCCGGATGCGGCACGCACCGCTTGAAGACTTCGTCGAAGTCGAAAAACTCGTGGCGGAACGAAGGATCGACCTCGAAGAAAATCGCCTGGCCCTTGGATTTGTACTTATGGCCGGTCGCGTAGTATTGCCCGAACTGTTCCGGCGGCAGCATGGACGCAATCAACGCCTCGGGGATCAGTGAAAAGTACAGATGAACAGTCATCGTCGCTTGCCCTCTTTGGATTGATGGTTGGATTCGCGCCCCCCAGAAATCCGCGGAGTTTCCAGGAAGGCATCGGGATTTGCGTTCGATCCGAAGATCATGCGGCAATTATAGGCCTGACCCGCCTCCGCGTGTGGTCTTTTCATCGCCGCCACGGCGCGACCAGCGTCCGCTCCAGTTCGTCGAGCGTCGCGACGGGGGCTCGACACTCCAAGCCGGCGCAGATGTAAGCGATTGTCGGCTCTGCACCGGCCCGCCGGTCGGCCAGCAATCCAGCCGGGACGGTCGCGTCGGCCGGGATCGCTAGCGTCAATCGGCGGGGCGCGTAAGGTCCGGCGCACCGTTCTCGCCACTCCTCCAGCGTCGCTCCCGACCCGCGTAGCACGACGGTTTGCCCCGGGTCCAGGTATTCTTCCAGCGCTGTCAACAGGACGTTGCAGGCGCTGGGCATGTGCTGGAGCATCGGCCAGGCCCAGCGCAGGGCGTGCTCCGCCGTATCCAGGTAGGTGGCTCGGCCGGTGAGATGCCCCAGTTTTAGCAGCACTTGCGCGGCGACGCCGTTGCCGGCCGGCAGGGCGTCGTCGTGAGCCGGCTTGGGTCGCTGAATCAGGGATTCGTGATCGTTGGCGGTGAAGTAGAAGCCACCCGCCTCGCGATCCTCGAATCGATCGAGCAGCACCTCGGCCAGCGCCAAGGCGAAGTCCAGGTCGCCGTCTCGCCAGCGGCATTGCAGTAGTTCCAGAATGCCGTCGATCGAGAAGGCGTAGTCGTCCAGATAGGCGTTCAGGCGGCTTTGACCGTCCTTGTGGACCGCCAGCAGCCGGTCGTTCCGCCACAGGCGGGCCTGGAGGAAATCGAGGGCGCGCTCCGCCGAAGCCACGAAATCCGCCCGACCCAGATGGCGGCCAGCGATGGCCATGCCCCGGATCATCAGGCCGTTCCAGGCGGTGAGGATTTTTTCGTCGCGACCCGGCCAAATCCGCCGCGAGCGCGCCTCGAACAGCGTGCGCCGGGCCGAGGTCAGCCATTGGTTTACCTGCGCGGTCTCGACACCCAGCCGGTCGGCCAGTTCGGCGGCATCGGCGGTGACTCGCAAGTGCCAGGCGCGGTCTTCAAAATTCGGAGGCTGTTCCAAACCGTAACAGACGGCGAAGGCGGTATATTCCTCGGTGCCCAACAATGCCCGTGCCTGGTCGGGAGTCCAGAGATAGAACCGACCCTCCTCACCCTCGGAATCGGCATCGAGCGTGGCGTAGTAGCCTCCATCCGGAGCCTGCATTTCCCGCGTCACCCACTCGCCGGTTTCCTCGGCGACCACGCGGAACAGCGGGTTCTGGGTGACTCGCCAGGCTTGGGCGTAGAGCGCCAGCAGGGGACCGTTGTCGTACAACATTTTCTCGAAGTGAGGAATTTGCCATTCAGCGTCCACCGAGTAACGGTAGAAGCCGCCGCCCAAGTGGTCGTAAACACCACCCAGAGCCATTTTTTGCAGGGTGACCAACGCGGCGGTTTCGGTCCGCTGGTCCAGTTCGCCGCGCTGGACACTGCCGATCCAGTGCCGCAGCAACCGCTCCAGGCTGGGGGGATGGGGGAATTTGGGCGCGCCGCCAAAGCCGCCGTGGATCGGATCGAAGTTGTGAAGAATCTGGTCGCGCCCGACCTGGAGCGGGGCGGCGTTCAGCGCGGCGGCGGGGGACGGCGCGGCGATTTCGGCGCGCAGGGCCTCCAGCAACGCCCGGTTCTGTTCGCGTAATTCCTGGGGATGCTGGCGGTAATGATCGCTGACTCGACGCAGGATATCGGTGAAGGCGGGCATGCCATGGCGGGGAGTTTTGGGGATATAGGTGCCGCCGACGAAGGGAACCTGGTCGTCGTGGGTGAGAAACAGGGTGAGCGGCCAGCCGCCGGCCCGTCGGTGCAACATCTGGAAGGCGGTTTGGTAGATCTTGTCGAGGTCGGGGCGTTCCTCGCGATCCACTTTGATGTTGACGAATCGTTCGTTCATCACTTGGGCGGTGGCTTCGTCCTCGAAGGATTCATGGGCCATGACGTGGCACCAGTGGCAGGCCGAGTAGCCGATGGACAGCAGGATCGGCTTGCCTTCTCGGCGGGCCTGGTCCAAGGCTTCCTCGCCCCAGGGGTACCAGTCCACCGGGTTGTGGGCGTGTTGGCGCAGGTAGGGACTAGTTTCGTGGATCAGGCGGTTCGTGTGTGGGGGTTCGGTCATGGCGATCTCCTCGTGAAGGTTGGGTTAGGCCGCGGGCCGTAGCCCAACCTGTAAATCACCTGGGAGCGCTATAGTTGCCTGGCTCGCTCGCGCAGGAGGTACTTCTGCATCTTGCCAGTCGAGGTCTTGGGCAGCGGCCCGAACACCACGGTCTTCGGCGTTTTGAATCGGGCCAATTGCGATTGACAGAACCCAATGATTTCCTCTTCCGTAACATGTTCCATCCCCGTTTTGAGGGTCACGAAGGCGCATGGAGTCTCGCCCCACTTCTCATCGGGTCGCGCCACCACCGCTACCTCCAAAACCGCCGGATGCCTGTAGAGCACATCCTCGACCTCGATCGAGGAGATGTTCTCGCCGCCGGAGATGATGATGTCCTTGGAGCGGTCCTTGAGCTGGATATAACCGTCCTCGTGCCAGACCGCCAGGTCGCCGCTGTGGAACCAGCCCCCCGCGAAAGCCTCGTCGCTGGTGCCGGGATTCTTCAGATAGCCTTTCATCACGACGTTACCGCGCATGAAGATTTCCCCGATGGTCTGGCCGTCCCGCGGCACGGGTTCCAGACTCTGGGGATGCGCCACCATCAAGCCTTCCAGCATCGGATAGCGCACGCCCTGCCGCGCCTTGAGCGCCGCGCGCTCCTTGAGGCTCAGCACGTTCCATTCCTCATGCCAGGCGCACACCACCGCCGGCCCATAGGTTTCGGTCAGGCCGTAGACGTGGGTGACTTCAAAATTCATCCGCTCCATCCCTTCGATCACCGCCGCCGGCGGCGCCGCGCCGGCCGTCATGACCTTGACCCGGTGGGGGATGCCGACCTTCATCTCCTCCGGGGCGTTTTTGAGCAGGTTCATCACGATCGGCGCACCGCAAAAATGATCGACCTTTTCCTGCTTGATCAGTTCGAATACCAAATCGGCCCGCACCTGCCGCAGACAGACGTTGGTGCCGACCGCGGCGGCGATGCTCCAGGGAAAGCACCAGCCGTTGCAGTGAAACATGGGCAGGGTCCACAGATACACCGGGTGCCGGCCCATATCCCACACCAGCACGTTGCTGATCGCGTTCAGATAGGCGCCTCGATGGTGGTAAACCACGCCCTTCGGGTTGCCGGTGGTGCCAGAGGTGTAGTTCAGGGTGATGGCCTGCCACTCGTCGGCGGGGGTTTGCCAGGCGAACGCCGGGTCGCCTTCGGCCAGCAGCGTCTCATAATCCAGTGTTCCCAGGGTCTCACCACCCGCGAACTGCGGGTCGTCCACGTCGATCACCAGGGGTCGTTTCTCGCTCTGGATCAGGCGCAGCGCTCTGCCGATGGTCTCGGAGAACTCCCGGTCGGTGAACAGAATCCTGGCTTCGCCGTGCTGGAGCATGAATGCGATGGTTTCGGCGTCCAGCCGAATATTCAGAGTGTTCAGCACGGCCCCGGTCATCGGAACCCCGAAGTGCAGTTCGAACATTTCCGGGATGTTGGGCAGCATGGCCGCCACGGTGTCGCCCAGGCCGATGCTGCGCTGGCGCAGCGCCGAGGCCAGGCGCCGACAACGGGCGTAGGTCTCCGCCCAGTCGCGGCGGATCGGACCATGCACCACGGCGGTATGGCGGGGATAAACCGAAGCGGCGCGCTCGATGAAGGTCAGCGGGGTCAGCGGCACGAAATTGGCCGCGTTCCGATCCAGACCCATCTCATAGGGATTGTGCGTGGCGCTCATGGCGTGTTGTCCTCATTGGTTTTATTTGAATGATTTGATCGCGTGGTCAGATCAACAGCCCTTCCAGGTCGGCTTGCGCTTGGCCATGAAAGCATCGATGCCTTCGCGGGCGTCTTCGCTGTCCATGTTGCAGGCCATGGCTTCGCTGGCGTGGGTATAGGCTTCCTCCAGACCGAGATCGAGTTGTTGGTAGAACAACGCCTTGCCTATCGTGATGGCCAGCGGCGATTTGCCGCAAATCGCATCCGCCAATTGCCAGACGGCGGCATCCAACTGGTCCGGCGGAGCGACCCGGTTCACCAGGCCCTGGCGCAGGGCGGTCGGCGCATCGATGAACTCGCCGGTCAGCAGCATCTCCAGCGCCTGCTTGCGACCCAGGTTGCGGCTCAACGCCACGCCGGGCGTCGAACAGAACAGGCCGACGTTGATGCCAGAGACCGCAAATCGGGCATTGTCGGACGCGACCGCCAGATCGCAGGCTGCGACCAGTTGGCAACCGGCGGCGGTGGCAATGCCATGAACGCGGGCGATCACCGGTTGCGGCAGGCGGTTGATGGTCAGCATCACCTGGCCGCAGTGGGCGAACAACGCCTGATGGAACGCCCGGTCCGCGCGGGCGCGCATCTCCTTGAGATCGTGACCGGCGCAGAAGGCTGGGCCGGCTCCGGCGATCACCACCACCCGGACCGTCCGATCGGTCGCGACAGTATCCAGCGCGACTTGCAGCGCCCCTAGCATGGCTTGCGACAGCGCGTTATATTGCTTCGGCCGGTTCAGCGTCAGCGTGGTAACGCCGGCTTCGTCCTGGCGCAGTATCAGCGCTTCCTCGGAATGAGCGGTTGCGGTCATGGCAATCTTCCTCAAATGATGACAAAACGGGTTATTGGGATTCACCACGGTGGCGGTGCGCCGCCTCAATGCGTGGGTGGCTTCGTTATTGATACTAGCTTCATACTAACCGACTGCTACCGGACCCCATAGGAATTCTACCGCCCCTCCCTCCTGGCGACATCCGCCCATGAACCCGATCGATGCCGGGCTCGTCTACCTTGTGGATGACGATCCGACGCTCCGCGACGCGCTCCAGAGCCTGCTGGAATCCGTGGGGTTGCGGACCCTGGCTTGCACCGACGTCGAGGGGTTTCTGGAGGCTTACCAACCCGATACGCCCGGTTGTCTGCTCTTGGACGTCCGTATTCCAGGGCGCAATAACTTGAGCGTCCAACAACGCCTGCGCGAACACGAGATCGACGCGCCGGTCATCATCATCACCGGCCATGGCGATGTGGCGATGGCGGTGACCGCCATGAAGCAGGGGGCGCTGGATTTCCTCGAAAAGCCTTTCAACGAACAACTGTTGCTGGATTGCGTCCACCATGCCCTGGCCGAGGCCCGGACGCGGCGGCGCGCCCGGGTGCGGCGGAAGGAACTGTTTCGCCGATTCGATACCCTGACTCCACGCGAACAGGACGTGCTGCGAAGGATCGCGGAAGGACTGTCCAACCGGGAGATCGCCAAGGTATTGAATCTCAGTCACAAGACCGTCGAGGTCCATCGCGCCAAGGTGATGGAAAAGATGCAGGCCGATTCGCTGTCGCAGTTGATTCGCATGGCGATGGCCATGGATATTCTCAAGCTTTACGACGATCTGGACGCTTGAGCCACGGCCGTGCGCCCGTGGAGAGGTGAATCGCCATGTGTCTAATTTTGCTCGCTTATCGTGCCCATCCTGGGTACAAACTCGTCGTTGCGGCCAATCGCGACGAATTTTATGATCGGCCCACTGCCCCGCTGGCATTTTGGGACGATGCGCCGGAGGTGTTGGCGGGGCGCGATCTGAAGGCCGGTGGCACCTGGTTGGGTATCACGCGAAACGGCCGCTTCGCCGCCCTCACCAACTACCGCGATCCAGCCCGAGCATCGCCGGACGCGCCCTCGCGTGGCCGGCTGGTCGGAACGTGCCTGCGAGCGGTGGAATCAGCGCGCGCCGCCCTCGAACGCCTGGTCGCGCAAGCCGGCGCTTACAACGGTTTCAATCTGCTTCTGGGCGATGGCGAAGGGCTGTTTTACTACTCCAACCTGACCGGCGAGTATCGGGCGCTGGAACCGGGGCTGTACGGGCTGAGCAATCATCTACTGGACACGCCCTGGCCCAAACTGCGGCGGGGTTTGGCGGCGTTGCGCCGGGCGCTGGATCAACGACCCGACCCGAACCCGGATGACCTATTGCCCCTGTTGACCGACCGTACCCCCGCCTCGGATAACGAACTCCCGAACACCGGTGTTTCCCTGGAATGGGAGCGTTGGCTATCGCCGATTTTCATTGAGGCGCCGGGTTATGGAACCCGGTCATCCACCGTCCTATTGGTGAACGACGCCGGTTGCGCGCGCATGGTCGAGATGACCTGGGACGACGGTTGCCGGCGCGAATTTCACTTGGACTGGCCGCGGGCGCTCCCGGCATGAACGAGCCGATGGCCGCGCGGATCGACGCTACCGAACGCCAATCCACCGGCGAGCGCCTGGAGTTTCCGGACGGCGAGGGAGTTTTGTTCCGGCGAGCCTTCATGCCGGTGGAAAGCGCCCAACTGTTCGCCGTGTTGCAGCGGGAAACTCCCTGGCGGCAACCGGTCATCACGCTATATGGTCGCTCGATCGCCTCACCCCGGCTGAGCGCCTGGCATGGCGATCCCGGCGCCGTCTATTCCTATTCGGGACTGCGCCTGGAGCCAAAGCCATGGACGCCGGCGCTGGAGATCGCGCGGGAGCGGGTGGAAGCGCTGGCGGGAACCCGGTTCAACAGCGTGCTGCTCAATCTGTATCGGGACGGCCGGGACAGCATGGGCTGGCACAGCGACGACGAGTCCGAACTCGGCCGCAATCCGGTGATCGCCTCGGCCAGCTTTGGGGCTGCGCGCCGGTTTTTGATGCAGCATAAAAAGCAGCGCCTGCGTCGGGAGTGGTTGCTGGAAGATGGCGATGTGCTGGTGCTGAGCGGCGCGACCCAGCATCACTGGCGGCATCACGTGCCCAAAACCCGCCAGCCGGTCGGTCCCCGGATCAACCTGACCTTCCGCTGGATCGTGGTGGAGCGGTGAGGTGATTTCCGGGAAAGAATATCCCTTGCTGAGGGGGAATTCACCATTGACCTTACCGAACGAAGATGAGCATGCCATCGATCACCGCGCCGACCGTGATGCCCTTAAGCGCTTCCCAAATCGAAGACCTGCGCTTGGCGAGTTCAACCATGTCGGGAGCGGACCGCCGCTCGTTCCAGGCGGCGATGACGTTGAAATATTGCCGGGGCAATGCCCGTCAAGCCGAGCGGGTGTTGGGTTGGAATCCAAGCCGGCGAGGCGTCAGTACTCCCGGTTTCACTGCTAACCAGCTTCAGTTCTTTCTCCAAAGACCAGCTTCCACCAACCGCCTTACCAAGGCGGTGCGGCGGGCATGCGGCGCCATGAAGCGCTGCAATGCCGCCTCGAATTGCGCCCGACTGGCGCATAACTCATAGGCATCCGCCAGGTCGACCAGTATTCTGCGCGCCTCGTCGTAGCCCGACGCCGTGCCCTGCGCCGCCTGACGATCCGCGACCGCCCACACCCCGTCAAAGTTCTGAGCCAGTTTGCGCAAGGCGGCCTCGCGCAGTTTCCGCCGTTCGGCCTCGGCGCGGGCGCGGGCGGCGGTTTCCTTGTGGAGGCGGTGTTGTCGCGCTTCCTCGGCCAACTGCTGGAGTTCCGCGACCGTGCGCCGGTTGGGTTCGACGGCGGTTGGATGTCGCGCCCGCAACCAGGCGGCGAAGCGGGCGTTCAGAGCGCGTTCGGCTTGCAGGCCCTGCCCGGCCAGTAGCTGACGGAGCAGTTCGTGGACCGCATCGGGCGGTAGCGTGTCCAGCCAGGCTTCGGCCTCTTCCGGCGCCGGGGGTTGGCCGGCATCGACGCTGGCCAGCGCCGCTCCGGCCAACAGGTCCGGATCGACTTCCAGAAACTCGACCAGGGCACTCTGCGCGGCGGTCAGTTGTTTCATGCCGGCCGGCAGGGGCGGTTCCCGCTCATCATCCTCCAGTTCGCCGGCTGTGGCCGCCGCCAGCCAGCCGATGTACAACCCGCGCCAGTCCCCGCGCAGCAATTCATCGCGCAGGGGCGTCAGGCGGGACATCCAGCCGCGCCCGTCGTCTTCTCCGCCGAATCGATCGCTTTCCGATTCCCTTAAATCCCAGTCGATCACCCAGTGCGCGCCAGCTTCCTTGATCACCAGGGCGTCTTCCGTCCCATACGCGGCGGCGGTTTTGAAATCCAGCGCGTCACGCGGCAACCGCAGCGACAGACGACAGTGGCCCCAGTTAGCCAGATAGACGTGGGCGTCGAAATAACGCTTCATCAAGGTGTCGGGATTGCCCTTGAAGTCACCCCAATGATATTCATTGGTGAAACTCACCGTCGTGATCTGGGCACGAGTGGACAGGGCGCGCAGTTCCTCCATGTCCTTGGCGCTCAACGGGCGGTCGATGGCTAGAAATTCGTAGTACTGATATTCGCTCATGGGGATGTGATCCGTCGTTGCAATGGTGGGTAATGTCGTAAGTTCTGGCTTTGACCTTTCATGCGCTGGGCACCGCCGATCCAGGCTCGGGAAACCGCACGGCGGCCAGCAGGTACAGAGCGACCGCCACCACCACGACCGCGATGAAGCCGAAGTGAATCGCCAGCACCGTGGCCAGCACCGCGCCCACCACCGAAGCGAAACCATTCAGCGCCCAGGCCCAGGGCACCAGCGCCGGAGCGCGGGCCGCGAGCCGGGCCAGGCCCAGCGGAAACAGCATGCCCATGGCCCAGGCCAGCGGCGCGATCAGCAGCACCGACAGCCCGATCTTGATGCCCTCCGCCAGATCCATCAACTGCCGGAACAGCGGCGGCAGCGCCAGCGCGTAGGACAGCGCCAGTCCGGCGATGACCAGCGCCGCCCAGCCCACGGCCCGCCGCGCCGTCCCCGCTAATGCAAAGCGGCTGGACCAGCGACTGCCCAGTCCGGCGAACAGCAGGAAGGCGGTCAGCACCACCGCGATGGCGTACACGGGATGGCTGAGGAACAGGATGAATTTCTGGATGAACACGATTTCCATGAACATGAAGGCCAGGCCCAGCGCCGTGAAATAGAGCGCCACCCGCCCAACCCCGCGTCCGGTGGTCGGTTCTCGCCGCCGGAACAGCCACAGCGGCAGCAGCGTCAAGGCGAAGCTGGCGACCAGCGCCTGGACCAGTGTGGCGATCACCACCGGGTAACCCCAATCCAGCAGCGCCAGCCCGCCCCGATCCTTCAGGGTCAGCACTTCCGGCAGCGTCTCCCAGCGGAAGAAGTGGAAAAAGTACGGGCGATCATCGGTCGCCGGGCGGATGGCGAATTTGTAGCGGTCCACGAACGCCGCCCGTTCCGAGGACAGCAGCGCCGCCGCGCCTTCGTAAAAATGCGGCCGGTCGAGACGGTTATACCGATTCGCGGCGTCGGGCATCATGCCGGGATGCCAGACCAAATCGAAGGCGCGGGCGGCGGCAAACGTCTGAAGGGCCGCGATCTCCCCGGCGGTGAAGGGCTCGTTCTTGACCAGCAAGGTCGCGGTGTTCCAGCCCCGGATCATGACCAGCCGCGCGCCCGGATCGTCCGCGCCGTTGGCTTCCAGGGCCGCGATCGCCGTCCCAAACAGCTTGAGGGCGTCTCGAGGCGGGAGCGTCACCCAGCGGGTGATCGCCAGCATCCCACCGGGGTTCAGGCGATTCAGACCGGCTTGCAAGGCTTCGACGGTGTAGAGATAGCTTTCCGCCAGTCCGTGCAACCCGGCGGCGGCGGTGGCGAAGGCGTCCAGCAGGGCGACCTGGATCAGATCGAAGCGCTGATCGGTGGCCTCGACGAAGCCGCGCGCCTCGCCGAGATGCGCGCGCACCCCCGGCAAACTGTAGGGGCGGCCGGAGAACGCGCCGAACCGCTCCTGCACCAGCTCCACCACCTGGGGATTCAGTTCCACCGCATCCACACTACGAGCGCCGAGCGCCAGCGCTTGCAGGATGTCGGCTCCGCCGCCCGCTCCCAGGATCAGGGTCGCCGGTCGTTCCAGCAGGTGATAGGGCAACGCCGAAGTCAGGAAGTCCAGATAGGCCAGCGGCTCCCAGCGGCCGTCGAATTGGTTGATCGCGCTCAAGCCGTCGCCGTCGGTGAACAGCGCCAGTTGCGGCGGCGGTTCGGTGGTGGCCAGCAGGCTGAGACCCAGCGCGTGACGGAAGGGGATCTCCCGGTTCTCGACCACCGTCACCACCCCCAGCGGACTGGAGGTTTCAGCCACGACGCGGGCGCCCATGACATTCAGAGTCTGCGCCAGTTCCTTGTAGGGTGAAGGTTTCAAAGCGGTCCAGGACGCCGGCAGGGCGAGAAGGACGACCGCTATTAAAGCCAGTCCGACCGCAGTTCGCCGCGCCGCGCCGCGCCAGGCGACCAGCGCCCCAGCGGCCAAGCCGATCAGGGCGATCAGCCGCAAAGCGGTTTCCGGCCGCACCGCCAGCAGCAGGATTACCACCCCCAGGCCACCGGCCGCCGCGCCCAGAATATCGGCGGCGTAGAGGCGGGGAATATGGTCGGGAAACCGGGTGAAACTCAGGCACAGCGCGACGGCGGCGCAGAAAAAGGGGACCAGCAACAGCAGGTAAATGACGGCCAGCCGGCCCAGTTGGCGGGGGTCCCAGAGGATTTCCAGGGCGTTGAACCCGGTCTGCTGGGCGGCCAGGAACGCCAGCAGCGCCGTCGCGCCGAACAGGCCGGCGGCGGTGGCGAAGGCGGCGGTGAAGCGCGCCCGCAGCGGATTCTGGGCCAGGGTCACCATCGCGCCAGCCGCCCCGTAGCCCAGCAGCGCCACGCTGATCATCATGTAGGCGAAATGGTGCCACTGAATGATCGAGAACAGCCGCATCAGCAGGATTTCGTAAGCCAGGGCGGCGGCGGACAGCAGGGCGATGGCGGGGTAGGGCGGCTGGAGCAGCGCGACGCGCGGATCGGTCATGACGCGCCCGCCAGTCAGGACGGTCCGCCGGTCAGCGGCACGAAGCGCACCGGCAGAATCTGCCGGGTGGTCAGGCTTCCATCCGCCTGTTTTTCCACCAGCAACAGATGTTGGGTCAGGAACCGCGCCCCCACCGGGATCACCATGCGTCCGCCAGGTTTGAGTTGGGCGATCAGCGGTGGCGGGACGTGGCTGGCGGCGGCGGTGACCAGGATGGCGTCGAAGGGTGCGGCGTCTTCCCATCCGTAATAGCCGTCGCCGACGCGGGTCTGGACGTTGGCGTAATTCAAATCCTTCAGCACCTTTGTGGCCTGGACCGCCAGCGGTTCGATGATTTCGATGGTATAAACCTGTTCCACCAGTTCGGCCAGCACCGCGGCCTGATAACCGGAACCCGTGCCGATTTCCAAAACCTTGTGTCCCAGCTGGGGCTGAATCAGATCGGTCATCAGCGCGACGATGTAGGGTTGAGAGATGGTCTGGCCGTGCCCGATCGGCAGTGGCCGGTTGTCGTAGGCGTAGGGAACCTGCGCGGCGGGCACGAAGCGATGGCGCGGCGTTCGGTCGAGCGCGGCCATCACCCGGACGTCGAATTCGCGCCGGCCGGTCTCGACGGCGGTTTCCCGGGCGAGAGCGGCGATATCCGCGTTCAGGCGCTGGCGGCGCTCGGCGAATTCGTCGGCGAGGACGACGCCAGTCGCGCCCAGCCACAGCAGGAGGCCGAACAGGGGTGCAAAATGCATAATGTTCTCCCGTGGCGTTGGATGGATCGGGTCGCCGGGCCGCTGTCCCTGGCCCGGCATCCGGCGCGGCGCTGGAAGATAAACCATGTCTTTCTGATGGACTCAAAGCGTGATGGTTTCCGGATTTTTTCTCAACCCCGTGAGGTCGCGACCGATGAATCGAACCCGATGGCTGTATTCGCTCGGCATCCTGCTGCTGTTCGCCGCGCCGCTGGACGTACTGGCCCGTATCAAACTGACTACCCTGCCGGTGCGCGAGCGAGTGGAAATCCAACTCGACCATCCGCAAATCGCCCTGGTCGAAGAGGAGCGCATCGTGCCCCTGGTCAAGGGCGTCAACCAGGTGGATTTCTCCTGGGACAACACCCGCATCGACCCTGATACCCTGGTGTTGCGCATTCTCCCATCGCCTCCCGAACAACCGTTGGACGCCCGGGTGCTGTCGGTCAGCTATCCGCCCAACGAAAACGCCCTGGTCTGGGCGGTCGCCGCATCCGATTCCGGCGCGGTGCGAGTGCGCATCAGCTATGTGCTGGGTGGGCTGGGCAAGGATTTCCATTATCGGGCGGTGGCCGACCGCGACGAGAAGACCCTGAATCTGGCGCAACTGCTGCGCGTCAACAACAACGCCAATGAAGTCTATGCGAGCGCCGAATTCTGGGCCGGGGTCGGCGAGCGCTTCAGCAAGCCGCTGGGCCTGAACGAAACCAAGGAAGTCCAACTGGGTCGCTTCGTCGCCGTGCCGGTGCGCAAAACCTATACCATCGACCCGGCGGCGTTCGGCTATCTGGATCGCGCCAAGGATCAACTCAACGTGCCGATGCACTATGTGATTAAAAATGCCGGCGGCGACTTGGGCCGGGAACCGCTGCCGGCCGGCAAGGCGCGGATTTTTCAGGACGACGGCCAGGGCGGAACCGCGTTTCTGGGCGAAGATCGCGGCGCGTTCACCCCACCCGACGATGAACTCAAACTCTATCTGGGCTTGGCCCGCGACATCGCGGTGCGGCGCACCGTGGACCGCAACGAGAGCCAGCGCCTCGCCGGCAATCTGTACCGCTACGACGTGACGCTGAAATACGAGATCGAGAATTTCAAGGATACGCCCGCGACGCTGGATATCGTCGAGAGCGTCCGCCAGATTCGCGATCAGATTCGCGGCGACAGCGGCCGCGACCCGGAATGGCAACTGGGCGACGGCACCCTGCGCGAGCCCGATCCCGAGAAGAGCGACGCCGACCAGTTGCTGTTTCGCGTCGAGTTGTCCGCCCGCCCCGCCGATGGCCCGGCGCCCAAGCAGGTTCACACCCTGCGGCTGACCCTGAATAACGAATGGTGAATGCCATGATCTCGAATAAAAACCTGAATCGGCTGGTCGGGCTGGGCTGTGGGTTAGCCATGCTGCTGTTGCCGCTGGCGCTGGCGGCCAGCAATCTGAATCTGGCCACCGTGCCCGAGCGGCGGACGGTGCAACTGACCATCTACAACTCCGAGGATTTGACCCTGGTGCGGGAAAGCCGGGTTCTGACCTTCAAGCAGGGCGTCAACCCGCTGCAATTCTCCTGGGCCAACACCCTGATCGATCCGACGTCGGTGGAATTGACCTTCCGCGAACCGCCGGCAGGGCTGGAGGTGCTGGATACCACCTTCCCGCACGACCGGCCGCAAACCCTGTTCTGGAACGTCCAGAGCGACGCCGATCGCGAGGCGGTCATCGAAATCAGCTACTTCACTTCCGGCATCACCTGGGAGGCGGATTATCTCGCCATCGCCGATCCCGCGGAGAAAACGCTGCGGCTGGAAAGCTTCGTGCGGGTGCGCAACCAGTCCGGCGAGGATTATGAAAACGCCCAGGTGCGGCTGGTGGTGGGCACGATCAATCTGATGGAGAAAATCGCCGAGCTGGCCCGGCTGCCGGTCGGGCGGGTGGGGGAACTCCGAAGCGAGGAATATCGGGAGCTGCGCCAGAAAGCCGCCCGCCGGATGATGGCGCCCGCGCCCTCGGCGCCGGCAATGATGCTCGAAAGCGCTATCGCGGCGGACATGGCCGCGCCCAAGGAGATCATCAAGGAAGGCTTGAGCGAGTATTTCATCTACACCATCGAAGGGACCGAGACCGTGCCCAACGGTTGGGCCAAACGCCTGCGTAGTTTCGAGGCGGACGAAGTGCCGATGACCGTCGAGTACCGCTACCGGCCGCGAGAGTACGGCGACGAACTGGTGCGGCTCTACCTGTTGCGCAACGACGTGGCCTCCAAGCTGGGAAGCACGCCGCTGCCCGATGGAACCATCCGGGTGTTCCGTGCCAACGACCGCGACGGGTTGAGTTATCTGACCCGCCAGACCCTCAAGTACGTCCCCATCGGCGATAAAGTCGAACTCAATCTCGGCCCCGATCCGCTGGTGGTGTTCGAGTTGGTCAAGCGCAAGGTTTACCGCGACAACCTGTGGTTTCAGGTTCGGGGCGGCAACCTTTACCACAAGCTGGGCGACAGCGCCCTGCGGCTGGAACTGGACAGTCGGGTGGCCGGCTGGGACGAGCATACGGTTTACCAGCAACGGATTCGCAACTACGGCCGCCAGCCGATCAAGGCGCAAATCCGCCGCGAGTTCCCGGGCGATATCGTATTTCGCAGCCGCCTGAATCCGAGCTTGCACGATTTCCAGACCGTGCAGTTCGAGACCGAAGTCCCCGCCGGCGGCAAGGCGGAACTGGATTACGAACTCATCGCCCGAACGGGCTATAACCAGAAGCAGAACCGGGTGGAATTGCAGGCCGGGGATGTAGCCCGCTGAGATTGAAATCGCCTATCCGTGCTGCGGTCCCCCTTCGAAAAGGGGGATTCAGCGCAACACCAGGTTTAATTCCGCCCGGCCGCGCGTGATGTTGAGGAGCAGGGCATCGCGGCCAGCGGCGGCCCGCCGCAATTCGGCGGTGCTGGAGATCGCCCGGTGATTGACAGCGGTGATGACATCGTTTGGGCGCAACCCGGCCCGAGCCGCCGGACTGCCTGATTCGACCTGAGCGATCCGCACGCCCTGCACCCGGCCCGCCAGCGGCGAACCGGGACCGATATCCTCAAAGCTGGCGCCGGCCAGGCGCGGATTGATGGCGTCGCCCTCGGCCGTGGCCGGCGCGTACTCGCCGACCCTGGCGTTGATCGTCAACGGTTTGCCCTCGCGCAGGATATCCAGGCGCACCGACGCGCCCACTTCCAGGAGACCGATAGCGTTGCGCAGCGCGCTGCCGTCACGGATCGGCCGGCCGTTGACCCGCAGCACGATATCGCCTTCCCGCAGACCGGCGCGGGCGGCAGTGGAGCGGGGCATGACTTGAGCGATCACCGCGCCCTGTTGCATGGGGATATTGAAGGCGCTCGCCAGTTCTGGCGTGAGATCCTGCACTGACACGCCCAACTGGCCACGCCGCACCGTGCCGTGCGCGACGATCTGTTCCATCAGCCGCGACACCATGTTGCTGGGAATGGCGAACCCGATGCCGACGTTGCCGCCGCCAGGCGCGATGATCGCCGTGTTGATCCCGATCAGCTCGCCGCGCAGGTTAACCAGCGCCCCGCCAGAGTTGCCGGGATTGATCGAGGCATCGGTCTGGATGAAGTCCTCGTAACCCTGAATGCCGAGCCCGGTCCGACCCAGGGCGCTGATGATGCCGGAGGTGACGGTCTGGCCCAAACCGAACGGGTTGCCGATGGCGACCACGAAGTCGCCGACCCGCAGGCGGTCGGAATCGGCCAGCGGCAGGGCGGTCAGGTTCTCGCTGGGAACCTGGATCACCGCCACATCGCTTTCCGGATCGGAGCCGATCACCTTAGCCTCGAGCCGGCGGCCGTCGTTGAGGGTGACCGTGATGGTATCGGCGCCGTCGACCACGTGATGGTTGGTGATGACGAAACCCCGGCGCGCGTCCACCACCACGCCGGAACCAACGCTTTGCGCCCGGCGCTCGCGCGGCTGGTCGGGGATGTTGAAGAAATGGCGGAAGAACGGATCGTCCAGCAGTGGGTTGCGCCGCAGCGCCACCCGGCTTTGGGTCGCGATATTCACCACCGCCGGAGTGGCCCGCTCCAGCATGGGCGCCAGCGTCGGCAGCGGCTGGCCGTCCACGGCGGCGGGGAGGGCGGCCTGGGTGGGAAATGAAACGGCGATGGCGAGGCATAGTGCCAACAAGCCGGCGGACAGGGAACGTGGAATGGTCATAAGTGGGGAAACCCTCGATGTTCGAGACCGGATGTTCGAGATCGGTAGAGATACCTCATTAAACCCCTCAATGCCAGTGAGCGCGCGGATCGAATGGTAGTTCCCGCGCCATGCGCTGGAATAGTTCGCGCGCCGCCTCGGTGTCGGCCGGCGGGTTGACGATCCGCAGCACCACGAATTGATCGCCGGGTGGTTGGCCGGGCAAACCGCGACCGCGCAACCGCAGGTGCTGGCCATTGCGGGCATTGGCCGGGATGTTGAGGGTGACGGGTCCACCGAGCGTCGGCACTTCGATCTTGCAGCCCAGCGCCGCTTCCCACGGAGCCAGCGGCAGTTCCACGGTGAGATCGCGGTTCTTGATCTGGTAGTGAGCATGGGGTCGGATCGTCACTTCCAGATACAGGTCCCCGCTGGGGCCGCCACCGCTGCCGGCGCCGCCCTGACCGGCCAGCCGAATTTTCTGACCCGTGGTGACTCCGGCGGGAATCTTGACGTTCAGGGTGCGGGCGCGGGTGCTGACCCGGCCGCTGGCGTCCCGTTCCGGGATTTGCAGTTGCAGGGAACGGTTGCCACCCTGATAGGCCTCTTCCAGGCTGATCTCCAGCGGCACGGTCTGACTCTGGCCGGGGCTTGGGAAGCCCCGTCCACCGCCGAAGCCGGAACCAGCGCCAGCGCTGCCCAGGTTGCTGAACAACGACTCGAAAAAGTCGCTGAATTCGCGCCCGCCGAAACCGCCGCCGAAAGGTGATCCGCCCGGACCGCCCGTCCGCCCGCCCCAGCCAGGCGGCGGCCGGAATTCCTGACCGGCTTTCCAGTTGCTGCCGAGCTGGTCGTAGGCGGCGCGTTTTTCGGGATCGCGCAGCACCTCGTAGGCTTCGGCCAGCTCCTTGAAGCGCTCCTCGGCGTGGGTTTCCTTGCTGACGTCGGGGTGATACTTGCGCGCCAGCCGGCGATAGGCCTTCTTGATATCCTCCATGGAGGCGTCGCGGGCGACGCCGAGAATCTGGTAGTAGTCCTGGTATTTCATGCCGGTTCCAGGCGGTTACGAGAGCAGCCGGTGGAGCGGCCACCGGCCGGGGCTGTTCAGCCTTCGACCTTGATGGTCCGCGACACGGTGTGCGTTAGTTTGGGAATGCCGATTTCCAGCACCCCGTGCGCGCTACGCGCGGCGATGCGCGCCAAGTCGGCGGTGTCGGGCAGGCTGAAGCGGCGGTAGAAACTGCCGCAGGGCCGCTCGATCCGGCTATAGCCAGCGCGGTTGTCGCGGGTTTCGCCAGGGCGGTTGCCGCGGATGGTCAGGATGCCGTTTTCGGCGATAATTTCAATATCCTTGGGATCGACGCCAGGAATGTCGGCGCGCAACACATAGCGCTCCTGCTCTTCCTTGATGTCGACCGGTGGCATCCAGTCGCAGGTGGCGGCGCTGGACTGATCGTCGTTGGTCCCGTAGGGCTCAAACAGCCGGTCCAGTTCCTGGCGAAGCTGGTGCATGTGCCGCCAAGGCGCGCGATGGCTCGGATTCATCATGGATGTGGCCTCATGGAGTGGAATGATGGTTTTTTTCTAAATAAGGCTGGCGCGCTGGATTTCAAGCGTCGCCATCTCTGATTGCCCTGAATTTTCTGGTAAGCATTCGCTTCCCTGACCCGCTGGCGGGAGAGGAAGTGGGGAGAAGGTGGATGGACATCATTCGGATTCGCAAGCCGCGCCTGGGCATCGCGCTCGGCAGCGGTTCGGCGCGCGGTTGGGCGCATATCGGCGTGTTGCGGGCGCTGGAACAGGCCGGGATCGTCCCGGACGTGGTGGCTGGCACGTCGATCGGCGCGCTGGTCGGCGCGGCCTACGCCAGCGAGCGGCTGGATCGACTGGAGGAGTGGGTGACGCAAATCGACTGGTGGGAAATCATCCGCTACATGGATCTGCGGCTGGGTGGCGTGGAGGGCGAACGACTGATGCGGGCTTTCCGCGAGCGAGTTGAAGATACACCGATTGAATCCCTGCTCAAACCATTCGGAGCGGTGGCGACCGATCTGCATACCGGACGCGAGGTCTGGTTTCAGGAAGGTTCGCTGCTGGATGCGGTCAGAGCCTCCATCGCCTTGCCCGGCCTGTTCAGTCCGATGCGCCATCAGGGCCGCTGGCTGGTGGACGGCGGATTGGTGGACCCGTTGCCAGTGTCGCTGTGTCGGGCACTGGGGGCGGATCGGGTGATCGCGGTGAACCTGAACGGCGATATCGTCGGCCGTCATCTCGGCGGGCGGTCGCCGCGACCCGCGCCGCCGAGTCAGTTGCTGGCTCGGCTAAGCGCTGGATTGCAGGCGGTGCTGGGGAACGACAAAAGTCGGTCGGAGAGCGTGGAAGCAGGGGAGTCGCCAGGATTGTTCGAAATCATGGCTGGTTCCATCAACATCATGCAGGATCGGATCACCCGGGCGCGGCTAGCCGGCGATCCGCCGGATGCGGTGCTGGCGCCGCGCCTGGCACATCTGGGCCTGATGGACTTCGACCGCGCCAGCGAAGCAATCGCCATCGGCGTGGACTGTGTGCGGCGGTATTTGCCATTGTTGCGGGACGTGCTCGATCTGCCCGAAACCTCGGTCTGAGCGACCGGCGTTTCGCCTACAATGCGCGCTTTCCCACGCCATTCACCAGAGCCTTATGCTAACCCTTCGTTATATTCTGACCATCGCTTGCCCGGACCGGGTGGGCATCGTGGCGGCCGTGTCCAACGTGCTGGCCGTCCATCGCGGCAATATCGTGGAATCCAGCCAGTTCAGCGATACCGCGTCGGGCCGATTTTTCATGCGGCTGGTGTTCGACCTGGACGAAATGAACCAGCCGGCGCTGCTGGAGCATTTCGCGCCCCTGGCCGACCGGTTCGAGATGGACTGGCACCTGTACGATCCGCGTGCGCTGCTCCGGGTGATGATCCTGGTGTCCAGGGCCGATCACTGTCTGAACGATCTGCTGTACCGGCACCGCACCGGAGCCTTGCCGATGGTGATTACCGCCATTGTGTCCAACCACCGCGATCTGGAGCATTTGGCGGAGTGGCATGCGATTCCCTATCACTATCTGCCGGTGACGGCGGCGACCAAGCCCGAACAGGAGCGATGGATTCTGGAGTTGGTCGAGCAGACCAGAACCGAACTGGTGGTGCTGGCCCGCTATATGCAAATTCTATCGCCGGAGCTATGCCAGGCGCTGGCGGGACGGGCAATCAACATTCACCATTCCTTCCTACCCGGCTTCAAGGGCGCAAAGCCCTACCATCAGGCGCATACGCGCGGCGTGAAACTGATCGGCGCCACCGCGCATTTCGTGACCGCCAATCTGGATGAGGGTCCGATCATCGAGCAGGAGGTGGAGCGGGTGGATCACGCGCATACCCCGGAGCGCTTGGCGGCGGTGGGCCGCGACATCGAGAACATCGTGCTGGCGCGGGCGATGCACTATTACCTGGAGCGACGGGTGTTTCTGGACGGCGGCAAGACGGTGGTGCTGCGCTAGATCATCTTTCTCCTCTTTGCCCGGAGCGCCATGGATTCCACTACCCTCTTACCCGCTGCTTTTCTGCTCGGCTTGACCGGCGGAGTGCATTGTTTCGGCATGTGCGGCGGCATCGTCGGGGCCTTGACCCTGGGACTGCCGTCGGGACCGGGGCATCCGCTACGGACCCGCTGGCCATATCTGCTGGCGTATAACGTCGGCCGCATCGCTAGTTACGTCACCGCCGGGGCGCTGGCCGGGGGCGTGGGAGCCTGGGCGGCGCATTGGCTGGCCGTGCATCATGCCCAACTGGCGCTGCAAATTTTCGCCGGCCTGTTCATGATCTTGTTGGGCTGCTATCTGGCCGGCTGGTGGTTGATTCTCGGTCGGTTGGAGCGAGCCGGCGGGGTGCTGTGGCGGCGGATCGAACCGCTGGGCCGGCGGTTATTTCCGGTGCGCACGCCGGTTCGGGCGCTGGGGATCGGGCTGGTCTGGGGTTGGTTGCCGTGCGGGCTGGTCTATAGCGTGCTGGTCTGGGCGATCGCGGCCGGCGGAGCGGCGGAGGGCGCTCTGCTGCTTTTGAGCTTCGGACTGGGTACGTTGCCGGCCCTGCTGGCAATGGGTGCAACCGCCGCGGCGCTGGCGGGATTCGTGCGCCGGCCGGCGGTGCGTTATGTCGCCGGAGCGTTGGTGATTCTGTTTGGAGTTTATGAGATCGGCGTGGCCGTCAGGATGTTGTGGGGCTGACTATGCTTTTATTATTACCATGGTGGCTATCAATACGTAAGTTCTAGATGGTTAAGTTTACTGGTAGATTCTCTCGCTACTGCCTCCCCGCCGACTTGCCGTCGCCGCCGAGGTGGCGCCCTCCCACATCGAGTGATGCCCGCATGACCACCGCTACCCTGTATATCGTCGCTGCCCCCTCCGGGGCTGGAAAAACCAGTCTGGTCAAGAAGCTGGTGGATACCACGCCCGGCGTTTCCCTCTCCATTTCCCACACCACCCGCCCGCCCCGTCCCGGCGAGCGGGACGGCGAGCACTACTGTTTCGTGTCGCCCGCCCAGTTCGAGGCGATGATTGCGGAGGGTGCATTCCTGGAGCACGCCCCGGTATTCGGCAACCGCTATGGCACCAGTCGCGCCGCCGTGCTGACGTTGCTGGACGCTGGCCAGGATGTGATTCTGGAAATCGACTGGCAGGGCGCTCGGCAGGTGCGGGCGCGGCTGCCGGACAGCGCCACGATCTTCATTCTGCCGCCTTCGCGAGAGGCCTTGCGCCAGCGCCTGGCCAGCCGCGGCCAGGACAGCCCCGAGATCATCGACCAGCGCATGGCGGCGGCCTTGGATGAACTGTCGCACTATGCCGAATTCGAATACCTGGTGATCAACGACGATTTCGCGGCGGCGCTGGAGGCGTTGCGCGCCATCGTGATCGCCAACCGCCAGCGTCGTGCCGCGCAGTTGGAGCGGCAGCGAGAACTCTTGCGGGCGCTCTTGTCTTAACTGATTGTTTTTATTATAGTGCCTAACCCTGGAATTGATACTGCATCTGGAGGTTTGCAAGAATGGCCCGAATTACCGTTGAGGACTGCCTCAGTCAGGTGGATAACCGCTTCGAACTGGTGCTGATCGCCGCGCGCCGCGCCCGCGAGCTGGCGCTGGGCAAGGAAGCCCTGGTCCCCTGGGAAAACGACAAACCAACCGTGGTCGCACTGCGGGAATTGGCCGAAGGTAAGCTGGACCACCTCGTCCAGGAAAAATATCGTCGTCCCTTGACCTCATCGCCCGAACTCGCCTTGGTTGCCAATCCAGCCACCGCCACTCCGCCCGAATCGGGACCGTGACGTCGGGTTCCGACGGGAGATTCCGATCGTGATGAGCGCATCGCTGCGGGAAGTTCGCAACGAAATCCAGCAGTTCCGTAATCTGGCCATCGACCATGAATGGCTGGATGACCTGCACTTGCGCATCGACGATTTGTGCGCCATCGCCAGCGAATACCTCGAATCGGACCAGGTCGCGCAAGTGCGCGAGGCCTGCCATTTCGCCACCGAAGCCCATGCCGGCATCTATCGCAAGAGCGGCGAACCCTACATCTTCCATCCCTTGGCCGTGGCTCGCATCCTGGCCAACGTTCGTTTCGATCACGAAACCCTGCAAGCCGCCCTGCTGCACGATGTGATCGAGGACACTCAATACAGCAAGGAACAGATCAGCGCCTGCTTCGGGCCGGAAGTCGCCGATCTGGTGGATGGGGTCAGCAAGCTGACCCAAATCCATTTCAACTCCAAGCTGGAGGCGCAGGCCGAGAACTTCCGCAAGATGTTCCTGGCCATGTCCAACGATCTGCGGGTGATCATGATCAAGCTGGCCGACCGGTTACACAACATGCGCACCCTGGGTGCCATGGGTTGGGAATCGCGCCGCCGCATCGCTCGCGAAACCCTGGAGATTTACGCGCCCATCGCCGGCCGGCTGGGCATGAACCATCTGCGTCAGGAACTGGAGAATCTCGGCTTCAGCCACCTGTATCCGCTGCGCTTTCAGGTACTCCAGGAAGCGGTGCGCAGGATGAGCGGCAACCGCCGCGAGATCGTTGGCCAGTTGGAAGCCCGCATTCAAAGCCGGCTCCAGGAGGAAGGCATCACTCAAGCCCGGGTCATGGCGCGCGGCAAGCACCTATGGGGCATCTATAAGAAGATGCGCGCCAAGCATCTCCCCCTCAAGGAAGTCCACGACGTCTACGCGGTGCGGATCATCGTGGACAGCGTGGATACCTGCTACCGGGCGTTGGGCGTGATCCATGGGCTGTATAAACCCATTATGGGCCGCTTCAAGGACTATATCGCCATTCCCAAGGCTAACGGTTACCAATCCTTGCACACCGTCCTGTTTGGACCCAACGGGGTGCCCATCGAGGCGCAAATCCGCACCGAGGAAATGCACGTCATGGCCGAGGTCGGCGTCGCCGCGCACTGGCGCTACAAATCCGGCGGCGACAGTGAGGGCAGCCACGCCCAGCAGCGCGCGCGCGAATGGTTGCGCAAACTGCTGGACATGCAGCGTCGCGCCGGTAATCCCGTGGAGTTCCTGGAAAGCGTCAAGGTCGATCTGTTCCCCGATGAGGTGTACGTGTTCACCCCACGCGGCGAGATCATCGAGCTGCCGCGCGGCGCCACCGCGGTCGACTTTGCCTACGCCATTCATTCCGATGTCGGCAACACCTGCGTGGGCGCCCGGGTCGACCGGCGGCTGGTGCCGCTGCGCACGCCGCTGGTGACCGGCCAGACCGTCGAAGCCATCATCACCCCCACCGCCCGCCCGAATCCGGCCTGGCTCAATTTTGTGGTGACCGCCAAGGCCCGCGCCAGCATTCGCCACTACCTCAAGCACCTGCAACGCGAGGATGCAATTCTGCTCGGCAAGCGGTTGCTGGAAAAAGCTCTGGTCGGGCGATTCGGCGGGTTGAGCGAACTGCCCGCCGCGCGGGCGCAGGCGCTGGTCCGCGAATTCAACTTGGCCAGCTTCGACGATCTGTTGGCGGACATCGGCCTGGGCAACCGGGTCGCGGCGCTGATCGCCAAGCGCTTGCAGCCGGAAGAGGACGAGGAGGACGCGAGCCCGCTGGACGCCAGCGCCCAGCCGCTGTTGATCAAAGGCACCGAGGGGACGGTGGTCAGCTTCGGCAAGTGCTGCCGGCCGTTGCCGGGCGACGCCATCATCGGCTATCTCAACACCGGGCGCGGAATCGTCATTCATCGCGATAACTGCAAGAACGTCGCCAACTATAAGAAAAATCCCGAAAAATGGATCGAGGTGGAGTGGGAGCAAAACCTCGGCGCCGACTTTACCGCGGAAGTCCGACTCGATGTCGTCAACAAGCGGGGGGTGTTGGCCACCATCGCCGCCGCCATTTCCGCCACCGACACCAATATCGAGACCATCAATACCTCGGAGCGGGATGGCGCCACCACGACGGTCCATCTGTTGCTCAACGTTCGGGATCGCGCCCAACTGGCCCGGGTGATGCGTCGGCTGCGCACGCTGCCCGAGGCGCTGAAACTGGCCCGGCGCGGTTAGTTTTTTTATTCGCCACTCCCCCGGAGGTTCGCCGGGGCGTCCATCAGGAGCGTTCGATCATGCCTCGCGAGATCATTCACACCGATCAGGCCCCCGCCGCCATCGGCACCTATTCCCAAGGGGTCAAGGTCGGGGACACGGTTTATCTGTCCGGTCAAATTCCGCTCGATCCAGCCACTTTGCAGCTCGTCGAAGGCGACATGGACGCCCAAATCCGCCAGGTGTTCGATAACCTGGCGGCGGTGGCTCGCGCCGCGGGCGGCGGCTTGGCTGATACGGTCAAGCTCAACGTGTTCCTGACCGATCTCGGCCATTTCACGCGGGTCAACCACATTATGGCCGAGTACTTTCAACAACCCTATCCGGCCCGGGCTGCCATCGGCGTCGCGGCGCTGCCGCGCGGCGCGCGAGTGGAAATGGACGCCGTGCTGGTGCTGGAAAATCGGTAATCCGTGGACAGTGGACAGTTGGTCGTGGTTAGCGGGCAGGATTGATGACTCTCATTTTTACTCCGCTACATTTCGGCGGTTGAGATGCCCGCCATGCCTGGGTTGGCGCGGTCGCCGAACCCCGAGCCGCTGCCTCTCGCCGCTCTGAAGGGGGTCGGACCGAAACTGGCCGAACGCCTGCACCGGCTCGGTCTGCGCAGCGCCGAGGACGTGCTGCTGCATTTGCCGCTGCGCTATCAGGATCGTACCCATGTCACCCCCATCGGCCAACTCCGCTCCGGCGAAGAGGCGCAGATCGAAGCCGAGATCACTCGGGCCGAAGTGACGGCGCGCGGCCGGCGATTCCTGCTCTGCCACCTGAGTGACGGCACTGGTGCGCTGACCCTGCGTTTTTTCCACTTCAGCCCGGCGCAGGAACAGTTGTTCGGGCGACCGGGCACGCGGCTGCGTTGCTTCGGCGAAGTGCGGTCGGGGTATACCGGCGGACTGGAAATGATCCATCCTGAATGTCGCCGCATCGACCCCGACTCACCGTCGGTCGCTGGGGGGCCGGTGACCGACCGGCTGACACCGGTTTATCCCACCACCGCCGGGCTCCAGCAGTTCACCTTACGCGGCTTGGCGGAACAGGCGCTGGCGTTGCTGGATGCCGAGGTGCTGCTGCCGGAACTGTTGCCGCCGATGGCGCGGGCGCGGTTGCATCTGATGTCCATCGCCGAGGCGGTGCGGTTGTTGCACCAACCCCCAACGGATACGGCATTGGCGGAACTGGACAGCGGCCGCCATCCCGCCCGGCGCCGGCTGGCTTTCGAGGAACTGCTGGCTCACCAGATCAGCCTGCGCCGACTGCGGGCGCGGGTGCGACGGCAGGCCGCGCCGCCGTTGGCGGGGAAGGGTGGTCTCAGCGGGCGCTTTCTGGAACGGTTGCCTTTCGTCCTGACCGGCGCCCAGCGGCGAGTGCTGGCGGAAATCGATGCCGATCTGGCCCAGCCTCGGCCGATGTTGCGGTTGTTGCAGGGCGACGTCGGTTCCGGCAAGACCGTGGTGGCCGCCGCCGCCGCGATGCGGGCGGTCGAAATCGGTGACCAGGCGGCGCTG
>JRYF01002082.1_pt1 | contig 29131 bp, 27 predicted proteins | sample 235331 | NCBI WGS metagenome assembly JRYF01 (sample SAMN03074217, study PRJNA261475) | activated sludge metagenome | biome: Wastewater Treatment Plant; feature: Wastewater; material: Activated sludge; isolation source: activated biomass of a wastewater treatment plant treating hydrocarbon... ...
TTCTCGATCATCTCGACGCTGGTGCGGCAGTTCTTGGCGATTTGATAGATGTCCGCGCCCTCCATCAAGCGAAGGCAAATATAGGTGTGGCGAAGGCTGTAGGCGGTTCGGCGGTTGCCGTCGCGGTCCTCCTTCAATTCAAGTTCGTCGAGGATGTTGTTCAAGAGTATCCGGTGATTGCCCGGAAACAGTGGATCGGTCGGCTTGGGGTTGTTCCGCTTGCGGAGTCGCAGGAACGGACGCACCGCGCCACTCGTACTCTTGCAGAAACCGACACCGCGCTTTCCCCTGACTTCGATTTCTAGAATCGTCTCTGCCGTCGCGGCATCGCGGACGACTTTCACGTCGCGGTATTCCAGCCGAGCCGCTTCATCGGGACGAAGGCCGGTATTTGCCATGAAGAGCACATAGTCATGAAGCTGCTCGCATGACCATCGCCAGCGGTTGTTAAGCGGCTTCCCGGCACGCTTTCGAGTCGCCTCGTAAAGACGGCGATACTCGTCAGGCGAGAACCACGCGCGGTGCGAGATTTTTCCGGATGCCTTATAAGGCGGCGACAAGTCGGGAACATATTGAATCCATCCGTGTCGCTGTGCTGTTTTTAGAATCTGGCGCAAGGCGACGATCTCCTGATGCAGCGTGCTCCGAGCGGGTGGCCTTCCGGTTCGGGAGGTTTGGGCGCGGTGAATGCGATATTCCTGCACCCCGCCGGGCGTGATTTCGGAAAGCGCCAGCGGTCCAAAGTATGGCAACAAGTGAACGCGAATCCGATCCTTTTGTCCTTCGACGTATTTGGGGCTGCGGTGGCCTTGCGTGATGATTTCGTACTCGCGCTGGAATTGCTCGGCGGCGTATCGAAACGTCTTGCCGCCTTTGATATCGCCTGAGCGGTGTTTGCCTTTTAGGCCGAGATACCAGTCCTCGGCAAACTCCTTGGCCAGCGAGAGGCTTTCTTCCTTGGTGCTGACGCGCCGGTTCTTACCAGCGAGATACGTCGAGCATTGCCAATAGCGGCTGTTGTCTCGCTTATAGACGTGGAGTCTGCCTCCGTACAACTCGTGATGTTCCATGCGTTGACATATTTGTTTGACGCGACGACGGGCAGTGGAGTATCGTCGGATCAGGGTATGAAGTGTGTAAGAGTTGTGTAAGAGTAAATCAGGGGATGTCGGATGTCAATTTATTTGCTAAGCGCTTGATATGTATGCGTTTTTTGTAGCCACGTCGGAGAGAGCTATCCAATTTTGAGTCTGCTTGCATCTGCCAGAACAATTTGATTTTTCGTTCTATTTCGGCGTCGTTTTTGTGTATGTGTAAGAACCTGTGAAAAAAACGCCGATGTGACGCTTCGCAGTTTCGTCCTCCGTTCCGGATCGGTTTTCATCGCCTGGGGCTTGTCCGCACACTGCATCACACCGGCGCATTCGTCAAGCAATTCGCCATCGGCTCGCGTCACGGCGTCTTATGTGGTTCAACCTCAATGGACCTCATCCGAATCTATCTGCGGGCTTGCGCCACGCTGGCTCTGATGGAAGCGAGCTTACCAATTGGTCTGAAATTCGCTGTAGGTAGTAGGCAAAATCTTCCCGTGTCGGCGCGCGGAAAACTGGCTGTGAGAGTAGGTTTCCCCGGGAAAGTCCTAAGAGAGCACTGTTAGGGGAGAAGCCTGGGACCGGATAGGTTTTTAGTGACTCAGTTTTGGTAACGCGCAGCAGTTGCAATTTCCCCGGGAAATTCTAGCGGGGTTGGATGATATTCTGTGCGGAGCCTGTCACCGATAGTGCAAGTGAATGGCCGACATCCACCTTGCGCGGCAGCGGCAATTGTGTTATGGTTAAGACATAGTTAATCGTTTGCTGTCGTGTGATGGTTTTCGCTGGGGACGAGGTCAACCGACTCAGCCGATTGCTTGTTGGATGGTCGAACTACTCCTGCCTCGGCGCGGTGACGCCTTCCTACCGGGCGCTGGACTACTACGCCCGCGAACCGTTGCGTAAGTGGCTCTGTCGCAAGCATGGAGTTGATTCAAGGGGATCGCTCAGGTTCCCCGACCAGCACCTCTACGATGAATTGGGGCTGGTCAAGCTGTGCTTGCGAACCAAGAGCTTCACGTGGGCGAAAGCGTGATTCCTAATCCGAGAGCCGGATGCGGGAAACCCGCCCGTCCGGATCGATGAGCTGGGTGTGGAAACGGAATGCCATCATGTCGGCACCGCGCCACAGCTCGACTCTGCAAAGAACATTCGTTTCGAACGTCTCGAATCGTGACAGCCAGTCTGTGGGCCAGTTTCCTCGGGAAAGTCTCGTCAACGGGGGAATAATCTGCCGAGCTACGAACTCTCCATGAACCGTGATGTGGCGCGGAGAATAGCAAAAGCGAGAGTGTCGCAGATGAGACATGAGCAAAGCCATAGGAGCACATTTGGAAGGATGTCGTCAAAGAACGGGATTTGCGAGCTGGGTCATAATGCTGCACGAATCAAGAAAACGACACGTCCCCCGCTGTTTAGATGACCCAGGTCCGTTAACCCATTGAGACACCAAGTTTTCATGCGATGTAACAAAATCTTCACACAAAAAGGCCTCTTCTCGTGCTAGCTTCTAAGCACGTTCCAAGGAGGGGACGATGAATGGGCATGGAGTGGTTTCTTACCAAGGACCCAGGGTGGACAGCTCTGCATGAAGCATCGAGCCAAGGCGACTCAACAAAGATAACTTCCCTGTTGGCCGAAGGGGCAAATGTTCAGGCAAGGGACGAAGATGGACGGACACCCTTACATCTAGCGTCTCAATGCGGGCACGTGACTGCCATAGACTTGCTGTTGGACGCCGGGGCAGACATAAATGCTATCGACGCTGATGGCCGGACACCTTTGCATTTTGCGGCTCGCTACGACGGAGTCGATTCGGTTCTTGCACTCCTTAGGCGCGGAGCAGATGCTACAATCATGGATCGTCGAAAACGCTTTACTGCCGAGGATACCTGTCGCGCGCGTGGGGCTTATTCAACGGCAGAAGTGATTCACGAATATGCGTGCTCGACGAGTCGTGGCCGTTAACTCGTGACTCGCTGGATTCCCGCAACGTGGCAGCCCTTGTTTATTTGTTTGCGCAACTCAGACAGATTTCCACCGGGAGTACCTTTTAAGACACCATTAAACTCTTGCATTAGCCTTGCACAGTCGGGCCCGCTCAAGAATGTAATCTCGATTTCTCTAGTATATGAGCGATAAGAGCCTTTTAGCCCGAAAAACCATTCTTTGCCCTCACCATCACCATAGAGAACTACTTCTGGCGTATGCCCGGGTTGAAAACACTTCTTCAGGTGCTTAGTATCCGATATTTTGTTCCACATCGTTTTGTCAATTTCACAGTATCTTGCATCTCCTACATCTGAATGAAACCCTCTTTGAAACACGTCAAGCAACGGCTCCCATTTCATATCAGGTGAACACTTCATTAGCGTTTCACAGTCTTCGGCTTCGACAATCGGGAAATAATGAAATTTCTCGGATTCTAGAAGCTGAAGTATAAACTGTCGTAGTTCGTGATCGTTTTTGGTTGCTAGCCCAGTTTTCTTAGTTAACCTTTCAATTACCTCCCGGCATTCGGAGCTTAGGTCCTTAAATGGTCGTTGGTTTCGGTCAATTACCAGTTTCCCTTGGTTGTTTAGTTCCGTCCGTGTTGGAAGTGCACTTATCTCGCGAATATAGGAACTGTCCGAGCGTACAAGAACGTATCGACATAGTTTTAAGGACGGCCAGCGATCTGGATCGTGAGAATACAAGCCTGGATAGCCTTCCCACATGTGGGAGACAATTCGCGGCATGGCTTCCTCGCCCTCTTGATAGACAAGTTGAGGACCGTTGTAAAACTCCTCAGGAAGCATTCCGGTGAGGTGTACGCGGGTAATACGTTTCTTTATCTTTGGCGCTTTCGATACGGATTGAGCGTCTTCCAGTGAAGTGCCGGGGAGTTTGGCTGTGAGATCCCAATAAAGGTCTGTAAATACGTCTGTAGTAGTTCGAATCGTATGATCTTCAAGCAGATTAGTGATTGTCTCAAGATAGGTCTCTGCGAACTGGACTCGAGCCCCCAATTCCCATGAACTGAATTTTGAGTCTTGCCCCTTGTACCAAGTCCAAAGCTCCTTTGCAAATCTCTTTGCTTCAGTAGCATTGAAGTTCGGGTTCGATTGAAGAATAACTTTTTCTAGATTCGCCGTTGATTTTTGAAGTTTTAGCTGATCTCTGTCGCTTTTTACCTGGCGAAAATAGAGCGCTGCGAACAAAGGAAGAACAAGACCAATGAAACCTATGACGCCAATTAGAAATCTTCGGAGGTATTCTTCTTTTTTATTCGTGGTGCTCATCCAGTCAGCCAAGATCGACAATGCAATACAAAACAGCGCAGCGACTGCCCACTCAAAGAATCCTCGGTAGCGCAGGATGAAGCGCCGCATAGATTTAAGGGGCTTATTCAATATTGGACCGCAATGAACAGGTGACCCATCTAAGAACTTCAAGCAGCTTGGGCAAAACGACTGATGATACCCTTTAGCCAGTCTGCATGTCGCATATCACGCCCGAGATTGCCCGGTAACGATTCGATGTGAAAATATCTTGCGTCATCAAAGCTGTAGGCGGGTGATGGTTGCGGACAACCCGCTAGCTCAACTTCAAATAACAGAACGGCGGGGTGTCTAGGATCGATGAATTCCACGCCTCGCAAACGAATAGAATGTGGTTCAATATTGACCTGTGCTCTCATGACTCGGCTGACCCAATCATTCGGTTGCTCGTTAGTCAAGTCGCAAGCCTTTTCAGCAAGCCAGTAAGATCCAGGTGGCCACCAGAAATCCTTACCCTTTTCGGTGCCATGGACCAATAATATTTTCTTGTCGGCGAATGAAAGGATTTCTGGCAAGACATGTGTGCCGGAGTGCGATGCTAAACTGCCCATAAACCGACTCCATCAAGTAACGCGAGAACAATCAGGTGCTGAACGAGCGGCGTTCTTAGTAATTGATCATAATTCGCCGTCGCTGATAGGAATAGGCTCATTTTTTCATTGAGCCATCAATCGAAATCGCTAGATCTAACCTATGTTGTATCAATGAGTTGCAACGACCCTCCGGGTTGTCAAACGCTTTCTACTAACACGGCGCCCTGCCAGTCTTTCGCTCGCCGCGAATCCAGTCGGATGCCTTCTGAGCGGCTCCGGCGGCAGCGATGACGAGTTTTTTTGTCGCCGCGAAGTTGCTTCAACCAGCCTTGCAGGTAAGTGCGACACTCTATGTGCGAGTGCATCGAAACAAAGTATCGTGCAGAGTTTTCAATTGTCGTTCGCCGAGTTCGGTGAGCGACTCCGGCGGATGCCGCATCTCAAGAATACGAGCCGCGAGGTCATACACGGCTTCCTTGCGCATGCCGACCTCATCGGCTCGCGCCCAAATCCCCGTGTAGAGACTCTTGCGCCACTCTGGATTGTTTGTCCGGCGCAACTTTGGCAGCAGAAGCGCGGCCTGTTGCTGTAGCCAACTAATGGTTTCCTCAAAAGTTTTCGCAGGAATTAGCTTGTAGGACGTCACGTCAAACTGCTTGTATAGCTTGTTGTACCACTTGCCTACGTTACGCGTCCTACCTGATTCAGCCTCGAATTGAGCGAGTTCAAAAACGCGGTCTCGAATCTCCTTGGCTTGCGCCTCACTGAGATGGTTAGGGCCAGCCTGGACAATGTTCTTCTTTACGAACTTAGGATGGAGATTGACATCGCCAGCCGCGTTAATAACGGTGCTGGAATTCCCAGCCTGCGTGTGAAAACTCGAAAAAGGGATGATGTTCCTGGGCTTTGGGTCTTGCGCGTCCGCTTGTCGTTCCTGCTCGGCGACGGCGGCATACAACTGATCGCGATATTGTCTCATTTCTGCGACAGTGATTCCCTTGGACTGGCTCGTTTTTCCATCATATTCATCGTGGTGATTCAAGCAGAGGAAGACGAGATTATCGAAGAGGTGATTTTCGCGATTGTGATCAATATGGGCAAGCTGCCCATTCTTTCGTGACTTTTCGTCATCCAAAAAGAAACAAAGACAACACTTGCGGCGGCTCTGGAGGAGGACGGCAGATTCAATTGCTCTTGGAGGTTTAGAACGCGAGCCCATATTGCTAGGATAACCGATCCTGTACGAGTGGTTAAGTTGGCATGTGCAAGCCAGATTTCACGTCCCGTTCTCCCCCTCACCGATGTCCCGGCGAGGCCGCGATTTTTTCGGCTCTAATTGGCTACGTAATCGGCTATGGTGTACCGGTCATTCGACCGGTTTCTGCTCGCCACGAATCCAGTCGGACGCCTTTTGGCCAGCGGCGGCGGCGGTGATCACGAGTTTCTTATCGCCGCGAAGCTGCTTCAGCCAGCCATGCAGGTAAGCGGCTTGGTTCTCGATGGTGACGGGCTGGATTCCAACATGGGCGGATAGGAACGCAGCGGCCATTTCGGCGACGAGTTCTTCCTTGCCGTAGTCGGGCGAGCCGAACGGCTGCGGCTCGGTGTCGAGTTTCCGGTCAAGGCGTTTGCTGTGACCGGTCGAGTGGGCGAGTTCATGGAAGAGCGTCGAATAGTATTCTTCGCAGGACGCGAACCGCGTCGGCTCCGGCAAGCGGACAACGTCGGTTGACGGTCTGTAGAACGCCCGCGTTCCGCCGTGCTCGATGGCAGGTGCATCGGCGTAGGCTTTGACGATAGCATCGGCGGCGTCGATGGGCTGGAAGTCGGTCGGCGTGTAAGTGACGGCGTCCGGTGCGGCGATGCCTTCGCACTGTGCGACGTTGAATACGCGATAGTATCGCAGGACGGGGACTTTCGTCGGCTCTCCGGTTTCCTTGTCGGTCGTCTCGTACTGCTTCCAGAAAATGACGAACGACGACTTCTCGCCCTTCTTGATGCTGCCTTTCTTCTGCTTCGCCTGATTGAACGTGAGCCAGTACGACGACTCGTAGCCGCTCGCCCAGGCGGTGAACGCCAACAGGAATACGTTGACGCCCCGATACTCCTTGCCGCTCTCCAGATTCTTCGGCATTCCGGCGGATTGTCTGCCGAGAATGGGAGAACGCCAGGGAACGACGCCCTTCTCCAGCATGGCGATAATCTGGTCGGTGACGTTCTGGTAAATGTCGAATTGCATGGGTGAATCCTCCAATCGGTTATGGCCTTCGGCGGTGAGTGCGAACGACGCACACGCCCGCCTTGCAACCGATAGGTGGCAAGCCCCAGCGACCGCGCGCCGCAGTCAAGGTGGAACCGTCGGAGAAGAGGACTCCTTTGGAGTAGTACCTTGACGGCGAGCACGGTCGCTACAATGAGGGTGTTCTGATTTGCAAGGCGGGGGTGTTGACGGCACTACTCGAAGCCCGCCATGCCCGGCGGGATTCGCCAAGCGGTTAGAACGACGCTAGGCGTCGAATCTGCTTATTGAAGGAGCAAGTTTTTAGGGGCAAAATGCTGACATGGCACAGCGCGACGGAACGCGCCGCATCTCAGAAGTGACGCGGCGAAACATTTTCGATCAGCTTTCTCTGGGTAAGCATTCCTGGTCCGGACGGATGCAGGACGATGACTTTCTTGCACGTATCTACGATCTGAAGAACATGCACTCGACGGATGGCCGTTTCAGCGACGCTGCGGGTGATATTTGGCAGCACCGAGTACGCAACTTCGATTGGGATTCGGATTGGATTTTTACGGATGGCCGTTTTGACCTTCTGCATTGCACTGACGAGGAATTTCTGCGATTCATCTGCGAAACAGTTCATCCAGTTGTGCAACCGGATGCGGATGCTGTCGCGATGCTGTTAACAATTTACAACTCCGAGCTGATCAACGATGGCTTTCAAATAACTGAGACTACCCAAATCTCGGGTCGCCCGATTTTCGCGGCGCGTGAAGTGATAGCCGCACAACCGGCTTTGGAAGCAGCTAAAGGAATTGGACTGTTATTCACAGCGGATTATCTAAATCAGCAGATCACTCGAATGGAGGCTGCAATCCACTCTGACCCCGCGCTTGCGATTGGAACGGCGAAGGAACTTGTGGAGACTTGTTGCAAGACAATCCTGAGAGCAAGAGCGCAGCCAATCAATGAAGCATTGGACTTGCCAAGACTGGTCAGGATGACCTTGGAACACTTGCGGCTGGTGCCCGGCCAATTGCCGAGAGCCACTGAGGCGAGCGACTCGATTCGCAAGACTCTCGGGAATCTAGCTCAAGTCGCCAATGGTGCGGCCGAATTAAGAAATCTGTTTGGTACAGGTCATGGGAAGGATGCGGACCATCCTGCTCCGTCGCCGCGATTGGCGCGCCTTGCGGTTGGTGCAGCGTCTACGTTGGTGGTCTTTCTGTTTGAAACACATCATGCTGATGACGAATCAGGGGACAAATCCGCCGCGTCGATTCGATAATTACTCTCGGCGCGGCTTCCAATCACGGACGCGAGAGTAGTCGTATTTTGGTTCGCCAAAATGCTCCAGCCACTTCAAGAGGTAGCCAACGAGTTCGCGGTTCGTGCGATACTTTAGGAGCGACCTCATAGACTCGAACGTCAATCGCGGAAAATCGGCGTAGCGGTCGATATCTTCTGTCGTCTCAATTCGAGAGGGATTGCTTCCTCTCAGCACCTCCAGGAAAGCCTCTTTCCACTGCCACGGTATGACGAAGATGTCGTTGCACATCGTGCGAACGATAGCCGCAGACATCACGCGATTTGCCTGCTCAATTGAACAGCCGCCACAGCGTCCCGCCGCGAATTCAGGGCGACGTGCTAGCGGAATCCGAACCGCCTTCTTAGCCGCGTTTTCGACCACATCCGTTAGCTCGCGCCATTGATCGTATGTTTCACAGGTACCGTTTTCGATCATGTCCGCGATTTGGATTTGCTCCAGCGGGGTGCCCCACCAATCGTGAAACGCCGACTCAAGGCAGAATCGGAATACCTCTTTGGGCAAAACGATGCCCCATGGTCTTCTCGTCAACATTCTGGCATTCTAACGATTTCCTTTTGGAATCGGCGAGGAAGGGGGCCATTCTTGGTGGTTTGACTGTAGGGACCGCTGTCGCAAGGGGGGGCTTCTGATTTGCAAAGCGGGAGGGCGTTGTGATTGCACCGAAGCCCACCATGTCCGGCTGGATTCGCTCTGCTTATATACAGAACGCTGAGCCTAGAGAAGTGATTGAAGTTCGGCGAAGCGTGCCTGTACGTCGTCCCACGACGGGCTTGGTCCGAAGCAAAGGACTTGGCATTGCGCTTCGTAATCGTTGCGGATGACGGCGAGCAAGTCGCCGGTCGGGAAGAGCGCATCGCTCCTGGCGAAGCTCATGCCGTCGGGCGGAAGGTAGTCGCGTTCAAAGTGTTCTTTGCTGACACGGTCGTAGTCGGCCTTGATGTTCGCGTACTCATCGGATTCGAGCATGGCTCGAACCTGCGGTTGCCCGGCAAGTTGAAACAGGTCGTAATAATGCCTGGCGTAAGTGCCGATGGGTCGGCCTTCGCGATTGAAGATTTCGACCTTGGCGTGGATGGTGAACATCTTCTCGACGAACGTGCGCCGGAAGTGAAGCAGCCGCATCGGGAACGATTGCTCGTCCTCAGTTCCTAACGTGTGATTGGTCCGTTTGAGGAATTCAGCCAAGTACGAGCGAATCTGCACTTCTTCGGTCGGCTCACGTCCGCTCGCCGCTCCGGCCTCCAGCAAGATTCGGTTGGGGACCTCCCCCGGCCCGCCGAATCGCTGATCGTAGGTGAACACGTCGTTGCGGCCAAAGCCGCCGATGGTCTTGCTGGCTTCGGGCAGAAACGTGAACGCCGGATGTCGTTTGACCGCGTCGCGCAGTTTTTTTAGTTCGCGGTCAATGCCGTTCTTACCAAGCGGCGGCGTGAATGCGTCGGGGTCGAGAAAGATGTCTATGTCTTCGGAGAATCGCTCGATCAGGTTCCAGCCTTTCGACAGACTTGTTCCGCCCTTGAAAATGATCTTTTCGCCGGCAACGCCGGCGATGGCGCGTAGCGCCTCGGTGACGTAGTAGTCTTTTTCGATGATTGCAGGGCGCAGGCCACGGGCGCGGAAGTGCTCCGCCGCCTGGAGGATGGCCTGTTCAAAATCCGTATGCTCGAAAAGTCGCATGTCAGCGGGTGCCTTTGGCTTGCCAGTTTTTCGCAGTCGGCATCGCCGCGAAGATCCCGAAATCAAAACGCGACAGCGGGTTCAAGGATTCCCGCAAGCGCCTAAGTTCTTCATCGGACCGGCGAAGTAGTTCGCCGAATGCTCCGAGCATCGCGCGCACGCGCGGAGGCTCAGTGTGCGCCGCACCAAGCAGCCGCTCGTAGCGGTCGGGTTCTGATAGTAGCATTCGCATCCGTTCGATGGTCTCCTTCGCCGATAGCTCCCCCGTTTTGCCACCGTTGCGCAGGAAGTCAAGAATCGCGGCGTCGGTCGCGGTAAGCCGCGACCACGCCTCGGGTCGGCGCGTGTGGATCAACGCATCCTCGCCGACGAGTTTTCGGGGAAGGCTGAGCGCGGTCGTCGCGAGTTCCGCCCGCCTGGGGTTCTGCGTGGTGAAGCCCAAGTGACTGGCGGCGGCGATTCCCGATGGGAAAGCGTTCTTGCGGCTTGTTGCCAATTTTCGGATTGCAGCGGGATTCGGACGGCTCTTTCCGAAAGCGGTTTGCCGGGTTCGATAGTAGATGCCCTTGCTGAGCCGCTCGATGGCTCCCTGCCTCGCCAAGCGCGAAAGCGCTTGGGCGGCTGCCGTGAACGACAGGTCGCGGAAATCGTCGAGCCGCCATAGGCGGTCGCCGCCCCGTTCGATTCGCTGGCGAATGAGCGTGGCGGTGCGGCCGGTCGGGGATGTGGCCTTGCTGTCCATGCCTCAATTATGGGCAAGGCCGGTGGGAATGTCAAGTTTTATTGCTAAAAAACTTGACATTCCGCGCCCTGCCAACGGTCAGGGCACGATTATCGGGCAATTAGGGGTTTCACACGGGTTTCGAGCTGGCCTTGGCGATCAGCCGAGAGCGTCACTCTGGCGCTGTTTCGGGCTTACCGAGTTTCTTGCGTGACACTGCCTTCTTTTGTTCGGCTGCGCGGGTGCGCTCAAGGGTGCGTCGCAGCAAGTGCTCCAGCATCCTTGGAAATTCCATGGTTAGCATGTGCGATTCCCGGTCGCCAAACTCTCTCATCCATGGACCGTGCATCATCTTCGAGTTCGCCAGTCGATTGAGCCGCTTCATTTCGCGCTCAATGGCCTCAGGATTGCCGGTCTTGCAAGCTCTGTAGACCTCCATCGCCAACTCGTAGAGCCACGGCGCGTCCTCGCGCATGAAGCTGGCGGCCATGAGGATTGTGACGGGATCACTGGGATCGTCGGACATATGCATCATGTCCTCAAACATCATCGGGTGGAATCGCATTCGTCGCATCTTGCTTTGACGCGGAGAGTCGTCCAATTCGCTAATTCGAGTCTCAAGTGCTCGCACCCCTGCAACGAGTTCTTCCATGATGTCGTTTGTGGAGCGGCTTGGCTTCGGGCTTCCGCTCGGTTTTGGAATCGCTGCGATCTGCTGTTCGAGTTTGGGCCATAGAGCTTCGAATAATTGGGAAGCGCGGGCTTCTGCGACGGCTTGGTTCGCGACTTGGTTGATTGACTGGATTACCTCGCTCAGCCCAATCTTGTCCATTTTCTTCGCTTGAAATCGCGCCAGTGGCCCCGTTATGTCCTTTATATCTAAATCCATTAGCAGCGGGATGACACGGCTGTGCTGAAGCGATTTCGCAAGAGCACCTGCCTCGAAGAGAAGCCAAGGCGCACTGACGTTTTCGCGCGTCACGCAGGTGATGCCAAAGTTCGCGGCTTCGAGTTCCTTGGCTATTTCAATTTCCCAGCGGCCACCGGCGGCGATGTCCGCCTCGGACATCCATGGCTCGACGTTGTGAAGCACAAGGGGTAGCCATTCCTTGAGAGCTGATGCGAGCACCTTACTTCGCTCGCCGCTCCAACTGATGAAAACGCGGAGCGAGCCGACTGGCTGTGGTGGATTGGCGAGTTCTGCCATAGCGGAGCATTCTACTGGGATTCCTGCCTTTCACCATGCCGGATTCGGTAATCCAAGTAAACTGGGAATTGCATGTCTGCGGCTTATTTGCCGCCGGTCTCCTCAACGGCTGCGGAGATTCGCTGACACGCATACTCGAAATAGACCGGGTCGCGCTCGATGCCGACGAAACGCTTGCCCGCCATGACGGCGGCAACGCCGGTCGTACCTGATCCCATGAACGGGTCGAGGATGGAGTCGGCTCGCATGTTGTCGCAGAAGTAGCGAACCTGTTCGAGCGGGCGCGGACACGGCACGGGATTGTCGCCGGCGTAGCCGTCCCACGGGCGCAGGTCGTTCACATGCCAATCACGCGGCAGGTGGTCGCGGAGCAGGTCGCGGCCGCTCCAGAAGATGACCGGGTCCCAGCTTAGACATGGCGACTTGCCCTTTCGGGGCGGGTACATCTTGCAGGCGGCGACGATACGGAATTTCTCCGGGAAATACTCATGCCACTTGTTTGCCTTGAGCGGGCTTTGCCAGACAAAGCACGGCCCGTCATCGGTGACGCGGATGAGTTCCGGTACGAGTCGCGCCATCATGGCGTCGTACTTGTCGGGAGCATCGTCGTAGCTTCGGTACTCGAAGCCGATGCCGTACGGCGGGTCGGTGACGACGGCTCCGATGCCGGAGAGCGTCGGCAGCACGTCGAAGCAATCAGCGCGGTACAGCGTGGCATTCCCGATGATGCGCTTCTCGACGGGAAGCAATTCGCTGGATCGGCGCTGTGCCGATGCGCCGCGCCGTTTACGGCGCTCCGCGTAAAACGGGTTGACGGGTCGGATGGATATTGTCGCGGTCATTGCCAATCTCCTTTTAAAAAAAGTGCGGGCGGGCCGCGAAAGCCCGCCCGCGTGATTGCCGTTAGTCCTTCTTTTCCGAAGCGACGCGTAGGACGACGCGTCCGTCGAGTGGCGCGGCTTCAAGCTGGATGTTGAAGCCTTTGCCGTCGGCGTGCGCCCATGCCGTGCCGATGCGAGTCCAGAAACCTTTCTGGCCTTCGCGGTCGCGCACCTGGTAGGCGACGTGGCTGGGCAGCTTGCCCGTGGTGGTTTGCTTGGTTGATTTCGTGTCTGACATTTTCGTTCTCCTTCTTTGGTTGTCCGGCCGCGACCATCGCGGCCTGATGACACGGTGAAAAAAGCCGCAATCAGTCGGGGGCGAAGCCAAGCGAAGCGCACCGGTCAAATGGAAAATGGTGGGTCCCCGAAGGGGGAAACGATTTTCTGATTGACCGGCCCGGCGACGGCTTTACGTGTTCATCGAATAGGCCGCATGTCTGCCGGACGGCACCAAAGCGCGAAGAGAACGATGGCGGACACGGGTGAATCAGCGAGAGCCGGATGCAAGCGTTTCCTGCCGTCGCACTGGTGCCCGCGAAGCGCCGTATCAAATTGGGACGCATCGCGCATGGCGTGGCGCGCCGACGATGCTTCCTGCATCACGCCGCTTGACGCACAGCCGAATCGAATCGTTCGGGAGATTGGAACTAACGGCACGCGGGCGCTGAAACCCGCGCCCAGCCAGCGTTTTGCCTCAAAGGCGCGAGAAAATTAACCAATTGTCAGCACTTGTAGTGGTAGAATAAAGAATGCTCCGCATCAACCAAAGCACGAGTTCCGCCGGGGCCAAGAGTTACTACTCGACGGCGGACTACTACTCCGAAGGCCAAGAGTTAACCGGCCATTGGCGCGGTGCAGGCGCAAAGCGCCTGGGCCTCTCCGGCGTCGTGAACCGCAAGGAATGGGATGCGCTCTGCGACAACCGCGACCCCGCTACTGGAAAGGTGTTGACGCCGCGCCAGAAGGAAATCCGGCGCATCGGCTACGACTTCAATTTTCACGTCCCGAAGAGCATCTCGATTGTGTACGGCATGACGAAGGACGAGCGGATATTGGAAGCGTTCCGAAACTCCGTGAACGACACCATGCAGGACATGGAAGCGGAGATGAAGACCCGCGTGCGGACGGCGGGGAAGAACGATGACCGCACGACCGGCAACATGGTGTGGGGCGAGTTTATTCACACAACCGCTCGCCCCGTGGACGGCCTGCCGGACCCGCACCTGCATGCGCACTGCTTCGCCTTCAATTCGACGTGGGATGAGAAGGAGCAGCGATGGAAGGCCGGGCAATTCGCCGACCTGAAGCGCGATGCGCCGTATTTCGAGGCGAAGTTTTACTCGCGGTTTGCACGGCGGCTGGAAGAGTTGGGATTGCCGGTCGAGCGTTTGAAAAAGGGTTGGGAGCTTCGTGACATCCCCAAGTCGGCGATAGAGAAGTTCTCGCGGCGGACGGCGCTCATCGAACAAGAGGCGAAAGAGCGTGGCATGACCGACGCCGCCGAGAAAGACAAACTTGGGGCGAAGACGCGCGAAGGAAAGTGCAAGGAAATCAGCTTCGACGAACTGCGCGAATATTGGCGCTCGCGCCTGACGGCCGATGAAAGCAGCGCGGTACATGCTGTTGCCGGTCGCATCGGAGGCGCAGCTATCGGCGAAGACCGGCACGTCGCGGCGGAAGCCGCATCGCGGGCGGTCGAGCATTGCCTGGAGCGCAGTTCCGTGGTGCCGGAGCGCAAGCTCCTCACCGAAGCGCTGAAGCGCAGCGTCGGCGCGGCCGGACCGGAGACGGTCGAGCGGGCCGTCAATTCGCAAGGGCTGCTCGTCGCCAAGCGCGACGGGCGACGGATAGCGACGACGCGAAACGTGCTCATTGAAGAGCGGGCAATGATCGCCTTCGCGCGCGACGGCCGGGGGACGTGCCGCCGCCTGGGACCGGCGGACTACACGTTCAAGCGGGCGTGGCTCGATGACGGCCAGCGCAAGGCAGTCTTGCACGTGCTGAATTCGCCGGATCGCGTGATTGTGATTCGCGGCGCGGCTGGAACCGGCAAGACAAAAATGATGCAAGAGGCCGTGGAGGCAATCGAAGCCAGCGGCAAGCATGTCTTCACGTTCGCGCCTTCGGCGGACGCCAGCCGTGGCGTGCTGAGAGAGGACGGATTTGCGAATGCTGATACCGTCGCGCGGCTTCTGAAAGACGAGCGGATGCAGGCGGAGATTCGCGGGCAGGTGATATGGATTGATGAGGCCGGGCTACTTGGAACGAAGCAACTCGGGCAGGTGTTTGATCTGGCGGGGAAACTCGATGCCCGCGTGGTGCTATCGGGCGACCGCAAGCAGCATGGCTCCGTCGAACGTGGCGCAGCGCTACGGCTCCTGGAACAGGAAGCCGGTCTTGTGCCCGCCGAAATCCGCGACATCAAGCGCCAGTCCGGGGATTACAAACGGGCGGTGGAAGCGCTAAGCGACGGCCGGACGGAAACGGGATTCCGTCAACTCGACAAACTCGGCTGGATTCGGGAAGTACGCACGACGGACCGGTACAAGACTCTTGCCGCCGATTACGTCGGCGCAGTCTCGCACGGCAAGACGGCGCTCGTCGTTTCACCAACGCACCGCGAAGGCGAGTGGATCACTGACGAAATCCGGTCGCTTCTCAAACGGACGGGCAAGCTCCGCGACGGCGAGCGTCGGCTGTGGGTACTGCACAATCGTAATCTGACGGAGGCGCAGCGCGCCGACTCGGTCAATTACGACGCGGATTCGGTGCTCGTGTTTCATCAAAACGCCAAGGGATTCACCAAGGGGGACCGTGTGACGGTCGATGCTGGACCCCTGCCGCTCGCCGAAGCGGCGAAGTTTCAGGTATTCGACCGCGATGTCCTGCCGGTCGCGCCGGGCGACGTGCTGCGCGTCTCGCGCAACGGCACGACGATTGACGGTCTGCACCGACTGAACAATGGCGAGTTGTTCTGCGTCCAGCGATTCGACGACGCGGGCAACCTGGTCGTGAGAAAAGTAGGCGGCGACAAGAGTAAGGAACCCGCCGATGACTGGGTGATATCGAAAGAATACGGGCACCTGGCACATGGTTATTGCGTCACGTCGCACGCCTCGCAAGGCAAGACCGTGGACCGTGTTTTCATCGGGCAATCCTCGGAGTCATTCCCCGCGTCGTCGCGGGAGCAATTCTACGTCTCGGTGTCGCGCGGCCGGGAAGGCGTCACGATTTACACCGACGACAAGGATGCGTTGCTCGATGCCGTGAGCCGCTCGGATGATCGCGTGTCGGCGACGGAACTCGTGTCGGGCCGCGATTCGCGGCATCGCGCGGAAATTCTGCAACGCATCGAACGGCTGACGCCGGAATACAACGTGCCTGCACACGTCGCGGCAAAGGAACGAGAGGGGATGATTCATGATCGATAAGATTCTGGACAAGTACGGCGCGCGCGACACGGGAGCGAACGACAATGAATCGCAAGAGGAAGTCGTCGTCGATGATCTCGGTTCGTTCGGGTTTCTGCGTGGGTCGCGCGAGCGGGCGACGATGCTGGAATTGCGAAGGAAAGACGGCGGCATTCTCGCCGTCGCGTACGGGTACATGGACAAGGCGGAGTTTGATCCCTCCGACGGCATCACGCTTCACCTTGCCGGTCAACAGGTTCGCATCAAGGGCCGAAACCTCAACGTCGAGGTTCATCCGAAAGTACGCCTTTATGAAGCCATCTGCCGCCATCGCGTCCCGTGGCTACGCGAAGCCGACGAGCCGGAGCTAATAGCGGCAAGCGAACGGGCGGCAATTATCGAGTCAATTGAGTGGTAGCGGCACTTTCACTGTTTCTGACCTTTGGACAGCGCAATGGCGTCGTCGCGTGGTCGGAAGTTCCTGCGCGGGACTGCTTGCGCAATCGATACAATCGTGGTACACTTAAATTGCAAACGGAGCGGCGAATGAGCGACGAAAAGGCTGATAACGATCCGGCAGGGAAACAAGACAAGCGATTGCCGCCTGGACAAGAAGCCGGAAAGACAACCGTAGTTCGTGAGCAGATTGATCCAGCATTGACGCGAGATAAGCACATTCAATCGGCTGACAGAGTAGAACATGCCCCCGTGGCAAAGCGATTTGATTCGTCGTTAACCCGCGACAAGTATCAAGGATCGCACCAATCGGCACCCAAGGACCTTGTGACCGAACAGATTGATCCGGCGCTGACCCGTGAAAAGCATCGGCCATCGACACCGGGCCGACATGAATCAGATTCCCTGGCGCGTCTCGCAAAAGAGGCAAGCGTGGCCGATACGGGATTTTTGCAACCAGGAATCAGCGGTGGCGTGAGCGTGAATCTCGAAAACGCATTGGTTGCGCCGAATACGCCGAAGAACTTGGCGCAAATCGTCAAGGGCAATGGTAAGGGAGCGCCATCAAGCGGCCGGTGAATGGGGATCAGGGCGCGCTACCGTTGCCGCTGTTCGTATGTATCCAAAACGCTTCCGATGAATTCGGCTAACTGATAGGCATCCGCGACTGAGGGAGCTTCCTTGCGAATTCTTGCGACAAGGGCATCTCTTGCCGTGGCGGATGTCCAATCATCTGCCGTTAGTCTTCCGTCCGCCCCAAGTATGATGATGTTCGCAGCGGCAGAGATTGTGAGTGGGCTTTCATTTGGAAAGAGGTCGGTAAGGGCTTTACGAATGGCATCGTTTCGCCCCCCTTTCATTAGGTCGTGTACGAACGCACCGCCGAGCGAACCGTCATTTGCCTTATCTCCAGCCGCATCAAAGAGCAATGCGAGGACAACCATGCTCGATGCTGACTGTAGCTGTTCCTCCGTTGGTCCCGCGCGAACCACCGAGAAATCACCTGCTTTATCGCTGGCCCAACGGTATCCGCTTGCCGGTCGCCAATTACCTTCGTTAGGCCCCGATACGACGTGTGGCGCAGTCGGATGGAGAATACCTGCCTTCCACCTGACTGACATACTTTTGAGGTCATCGGGAAATACCCAAGTGTAGCCCGGCAATGGACGCCATTTTCCAGGCGAATCACCCGCTTCTACGTTCGGATGCTTGGGGTCGCGTGCCCCCGGCTTCCATTGCACCCGAAGGGAGTCCTTGGACGGAAACGAATATCCTGGATCGGCGTTCCAGTATCCTTCCTTTTGTGCGGACGTGATATTGGCATAATCCGGATGATGTTCGCCCGAGACCCAGCGAACCGAAAAATCCCCCGCATTGGCTGTTACCCAAGTGTATCCGGGTGCCGGTTCAAGTTTCCCGTCATCCGAACGTACGACGTTTGCAGGAAGGGGGCGAACGGGCGCTGGCGATGGGGCGGATTCTGAGACAGAGGGTGTGGTCTGTTCTGCTGTCGTAACCTGATTTGCGGATGCCTGAGTTGAAGATGGTGAGCGCGAGCCGAATGTGATTGCCAGACTTACAACGATGAGCACGGCGACGGTAATGGCTCCTGCAACGAGCCAGCTATTGCGACGGCGATTGGTGTGTCCCGGATTTTGTGGATCGGCTGCACGTTGGGTGTCGGCTGATGCGGAGTGAGGTTTCTCTTCGCCAGCGTTTGGGGCGGCGCTGGACGTGGCCGACCTGCCATTGCTGGCCTTTGCCTGATTCGTCTTCGCAGTGTCGGTCTTGGAATCCGGCTTCGGACCTGCACTTACGTTCATGTTCGAGCCGGGACGCGGAGCGATGCCGTTACGAACGAGCCTGGCAATAGCGTCTTCAAGCGAGTTCGCTTGAACCTTCGCCTTGACTCTCTCTCCTGTTGCAATCTTGGTTCCGCTAATCTCGAAGATCACGCGCAGTCCTCCGATTTAGCCCAGACGATTCGGAGTCGAACATATGGCTTGTGATGAAGCCAATTGCTTCAAGTCAGCCGTGGTAGCGTACTAGTGAGGTATTGTCCCGTGAAGGACTGAAGTTCTCAACAGCCAGATTGAATGCCGCTAAACAAGCGGCGACGCCCGGCACAGAGTGGGTTGCAAACTCGCACTCGATAATGACTTACGAGCGAAGGATGTGTTGAGAGGGCCGTGAGCACCGCTACCCGCCCCCGCCGTTCGTGATTCCTGCGTTTGGGTCTTCGTCGTGCATCCGTTGTCGTCGGGTTTTCTTGCGGGACGGCTTGCTCGGGCGCGTCGTGGGCGGTTTCAGGAATTGTCCGCCGCTTCCCGTCTTCGGAGCGTTTGCCTGCTTCTGCGGCTGTTGGGGCGGCTTGATCGGATTGCGTAGCGGGGGGATGTGGCGTTCCGCGTCTTCTGGAGAAGGTGCAACGTGAGTCGGTTGCGCTCGTTCATGGCGCGGCGTGACGGTACTGCTTCCTGGACTTGCGTCGGGAATATGAGCCGAAGCCGAATCACTCTCCAACGCGGCCAGCGTGGGGCTTTCCCGCCCGATGCACCAGGCGACGATGCGGCCGGGTTCCACCGTGTTCTGGCCTTCGGCGAGTGCATTGGCGGCGGCGAAGAGCATCGTGCCGTCGGCGTTCCACGCGACGCCGGGATAAATGGACGCGGCATCGGCGGTGAGTTCGAGGCAAGGCTGTTGCGTGGCAATGTCCCACAGGCGGACTTCGCCGGGTCGGGTGCTGTCGATTCTCAGTAGTCCGCTGCTGCTGGCAAGCCGCTTTCCATCGGGCGAAAATGCAAGCCCACTGATTTCGCGGCGGTGGCCTTGAAGCGTGGCAATCGTTTCACCGGTTGCCGCATTTAAGATATAGATGCGCTTGTCGGCGCTGCCGGTCGCAAGCAGTTTTCCGTCATCGGAGAACGCGAGCGCCGTTACCTCGCTCCTATGCGGAGTGACGGTCCAGGACGGTGCGTCGCTGCCAGTGCGAAACAAATCCACCGCGCCGTCTGGCCGTCCCACAGCGATCCCCTTACCGTCACGACTGACGGCAAGTGCGGAGTGAGGCTTCAATCCGCGAATCAAACCCGCCAGTGAAGTCTCGGCGTTTCCGATGACGGTGCTGCCGCAAACGACGGCCGTCGGCAAGACGACGACCGTCTCCGTATCGGACACCAAACCCGAATGGCTCTCCACGGAACCGTTGCGAAGATCCCACGTCAGTAATATCCGGCGCTCGGATCGGGAATAGGTCTGGCCGAATTCGCCGACGCCCATGAGGGAGCCGTCTTCGCAGACGGCGGCGAGCTGGAGTCCGTTGCCATTAAGCGCACGGATGCCATTGCGGTGAGCGAAGGCAACCCGACCGCCGCTTCTTTCGCCTGTCGGCCAGACTCGGAGATTGCCCGTCGCGTCGGCGGCGGCGATGAATCGCCCGTCGGCGCTCATGGTGAGCGCATGAACGAGCGAGCCGCTGCCGGGATACGTGCCGCTGAGCCTTCCGTTCTTGACGTTCCAGCGTTGAACTCCGACGGTTCCGGTAGTGACGATTTCTAAGCCGTCGAGCGTGAAAAAGGGCCGCAGTTGACCGAATGGCACGAAGGGTTCGGACGAAAGCACGGGAGAATCGGCGATCATCTGCTGATGGGGTGAGACAGTGGTGGCGTTTTCGCCGTTCGCCGCGTTCCAAACCAGAACATGCCCATGAAGATTCGATCTCAGGTGGAGTTCGTATCGGCCGAAACTCTGGCTGGCTACCTGCGATCCGTCGTGATTGAACGAAAGCCCGGTCACGGGGCCGGTATGGACGGGACCTCGGGCGACGATGACGCCTTGCCCGGTATCCCAAATCTGCGTCACGCCGTTTTCATACCCGACGGCGAGAGCGGGGCCTTGCGGCGCAAACGCCGCCGCCGTGACTGCTCCGTTTTGAACGTCCGTGCTTCGCGCAAACTGCCCGCGCTTGTAAGCGCGAGCAAGGTCTGTTTTTTCATTCCTGGAACGCGACCACAGGAACAAGTCGTTGCCGGGGCTACCGGAAAAATAAGTGTTGCTGTCGGGCTTCAGCGCCATGCAGCTTGTCAGGTGTCCGGTCGGAAGCTCCCTTGCGATAACTCCGGTCGCGGCATCGATTTCGATGACGCGATCCGTGCCGGAAGCGGCCAGCGCGATGATGTGTTTTCCGTCAGGCGCAAAATCGATCTCCGAGAGCAGCACGTCGTTGTGGAAAACTTCCGTCGCGTCGGGCACCCGGAAAACCGTCAGTCGCCCCTGGCGGTCGGCGCAAGCGAGACGGCTGCCCGTGCGGTCGAGGGCGAGCCGGTTCCAATTGATGCCGTCACGCGCGATGTGCATGGATGACGGCGCATGGGCGATGCCATGCAGGTAGTGCCATTCAAAGCCGCGCGGATCATCGCCGGTGGGCGCGTCGTACTTGGCGAGCAATTGTTTTGCGACGGGAGTCTCCCCCCTGGTCAGCGCTGCCTGGGCGTCCCGCATGTCGGCGACGTACTCTCGCCGAAGCCGGTCGCTGGTGGCGGTCTTCTCGCGGCTTTCCGCCGATTGGGCGCGCGTGGCGAAGTGTAGGGATGCTGTGGAGCCTCCGAGCAAGGCGAGGCCAGCAATCGCTAGTACAGCGGTCGCAACGGGCCTCCGGCTGCACCAGCGCCGCGCCCTGAGAATCCGGCCGGGCAACCGCGCGGCAACTTGTTCACCTGCTGCGAACCGGCGAAGGTCGGCGGCAAGCTCTGCCGCCGACGCGTAGCGATCCACCGGCGATTTCTCGAGACATTGCAGACACACGCGCTCGATGGCTTCGGGCACGGCGGGATTCAGCTTCGTGGGCGCAATCGGTCGGTCCCACGCAATCTGGTGAAGCACGGCATCGCGGCCGACGCCTGCCGTCGTTGGAAACGGCGGACGCCCGGTCAACAGGAAATAAAGCGTCGCTCCCAAGCCGTACACGTCGCATGATGGCGTAATCGGTCCGAGTCTGGGGTCGGCCTGTTCGGGCGGCATGTAATGCGGCGTGCCAAGTCGTTGCAGCGATTTGGTCAGTACCGTCCCCGCGTCGAGTTGCTTGGCCAGTCCGAAATCGGCTACCAGCACGCGCCCTTCATCTTCGATGAGGATGTTCTCCGGCTTGATGTCGCGGTGTACGACGCCCGCCTGATTGGCGGCTTGGCAAGCCTCGGCGGCATCGGCAACGATGCTTGCGGCGATCTTGGGTTCAAGGGGCTTCGCCCGCGTGAACCGGTGCAAGTCAACGCCTTGCACGCGCTTCATGGCGATGAACGGCTTTCCGTCTGTCTCGCCGATTTCATGCACCGGAACGATGCCCGGATGCCGCAGCCGTGCGACAATCTGCGCTTCCTTGCGGAATCGCCGCAGCACTTCCGGCTGATCGGCGTGTTCGTCGCGGAGAATCTTGACGGCAAACGACTTCGGCGAGTCGTTGCGCGTGGCGTCAAATACATCGCCGAACCCGCCCCCGCCGATGCGGGCGCGAAGCGTGTAGTTTCCAAAGGATTTGGCGGGCAATGGCAGGCCGTGGATGTCGCTTGAACCCGCCGACCTGCTGGCAGTTTCGTCGCTGGCGGGATTCGCGGCGCGGACGCGCGCCTGGCGTACCCTCACCGCGTTGATGATTTCCTGACGGAGATTGGGAAGCGACGGATAACTGGAGCAAAAGGCGTCGATGTCGGCAGGCGTGTGGGACTGCTGCGCCAGAAAGGCGTCGATCAATTCCGAAACGGCTGTGTTCTCTTCATTGCCCGCCATGCGCGACGTTATTACTCCGATGAGAAGTTCAATGACGTGGAGCCGAGCGCCTGTTTCAATCGTTCAAGAGCGCGGTCCATGCGCGAATTGACCATCGCGCGCTTCATGCCGAGCGCGGCGGCGATTTCGGATAGCGTCAAGCCCTTGAGCCGCAACTCGAACATCTTCTGCGTATCGTCGGGCAGCGCCGCGATGGCGGCGTTCAACCGTTCGTACCGTTCTTTTTTGCGCTGGAGCTTGCTTACCGTCGGGCCTTTCTCGGGCACCGCATCCCGCGCGTCGCTGGCGAGTTCAAGCAAGGCGCGCCTGCGCTTGCGGCCGAAGTAACGAACGGCGTTCCGAACCACCGTCGCCAGCCATGCCTCGAACTGCCGCTGCGGTTCCTCGTGCAGGGCTAATCCGCCGATGTCGCGGAAACACGCGGTCATGGCGTACTGCACGATCTCGTCGGCATCGGCATAGCGAAGCAATGGCGCGGATGCGGCTTTGAGCACGACCTGGCCCATCCACAGTCGATAGCGGCGCAGGAGCCGTTCCAGGGCCTCGGCATCCCCTTTGGTCGCATTCAGAATCAGTTCTTCGTTTTCCACGTCGGGGCCTGTCCGTGCCGGGCGTCGGTTGGGTCCGGCGTCCTAACTCGAAAAAAAATCGGCAACAACCGAGAGCGCGAAGGCGTACCGCGCACCTGAAAAGGAGAACGGCGGCGGCCTCACGCGAAGGATGGGAGCGCAGCGGCGGTATCCGCAACGGCCTTCGCCTCGGTCAACGCTGGTTTTGGAGAAGTGTAATGGACGAGAAGGTCATACAAAACATGCCGCTCGATAGGCTGGCGTCGCGGCCTCAGGTGCGGGAGCAATTCAGCGAAGAATCGCTGATCGGTCTGGCCCAAACCCTTCGGGAAACGGGCGTCCTTCTGCCTTTGCTTGTTCGCCGGGAAGGGACGGAGTTCGTGGTCGTCGAGGGGCATCGGCGGCTACGGGCGGCGAAGCTGGCGGGGCTGACGCAAGTGCCGGTCATTATCGACGACCGTGAACTTACCGAAGGCGAAGTCCTGTACCGGCAACTGGTCACGAATTGTCAGCGGCAAGGATTGACCCCGCTCGAAAAAGCGCGGGCGATCAATCGCCTCATCAAGGTCGTGGGCATGACGGCGGCGCAGGTGGCGGTGAAGCTCGGCATGTCCCCCGGCATGGTGTCCAAGCTCCTCGCGATTCTGGAACTGCCTGAGCCGGTGCAAGCACAGGTGGCAAACGGCTCCCTGCCTCTCACGACTGCTTATGCCGTCTCTCGCGCCCCAGATTCCGAAAGCCAGCGTCAACTGGCGGATCAGGCGGCGTGCGGCGAGCTGCGGCGGGACGACGTTGCCAAGCGTGCCAAGGCTCGAAGTCCCGCGCGTCGAAGCACCGGGCGGCGAGAGCGCCAGGCGAATGCCCGGATTCTGATTCCATTGGGCGGCGGTCGTTCCGTCGCCTTCGCGGGACCTGACCTCACGCTTCAAGCAATTACCGATTGGCTGCAAGACCTCTTGACTCGCATCAAGGGGCTGGAGTCGCAGGACATGGAACTCGCACAAGCCGTCAAGGCTTTGGCGGTCTCGGTCGCCTGAACCACAGCGAATTGCTGTTCCGATGAAGCCTAACAGCACGGCGTTCGTGCTGGCGTTCGCGGAGCGGGCAGACTCTTCTAGCGTTGCCTTGTGCAACCGGAAAGGAGTGAATCTCATGGCGGAGTTTTTCGGATTCCTGAAAGTGTTCGTGATGTGCGGCACGGTCTTCTTCATCACGATGACGGTGCTGCTGGCCCTGCCGCAATCCAAGCTGCGTTCGGTGGGACTGGAAATGTCCAAGTGGGCGCTGGTCTGCGGGCTGCTGCTCATGGTGCCGTCGCCCGTCGATGTGCTGCCGGATGTCGTGCCCGGCATCGGCTGGCTTGACGACATCGGCTACATCCTCGGCGCAATCTGTGCCGCGAATTCAGCGATGAATGAGCGCAAGCGCCGGGCCATGTGGGAAGAGGCGGAGTTTGAGCAAACGTTGGCGGCAAAGCGCGGCGAAGCGTCGCAGACCGACTCCGACGACGACGATCAGAGGGAGGCGGCGTGATGTTAGGCCGACTATTCCGACGCAAGTCTTTTCCGCTCGCACGTTGTCTCCGGTGGGAACTGTCCGACGAACTGCTGCGATGGTCGCGCGACGACGCATGGACGCTGCGTGATGCCGTGGAAGGAACGCTCATCCTCGGAGCCACCGGCTCCGGGAAGACAAGCGGTTCCGGCGCGACCATCGCCCGCTCGTACCTGGCGGCAGGATTCGGCGGATTGGTGTTGACGGCGAAACCTGACGAGCGGGCGCTGTGGGAAAGATACTGCCGGGAAACGAATCGCAGCGGCGATTTGGTAGTCGTCGGTGCCGATGCCGCGATGCGATTCAACTTCCTCGATCACGAATTGAACCGTACCGGCAGTGGCGCTGGGCTGACGGAAAACATCGTCACGCTGTTTTCCAACGTCATGGAAATCCGGGAGCGCAATGCCGCCTCGGGCGGCGGACGTGAAGACGGGACGTTCTGGAAGCAAGGCGCATTGAAGTGTATGCGCAACGCCGTCGATCTCGTGTCGCTTGCGACCGGCAAGGTATCGGTACCCGACCTGGTGCGCGTCGTTCTCTCCGCACCGCTCTCACCGGCCCAGATACGAGACAAGGATTGGCAGCAAGGCTCATTTTGTTTCCATTGCCTCAAGGAAGCCGACAAGCGCGACAAGTCGCCGCGCCAGCAACACGACTTCGGCGTCGTCGCGGATTATTACCTGCTGGAGTGGGTGAATCTCGCGGAGCGTACGCGAAGCGTGATTCAGGCTACGTTCATGGGCTGGGCGGATTTGCTGGTGCGCGGTTTGCTGCGGGAACTGTTCTGCACCGACACGACCTTGACGCCGGAGGACGTGGAGCGCGGACGCATCATACTCGTTGATCTGCCGGTGAAAGAGTTCGGCGAAGTCGGTCAGTTCGCTCAAGTCCTCTGGAAGTACGCCTTTCAGCGCAGTATCGAACGGCGCAATATCGCTGCGAGTCCTCGCCCGGTTTTCCTGTGGGCCGATGAGGCACAGCATTTTGTCACAAGCTACGACCATAGCTTTCAGACGACGTGCCGCGCCGCCCGCGTGGCCACCGTGCTGCTGTCGCAGAATTACAGCAACTTCATCGCCGCCCTGGGCGGCAACGAAAAGGCGCGGGCGGAAACGGATTCGCTGCTCGCCAATCTCAACACGAAAATCCTGCACGCCAACGGCGACGCGGTGACGAACGAATGGGCGTCGCGGCTCATCGGGCGCTCGCGCCAATTCCTGGCCAGCGGCAACAACTCCTACGACGCTGAAGATCAATGGACGGCATCGCTAGGGCTCGACTGGCTCGGTCACGGCGGCAGTACGACGGCGGGATTTTCGGAGACTTTCGAGTTCGAGGTCCAGCCGCGCGAGTTCACGCGGCTTCGCACCGGCGGACCGCCACAGTGGATGGTCGATGGCATCGTGTTTCAGAACGGAAGGATGTTCGAGGCTTCCGGCCGCACGTGGCTGGAGACTTCATTCCGGCAAAGGCCGTAGCGCGGGAGCGTCGCCATGTACGAAAATCAGCAACAAGACAATCGCAACGGCTTTCGCAATTTCGTCGGTGCCGTTGTTTTCGTCGCGCGGTCGATGGCGGTCACCGTCGAAGTGTTCCTGCACAAGACGGATTCATTCGGCGAGCGCTACTTGGGCTTACAAGCAGGTGCCTCGTTGCTTGCCATCTTCTTCTGGCCCGCGTTCTGCGAACCGTGGCACGATCCTGAGCCGGTGCTGATGTTCCTGCTCGCCTACGTCGCCATGTGCGCTGCGGTCAGGGCACGGCTCGCCATTCGGAGAAAACGCAATCTGCCGCAACCCCATAGCCGTTACACGGGCACGCCCCGGCTGATGCGATTCACGGGCCGAATGAACGAAGTGAAGGTCAAGTGCATGGTGGAGCCGCTGTTCACCTTCGCAGTCGGCGGTGTGGTGCTGTCCGTCAGCCCGCCGCTTGGCGGCTACCTGATGGTCGCCTCGCTCGGTCTCTTGATCTCAACGAACCTAACGGAAGGTTACGAGCGCGAACGCGCCCGCAACATGCACGATGCCTATCTCGAACAGCGCAGAGTGGTGGATCGGTTCCGCGACCTGCGGCGCGATTGAAGTTTTCATCTATCGGAGGAACAAAAATGGCAAGTAACGAACCTACTCCCAAACTCGGTGCCGGTCACGCCTCTGCGATGTTTCGGCAGGGACTCGCGGAGCTTCGCGCGGCGATGTATCCGGAATCGAACGTCGCTCAGCCGACCGTGTATGGCATGGCGGGCACGAAGACGCCCGGCGAAGTGATGCAGGACAAGCAAGGCGATGTGCGCGACCCGGACGAGCGGCCTTCCATCCTGGACGAGCGGATGAAAGTCGCGGAGCGCGACGGCCGCGAGCAAGAGCCGCCGGAACGTGAGAGAGAATGAGGCCATTCATCGTGGAGTGAACATGACGACTTTTCTTGTCATAGCGTTGGTTGTCTCGACCGGGTACCTGCTGTATCTGGTGCTTCCTTACAGATACAAGGTGCGTAACGACCTGCGGCTCTCGGAATCCATCATCGTTCAACTGCCGCTGGACAACGCGCGGGAAGCGACGTTCAAGTTCTTTGGATCGCTGCCGCACTCAGCCGAATCGCAGAAGGATGGCGTGCGGATTTATGAGCGCGGCATCATGGGGATACTGCGGCTGGATCGGATCATCCCTTTGCACAGCGTCCCTCATCTCGTCGGTGTCGGCTTCCGTTCGGAAGCTCATCACACCGTCATTGAAATCGGCTACCGCGCGATGCCGACGGTCAAGTTCTCAGAAGCGGCAGCGGATTATTTTCTCGAAGCTGCACGAAACGAAATCACTAGAGCACGAGAGGTATATCAAGGGATTGCCAGCGTCGCGCAACCCGTCGAGTGGGCCGAATGTGACTGCCGATGCCGCCGGTACGGCTGAACAGCCTGATACTGAGGGATCAACGATGAATCGGAAACTGAGCCTGGATGAAATCACAGGGGCGCTTGGGCCATCGCCGCTGCCGCCTATTCTGACGCCGGAGGAAGCGGCCCAGCTTTTGCGGCTCAAGGTGTCTACACTATACCGGCACGCCAGCGAAGGCCGGTACGGTTCGGCGATCAAACGGGGAAAGCCGCTTCGCTTCTGGCGTGACCGGCTGATACAGGAGTTCATGCTGTGAAGCTGATTGAGCGCGAGCGTGTGGATGGGACGCAAGTCACGATTGGACGGCGAGTCTTCTATGAAGGCGGCGTCCAGAAGACAGGACGCAAGTACGCGGCCGAGTATCGGAACGCGGACGGAAAGCAAGTTACGGAAGGGCTGGGCACGACGAACAAGGCTCATGCCCGTCGCCTGGCGATTGAGATTCAGCAACGGCTGGACAACGGCACGGACAAAGTGCCGGAAGCGACAATAAGCGTTGACGATATGGCTGACCGCTATTTCGACGCGGTGAAAGCGAAGGGCGTTGCACCGAAGACCGAGTGGAAGTATCGCGCCGATCTGGACAAGCTGAAAGCGTACTGCAAGGAAGCGAGCATCACGCTGGCTCGCCGGTTCTCGGCGGACGACTTGTTTCGGTTCCGGCAATGGCTCATCAAAGCCGATTACGCGGCCAAGACCGTACAGGGTGCGGTGGTTCTCGCCCAACAGGCGTTCAAGTGGGCGTGGCGGCAGTCGGTGCTGCCGCAATACCGGCTCGCGTCGGTATCGCTGCCGAAGGCCAAGGCCAAGCCTCAGCCGTGCTTCACGACCGCTCAAGTGGATTCGCTCATCCAAAAGGCGCAGGGGGAAGAGAAAACCGCCTTCGCCATGATGGGGTATGCCGGGCTTCGCATCGGCGAAGTCGAGCAACTTCGCTGGGAAGACATCCGGCTCAAGGATGGCAAGCCGATGATGCTCCATGTCCGCCGTGGCGGCTCGAACGGCACGACGAAGGACAAGGACGAGCGGTTCGTGCCGGTGCATCCTCGCATCGCCGATTTGCTCCCGACGCCGAAAAAGTCCGGTCTCGTGTTTTCGGCGATTCGCGAGCGGACGCTACTTGCCCGCCTCAAGGATTTGTGCGGGGAGTGCAAGTTCGAGAAGGCCGACGAATTCAAGCTGCACTCGTTCCGGCACCACTTCGCCAGCCTGTGCGCCAATCACGGCGTTGCTCATCGTAAAGCCCTGGCGTGGCTCGGGCACTCGTCGTCCGACATGCTCGACCTCTACTACCACCTGCACGACGATGACAGCCAGCAAGCCATGCTGGCGCTGGCGGCGGGAGCCGAATCGCTCTCGCAACGGAGTGATGCGGATTCGCGTTTTGAGGGCAGTTTGAGGGCAGTCGGGCAGTCAACAATCGAGAAACTTTCGCAAGTACGCGAGTTTCAAGAGTTTGTGAACTGCCTGCAAAATG
>JRYF01003524.1_pt1 | contig 29032 bp, 24 predicted proteins | sample 235331 | NCBI WGS metagenome assembly JRYF01 (sample SAMN03074217, study PRJNA261475) | activated sludge metagenome | biome: Wastewater Treatment Plant; feature: Wastewater; material: Activated sludge; isolation source: activated biomass of a wastewater treatment plant treating hydrocarbon... ...
TATTGGGTTATTGGGTTATTGAGGGATGACGCAAACAATTACGAGCGACATGAATACTGTTCATTTTGAAAAATCAAAGACCGTGTTAAAAAAGACAATTATTTTCCTTTTGATCGCCATCACTTCCATGCACATTGCCACTGCCCAGCGCGGCGTGGAAGCCGGCGGGTGGCTCGCCGGGGTCAACTATTTCGGCGACCTGAACACCAACATGCGCCTCAACCGGGTCGGGCCGGCAGCAGGGCTTGGCCTCCGCTACAATTTCAACGAAAGGATTTGTGGCAAACTCAGTGGGAATATCGGTCGGGTGGAGGCTTATGACAAGGATTCCCCCAACCTCTATGAACGCGCCCGCAACCTGCATTTCAGGTCCATCGTCGCCGACCTCGGTGCCCAGATGGAGTTCAACTTCCTGCCCTACATTCACGGCAGCAAAGAGGACAACTGGACACCCTACCTCTTTCTCGGCCTCGGCGTGAGTTATTTCAACCCGAAAGCCCAACTCGACGGCACTTGGCACGAACTGCGCCCCCTCGGTACGGAAGGGCAGTTCAAAGGCGAGGAATATTTCACCGTTGCAGGCGGCTGGGTCTATGGTGCCGGGTTGAAGATTGACCTGAGCTATGAGTGGAGCCTGAACATTGACATCAGCGCCCGGCGCTTGTTTTCCGATTACCTGGACGACGTGAGTTCCGTGTATCCCGACGTGCGCGACGTGGAAAACCTGCGCGGCGAGTTCGCCACCCGGTTCGTGGACCGCTCACCGGAACTGTTCGCCACCGACCCTGCTTTTTTCACCAGAAACAATATCGAATCGCCCATTGGCACGCCAGGCCGCCAGCGCGGGAACAGCAAAAACAACGACACTTACGTGTATTTCGGCATCGGCCTGTACTACTACTTCGGCGACCTGCGATGCCCTTATGAAAGGTGACCTTCTGGCACCTAATGATTCGGATTTTCAGGCGGGCAAACATAGAGCGCCAAATTTTGTTTCAAGTATAGGAGTTGTAAAAGATTATCTTTACAGCACAGCGTATCATTATTCCGAGGATCAGAAGTCAGGTTATCCCATTTTTTCATCAAACAATTATAAACCCAATGAAAAGAGAATTAGTAATCCTCTGTTCCGCCCTCTTCCTGACCGCTGTCCCACCGCTCTTCGCACAGCAGAACTGCTTTGGCAATTGTTGGGAAAACTACGATTCCATCGCCCGCAACGTCCCGCTTTCCGAGCGCTTCAAAGCCCAATACTGGTTGTTCCACGGCATGGAAGGCTGCGAATTGCCTTCTTTTTCGGCAACTTCACTGGATGGAAGCACCATCAGTTCCGAAAGCCTGTTGGGCAAGGTTGTGGTAATCAATTTCTGGTTCGAGAGCTGCCCGCCCTGCCGCACCGAACTACCTTCGCTCAACAAACTGGCCGATCAGTTTGAGGGCGAAGATGTGGTTTTCCTCGCCTTCGGCAGGGACAGCGAACAAAGCATCCGGGCATTTCTCGACAAACAAGCCTTCCGCTTTATCCATGTAGCTGATTGTTTCAACAACGGCATGATCGATCGCTTCTGCATCATGAGCGGCTTCCCGACCAACATGGTTTTCGATAAAACGGGCCGCCTCGTCCACATCAGTTCGGGCGGCTCCGTGGACCCCGCCAAGCAAAACGAAAAGTACGAAACCCTTTTGCCGGTCATCCAGGCGGCATTGGGGAGGGGGAGATAAACGCTTGCTTGCTTTTTTGACAATCGGCGTTAAGCAAAAGCAAAATGCAAAGTTGCCCGGCAAGCCATGCGTTTGAAAGCAGTACATTTGTGGCGCAACGTGTTGGCGATTTCACGCTCGCCGAGCGTTCATTCCTGTTTCTATTCATTTGATAATGAAGAACTTTCGCCAAATAGGCAGGTTGCTGGCCCTTATTGCTGTTTTGTTTTTTTGTCAAGACCTGTTGGCACAAGTCAAACCGGCCCCGCCTACCGTGAGGAAGAGCGCCGATTACATTCGCATCCGGTGGGCCGATGAATTCCGGTACAGCGTTGCCGATAGCGATACGCTTCAAATCCTTGCCGGCAACGTGGAACTGAACCAGGACACGATTTTCCTTTTTTGCGACAGCGCCACCATCCTCAACAGCACGTACATGGTCGCCAAGGGCAGTTTCATCCTGCAACAGGGCGACTCGACCACGATTTTCGCCGACTCGGCTGAGTACAGCAGCCTGACCAAGATCGCCGAGTTGTTTTCCGATGTGTCCATGCTCAAAGGCAGGCAGAAGCTCTTCACCGACCGCCTCACCTACAACACCGAAACCAAAATCGCCACCTATCTCACCGGAGCCACCATGACCGACGACACGACCTTCCTGACGAGCCGCCGGGGGTATTTTCATGGCCAAACGGACGACATCTACTTCGGCGACAGCGTCGTGGTTGTCAACCCGGACTTCACGCTCCGCTCCGATACCATGCGTTTCAACGCCGCTTCCAAGATCGTGACTTTCCTCGCCCCCACCCTCATCGTGCAGGACAAGGCAAGGATTTACACAGAGGATGGTTTTTACGACATCAACAACAAGTTCGCCGAGTTCACCAAGAATCCGCAGTACCTCAAAAACGACCAAAGGGCCTGGGCCAAGGTCATGCGATACGATGGGGAGAAGAAAGAAGTGACCCTCATTGGTGATGCGCACTTCCTCGACAGTACCACTTATGCCACCGCCGACCGCATCCGCTACAACAGCCAAACGGAAGTCACCGTACTGGAGGGCAATGCTTTTATCAAAGACGAAAAACGCACCATCCGGGGCGCTACCATTGTTTATGATGCAAAAAACGGTACCTACGCCACGCGAGGCCGCTCCCAGATCGTGGACGGCGACCAGACACTCGATGCCGACGAGGTGGACTACGACAAGGAGCGGGAATTGGGCATTGCCAGGGGCAACGTCATCTGGCGCGACACTTCCGAAAACCTGACGGTCGTTTGCGAATTTGCCGAACATGCCAAAGAGCGCAACTTCCTGAAGGCCAGCGGTGGGCGCAACGGCAGGCCCTTGCTCATCCGGGTCATTGACGGCGACTCCCTCTACATCGCCGCCGATACGCTCGTTTCCATGCGGCCTGAAGATGCGGAAGCGCTCCAAGCCGCACAGGATACGCTCACAACGACGGCTGACAGCCTCGCACAGGATATGCTCAAAGTGATGGCCGACAGTCTCGCCCAGGATACGCTCCCGACCGAAAAACCCGCTGCACCGACCGATGATGTTTCAGCGGACACGCTTACCCAAGCGCCCCTACCGCAACCCGAAGCGCCCACTGAGGATGCCGATGAAAAAACCGCTGCCGGAACAGGCCCACCGGATCACCTGACCGAATTGCCGGAACGCCCCGAACCACCTGCTCTCCAAGACCTGCCCCTCCCGGAACCCATTGTGCCCGAAGCCCTTTTTGAAATGCCGCCATCGCCTGATGCCCCAGCTATGGATACTGCCGGCCTGACCGAACGGATGCTGGCCGACTCCCTCCTGCCACCCCTGCAAGACTTGGCTGCCGACACGGCCTTGACGGGTGTACTGACCGAACTGCCAGATACCCTGGCGACGGAGGAAGCTGAAAAAGAACCTCGCCTCATACTCGCTTACCACGACGTGCGGATCTTCAAAAGCGACCTCCAGGCAACCTGCGACTCCTTGAGTTACAGCACGCTCGACTCCATGTTCCGCCTCTACCGTCTGCCGATCATCTGGTCGGACTCGTCCCAGTTCACGGCAGACACGGTGTTCATCCAATTGGCCAACGACAAGATTGACCGCATTTTCCTGCGCATCAACGCATTCATCGCCAACACGCCGGACGAGGTGTTTTTCAACCAAATAAAAGGGAAATACAGCACGGCATTTTTTGAAGAAGGGGAACTGCGCAATGTGCGGGTGGAGGGCAACGCCGAATCGGTCTATTACGCCCTCGACGACGAGGATGCCTATATCGGGGTGAACAAGACGATTTGCAGCGAAATGCTGATCCACTTCGGCAACAACGAGGTGGAAGGCATCCGCTTTTACGCCCAACCCACCGCCACCCTGTTTCCGATGAAAAAAGCCGACCACGAGGGCTTGAAAATGGAGGGTTTCCATTGGCAGGAAGAAAAAAGGCCCAAATCGGTGGACGACCTGTTCACGGCAAGGCAAGGATTCACGCCCATCCTCTCCCCCGACCCAGCACCTGACGAAGCTGCCGAACCTACCGAACCTGCCCCGTCCCGCCCGGAATCGGAGCGGCCGAGGGAGTTGCTCCCGCTCCGGCCCTCGGCAGGGAAGGAGTGAGTCCCCTCCCTAGCAGTTACAATTTGCATTGATAGATTCTCGATTCCTCGCCCCAGGGATGATAGCCCTGCCCTATATATGTGAATCCATATTTTTCGTAATATCCGATATGGTCAGTGCATAAATGCAAATAATCAAATCTTGCTTTTTGGGAGTCTGTTTTTGCTTTTTCCAACAATAACGAGCCATAACTATTGCCCCTTTGTTTTTCTTCAATATATAGGGCACAAACCCAGGGGTATAAATCCATTCGGCTAATAAAATCATTTGTTATAAGTCCTGCACAGCCTATTGTTTCGCCTTCCTTTTCCAACAAGTACCATTGAGGCAAAGGATTCGCAGCATGTATGCTGTGATTGATGCAGTCTTCGTATATTACAGGAAATACATTTTTCCATTTTGCCTGAAAATATTGGATAGCCTTGTCTTTGTATTCGGGATTTTCACGTACAGATATTACTTTCATGCTGCTTGCATATTAGGATTTGTGGCACATGGTTACGAGTTACAATCATAATTCGCTACGGGCATCCACCAATCACTACTGTCAGCGTCCCGCCATTGTTGAGAGGGTTGACCTCGAATCCAGGGTTCATGTTTACGGCAATGCCTGCTTTCAAAAGTACTGCACCGCCGCCAATTGTGCCGTCAATATCTATGATTTCGAGCGCTTGGTATGTACCGGGGTCAATGATACCGCCCAGGCTGAGCGTGCTGGGGCATGGCGGCATTGTTTCATCGAAAATAAAAACGGAAGTTTTCACATGAGAAGTATTGGTTGTGCTGTATGCGATGGCTTTTACGATGATGGTATCACCACCCGAACCAACAAGGTCAAACACACCCGTGTAGGCCGTACTGTTGTTGTCAGGTGTTGTGCCGTCTGTGGTAAAATATACTGCCGTCGCCTCTGACCATATCATTGCAACAGGAACCGTGTCACCTCCATTAAAAGTGCCCCCATCGGGAAGGATGGTCACTGCGGGATTGCTGAAATCCGGGCATGCAACCCAAGCCCCACCAGGCGCAGGGCCTTGAAAACACGCATTACCCGTTGCCGACAGATCAGCAGTCTGGTTTTGGCCGCTGCCGCAATTGAAAATCACCATGGCGGTACTGGCATTGATGCTGTGCTCGTACCAACCATTGCCATTAGGGTCGGTCATAGGCACACCGGGCCAGGATGCTATCGGCGTATTGGGCACACCGTTCAGGTTCCAGGCATAGAGATGGGGCGTGGAACAGGTACCTTGCGGGTTCCAAAAGAGGGTCATTCCCTCATTAAAAGTATAAGTTTCCGTGACCACGCTGGAGGGTTCGCCCTCACTATTGTAGGCAATAGCCTTTATTGTGAGCGGGTTGCCCATGCCGAGGGTAGCAGGGATGGGGATGGCATAAAGCTGGCTCGTGCTGTCGGGCGTACTGCCATCGGTGGTGTAGTAAATGACAGTGGCATTTATCCCCGTCATGGTAAGCGTGACGGAGCCGAGGTGAAAATTGCCACCGGCTGGGCTAATGCTCACTTCAGCGCCGCCGAAGTTGGGGCAAGTGACCCAACTGCCGTTGGCAGTGCTGCCCAGGAAACAGGAATTGCCTGCTGCCGATAGGTTGCCCGTCTGGTTTTGGCTGCTGCCGCAATTGAAAATCACCATAGCCGTCTCGGCGGGCAGGGTGTATTCGTACCAACCATCGCCATCGGGATCGGTCATCGGCACACCGGGCCAGGATGCTATCGGCGTATTGGGCACACCGTTCAGGTTCCAGGCGTAGAGATGGGGCGTGGCACAGGTGCCCTGTGGATTCCAGTAAAGGGTCATGTTGCTGGGCGGGGGCGGTGTGTCAAAGGTATATGTCGCATCGGCAATGGCGGTGAGGTTGCCGCCACAGTCGGCAATGGCTTTCACCGTAATGGGTGTGCCGGGATTTCCGTTCAACGAAAAAACACCCGTGTAGGGCGTGCTGGACGTGCTGGGCGTACTGCCATCGGTGGTGTAATAAATAGCACAAGTGCCTGGCCCTGCCGAAAGCGTCACGTCAACCGAGCCGCCGGGATGGTTGCCACTTGCAGGCGATATGTTCACCGAAGGGCCGAAAGCAGGGCAGTTGACCCAGCCGTTGTCGTAGCAAGCGTTGCCGCAGGCGAAAAGGTTGCCCGTTTGGTTCTGGTTGCTGCCGCAATTGAAAATCAAGTTGGAGTATGCTGCATTAAGGGTATATTCAAACCAACCGTCTCCATCGGGGTCGGTAATCGGCACGCCGGGCCAGGGAGCGATGGGCGTGTTGGGCACGCCGTTCAAATCCCATGCGTACAGGCGTGGCGTTGCACAGCCCGCACCCGCAGCATTCCAGTAAACGGTCATGGTCGGGTTCGGGCCAATGGTGAATTGTTGCGACAGCACTTCCGAACGGTCGCCGTTCATGTTTTCCGCAAAAGCAAAGAGGGTTTGGGATTGCGACAGCAAAAAAGGCCCCGTGTAAGTTGTCCAATCACCCGGATTGTCCGGGTCGGCGTTCGGGTCGAAGGAATAGAAAATGGAGGGTGTCGAACCTGGATCGGCAATGTCGGCAGCGGCGATGGTCACAGTGACGGGGTCGGCAGAATAGCAGTCATTGGGTGAAATTTCCAGCACGATACAGGCTGGCAGTGTAACGTATTCCATCAAAACCACCCCTTGAGCGCCGACATTGAACGTCACTTGACCGTTGGTCACCGTCGAGGTTTGGCCCGTGTAGGCGTTCCTGATTTGTTCGCCTTCGGCAAATGCGGTGGACACGTTGAAAGTCTGATTGCCGGAAGCCACGCCGACCGCCGCCACGATTTTATCGCAAATACCCTCGCCCACGCTTTGATAGTTGCGCATGAAAACAAAAGGAGAAGCGTTCAGCAGGGTGTGCGTGCCCGCTCCGACGGCAGGGTGGCTGCGGCGGAAAGTGCCCAATTTGCGCCAATGTACCAGCAGATCAGCATTGATGCTGCTCCAGTTCATCATGCTGCGGGTGTCCTGATCCGTGCCTGTGGAAAGGGGCATTCGCTGCGATTCGTCCCCGTAAAAAATCTGCACCGCCCCTGGGGCCAGCAGCATGGACGTGGCCCCGTTGTAAAGGTTGTTCCGGTTGAACATTTCCGTGTCGTGCGACGAAATATAGCTCAGGAAAGTCCACTCCGGATCGGCATTAATGGTAGCGTAGGAAGCGTAGGTATTGTGCAGATTGGCGGGATTGGCCGCTTGGCCCTGAAAGTTGAAATTGATGAGGGCATCCGTTTGGCCGACCGTGGCCGCTTCCACGTTCTTGTTGGGGCCATGACCGTACCACTCCCCGACCATCCAAAATTCCTTGTCGTCGAGGACTTTGTCGGGATGGGCGGCCTTCCAGTCATCGAATGCGATTTGGGCCTGGGTTTTGAGCGTTCCCCACACGGAGCGCTCCACGTGTTTGTACGTGTCAATGCGGAAGCCGTCAATGCCATAAGCACGCACCCAGTCGGTCAGCCATTTCACGATATAGTTGGCGGGGGTACGGGGCAACCCGGATTGTTGGAAAAAGGTGTCCAGTTCTGCTGTTTCCAGTGCGGTTTTGGCGGCACTCCATTTGGTGAGGAGGATTTTTGGCAGACCGACTTCGGTGGCCAGTTCCGTGCGTATGTCGGGCAGGCCGGCCAAGCAAAGCGTGAGGTCGCCACCGCCGCAGGCATCGGCACAGTAATCAGTGGTGGTCGTGCCCTTTCTTATCCAGGCGTTGCCCAGGGTGTCGGTCCACCAATTGCACCAATTCGGGTCGTTGGCATTGGGCACGTTGTTGGGGTCCCACGGATTGCCCAAATTGCCGAGATTGAACTCGGCCACGTCGGCCATGGTCTCATATCCCACATGGTTCAGCACAATGTCCATGATGACACGGATACCGTGCGCATGGGCCGTATCCACAAACGCTTGCATGTCGGCCACCGTCCCCATGTTGGCATCCATTTCCGTGAAATCCAGCGCATAATACCCATGATAGCCATAGTGGAAATCATTGGGGTAGCCGTTCCAGTAGCCCGGTACGGCCCCGTGAATCTGCTCGTAAGGCGCTGTAAACCAGATGGCATCCACGCCAAGCGAGTCAAAATAACCCTCGCTTATTTTTTGCGTCAAACCTTTCAAATCGCCTCCCTGGAAACCGCCTACCGGGTCAGCGATGCGCCCGTAAGGGTAATTATTGGCAACATCCCCGTCGAGGAAGCGGTCGGTGAGCAGAAAATAGACCGTTGCGTTTTTCCAGGTGAAACTTTGTTGCGAAAACAGATCGGCAGCGCAAAACAACGATTGGAATATAAATACGGCAATCAGGGAAAAGACTGAGAGAGATGGGCGTGTACGCATATTTACGGTGTGTTTAAAAAAGGAGCAGAATCGGTATGCCATTGCGGGGCCTTCGAATGACTTCACGATGCCCGTGACCCCAACGGCAAGTGGTTGCAAATGTAGTTACCTCGGTAAAAAATACAATGAAAAAGAAGCGATTGGCCAATCAACGTTTTACAAAAACCAACGAGCCGGAGGTGCCATCTTTGGTCTCGTACATCAAATAATAGTGCCCTGGCGCAAGACCTGAAAGCGGGATTTCGATGATAGGAGTGCCTGCGTTTCTTTGCAGCATTAAGGCCCCGGTTGCGTTGAGGACAGTGACTCCCTTCAACCGCCCCAGCCCGGAACGGTCCGATACGATCAAGAGGTCATTAGCAGGGTTGGGGAAAATCTGAATATCCGTATCCTTTGCCTGCTCGCCTGCCGAGGTGATAAAGCAGGCAGTTGGGTTGACCTGATACTGGAGAACCTCGTTTTCATAGTAACACAACAGGCCTTCATTAAAATCGGTGCTGCAGTGCAAGGATGTATGAAACACAAGGCCGGCCACGCTCCCGATTCCATCTATCCAGTAGTCAAACGTCCCCGAGGGGTGAGCGGGGGGATAGTCCACCGTTTCCAGTTTCAATCTTCGGCGAGGCTGGCCGTCGTTCAAAAGCACCGTGTCCGTTTCACTGACGACAAGCCGGCAAATCTCTCCAAATTCCTTTGGAAAATCCAGGGTGTCGCCCAACATAAGTCCGAAGTCGTAGAGCAGGTATTCCGGCTCGTTTTCTTTCTTCAGATACACGGCCCGAGCGGAATCTTCCCGGATGAAAAAGTAGAAAGGTGCCCAAAGTGTGTTCTGCTCGTCCAGCGACCTTTCCACGATTTTATAGGTTTGGTTGTCCATGACCGTATCTCCATGCAGACGCAAGCTGTAACTTGACGTGACGGGAGGGCCAAATACCGGGTAAATGGCCATGTTCCACTTTTTTCCTTCCTCCACTAATTTTTGAGAAAAGCCTGTTTGGCCATGCCAACAGAGGAATACAAGCGTAAAAAGGACATATACCGGTCTCATTTCCAACATTTTTTGCCCATGTCCCATTCCTGCTGGATTTTTTGGCAATAAGAAAGTGCCTTTACAACATAAAATGTACATGAACTGTGATTGTTATGAAATTGCAAATCTATCCTTCGCTCAATGCTTTAGCCCTTGTTAACCCAACCAAAAGCCAATCAGCGACAAATTCTCGGCCATGAAAATGCCTCGCACGTCCAAGCTAATTTCCTATTTGACTGCTTCCCCATTCGGTAAAATATTGCAGCTCCATCCATCAGCATTTCAAGAAAGAATAAATGGCACACGAACAACCTCATGACCGGCTGTTGAAGGAAACCCTGTCGCATCTTCCCGATGCGGTACTGTTTTTCAGGAAATTCCTCCCTGCCCACATCGCAGGCAGCCTCGATTACCGCACCTTGAAACTGGAGAACACCACTTTCCTCAACGATGCAGGCAGGCAAACCTATTCCGACCTCGTCTTTTCTTGCAGGTGGAAAAAGAGCAGGCGCAGGGTAAGCCTCCTCTTCCTGCTCGAACACAAAAGCAGTCCGGTCAAGCGGCCCCACCTCCAGATCGAGGGCTACCTGTCGGAAGGCTACCAGGCACAGGGCAAGGAACAGCACGAAGGCGCTGCTCACGAAAAACTCGTGCCCATCATCCCGCTCCTCCTCTACCACGGTGCCGAAGCCTGGGCCCCCGGCGATTACGAGGACTACTTCGACCTTCCCGACCCCTCACTCGCCGAGTTCCTGCCGTCCTTCCGCCTGCTGTTGATTGACGTGGGGAAGTACTCCGACGAGGAGATCATAGCGCTCGGGGCCAGGTTCCTCGCCTCGATGATGCTGGTTTTCAAGCACAAAAACGACAAGGAGTACGTATTGTCGAACATCGGGAAAGTTTTTATTTTTGTAGGGTGGAAAGGCAGCCCGGAACTGCTCGCCCGTTATTTCAGGGCCATGCTGCTCTACCTTTTCCGGGCGTTCAGCTTCCAAAAAGAGGAACTCGACCGCATCGTTCAAGATTTACCAAAAACAACGCAACCCATGTTTGAAAGCACTTATGACATGTTGATCAAGGAAGGCGAAATCAAAGGTGAAGCCATCGGCCTCCAAAAAGGCATCCAAAAAGGCATCCAAAAGGGAGAGGCCATCGGCGAACGAAAACGCTCGCTCGAAAACGTCCTCGACGGCATTGTGCAGATGCCTGCGCTCGGCGATGCCGACATTGCCAGGTTCGCCCGCCTGCCGGAAGCGTTCGTCGCCGCCATGCGGAAATGTTTCCTGCAAAACGACCTGCCCAAAGCCGAACAGACCGCCATCGGCCTATTCTCCGACCTGCCGGACTTCTCTGATGACGACGTGAAAAAAATAAAGGCCACAGTGAAGTCCGCATGGGAAGGACGGGACAATCATTGATGAGGCTTTGGCTGGCTTCCCGCCTTTTCGGTGGTTATATTCTGCGCCACCCATAGAGCTTGTTTGCGTTTTAGCTTTCGGTGAAAAAACGCCCCTTTTTTGATGATGCTTCGTTGAAAAAAGGGTCACGTAGCTTTGGCTATGCTCCCATTTTTTCGCCTTGCCTCATCAAAAAATTGACGCTTATTCCCTCGGAACCCAAAGCGCAAACAAGCTCTTAATTCACTGATCTACCATTTTAATAAGTTGACCGTTGACGTTCAACAGGTCAATTTCTGCGAGTTTTATTTGTGCGAGGGTAGTGATGTAATTCGTTTGGGCCTGGCGCATGGAGGTTTCCGCATCCAACAGTTCGGTAATGGGGGCGATGCCTTCCCGGTAGCGGCTTTGGGCCACGCGATACACGTCTTCTGCTACCCGGCGATTATCGCTCACCGAACGCAGGGTGTTTTGGTTGGAGCGCAGCGAAAGCACGGCGGACTCGTGGCGGAGTTGCAGGCCAAAAGATGCCATGCGATGGTTCTCGCTGATTTGCAGGGAGTTGAGTTTGGCGGTCTGTATCTGGCTGTCTTTGAAAAAACCATCGAATATCGGGACGTTTATCCGCAGGCCGACTTGCGAAAAATCCGTCCAATTGCGGCTTGTCCCAAAATCGCTCAGGTTGTTGGCCTGCCACTCATAGGTGTAATTGGCAAAGAGCGATAGGGTAGGGTAGTAGCCAGATCGCCAACGGCGTTCGTCGAGCAGGTATAGTTGCTGTTGTTTTTTCAAAATGGCCAGATCGGGTTTGACCTGCCAGCCGGGTTGGAAGATCGTGGGGTCCACTTCCTTGAAGGTCGCTTCGGAGATGGTGTCGGTCAATACGATCTGCGTTTCGAGCGGCATTTGCATGGCAAACTTCAGGGCCTGTTCCGCTTGCTGGATTTGCAGGTCGAGGTTGGTGATTTGCGTTTGGAGGTTGGACTGCTGCACTTGCAGGCGGTCCACGTCAATTTTTTTCGCAAAACCATTTTCGTATTGCTTTCTCGTGACGGTCAGAAGGCCCTCTATCTGGCGGAGGTTGGCATCGAGTATGCCACGCTGGGTGCGGCTGAGTTGTACCTGATAGTAGAGTTTGGCAACCTCATAGACCACGTCTTCCCTGCTTTTTTCACGCATCAATTGGTAAAATTCGGAAAGCTCCATCGTGGCTTTCACGCCGAGCAGCCATGCCTTGCTGAACACCATCTGTTCGAGGTTGATCCCGGCGGAGGCATTCCAATTGGTACCGAACTGCACGCGGGCGAAGTCGCCGGGTTGACCGCCAAAAAATTCGGCCGGCACAAAGCTGGTCCTGATGGCCAGGTTGTTGATCATGTTCCCATTGGCATACACTTGGGGAAGGCCCGAACTGAGCGCTTCCCGAACGAGTTGGTTGCCCTTTCTGATGTCAATATCTGCTTTCCTGATGTCGGAGTGGTGAGCGGCCGCATAACGCATGGCCGTTTTCAAGTCGAGTGGTTGTTGGGCGCTGGCAGATAGGATACCTGATACCAGCACTACCAACGGCAGTACGATTTTTTTCATTAATGGTCAGTTTTCTTTTGAGTTGGGGACGAAGAAAAAACAGTCGGGTGATGACAATTCCAGTCTCCGTCGCTTGTTTTGTGCCCAAACGATATTATATACCGTGTCTAAATAAAATGTATCTAATACTCAACGCCAATAGGTTTTTCCGAAATTCGGGGAAACCTATTGGCGTGAAGTATATCAGCTTGAGATGTATGGCTGCCCAACCATCCAACCATCTCAACCATCCAGCCATCCACCCCCCTACCATCTCAACAAATCATATTTCACACGACACTCAACCCAAGGTCATTTTTGATGTGTCGTAAAACTTCATATCGCCGATATATTCCTTCCAGCGTTTCAGGCCTTTTTCGGTTGCGATAGCGTGAACATGGTAATTATGAAGTTCCATGATCAACTGCCGTCGGCTGAATTTTGAGGCGGAACGGGATATTTCATCCACGATCATAAAAGCTGCCTTTGCGTATATCATGGCGATGATTTCAGGCTGCAAGTCTGACCGGTAGAGGTCCTCGCCAATGCCCCTTTCGATATTTTTCATTATGCAATTGAGCACATGGAAATCCTGTTTTTGCATTAAAAGTTCCCAGGATTTCCGGTAGTATTTCTGCAAGTCGAACAATGTACTGGCAGACACGTCCTCTATCATGGCCGTGATGAAGGTTCCCATGGTGCGTATCTCGTCGAGTGCGTCGGCAGCAGTCGAGCAGATTTGATCCATGATCTGCTGCTCCCTTTCCACATGGGTGCTGATGACCGCTTCCACGAGTGTATCCTTGTTGTCAAAATGCTGATATAGGGTCTTTTTTGAAATGCCAAGTTCACTCGCAATATCGTCCATCGTAACACTGCGCACCCCTAAACGGAGGAACAGCTCCTCCGAGCGGGTCAGAATTTCACTCCTTGTATCCATGTATGTGACTGGGTAATGGTGGTTTGATGGGTTTGAGTTGTATTGCGGGGAAACATCGGAAACTTTCGCAAGGTTTAAAGTTTCCCCGGTTTTTTCAAAATAAAAATCCTGAAGGTGGGGAATGGGTAGAAGAGGGGAGGGATTTTAACGACAAATGAAGGTGACAGAAACCATGGGGGAAACCGAACATGCCACTGTCTCCACCTCGTAGAGATCGAATATAAGTACACATACGACCTCTCCGAGGTCAGGGAAACAGCACTTGTTTGGAATAGGCTCGCCTATTCAACCTTTTTTCTTCAAAATGAAAGCACTGAGCAAGGTGAGCAACAAGCCAACGGGAAAAATCTCAATCAGCGACATACCAAACATGACGAACGGATTTTTGTATAATTCCATGTTCTGTCGGTACGATTCGATTTGTGCGTCAATATTGGCTTGTGGTTTTCCGTTGGCCTGCATTTTTTCCGACATGTGGGCCAGGTATTGCTCCGGGAACTGCTTGGCCGATTCCGACAAATGAAAATACACCAGCCAGCCCAGCGCGTAGATCACCGATGCAACGAGTGCAATGAGGATTCCCACCTGGAAGGCCTTCCCGAACGAAATCCTGCCGTTTAGATGATTGTCCCGATAGGAGCGAATGCCGAAGTAGATCATGGAAAGCGACACGATCATGGACACATAGCCCAAGATTTCGCCGGTTTGGAAATCCGGTTTGCCGTCCTTTCCTTGTATGAGGGAAAAAGAAACCAACATGAACAGGGTGACAATGGCACCGGCGATACCTCCGAAGGTCAAAACGAGTTTTTGCATGACAAAACGATTTTGGTGAAACAATCCGCAAAGCAATAAAACGGGTAACTGGGCAATATCACCCAAAAGTACCATTTTGGCCTTGACGGCTCAATTCACCCGAAAGTAGCAGCTTCAATCGCCCAGGATGCCCAATTCTTTGGCTTTCTGGACGGCCTGCGTCCGCCGTTTCACGTCAAGTTTGTTGAACAGGTTGGAGGTATGGGTTTTTATCGTGTTCAAGGACAGGAACAGCCGATCAGCGATTTCTTGATTGGAATACCCTTCGGCCATGAGTGCGAGGACTTCGTATTCTCTTTGGCTTATGCCACTTCGAGCAAGTGATTCCCCTTTTTCGGTTGGTGCGGCTGATGCGGGAATTGTTTTTTGGTGTTTTGCGGTCAAACGTATTCCCGCCCAAACGCCCAGTGCCGTGAAGAAAACGGCCACTGCTCCAATGTAAAACTCGATGGTCAGATCCCGGACGAGAAAACGGTATTCAATAAATTTCAGGATGAAAGCCAGCAAGGCCAATACGATTCCGTAGCGTAGGATGGTCCATTTCATCAAGCCGTCAGGATTTTTCGGATCGAAGAAAAAACAAAATGTAAGATTTGTTTTAATCAAACCCCTCCTGCCAGTGTTTTTGGCAAAGGAAAATTTACAAGTTATTTTTTCATCATTCCTTCACAAAGGTAAGGGAGGGAGGACAACCAGCCGAGAAAGGCTTTTGACAAAAAAAAGGCGGCCACCTCTTTCGAGATGGCCGCTGCGTCATTTACTCTCACTAATTGTATGAAACTTGAAACCTATTTTCGATGATTTATCAGGACTAACGGGAAGCCGTTACCAAAAGTTTGATTTTAGGGGCCATTTTTAGAAAACTGTAACAACTTGGTTTGCAAAAGCCTCGCCAAATTTCAGTGGCATCCATAAGACCCGGATTGGGGGGAAAGGGTTGGTTGGCTTTTTCGCAATTTCTGTTTTTGGTAGTGATTTTAATCAGCACAGGAAGCGCTACGACTTTGATTTCGTTCTGGTAAAATTGTGCTTCGCAAATTTTTCCTGTTGGCAATGGCAGTAGTTGGTTCGGGTAGATTCCAATTTTTTAGAACTTTACCGCCACGTTTTGCTACCATGCGACGAAAGCCAAAATTTGCAAACAACCTTTACACGTCATTTTTCAATTTTGCTTCACAAAATCATTAAATACGCTACTAATGGTGAAACTTAAACTCAAAACAATCATTGTCGCTGCCTTGAGCGTGTTCCTCTTCGGAGCGAGTGCTTATGGCCAACGGACGATTACAGGTACCGTGACGGATGCCAACAACGGGGAGTCCCTGATTGGGGTCAACATCCTCCTCGTCGGCACGAATGTCGGTACCATTACAGATGTGGACGGCACGTATGAACTCGCACTCTCACAAGGCGCAACCCAATTGCAGTTTTCCTACACGGGCTACCGGACAGAAATCATCGAGATTGGAGCATCCAACATTATTGATGTGAAAATGACCGCCGGTGCTGTACTGAGCGAGGTGGTCGTGATCGGCTACGGAACCGTGAAGCGGGAAGATGCAACCGGCTCCGTGCAGACCATTGGCACGAAAGATTTCAACCGGGGCGTGATAACGGCTCCGCAGGAACTTTTGGCCGGTAAAATCGCCGGGGTGCAAATCACCACCGACCCCTCTCCGGGTGGCGGTGCCCAAATCCGCATCCGGGGCGGTTCCTCCCTCAGCGCTTCCAACGACCCTCTTATTGTCATTGACGGCATCCCGCTCGACAATGGTGGCATCTCCGGCGAACGCAACATCTTCAACTTCGTCAACCCCAACGACATCGAGACTTTTACCGTGCTGAAAGACGCTTCTGCAACTGCTATCTACGGCTCCAGGGCTTCCAACGGCGTTATCCTCATTACGACGAAAAAAGGTCGGCTCGGTAAAAAAGTAACGGTCGAGTACAACGGCAACATCGGCGTGAGCAGTGCCCTCAACCAAGTTGAAGTGCTCGATGCACGGGAATACCGGACATTGATAGAAGAGCGTTTCCCTGCCAACCATCCCGCTCGCGGCCTCATGGGCCAGGAGAACACCAACTGGCAAGACCAGATTTATCAATCGGCCCTGGCCACCGACCACAACCTGAACTTCTCCGGTGGCATTGGCCCCGTGCCTTATCGTGCTTCTGTGGGCTATTCCAACAAGGATGGCATCCTCAAAACGGACAACTTCCAGCGTTGGACGGGCGCACTCAACCTGTCGCCGGGTTTCATGGACAACCGCCTGCAAATCAACCTCAACCTGAAAGGCATGAAAACCGACAACGTGTTTGCCAACAGGGGGGCCATTGGGGCTGCGGTGTTTTTTGACCCGACACAACCCATTTTTGACGAAGGCAACCCCTACGGCGGCTACTTCACCTGGGTGGATGCCAACGGCAACCCCAACGGCCTCGCTCCTGCCAACCCGCTTGCCCAGTTGAACCTGCGCCGGGACGTGTCGAGCGTGAACCGCTTTGTGGCCAATACCACATTTGACTATCGCCTGCATTTCCTGCCCGATTTGAGGGCAAACCTGAACATCGGCTACGACCGTTCAAGCGGGGAAGGCATGATTGACGTGCCCGCATTTGCATCCTTTGCATACAGGGATGGGGACGGGGGTGAAATGACCCGTTACAACCAGAAAAAAGAGAACAGCCTGCTGGAGTTTTATCTTAATTATGCGAAAACCCTGGGAGAGGCCAAACTCGATGTCATGGGCGGTTACTCCTGGCAGCGGTTTTTCTTCGAGGATGATTTCATCAACTCCAACCTCAGCGGCTCCAACGTCGTGGAGGGCGACAATGCCGGTGAACTGTACCTCCTGTCGCTCTTCGGGCGGGTGAACCTGACCCTGTTCGACAAGCTGCTTGCCACCTTCACCCTGCGCCGGGACGGCACTTCCCGCTTCTCTCCCGACACGCGCTGGGGGCTTTTCCCTGCTGCCGCATTGGGTTACAAGTTGATTGACAACAAAGGTATGGGCACGCTTTCCAGCATGAAACTGCGTCTCGGCTGGGGTGTTACCGGTCAACAGGACGTCGGCGGGTTTTACCTCTATCAAGGGCGCTACCTTTCTGCCACCGAGGAATCTCTCTACCGTTTTGGCAACGAGTTCATTCAGACCCTGACTCCGCTCGGTTACGATGCCAACATCAAGTGGGAAGAAACCGTCACCTACAACGCAGCGGTGGACTACTCGCTCTTCGAAGACAGGATTTACGGCTCGGTGGAATATTATTTCAGGAAAACAAAAGACCTGATCAACTTCATCCCCGTGCCTGCCGGTACCAACCTCACGAACTTCATCACTACCAATGTAGGCGATTTGGAAAACAAAGGCGTGGAGTTCTCCATCAATGCCAGCGCCATCAAGAAAAAGGACTTCACCTGGGACGTTGGCTTCAACGTGACCGCCAACCAGAACAAGATCACCAAACTGACCGCCAGGGACGATCCCAGTTACAAAGGGGTGCTGGTCGGCGGCATTTCAGGTGGCGTGGGCAACACCATCCAAATCCACAGCGTCGGCCAACCGGCCAACTCGTTTTATGTTTTTGAGCAGGTCTATGACCAAAACGGTGTGCCCATCGAAGGCCTCTATGTGGACAGGAACGGCGACGGCAGGATTGACGACGACGACCGCTACTGGCTGGAAAACCCGGTGCCAACCGCTTATTTCGGCATGACCTCCAACATGACTTACGGCAATTTCGACTTTTCCTTCGGCGCAAGGGCCAACGTCGGCAACCACGTGTATAATAATGTGCAGTCGAACGGCGGTTCGTTCGTCAACCTTTATCACCCGACCAACTACCTCGGCAACGTGAACCAGGTGTCGTCCTACCTGAATTTCCAGAACCCGCAGTACATCAGCGATTATTTCATCCAAAACGCCTCCTTCCTGCGGTTCGACCACATCACGCTGGGTTACAACTTCGGGGATATGGTGCCGAAGATTAGTTTCCTCAAAGTGTTTGCCACGGTGCAGAACCCGATTCTCATCACCAAATATGTAGGGATTGACCCCGAAATCGCAGGTGGGATTGACAACAACATCTATCCGCGTGCGAGGACTTTCCTCATGGGGGTGAACGCTCGTTTTTAATAACCAAAAAAATTAGTGTACAATGAAAAGCGTAAAATTCTTATATCTCACCATCCTGACAGGGGCCATGCTGGCCTTTTCGTCCTGTTTCAAGGACTTGGATACCGTCCCCATTGACAAGGACGAGTTCACGGCGGAAATCGTCTATGACGACCCGGCATCTTACCAAAGAGTGTTGGCCAAATTGTACGCTGGCCTGGCGATTTCCGGCCCGGCCGGCCCCGGTTCCGGCGACATCAGCGGTATTGACAATGGCTTCGGCCAATACCTGCGCGGCTACTGGTACCACCAGGAACTGACGACCGACGAGGCCGTCATCGGCTGGAACGACCAGACCATCAAGGACTTCCACGAACAGGACTGGGGGCCGAGCGATGTGTTCATCAACGCATTTTACAGCCGTATTTTTTATCAAATAGCGCTCTGCAATGAGTTTCTCCGCCAAACTACGGACGACCTGCTCTCCAGCAGGAACGTGCCCGCCAACGTTCGGGCGGATGTGGCGGTCTATCGCGCAGAGGCCCGCTTCCTGCGTGCCCTGAGCTACTGGCACGCACTCGACCTCTTCCGCAACGTGCCTTTCGTGACCGAAGAGGACAAGGTAGGTGCTTTTTTCCCGCAGCAAATATTTGCGCAGGATTTGTTCACCTACATCGAGAGCGAGCTGAAAGCCATCGAAAACGAGTTGCTGTCCCCTGCACAGGTTCCTTATGGCAGAGCCTCGCAAGCTGCTGCCTGGACGCTGCTGGCAAAACTCTACCTGAACGCCGAAGTGTATGTCAACAGGGGGTATTTCTCTGATTGCATCACCTACTGCAACAAAGTCATCAATGGGGGCTTCTCCCTGCACCCGGAATTTTCGCACCTGTTTCTGGCCGACAACGGCAACTCACCGGAAGTCATCTTCCCCATCGCTTATGATGGCCGCAGCACGCGCACCTGGGGCGGCACCACTTTCATCATCCATGCCGCAGTGGGCGGCAGCATGAACACCGCCGACTTCGGCATTGACTTCGGATGGGGCGGCACACGCACGACGAGCGCCATCGTTTCCAAATTCCCCGCCGTGGGTGGTGGAAGCGTGATCGTTGCTCCCAACCCCGGACAAACTTATCCTCAGTTGCAAATGCCCGGAAGTTATCAGGGCTGGTCGCCCGACAATGCTGCGACCGTCAAAGTACTGGCATCGCCGGGTAGTGATTCCTACTATGAAGGTTATGCCTGGTTCGAGGCCGGTACGGAATTCAAAATCACGCAAGGCGGATCGTGGGACGTGAACTGGGGCGGTAGCGGTGGCACCCTCGTGCCCGGAGGCGACAACTTTTCAATAACGGAAACCGGCTTCTATTTCATCACGGTGGATTTGGATGCCTCTACTTATTCCTTATTGAAAACGGAATGGGGCATCATTGGCTCTGCAACGCCAGGTGGCTGGGGCAGCGATCAAAACATGACCTACGATGCCGGCGAAGGTGCCTGGGTCATTACGCTGGATTTGGTTGCCGGTGAAATGAAATTCCGTGCCAACGACGATTGGGCATTGAACTACGGCGACACCGGAGCCAATGCCATACTTAACCGGGACGGAGACAACATCGTCATCCCCTCCAATGGCAATTACCTCATCAAATTGTACCTGGACAGACCGGACTACACCTATTCCATTGAAATACCCAGCTTCGACCGCCGGGCCATGTTCTATACCAACGGCCAGTCGTTGGAAATCAACGACATCAGCCTCTTCACCGATGGCTATGCCGTGACCAAATGGAAAAACATCACCAAGAACGGTGTACCGGGTTCTGACCCAACCTTCGTGGATACGGACTTCCCGATGTTCCGCCTGGCGGATGTTTATTTGATGTATGCCGAGGCCGTGCTGCGCGGCGGCGGTGGCGGCGATCTGGGCCTGGGCGACCTGGCCGTCGGCCAGGGCACCGATGCCGGCCAGCATGGTCAGCGTGACGGCGGCGGCGAACACGAAGGCGGCGAAGCGGGTGGTGGTGGCGGTCATGGCGGGCTCCTGGGAGGGGTGGCGGGCGGTGTCGATGGGTGCACTGTAGGCAGCGCGGCCGGGGCGGGCCAGCGACACGCGACGAACCGCCGGCCCGGGCCGACGAAGCGCCTCGTCAGCGGATGGACGGCGTGGCCGCGTCGAGCTCCCAGGCCAGCCACCAGCGCAGCGGCACGAGCTGCGCAACCTCGTCGGGCTGCTCGACCTCGGTCACCTGCAGTCCGCAGGCCAGGTCGTGGCTGGAGTCGAACCAGCCGCAGCCGGGGTGGCCGCTGTCGGCCTCGGTGCCGGATGCGGCATCGGGCGCGAGCGTGGCCGCGAGCGCTGCATCGATCGCATCCGACGCGCCGGCCGCCACGCCGCGATGCGGCCCGAGGCGGGCGTTCGCGCCGCGAGGAGGCCGCGGGCCGGCCGGGCGCCGCCGCGGCACCTCGTCGCGGTGCGCATCCCACAACCGGCACCAGGCCGGCGGCAAGGGCAGCTTCATCGGGCTCTCCAGCAGCGGTCGTCGATGCGCGCCATGCTCGCCGGTGCGCTCGGCGGCGGCCATCGCCCGCAGGTCGGGATCGCGGGGGCCCCCGAAGGTCGGAGCTGCCGGCACGCTCGGCCGGGCCGGCCGCCGCGCCACCGCTACCATCGGCGCGATGTGCGGACGCTACGTCGTGGCCTACGACCCGCAGACCCTGGTCTCGGGCTTCAGCGTCGTGCGCGTGCCGGCCTTCCCGAAGCGCTGGAACGTCGCCCCGCAGTCCGAGGTGCCGGTGGTCTACGAGACGCGCGAGGGCGAGCGCGTCGCCGAACTGATGCGCTGGGGCCTGCTGCCGCACTGGGCCAAGGACCCGGCGCTCGGCCAGAAGCTCAACAACGCGCGCGCCGAGAGCGTGTTCGACAAGCCGTCGTTCCGGCAGGCCGTCCGTCGCCGGCGCTGCCTGCTGCCGGCCAGCGGCTTCTACGAGTGGCAGGCCACGCCGTCGGGCAAACAGCCCTGGTATGTGTCACCGCATGGTGACATTCCGTTCGCGATGGCCGGCCTGTTCGAGGCCTGGCGCGCCGACGCCGATTCGGAGTGGGTGCTCACATGCTGCATCCTCACCACCGAGGCGAACGCGCTGATGGCGCCCATCCACGACCGCATGCCGGTGATGGTGGCGCCGCAGGACTGGGCGCGCTGGCTGGCGCGCGACGTCGAGCAGCGCGAGGCGATCGAGACGATGCTGCGGCCGGCCGACCCGGCGACGATGCGCGCGTGGCCGGTGGCGCGCGCCGTCAACCGCGGCAGCGCCGAGGGCGAGGCCTTGATCGCGCCGCTGGCGGTGGCAGGCTGACGGACTGAGCGGCAGGGCGGCTGAGCGCCCGCTCGGCGGGAGGACCGGCCCGCCCGATCACCCGAACGGCCGCACGCCGAACAGCAGCGCGTGCAGCCAGAACGCGAACAGCGCCCAGGCCGCGAGCCCGGCCACCACCGTCGCCGCCGTCGCCCCGCCGCGGCCGGCGGCGTAGACGGTGCCGGCGGCGCGGTCGCGCGCGCGGGCGGCGCGGAAGGCCAGCACCGCCCACAGCAGGAAGCCGCCGAACAGCAGCAGGTCGGCCAGCGTGTTGTTGGCCAGCAGGTGGGCCAGCGCCCACAGCTTGACGCCGAGCACCATCGGGTGGTGCAGACGGGCCTTGACGTGGTTGCCCGGCACGTAGGCGGCGGCCAGCAGCACGAAGGCCGCCAGCGTCAGCAGCGACGCCAGATGGCGCACCCAGACCGGCGAGGTCCACAGCCAGGTCGGCTCCAGCCGCGCCTGCCCGTAGCCCCAGACGATCAGCACGAAGCCGAGCAGCGAGGCCACCGAGTAGGCGCCCTTCCACGGGCCCTCGCCGATGCGCGCGATGGTGGCGCGGCGCCAGTCCTCGGCGACGATGCGCACCGAGTGCGTGCCGAGGAAGATCACGAGGCCGACGATCAGCAGGGTCATGGCGGGGCGGCGCGCAGCGCGGGCAGGGGGACGGCGGCGATTGTCGCCCCAGCGGCCAGCCAGTCGCCCAGCGGCTCACCCAGTCGGCCAGCTCCGAGTCCCGCCCAGGCCCGGCGGCCCAGGGCCGCCGGCTATGCTGGCGCCATGAACGACATGGCCCCACCCGCCGCGTCCGAGCCCGGTGCCGGCACCGGCCGGCTGCACTGGGAAGACTTCGTGCCGGGCGCGGTGAGCGAGTTCGGCGGCATCACGCTCACGCGCGAGGCGATCGTCGACTTCGCGCGCCAGTTCGACCCCCAGCCCTTCCACCTCGACGAGGCGGCGGCGCGCGAGTCGCTGTTCGGCGCCCTGTGCGCCAGCGGCTGGCACACGGCGTCGCTGGCGATGCGCATGATGTGCGACGCCTACCTGCTGCGCACCGCCAGCCTCGGCTCGCCGGGCCTGGACGCGCTGCGCTGGACGCGCCCGGTGTTCCCCGGCGACACGCTGAGCGTGCGCATGACGGTGCTGCAGGCGCGGGCGATGGCGAGCCGGCCCGGGGTCGGTCTGGTGCAGCACCGCTGGGAGGTGCTCAACCAGCGCGGCGAGGGCGTGATGACGATGGAGGGCTGGGGCATGATGCGCCGGCGCAACGGCGCCGCCCGGCCAGACCCGCCGGAGCAGCCGGGCCCGGCGGCCGAAGGCCCGGCGCCGGCGGCAGGGAACCCCTGAGCCCGCACAATCTCGAAAGCCTGCTCGCGTTGCCGGCGGCTGCCGCGCCATGCGCAGCCGCAACCGCCCACCCACCATCCCGAACCCCGAACGAGGACCCCCGCCATGCCATTGCTGCCCCGTCTGCTCGCCACCCTTGCCGCCGCCGGCCTGGTGCTGGCCGGCGCCGTCGCCACGGCGCAGGGCAACGAGCCCAAGGTGCTCAACATCTACAACTGGGCCGAGTACATCGCCGAGGACACGATCAAGAACTTCGAGCGCGAGACCGGCATCCGGGTCCGCTACGACAACTTCGACACCAACGAGATCCTGCACGCCAAGCTGGTCGCCGGCCGCTCGGGCTACGACATCGTGGTGCCGAGCGCGCACTTCGCGAAGATGCAGATCGAGGCCGGGCTGTTCCAGCCGCTGGACCGCTCGCAGCTGAGCAACTGGGGCAACCTCGACCCCGACCTGCTCAAGCAGCTGGAGAGCGTCGACCCCGGCAACCGCCACCTCGTGACCTGGATGTGGGGTTACATCACGGTCGGCATCAACACCGACAAGGTCAAGGCGGCGCTCGGCAGCACGCCGATGCCGGCCAACCCCTGGGACCTCATCTTCAACCCCACCTACGCCAGCAAGCTGCGCGGCTGCGGCATCAGCGTGCTCGACTCGGCCTCCGAGGTGCTGCCGGTGGCGATGATCTACGCCGGCAAGCCGCCGTACAGCCGCAACCCGGCCGACTACGACGAGGCGCGCAAGGTGCTGCTGTCGGCGCGGCCCTACCTGACGCGGCTGTCGTCGTCCGGCTACATCGACGAGCTGGCCAACGGCCAGCTGTGCGCGGTGATGGGTTATTCGGGCGACATCAACATCGCGCGCAACCGCGCGATCGAAGGCAAGACCGGGCAGAACATCCAGGCCCTGATCCCGCCGACCGGCGCGACGCTGTTCTTCGACACCATGGCGATCCCGAAGGACGCGCGCCATCCGCGCAACGCGCACCTGTTCATCAACTACATCCTGCGCCCGGAGGTGCATGCGTCGCTCACCAACGCGGTCTTCTTCGCCAACCCGAACAAGGCCTCGCTGCCCTTCGTCGACAAGAAGGTCGCGAGCGACCCCACCGTGTTCCCGCCGCCTGCGGACTTGGCCAAGATGACGCCGCCGGACACCGTGCCGCAGGACATCCGCCGTCTGCAGACGCGCATCTTCACGGCGTACCGCTCGGGCGCGTCGCAGTGAAGGCGGTGAAAGGGTCAGGTCATCGGTTTCACATGGAGGAACGAGGTGCCTGACCCCACCTCGGTGCGCGACTTCTGGTTCGGCGAAGCGCCCTGGGCGTTCCGCCAGGCCTGGTTCCGCAAGGACCCGGCGTTCGACGACACGATCCGCGCGCGCTTCGGCGCGCTCGTCGAGCAGGCGCTGGCCGCGCCGCTGGGCTGGGGCCCGGCGCCGGCCGACGTCGCGGCCGAGATCATCGTGCTCGACCAGTTCCCGCGCAACCTGTTCCGCGGCAGCGCGCGCGCCTTCGCCGGCGACCCGCAGGCGCGCGCGCTGGCGCAGGGGCTGGTCGACAGCGGCGCCCACCTCGCGCTGCATCCGCTGGAGCGCATGTTCGCCTACCTGCCGTTCGAGCACGCCGAGGACCCGGCGCTGCAGGACCGCAGCGTGGCGCTGTACACCGAGCTCGCCGCTGCCCACCCCGGCTTCGACGAGGTGCTCGACTACGCGCTGCGCCACCGCGACGTGATCCGCCTGTACGGCCGCTTCCCGCACCGCAACCCGGCGCTGGGGCGGCCGAACACGCCGGCGGAGGCCGAGTACCTGGCGCAGCCGGGCAGCGGGTTCTAGCGCGCACCGGGCCACCCGCCGCGTGACGCGCGCCGGGGAGCCTCGCAACGGCCCGGCGCGCGCATCGAGGCGCGTCCACTTGACTGCCGAGCCGCCGGCGCCGGCCTGCGGCGGGCTCAGGCGCCGGCCTCGGACGCGCCGAGCGCGTAAGCCAGGCGGTAAATCGTGCAGTCCACCTCGGTGGCCCCGTGGGCCGGCAGCGCGTCGGCGCGGCACAGGTCGCGCGCGCACGCGGCGACGGCCAACTCGTCGTAGCCGGTGACGACCAACGCCATGTCCAGCGTGCGGTCGGCACCGCGGATGCGCTGCTCGTCGGTCATCGGCGCCGCCTGCGCCCCTTGCAGCAGGTGGGCGCTGCCCAGGCCCGGCAGCGCCGGCAGCGCCGGCAGCACCTGATCCAGCAGCCAGGATCGCAGCGCGGCCGCGCGCGCCGGCGCGGGCGCGAAGCGGATCAGCGCCGCCGCGCCGCCCTGGCCGAGGCCGAAGCTGCCGAGCACCGCGCACAGCCCGCGGACCATGCCCCGGTAGTGCGGCATCATGCGCGAGGTCCAGGGGCTGGGGCTGTTCAGCCGCGCCAGGTAGGCGGCGGAGTTCAGCACGGCGAGGTCGGCCACCTCGTAGAGGACCATGTAGCGCGGCCCCGCGCCGGCTGCGACCCAGCGCGTGCCGCGCAGGAAACCGGGGATCGCCAGCCGCTCTGGCAGATGCTCGTGGGTGTGCCAGAGGTCGTGCTCGGCGATGGCGCCGGGTTCGACGTCGAAGGACAGTAGCATCGCGGCGCGGCCGAGCAGAGGCATGGGGCGGCGTCAACCTTCCTGGCCGGCCGCGGCCGCGGCCCGGCCGGGGCGCTGCGTCGGTCGGCCGCGGCGTTCAGGCATCGGCGGGCACCAGTCGGCAGGACGACCGGTCCTCGAAGCGCCCACCGGGCAGGCCCCAGGCATGGGCGTAGGTCAGCGAGCCGTCGGGGTGCTGCTGGAGGGTGATCTCCTCGCGGAACGATCGCTCGTCGTCGCGCGGGCCCGACGCGAAGGTGGTGCGCAGGCCACCGTCGCCGGCGCCGCTGCCGACACCCGCCGGGCCGGTCTCGACGTGCGGCAGCACCCCATCCAGCTCGGACATCACCGGCCACAGGCACAGCCGCCCGTCGGCCGTGTGCGCGAGCAGCGTCGACTCCTCGTGCACCAGCGTGCCGTCGTCGAGCGTGGCCGTGTAGCGCAGCAGGACGGCGCGGCCGCCCGTCAGGCGCTCCACCTGCAGGTCGCCGCGGAACGGTTCGCCTTCGTGGTTGACGCCATGACCTCGGTAACGGCCGGTCGCCGCGGCGAGCGCTTGCAGCAGGTTCATGGTGATGCGGGCCGGCGTTGGGGTCCGTCGGCACGCTCGGCGTGGCCGGCGGGCCGTCCAGTGACGGTCACACCGCATTCTGCGGCGGCGCGGCCGCCCTGAGCATGACCTGTTCGTCGGCCTGGTCGCGATGCCGCAGCTGCTGGCCCGCGTCGCCCGGGACGAAGCCCAGGCTGCGCAGCAGCGCGGCGGAGCGGAAGTTCGCTGCCTTCAGCACGGCGACGAAGGCGTCGACCGCGTAGCGGGCGTGAAGCTCCTCCAGCATGGCGCGCACGGCGCTGCTGCCGATGCCCTGCCGCCAGTGGCGGCTGTTCAGCTCGTCGGCGACGGTCGCGGCCCCCGACGGCAGCACCGTCGCCTGCACGTACCCGGCCAGCTCGCCGCCGGGCAGGCGGATCACCCAGTTCAGCCAGGTCTCGGACCCATCCGCCGGCCCACGGCTTTCGAGCTGCCGGTAGCGACGCACCAGCGCCTCCTCCGATGGCGGCGGCTCGTTCTCGAACGCGTAGATCGCCGGGTCGCCGAGCACGCGGAACATCGCCGGCGCATGCGCGGCGACCAGCGGCTCCAGCATGCAGTGGGCCGTGGTGATCGTCCTCATGGGGCCCGGCCTGAGGGTCGGGTGCCCGGCCGCGGCGTGTCCTGGATCTCGCGGCAGACGACCGCCGTGCGGCGCAGGCCGGCCAGATCGACGACCGGCCGCTGCGTGCCGGGTACGCAAGAACCCGCCTCGGGTGCCGCTGGCCCGGCCGTCCCAACGGTGCCGACCCGCGAGCCGTCGGGGGCGATGACGAGGTGGCTGCTCAGGCGCCCGCGCTCCTAGGCCAGATAGAGGAGGCTCAAGCCGACGGCCGCCGGAACCGCCTGGACGAACAGGATCTTGCGGCTCGCGGTGGCGGCGCCGTAGAGGCCCGCCACGAGCACGCAGGCGAGGAAGAAGACCTTCACTGCATGGCCGGCGTCACCCAGGTAAAGGCCCCAGAACAGTCCTGCCGCGAGGAAGCCGTTGTAGAGCCCCTGGTTGGCCGCCAGCGTCTTCGTCTGCGCGGCGAAGTCGCGCTTCAGGCCGAAGGCCTTCCTCCCGGCCGGCTTGTCCCACAGGAACATCTCCAGCACGAGGATGCCGACGTGCAGGATGGCCACGAGCAGCACGACCACGTCGGCAGCCGCCGCCATCAGCCTGCCTCGCGCCGAAGGTGTGACCGCACGGACCCACGCGCCCGCGAAGCGCCCCGGGCGCACGACGCCGTGTCGGCCGGCCCGTCGGCGGGCGCCCGACCATGCCTCGTGGCCGAGGCGTCAGGCCGCATGGAACTCGAGCCGCATGAAGCTGCTGTGGGGGTCTTCACGGTAGTCGCCGAACGGGCCGCAGCGGATGAAGCCGAACCGCTCGTACAGCGCACGTGCTGGCTCGAATCCGGGTTGGCTGCCCGTCTCCAGGCTGAGCTGCGTGCAGCCGCGGCCTTTCGCGGTCTCGATGATGTGCGCGAGGATAGCCCGCCCGGCCCCCTTGCCGCGTCGGGCCTGCGGTGTGCGCATGGACTTGACCTCGCCATGCCGGGGGTCGAGCTCTTTCATTGCGCCGCAGCCCATCAGCAGGCCGCCGTGCCAGGCGGTCCAGACCGTGATCCCGGGCGCCTTCAGCTTCTCGAGATCCAGCGCGTGCACGCTCTCGGGCGGAGACCCGGCGCGCATGTTGCGCAGGTGCTCTTCGAGGAGCTCGATGACCTCGGTGCCGGTCAGGTCGTCCTGGCGGATCAGCATGGTTCGGTGGCGCTGCGAGCCGGGTCACGAGATCCGCATCGCGAGACGCTTGACCTGACCCCGCCTGCTCCGATGCGCTAGCCCACGCCACGGGCGCCCTTCACGACGGCCTTCGCGGCCATGTTCATGAAGAGGGCGAGGTTCAGGTCGTAGATCGTGACCCGGCGCTGGGCATCCCAGGTGGTCAACGAGACGGTGACGTGATTGAACACGTTGCGCCACTCGGGGTGATGATCCAGCACCCGGCAGTGGTTCGAGACCAGCGCCATGAAGTCGGCGGCCTGGTCGAAGCTCCGGAACTTGAACGTCTTGACCAGGTAGCGGACCTCGGCGTTGCCGTAGTTGTCGATGTACCACCCCTCGAAGTCGTCGTAGCGCAGGGTCTGCGCCAGCTCGGCGTCGGCAAGGGGCTGCGTCCGCGCCTTGGCGAGATCCGGCTTCGGGTACTGGTCCGCGTCCGGCCGCTTCTTCAGGGCCAGCTTGACTGCCAGCCGGTCCAGCAGCGGGCCGATCATCGTCGGCCAACCGGCGTAGTCGATCTGCTCCGCGTGGGCGTCGTTCAGGAATGCGAGGCGGGGCGCAAGCTGGAACTGCCGAAAGTCGCGCGGGCAGTCCGCGAAGAGGGGGACGAGCAATCGATGACTGTGGCCGAAGCGTTCGGCTTCTGGCATGGCCAGCGGCGCCTCGTGCGAGTAGACCAACTCCTCGACGACCCAGTCCGTCGGCGCGTCCGTTGCCGCCTCCTCGCCCGGCCGCGGCATCCACTGCTTGCCGATCAGCACGATCGTGGCGTGTGCCGCGTCGATCAGCTCCCGCAGCCGCTTCGGGAACG
>JRYF01001173.1_pt1 | contig 28947 bp, 18 predicted proteins | sample 235331 | NCBI WGS metagenome assembly JRYF01 (sample SAMN03074217, study PRJNA261475) | activated sludge metagenome | biome: Wastewater Treatment Plant; feature: Wastewater; material: Activated sludge; isolation source: activated biomass of a wastewater treatment plant treating hydrocarbon... ...
CCTCTACTTTTCTACTCCTCTACTCCAAAACCTCCACCATATACTTATTCTTCTTCCCGTTCTCCACCATCAGGAAGCGGCTGTGCAGCAGGGCGGCGTGGTCTATGCGCTGATCGTGTTGCGTGATCTTCTCCTTGTTTACCGATACGGAATTACCCTGTATGGCTCGACGCGCATCCGACTTGGACGACGCGATATCGGTATGTTCTGAAAGCAGTTCGGCAATAGCGACCCCTTCAGCAAAAAGTGCTCGGGGAACCTGCTTGCAGGGAATTTCTTCCGAAACGGTTTGCAACTCGCCGGCGCTCATGGCCAGCAAATGATCGCGGTCAGCATTTTTTCCAAAAAGCAATTCCGACACCTTTTTCACCGATTCGTACGCCTCCTGGGAATGAATGCGCACGGTGAGCTCTTCGGCCAGCAAGCGCTTTAGTTCGTTGGGATTGCCGGCATGCTCGCGCTCGGCGGCCTCCACCTCTTGCTGAGTGCGCAGCGTGAAGTAACGGGTGTATTTGCCGATGTCGGCATCGTCGGTATTGATCCAGAACTGGTAAAACTGATAAGGGGAGGTCATTTCAGGGTCCAGCCATATGTTGCCTTTTTCTGATTTACCAAATTTTTTACCATCGGATTTCGTCAACAGGGTAGTGGTCACAGCAAAGGCTTTGGAAGATAAATTTCTTCGAATGAATTCAGTGCCTGATGTAATATTCCCCCACTGATCAGAGCCACCCATTTGGAACTCACAACCGAATTGTTGAAACAAACATTGAAAATCGTATGCTTGTAGAATTTGGTATGAAAATTCAGTAAAAGAAAGCCCCGATTCCAATCGATTTTTTACAGAATCTTTGGATAACATGTAGTTTACCGTAAGGGTCTTTCCTGCAACTCGTAAGAATTCAAGTACATTCATGTCTTTATAAAAATCATAATTATTGACCATGATGGCCTTGTTTTCACCTTCAAAGCGGAGAAATTTTTTCATTTGCTTTGCCTGGTGTTCGAGATTGCTTTCAATTTCTTCTATGGATTTCAATTCTCTTTCTTCATCCTTTCCCGATGGATCTCCAATTCTCCCTGTCGCACCCCCCATTAAAACAATAGGTTGATGTCCCGCCATTTGAAATCGGGTAAGTGTCATGATCTGAACATAATTGCCAATGGTTAACGATCGTGCAGTTGGATCAAAACCAATATAACCTTTAGCCGGACTTTCTGCTAATCGCTCAATGGCACCCGGAGTCATATCATGAAGAACATTCCGCCACTTTAATTCCTCAATAAAATCCATTTCATTTAAATTTAGCTGCAAATGTATCATTTTTGTATCATTACAATTCGTTAAAGAGATATAAGAATAATATCAATAAATGTAACTTCCGACCCGGATGAATTTACCCCATTTTATTGCAAAAAGGATTTCGATATCTGGTCATCGTACATTTACCAGTGTAATAGTAAGAATTGCTGTGGCAGCCATAGCGCTTAGCCTTGCAGTAATGATTATTTCCTCCGCCATCATTACAGGATTTAAGAATGAAATAACTGAGAAAGTCATTGCCTTTTGGGGTGACATCCATATCAATGATGCGGGTATCAACAGAACATTTGAAGAAATTCCCATTAACGACTACCGGCAGATTGCAGAAGAAATTGAACAGCTAAAGGGATTGGAATTTGTAGAAGATCGCTATTTATTGGGTATGCGATTGGGAGGTATACAACGAAATGCAAGTACCAAGGGGGGCGTAAAAAGCGTTCAGGGTACGGTCATGATTCCCGGGTTAATTCGGACAAGAAAGGATTTTAATGGTATTATCTTAAAAGGCATTGGAGATGATTTTGACTGGAGTCGCCTGAATCGGTTTATCGTTGAGGGGGAAGCATTTACGCCTGGCGATTCTATTGATGATGGCTTACTTCTTTCTAAAAGTATGGCCAACAAGATGGAGTTGAAAACAGGTGATCCGGTGATCATCAGTTTTATAAAAGACCAAAATCACCTGCGTCGTCGATTCACTGTAAAGGGTATATTTAATACAGGCCTGGAAGAATACGACAGCAAAATGGGATTAGCCGATATCCGTAAGGTGAGGGAAGTGATGGGCTGGAAAGAACATCAGGCCGGAAGTATTGAGGTGGTTTTGGATCACCCCCATGATGCGGAATTTTTTACAGAATACATTTATTACGACGTATTGCCCGGGCATCTTTTTGCGATGTCCATCCGACAAAAATTTCCCAGCATATTTGAATGGCTGAAATTGCAGGAGATCAATGAAAAGATCATTTTAGCCTTGATGGTAGTGGTGGGCATCATCAATATGTTGACCGTATTAATGATTCTGATTTTGGAGAGGAGCCGGATGATTGGGATATTGAAAGCCTTGGGAAGTACCAATGGACTCATCCGGAAGATATTTCTTTATAATGCTTGCTACATTATTGTATTGGGTATGCTATTGGGCAATTTTCTGGGACTTGCTTTTTGTTATTTTCAAAAGAAATACCAGTGGATTACTCTTGATGAAGCCTCTTATTACCTTTCTGTGGCTCCGGTAGAAGTCAATTTTGTATTCCTGGGTTTTTTGAATCTGGCTACTTTTTTATTGATTTTGTCTGTGATGATCATTCCTACCTGGCTCATTTCATATATTCACCCGGTGAAGGTGTTGAGATTTGAATAAGTTTTATTTCTTTTGAAAAATATTCAACCGTTCCCAAGTTCTCAAAATTCTCCCACACCTCAATATTAAGGCATATAAAAGGATCGAATATTTTCTTTAATTGATTTGCTATCATGTATGATATACGTATTTCACAATGAGACAATCTGTCAGATTGCCTTTAACTCAACACTATCTCTGATAAAATTAAATAAAGCTGTATCATTTCACGCTTTTGTCATGATTTAAACTGAAATGGAAAAGTTATATTTCAGCATACTTTACTATTATGATAAATACATGATATATGTTTTATATTGAAATTCTGCCATTTAATTTGAAAAATCAAAACTTATTCACATTAATTAATTTTGTAATATTTTTTATTGCACTGATTATTAAAAATTTACATATGTTATCCACACTGTGTGGATAACTTTAAGAAAATTCAGCATCACATTATATTTTTTTTTCATTTAATTTGTAATCCACATCGCAGAGAGCCGGTGGGAATTTTTCAGCTCTCTAAACCATGTGCACCATATATTTACCAGAACCTGCACTTAAAAGAGTCCTTTTGAGTTAGGACTTTGCCGCCTCTGGAATATTCGGTGATTCGGGATTGGATATTTTGATTTTATAACATATATATAAAGACTTAACCACTATGAAAAGTAAACAGGAACCTATTTTAATGGACAACCCGAATCGCTTCGTTCTTTTCCCAATCCAACATGATGACATTTGGACATTTTATAAAAAGTCTGAAGCATCATTCTGGACGGCTGAAGAAATTGATTTGCATCAGGATGTATCGGACTGGGAAAATAAACTCAATGATAATGAAAGACATTTCATAAAACATGTATTGGCATTTTTTGCTGCCAGCGATGGAATCGTTAATGAGAACCTGGCAGAAAATATGGTCAACTCTGTTCAATATACAGAAGCAAAATTTTTCTACGGTTTTCAGATCATGATGGAGAACATACATTCAGAAACCTATTCATTGCTCATCGATACATATATAAAGGATACAAAAGAGAAGGATTATTTATTTAATGCCATTGAAAACCTTCCATGTGTAAAGAAGAAGGCTGATTGGGCTTTGGAATGGATAGACAATGGTTCATTTACAGAGCGCCTTATCGCATTCGCCGCCGTGGAAGGAATCTTTTTCTCCGGTTCGTTTTGCTCGATTTTCTGGTTGAAAAAAAGAGGATTGATGCCTGGTCTGACCTTTTCCAATGAGTTGATCAGCAGAGATGAAGGTATGCATTGTGATTTTGCCTGTCTTTTATATAATGAGCACATAATCAATAAATTACCAAAATCAACCGTTGAAAAAATCATCGCCGACGCAGTGGAGATCGAAAAAGAATTTGTAACTGATGCTATTCCTGTCAATCTGATAGGAATGAACGCAGAGCTGATGTGTCAATATATCGAGTTTGTGGCTGACCGGCTGTTGGTCGCTCTGGGTAATCCAAAGATTTACCGCGTAGAAAATCCGTTTCCATGGATGGATATGATCTCTCTCCAAGGGAAGACGAATTTCTTCGAAAAAAGAGTAGGGGATTATCAAAAGGCCGGAGTTATGGCAGAAAAGGATAAGCAGATATTTTCATTGGATGAAGATTTTTAGTTCCTGAATCTACCTTAATGTTACAAATGAATTCTGAGAAAACTACATTCACTAATCCCTAAACATATAATTAATATGCAAGTCATTAAAAGAACTGGTAAAAGAGAAGATGTCAGCTTTGATAAAATCACAGCCCGGGTAAAGAAACTATGCTATGAACTGCATCAGGATCATGTGGATCCTATAGAGATTGCTAAAAAAGTCATTCAAGGGCTGTATAATGGAGTCAGCACCACCGAGTTAGATAATCTGGCAGCCGAAACTGCCGCGACGATGGCCGCTGTACACCCTGATTATGCAATCCTGGCAGCCCGTATAGCCGTTAGCAATCTCCATAAAAACACCAGCAAATCTTTTTCAGAGACCATGGAAGCTTTGCATGCTTATATTGACCCGACCACCGGAGAAAAAGCTGGATTGATCGCTGATTCAGTCATTGAAGTGATTCAAACAAACAGGGACAAACTGGATTCTGCCATCATTTATGACAGAGATTACTCTTTCGACTTTTTTGGTTTCAAAACTCTGGAGCGTTCGTATTTGCTGCGTATGGAAGGCAAAGTAGTGGAAAGGCCTCAGCATATGCTTATGAGAGCAGCTATAGGTATCCATGGAGAAGACCTGGATGCGGCCATAGAAACCTATAATCTGATGTCCGAAAAGTGGTTCATTCATGCCACTCCCACATTATTCAATGCAGGAACACCTAAACCTCAACTATCGTCTTGTTTTCTATTGAGTATGACAGATGATAGCATTGCCGGAATATTTGAGACATTGAGTCGCTGTGCCCGAATTTCCCAATCTGCAGGGGGCATTGGACTTTCTATTCATAACATCAGAGCACAGGGTAGCTATATCAAAGGTACAGGAGGTACGTCCAACGGAATTATACCTATGCTCCGAGTTTACAACGATACGGCTCGTTATGTTGATCAGGGAGGGGGAAAAAGAAAAGGAGCATTTGCCATATACCTGGAACCTTGGCATGCCGATATATATGAATTCCTTGACTTAAAGAAAAATCATGGGAAAGAAGAATTGAGAGCCAGAGATTTATTTTATGCCATGTGGATTCCTGATCTTTTTATGGAAAGGGTTAAAAATGATGAAGAGTGGTCATTATTTTGTCCCAATGAATGCCCCGGCTTATATGACACCTATGGGGGAGAATTTGAAGCATTGTACCATCAGTATGAACAGCAAGGAAGAGCCCGTAAAACTATAAAAGCTCAGGAACTTTGGTTTTCTATTCTGGAATCTCAAATTGAAACAGGCACGCCATACATACTGTATAAAGATGCTGCCAACAGAAAGTCCAATCAAAAGAATCTGGGCACTATTCGTAGCAGCAATTTGTGTACAGAGATCATAGAATATACTGCCCCTGATGAAGTAGCCGTATGTAACCTAGCCTCAATTTCTCTGCCTAAATTTGTTAAGGAGGATGGCACCTATGATTTTGATGCGTTGCATGAAGTAACACGTGTGATCACAAGAAATCTCAATAAGATCATAGACATCAACTATTACCCTATCAAGGAAGCGGAAAATTCCAATTTCAGACACCGTCCTATAGGTATTGGTGTACAGGGCCTGGCAGATGCTTTTATGTTGATGCGATTTCCTTTTGAAAGCGCTGGGGCACGGCAGTTGAATAGAGATATTTTTGAAACCATATATCATGCCGCGCTAACTGAAAGCATAGCTCTTGCGGAAAGAGATGGAGCTTACACAACGTTTAAAGGATCACCTGCCAGTGAAGGTATTTTACAATTTGATATGTGGGGGGTGGAGCCATCCAGTCGTTATGATTGGGATGCTTTAAAGGAAAAAATTAAAGTAACAGGATTGAGGAACAGTCTGTTATTGGCTCCGATGCCAACCGCCAGCACTTCTCAGATTTTAGGAAACAATGAATGCTTTGAACCTTATACTTCAAATATTTACACAAGAAGAACATTGTCAGGGGAATACATCGTTGTAAATAAACATTTGCTTAAAGACCTTATCGGATTGGGTTTGTGGAATGAAACCATGAAGCAAAAGTTGATGGCCGCCAATGGCTCCATTCAGCACATGCCAGAGATCCCTCAGGATATAAAAGACCTGTACAAGACCGTATGGGAAATTTCGCAGAAGGTAATAATAGACCAGGCTGCGGACCGGGGAGCCTTTATTTGCCAAAGCCAATCTCTTAATCTTTTTGTTGAAAACCCCAACTTTGGAAAGTTGAGTTCTATGCATTTTTATGGATGGCAGAGGGGGTTGAAAACAGGAATGTACTATTTACGCTCAAAAGCTGCGGTTGATCCCATTAAATTTACTTTAAGTGAAGAGCATCAAAGAGTGCAAGCAAAATCTGAAAACTTAATAGAGGCAGAAGAATTGGAGGAAGTAGTAATGGATGGACAAGCCTGTTCAATGGAGGATGGGTGTTTGATGTGCGGAAGTTGATTTTTTCATAATACACTCAATCAGTCTGGGCAGTATTCTACTAAATGTGAGTATTGCCCACTTTTATTTTGCAAAATAGATATTGTTTAAGTAAAATGATTTGACAATAATCATCAATTTAGGAATATGGAGTTGGGATAATGAAACCCATATTTCTTGATACACATGTAAAATTTATATTTCATCAATTATTTATTCAATATTAGGGTTAGAATTGCTATATTTTGCTTAATTTTATACATACTATTAGCAGAACTGATACTTTGCGATTCCCATAGCAGCGTGATATTCTTTTGTATCGAGTCAATTTGAATTATTATAACTGTGTCATTCATGCGTATTTTAACATTGATTGTTTGTTTTTTATGTCTTTCTTTCGGATTGAGTGCAGCTAACTATTATTGGGTTGGAGGTTCAGGCAATTGGTCGGATATCAGTCATTGGGCTACTACTTCTGGAGGAAGTGTTACTCATCCTCAAGTACCTACGGTCAATGACAATGTGTTCTTCGATGAGAACTCTTTCACAGGTGCGGGTCAAGCCGTTACTGTCACAACGGATATCATATTTTTCCGGAATATGGATTGGACGGGGGTTACGAATAATCCCAGATTTACTGGCGGGAGAAATGTGCGAATGAATGTGCATGGTGGCATCGTACTCAATGCAGCCATGCAATATCAGTTTTCAGGAGATATCATTTTCGCAGGGACATCAGAGGGTAATGTCATAAACATGGCTGGACATCGAGCCGCTTATAATGTGCTTTTCGAGGGATCAGGCCAGTGGTCGTTTACATCAGGTATCCAAGTGGATAGTATCTTTAGAATCAATGCAGGTACATTGAATACAGAAGGACATCCCATTACCTGTGAATATTTTTACATTCTCAGCAATCAACCCAAAATTTTCAGTTTGGGAGGCTCGATAATAACCGTAACCGGCGAGTTTATTTTGATCAACCAGTTTACTGAGGAATTGAATATTAAGAACGCCGTATTCAATACAGTAAATCTGACCTTGGATGCCGGCAATTCTACTTTTCGCTTTACGGGATCCAATGTAGAAGTGTGGAAACAGGGCAATTTTCCTCTTACTTTATATAATCTGGAATTCGTATCACCCACTGGAACTTCTCAATTTCGAATCTTTGAAGGAACACCGGATGTCCAAGCGAATGACATACGGTTCAACAGTAATGGTCAGTTGAATGGGAATTGGGTCATGAATTCTTTGCATTTATCACAGAATAAAATTTATCGTTTGGAGAGCGGAAGAACTTTCCGGGTCAACGCCATTGTAGCTGAAGGAGACTGTGCCGAAAGCATTATTCTCATAACTACTGTCAATGGTAGTGAAGCAATATTGCAGGGAAATGGAAATGAAATTGAGGTGAATTTCATCACCTTAAGAGATATTCATGCTACCAATGGGTCCTTTACTGCCAGCAATAGTACCGATTTGGGAAATAACAACGATTGGAACTTTTCGGATTCAGAGCCCATCGATTATTATTGGGTGGGTGGAAGTGGCAATTGGACGAACCCTAATCGTTGGTCATTTACCAGTGGAGGCCCCGCAAGTGGTTGTGTGCCTACCGGAAAAGACAACGCTATATTTGATGCTAATTCTTTCAATACCAATAATCAAACGGTAAATGTAAATATTGAAGATGTGTATATAGGTAGTATGATATGGAATGGTGTGACCAATCAGCCAAATCTGGCCGGTTCAAGCCTGCATTCCATCCATATCACCCGATCTTTGCAGTTGGATCCCAATATGCAGCATAGTTTTTCAGGAAACTATTATTTCGAATCTTCTATCTCTGGCAATACGATTCAAACAGCAGGTCTGAGGTTAAACAGGAATGCCATATTCAGTGGAGTAGGTGGTGAGTGGACACTTACCGATAATTTTCATGTATTACTGCAGATTGAATTCATTTCAGGTCATTTGAATACCAGTGGCTATCAGGTGACTACCAATCGCTTTTTATCTTTAGGTACAGGTAGCCGGCATTTGAATATGGAAAATACGCATTGGTTATTGGAGGATGTACCTTCTCAATTTTTATGGTCACAATGGTACGTGGATATAACGAATTTCACATTGGATGCCATAGGATCTACAGTGGAAATTTCTTCATCTTTTCATAATTCATTCAGGCATGAAGGAAATGGAAATATAGAGTATCATAAAGTATTTTCTTCCGGCTATCTTCTTTCATTGAGTACAACAATAAATTCCTCCGACGGTCTACCACGACTTTTTATTGATTCTTTAATTTATTTGAACAGGGGAAGCATTTTTGGACACACTCATTTTCAATATTTGGAACTGGCTCCTGGAGCTGATTATTCATTTGGAGTAAACAGTACTCTTATCATAGAAAGGTTGATGGCTCAAGGTACTTGTGAGGATGGCTTGATATATATGTATAGCTCAACAACAGATAGAGTAAGTAATATACAAATCATGAATGACCATATCCTGGAGCGATTAGTGATCCGGAATATTCGTCAAGACGGTTCAGCTATGGTCACTGCCAATCAATCTATCGATCAGGGAGGAAACGAAAATATTGAATTTAACGAATTGGAATCCCGTTCTTTGTATTGGGTGAACGGAGATGGTGCATGGCACGATAGCCAACATTGGTCTTCATCGAGTGGTGGGCCGGGGGGAGAATGTATTCCAACGAGTGTAGATGNNTTTTGATGAAAACTCTTTTAGTGCTTCTGAAGAAAGAGTGTATTCATTTTGGAACCGGGAGCGGTTGTGCAGACATTTTACATGGTTGGGTACAACAGGAAATCCCGTCATTCAAGATGGTCATATTTCTATTTTTGGATCTATGCGTCTGGAGGAAGGCATGCGTTATAATATTTCGTTCACTACCTTTCTTTCTTCTTTCGAGGAAACCATTTTTACTGCGGGGAGAAGAGTTTTTGTTTTCTATATGAGAGGAAGTGGAAGGTATACATTACTGGATGATTTGGTGGGCAGTGAAATATACCACTGGAATGGTGATTTGATATTTGAAGATATTGAAGCTGACCTATCAAGGTTTTCAATAGCCGATAGGGCAAGATATACCGAATTAAATGGAAGCAGAATTCATTTGAGCTATAACGATCCGAATCGCAATGCCGGCACCTTTGCTGAGTTTTCATCAAATCATGAGTTGAATGCCGGTAATTCAGAAATTATACTGACAGGATTGAGACCATCAATTCTTTCATTCAGGGGCAAGACATACAATGTCATTCGCACCACCCATCCTCAAAGTACTGCATACATTGTAACTTCTTTTCAAGGTGGTGATCCTAATGCACCTCGGTTAAGCGCAACGAAAATGTTCTTTTCTGGTAATGCTGACTTGTTTGGAGAAATGGAAATGGATTCATTAATCGGTTCTCCAGGCAAAACCTATCAGCTCCAGTCTGACCGGACTTATTTTGTTAACCAATACCTTCGCATGATAGGCAATAATTGTACACCTGTACAATTACAATCCACTCAGCCTGGTTCCAGAACGACTATCTCTATGCCGGCAAATTCAGAGATTGTTGTCGATTTTGCACAAATGCGGGATGTCAGGGGGATTGGGGGTGCAGAGTTTATAGCCGGCTCAAGAAGTGTGAATGTCAACAACAGTAATGAAAACTGGATTTTCGAGGATCCACCTGAATTTATAGAAGTTGGATTTTTGGGACCAGACAGGGCTTTATGTGTAGATGAAGCGGTAGAATTGAATGCTTACAATTTTAGTCCCGATGAAAATTACTTGTGGAGTGACGGAAGTAGTGATTCGATCCTGATTGTATCGATGAGTGGAGAGTACCACGTTACAGTTACTTTTGGGAATAATTGTGTGATAGTCGACACGGTGAACATATTGGATCCTAGTGATGCCGTTATTGTTTTGATACCGGATACCACCATTTGTGAAGGTACTACAATCGTTTTGGATGCTACTTTGCCTGTGCAGGGAGTCCGTTATATTTGGAATGATGGTTCCACTGCACCAGTAAGAGAGATAGGAGATGCGGGTGAATATACTGTGGAGGCTGAGATAGATCAATGCCTCCTTACGGCTACAGCCCTTATTGAGGTTCAGGAAAGTCCTGACGTGGATCTGGGGGGTGATATGGTTCGATGTGAAGGAGAGTCCATATCGTGGAATGTGTTTAATGAAGGAGCTGTCTATCTCTGGCAGGATGGAAGCACTGAATCGGATTTTACAGTTACAGAAAGCGGTATTTATTGGGCTGAAGTTACCATTTTAGATTGTGTTGTCAGAGACAGTGCTGAAATTTTATTCATCGAAACGCCAACGGCAGATCTGGGGCCAGATATTTCGGTATGCGATACGGAAGATGTGGTGCTGATGACAGCAGTGCTCGGTGGTGCAACCTATATCTGGCAGGATGGGTCAGGTGGGAATACATTTCAAGTTACTGAATCCGGTATATATTATGTAGATGTGATTGTTAGCAACTGTACAAACTCTGATACCATTGAGGTATTCATTCAAGAGTCTCCGGCCATTATGTTGGGAGAACAAATCAATGCATGCGAGGGAGATGAAGTAATAATCGATGCCATTTTAGAAGCAGATGCTTATGCGTGGAGTACAGGAAGCAATGCCCGACAAATTGCAGTGACACAAAATGGTATTTATGCTGTGACGGTAACCGATCGTTTGTGTGTGTTAGAAGATGAAGTGGCGGTTACTTTCTTTGAATATTTTACAGTAGACCTGGGTCCTGATCAAACACTGTGTGAAGGGGATGTAGTAGAACTGGATGCGGGCAATGAAGGCGAATGGCAGGATGGTACGGTTTCACAAACCTATATAGTAAGTGAAACAGGGGCGTATGAGGTGGTGGTTTCCAACCAGGGCTGTGAAACTACCGGGATGATATTCATTGAAGTAGTCGCAGATCCCGGATTAGATTTAGGGGATGATGTCTCAGCTTGTGAAGGGGATGTGGTGGAGTTGGCAAGTAATATCAATGCTGATGCATTTTTTTGGAGTACAGGAAGTAATAATTCTTCCATTGAAATTGCCAGTGGAGGTACTTTTTCTCTGACTGTGGTTTCAGGGCCATGCTTAGTTGAAGATTTTATTTCTGTGGTCTTCCATCCTTATCCTGAGGTAAGCTTAGAGGAATTACCGGAAATATGTCAGGGTGAGGAGGTGGTACTGGATGCCATTTTGCAGGGAACCTGGCAAGATGGTAGCATGTCATCAACATATACTGCGACTCAAGAAGGACTGTATGTTGTGCAGGTAAATGTTGAAGGATGCGTTACGGAAGCTTCTACATTTGTTACAGTCCACGCTCTCCCGAATGTTGATTTAGGGGGTGATGTTGTGGTTTGTGATGGTGATGAGGTAGTTCTCACAGTGCCGTCCGGATTATTTGAGTTTATATGGGATGATGGTAGCGTCGATGAGGAACGTGTGATATCCATGAGTGGAGCATACGGAATAGAAGCAATTTCTGAGCAGGGATGTGTAAACAGTTCCTCTATCACTGTACAGTTTTCTAATCTCCCTCAAATAGATTTAGGAAATGATGTTGTGGTGTGTGAAGGAGATATATTTACTATAGTTCCAATGGCTTCGCAAGGTGTGATTACATGGGGTGATGGAAGCACAGGACCTAATTTTATGGTAAGCACACCTGGATTGGTTACAGCTATCATACAGCATGAAGGGTGTGAGAATACTGCATCAGTCAGAGTGACATTCAGAGAATGTTCTTCATTTGAAGTTTATGCTCCCAATATATTTGCACCTGCCGGTAGTGGGCAAAATGATATCTTTATTCCTGTTTTTCCGGAAGGTGTAGAAATTCTTACTTTCAGTATGAAAATTTTTGACCGTTGGGGAAATAAAATTTTTGAATCCCGGTCACTTGAAAATCCCTGGGATGGAACCTTTGGCAATGTGTTTTCAGATTCTGGAGTATATGTGTATATTTTGGAAGTGGATTACAGGGATGACAGAGAGCAGGGCAGACAGGTGATCACCGGTGATGTGATGTTAGTACGCTGATCAAGAAAAAATGTTCTAAAGATGTTTAAAATAACCCACTGATATTTCCAATCTCATCTATGTCGATATGAATGGCAGAGGGAGTGGCGGGTAAACCGGGCATCCTCATAATGTCACCGGCGATGGGGATGACGAACCCAGCACCTGAGGCAATCTCAATATCCCGGATCTGCAGATTATACCCTGAAGGTCGCCCCAAAAGAGCAGGATTGTCAGAGAAACTGTATTGTGTTTTTGCTATGCATATACCTAAAGCGTCAAGACCCAGGCTTTCAATTCTTTGCAGTGCTCTTTGAGCGTCTTTATTATATTCAACTGCCTGAGCACCATATATTTTTGTTGCAATGGTTTCGATCTTTCTTTTCGTAGGTGCTTCCCAATCATATAGAGGAGAGAAGTCATTTAAGGAAGATTTTTGGGTGGATTGATATACTTTATCTGCCAGATCAATGGTTCCTTCACCGCCAAGTTCCCAACCTTTGCTGATGGCAGAAGCTACACCTAACTCCGAACATCTTTCCTGTATTAACTTCCATTCATCCTCCGTATCGTCAGGAAAAGCATTGATGGCTACAATGACCGGCAAATTGTAAAGCGATAGATTTTCGATATGTTTTTCAAGATTTGGAAATCCTTTCTCCAAACTTTGCAGGTCGGGTGTTTTCAGACTATCCAAAGCAAGCCCTCCATGGTATTTAAGCGCTCTTACCGTAGTAACTAATACCACAGAAGATGGCTTCAGCCCGCTACTTGCACATTTTAAGTCGAAAAACTTTTCTGCGCCTAGATCCGCTCCAAATCCGGCTTCGGTGATTACAAAATCAGACAAGGACATTCCCATCTGTGTTGCCATTATGGTGTTGGTTCCCTGAGCAATGTTGGCAAAAGGCCCTCCATGGATAATTGCAGGTGTGCCTTCAGTGGTCTGTACCAAATTGGGCATTGCAGCTTCTTTCAGTAAAGCTGCCATTGCCCCCTCCACCTGAAGATCTTTGGCAAATACCGGCTTCCGATCCAAATTAAACCCCACCAGAATATTACCCAATCTTTTTTTCAGATCAGTGAGTCCCTGACACATACACAAAATGGCCATAACCTCTGAAGCTGCGGTGATATCAAAACCACTTTCACGGGGTATGCTATTTGCAGTACCTCCCAATCCAATCACAATTTTTCTCAACGAACGGTCATTCATATCCATGACTCTTTTCCAAAGGATATTTCTTGGGTCAAGACCCAAGTTGTTTCTCTTCGATTGAAGATTGTTATCTACAACAGCTGCTAATAAATTATGAGCTTTCTCAATGGCATGGAGATCACCGGTGAAATGAAGATTTATGTCTTCCATGGGCAAAACCTGCGCATAACCTCCTCCGGCAGCTCCACCTTTCATCCCGAACACCGGTCCCAGACTGGGTTCTCTGAGTACTACGGTAGTTTGTTTGTTTATCTTGTTCATGCCCAATGCCAGGCCGATCGAGGTAGTGGTCTTACCTTCACCCGCAGGAGTAGGAGAGGTGGCTGTCACCAAAATGAGTTTGCTCCTGGATATCCGTTCCTTGTTCAGGTAAGACAGCGGAATCTTCGCTTTGTATTTGCCGTAGTGAATTAAATCATCCGATGAAATATTTAAGACTGAGGCAATGTCATTGATGTGGCGCATTGTAATGGAAGAGGCAATAGACAAATCAGGATTCAGCATTTCTGCAAACTTTAATTTTTAAAAGTTTCAAAAATACATGAAAAATAAAACTACACAGTATCGAATAAGACCTTTTTTATTTTAGTCTTCTAGTTGCATCTTGAGTGAATATTTCTATTCTGTGAAAATAATATGTTATTCATTTATCCTATCTCTGATTCTTTGATTTTATTACTGAAGTGGAAAAACTGCACAATTATTAATATTAGTGATTCATTAATGAACTTTTGAAAACTTATTCGATCGATTAACAACAAGTGATAGTTATAATTCTATTCGTTATGGCATCCATTTTGGATATTGTCATTCGCAAATGCTTAAAACAAGGTCTACATCCAGTGCGTTATTATCAGATATATTGACATTTGAGTTACCATTAAATTTCATGATATTAGCAGTTAAAGAAAAAGATGGGAAGATATATTGATATAATCATTGAAGGGTACCTGGGTTATGCACGTTATTTGTGGACTGAAATTACATTTCAATATGATTATAAGCCATGGTGGGAAAATTATTTCTGGATGCTTGTGTTGGTATCTGCTTTTTTCTTTCTATTAGAATGGTTTAGACCATGGAGGAAAGAGCAACCCAAATTCAGGAAAGACTTTTGGCTTGATTTCTTCTATATGTTCTTTAATTTTTTTCTTTTTTCTCTGATCTTCTATAATGCACTTTCTAATGTTTTTGTAGAGCTTTTCAAAGATTTCTTAGGAATATTTGGCTTGCAAAATATTGTTGCGATTGAAATTGCGACCTGGTCGAGAGGAGCCCAATTGCTGTTGTTATTTATTTTACGTGATTTTGTTCATTGGTGGGTACATCGATTGCTACATAGGGTAGAATTTTTATGGCAGTTTCATAAGGTGCATCATTCCGTAGAACAAATGGGATTCGCTGCACATTTACGTTTTCATTGGATGGAAACCATAGTATACAGAACCATTGAATATATTCCTTTAGCGATGATCGGGTTTGGTATTGACGATTTTTTTATCGTACACATTATTGCTCTGGTCATTGGTCACTGGAATCATGCTAATTTCAGTGTAAATATAGGACCACTCAAGTATGTTTTTAACAATCCTGCAATGCACATTTGGCACCATGCCAAAGAGCTTCCTTATGAGCGTAGATACGGAGTTAATTTTGGTCTCTCATTGAGTATTTGGGATTATTTATTTGGCACCGACTACATTCCGCATGAAGGCAGAGATATACCTCTGGGATTTCCTGGTTCTGAAGATTTTCCTTCAGATTTAAAAAGTCAAATACTTTATGGATTGGGTAAGAGAAAGTGACAAACTACCTTAAATAATTATTAGTATTTTTCCATTCACTTTAGCTTTCACAAATACATAAGTTGCATTTTTATTTCTGTTTGTTCCCCATCTGTAAGAAGTCCTTAAATTTTAACATTTACCTCTAGATACAATTAACGATTTTATACGTTATGATAAAGATCGGCATAAATGCTGATCGGATTGAAACAATAGTTTTTAATGGAGTTTGCCGAAAATAACTTCAAAAAATCATTTTTATGAAACACTTGTTTTTTGTTTCGTTGGCTCTGATCTTATCTATTTCTTCCATGGCTCAGCGATTCTCAGTTTCGGGTACAGTTCAGGATACCATTGGAAATGAATTAGTTGCTGCAACTGTAATCTTGATGGATACCGATTCCATTTTGATGGATTATACAATGACGAACAGCAAAGGAGATTTTACATTTAAAAATCTGAAACCCGGAGAATATTTAATCAAGGTAACTTATTTAAGTTTTTTTCCTGTAACCATTGCCATGGAAATCTTGGATGAAAATATACATCTGGGAGTTATTACAATGGAAGAGATTTCAACGCAACTTATGGAAGTGGTGATTCGGGAAGCGAAGGCACCGTTAAAGTTAAGAGGAGATACAGTAGAGTATGATATCAGTCAGTTTAAGGTTCCGGAAGGCGCTACATTGGAATCTCTTTTGCGAAGACTTCCTGGTATGGAAGTTAGCCAGGATGGTAGTGTTTTGGAAGACGGTAAAAATGTAACCCGTTTGACTGTTGAAGGGAAGACGTTTTTTAGTGAGGATCCAAAATTTGCCATTAAAAACCTACCTGCCGAAGGAGTTTCGAAAATTCAGGTATTTGATAAAAAGGATGAAGAAGCATTGCTCACCGGTGTGGCTCAAAATACAACAGAAAAAGCCATGAATATTGAATTGAAAGAAGGGTTTAAAAGAGGAAGTTTTGGAAAAATCACTGCAGGGGGAGGTATTGAAACCCGTGGAGAGTTAAAAGGAAATTACAATAAATTTGATAAAAAATACCAGTTTTCTTTGGTTGGTGTAGGAAATAATACTGGAAGAAACGGACTTTCCTGGGATGATTATCAGGATTTTATGGGATCAAATTCATGGAATTTATTCAATGATTATACATATGGATTTGGAACAGGTGGAGGATATTTTATCTCTTTTTCCGGTTCATCAGGTCTAGAAAATAAAATTCAGGATGCATTTTTCTCTGGTGATCGTGGAGGATTTCCAACTCATTTAATTGGAGGGTTAAATTATAATTATGATCATAAGAAAACGAAGATATCCTCGCGATACTTTTTCCAGCAATCAGGAAATGAAAAGGAGACATTTTTAGACTCCCGAAACTTTCTGCCTGATGCATTCCTTGAGAATAACCGCTTTGAAAGTGAAAACAGGTTGAGCGGAAGTCATAGATCAGAATTTGTTTTAGAACATAAATTTGACAGTCTTTTTGCAATTAAAGCAACGGCTGATGTTGCATTTGTCGGAACAGAAATCGGCCAGTTTGGCCACAACGATGTATTTAAGAATGGAACTTTTCTGAGTAACAATTCTTCCTTTAATAATGATTCGGATTTAACAGGAAGATTATTCTCAACTTCCATTCTTGCAAGGAAGCAATTTAAGAAGAAAGGCAGAGGGTTAGGAGCAAATCTTGCATTTCTCCAAACTAATGTCCAGGAAGATCAAAATGTGTTTTCTGATAATTTTTTCTTTTCAGCTGAAGGGGATATTGAGCAGGAATTATTATTAAGGCAATTGAATGATGATCAATTGAATAAAAAAGTGATAAGTGGTAATCTACTCTTGAGCGAACCTTTGTCCAAAAGGATATTTTTTAAAACCTTCTATAATATGAATGTCCGATTGGAGGAAGGAGCTCGTTTTGTTGAGGATGAAAATAGTGAAGGAAATCGGGTATTGGATGAATTTTTAAGTAGAAATTATGATAACCGAATTATGAATCAGCGCATAGGTACCTCATTGACTTATACTCACAAGGGGTTCAATTTGACGGTAGGGGGAGCGTATCAAACTTTCGATTTGCAGGGGGAATTTAGTGCTTCCAATCCAGAATTATTCAAAGGTGTTGTTGATAATCGGTTTTCATCATGGATTCCTTACGCGGAATTGCGGTACCCCTTTACCAGGAATACTTTTTTCAATACTACCTTTACAATTGATGTGCGAGAACCTTCCATTGAGCAGTTGCTTCCAGTGATTGATTTTCGAAATCCTTTATTTATCCGGGAAGGGAATCCTGATCTATTACCTGCTTTGAGTCACCGTTTGAGTATGTCCTTTAATCATAGCTGGCCTGCATCAGGAATACGGTTTAGTGTTTTTAGTTGGTATAACTACCAGGAGAATCAAATAATCAGTGAACAGATCGTTGATGAAAATCAGGTAACTTTTAGTCGCCCTATCAATTTTACAGGGGGAAGGAATTTGAGCATTTACAGTACTTTGTCATTACCTATACAACGAAATAAACTTACATTTCGACTCAATGGAACATTTATGGGTTCCAGAAGCTTTGCCGTTGTTAATGAAGTTCTCAACCGAACATTCACAACCGGGCCGGGAGGGACTTTGGGCTTGGATTATACGCCCACACAGAATACAGCATTGTTTGTATCCTCACAACTTGGCTATATAAATACTACATACAATATTAATAGTGGACAAAATCAAAATATCATACAAAACACACATTCTTTCAATTTTAGCACAAAAATAGCCAATGGTCTTTTTCTGAATTCTTCTCTTAGATATTCAGTCTTTTCCAATAAAAGATTTGGAATTGAGCAAAGAATCCCAATCGCAAACTTGTCCATATATAAACAATTTTTGCGAGGAAACAGGGGAGAAGTAAGACTGTCTATATATGATGTCTTTAACAGTAATATCATGATCAGTCAAAATACATCCGCCATTTCTGTGTTTGATTCCAGGACATTGTCTCTTGCCCGATATGGGATGTTATCATTCTCTTATAACATCAGAGGGATGAAGTCAGGAGTAAATCAGAATATATTCCATTGATGAACATGCCAGGATTCATATTGTATTTGTAAAACTTTTATAGAATGAAAATAAAAAAGAAAGGTTTGCTTCCGATGATCATTATCATCCTATTCAATATAGCAATAGTTAAAGCACAGCAGGTTGAAATCGAATATTCAAGAATATTTAATTGGGTAGAAGTGATGAACAAAATGGAATTTCTTTCTCAAGAAGAAAAAGATCGGAATAAATTGGTGTATGGTAACCGCACAAGTGATGGATCACCCTATTTGCTGGTAGCAAATGAAGATGGAAGTGTTTATAAAGAAAAGGAACGGGACGGAAATGTAGGATATACCTGGCGATCTGATGAAGACATATTCATCACTTTTAATGAAGATAACAAAGTGAGCTACATCAGAGAATTATTGGGAAAACAATATCATATTGAAGATCAAAAGCCTCAGTTTAAGTGGAAAATATTAAATGAATTAAAAGAAATTTCAGGATATCTGTGTATGAAAGCCGAAACCATAAATCCTGAAAATGGATATCCTGTTTATGCCTGGTTTACTAATAAAATTCCTATCCATGGAGGACCTGAAGGCTTTTCAGGATTGCCTGGGATGATATTGGCACTTGAATTGAATGGCGATGATGTTGTCATAATAGCTAAGAAAGTACACATTGAAAATGAAAAGAAACCGCTTCCTCTTCCTAAGAAATTGAAAGGCAAGAAATTGAGTTACCAGGAATTTGCGGATATGAAAAGAGAATTTATCCAAAAAACTTTAGCAGCAAATAAGTATCCTTTCTGGCAATTGAGATATTAAATGAAACCATTAGACTGATCTATATAAACATCTTTTATTATTGTCTGAGTGATGGTTAAGTCCATTCCTGTAAGAGTTGGGGCACTCCAACAGTAGCTTTTTCCTGGATGACTTTCAGTTTATTTTTCAGAGACAATTCATAACTGATTTGGGGGTTAGGGTCTATGTAATATACATCAGCAGTTGCAGGCGCATAAGCAATCAGTGAGGCTGCAGGATATACCTGCATGGAAGTTCCTACAATGAGTACTCTATCGGCGTCAGTAATTTCAATGATTGCATCCTCCAGTCTGGGAACCATCTCGCCAAACCATACTATATGAGGGCGGAGCTGGTGGCCTTTTTCACATAAATCACCAATTTTAAGATCTCCATCCCATTCGTAAATCAGTTTATCTTCCTTGATGGATCGCACTTTTCTTAATTCGCCATGCAAGTGTATGATATTATGACTGCCAGCTCTTTCATGGAGATCATCCACATTTTGAGTGATGATGATGGTTTCAAAATAATTTTCCATTTCTGCAATGGCCAGGTGTGCTGCGTTGGGTTTCACATCTTTTAATTGTTTTCTTCGGGCATTATAGAATTCTAAAACCAGTTTTTGATTTCTGTGCCACCCATCAATACTTGCCACCTCCATGACATCAAAATTTTCCCATAATCCTCCGGAATCTCTGAAAGTTTTTAACCCACTTTCCGCACTGATTCCGGCACCGGTTAAAACAACGAGCTTTAGTTTTCTTTTTACCATATTATATCAATTTGGATTCGATTTCAGACCATGCCATAGGGAGATTCCTGACCAGATCTCCTGAAGTCATGGAAATCTTTCCCATTTTTTGAGCAGCGAGATCGCCGGCTCTGCCATGTACATATAATCCAGCTATTGCGGATTGCTCCGATGAGTAGCTTTGACCTAGCATACTGGCAATGATTCCTGTTAAAACATCACCACAGCCTGCTGTTGCCATTCCTGCATTTCCATTGAGATTAAAAAATACTGTACCCTGTGGAGTAGTTAATGTACTGAAAGCTGATTTGAAAATGATATAAATGTGATGTTTTTGCGAGAACTTCATTTGCATTTCCAATCTATCCTCACTATGTCTATAATTGCCAAATAGGCGCTTGAATTCGCCAGGATGAGGTGTCAAAATTGAATTATTCGGGACGATATCGAGCCATTGTTCTCGCGCTATGATATTCAATGCATCTGCATCCAAAACCAAAGGTGTTTCTTNNTTTAACAGAAGGTAAAGTAAATCTTTGGTTTTGCCATAAGTGCCTATTCCACAGCCTGCTCCAATAGCCTGAAAGCTTCTATGTTCCGGTAATTTCTCCAGAGAAAAGGATCCACAACCCGGCAGGCACATAGCTTCAGGTGCCTGGGCTTGAATGGGCGCTATACAGATTTCAGGTGTGATACAGGTTATCTTTCCTGCTCCAGATCGCAAAGCTCCATTTGCAGCCAGGATTGCCGCACCGGCCATGCCGTAACTGCCAGCTAATATGGCTGTATGTCCATATGTGCCTTTATGGGAGTAAATGCTTCGCTTTTTGATGAAATTGCAAATCATGGATTCTGTAATTGCTGTAGCATAAGATTCCAATTGATCCCATGACTCAGTATCCAGACCAATGGAGTGAAAATTCCAATCTCCAACGCGTGTCTCTGATTCAGGGAAAAGAAAACTTCTTTTAGGCATTTCAAAACTCAATGTTTTGTGGGCATGGATACTTACTAACTCTTCTCCCGGTACATCATCTGAAAACATACCTGATGGAATGTCAATTGAGTAGATGCATGAAACCGATTTGTTGATTTCCGTTACTAAATCNNCTACCAAACAATGCATCTATGAGGAGCGTGTTTTCAAGTGAAAAACGAAAAACGTCACCTTTCGCTATTTGTATGATTTCAATATCAGGAGGTAAAATGGATAACATGGTCAAGGTGTCAGGGGTGGGCTTAGAAATCTGGCAAAGGATAATAGATACTTTTTCAAAATATGGATTGCTTAGTCTCGCTACAGCCAATCCATCACCACCATTATTGCCTGTCCCACACAATACCGTGAGTTTATCATATCCTTTGGGTTTATTCTCCATCATCCAGCGAAAGAATACACCTGCAGCTTTTTCCATTAAATCAATTGAACGCCCCTGATATAGTTTTTGGATGGTCAGTTCGTCCAGCTTTCTTATTTCGTTGGCTTTCAGGAGTTTCATGTGCTTCTTTTGCATTTATAGATCAATGCGCTCTATGGTTCAAAGATATATAAGGATTGTTGCGGATATAACGTGCTCGACCCTGCTTTTTGGTATGGTTGCTATTAGTGCATTGGGCTAATATGTTAAAAATATGTTTTAATATTAGTTCATCAAAATATCTTTACACAGTAACATAAGTAGTTTTGGCATTAATTGAATAGACTTTGTAACCAAACTAAGTATTATGGATGAAGTTTTCAAAAATCTGAAAGTAGTGGAACTGGCCAGTGTATTAGCAGGCCCATTGGTAGGTAGTTTCTTTGCTGAACTGGGAGCAGATGTCATTAAGATTGAAAATAAAAAAACTAACGGTGATCCAACTCGTAAATGGAAGCTTCCTGTGGAAAGTGAACAGGCTTCTTTTTCTGCCTACTATGTTGCAGCGAATACCGGTAAAAAGACCATTTTTCTTGATTTGGAATTACAAAATGACTTAGAAGAATTTTATGGATATGTAAGAGGAGCAGACATTATTATATCTAATTTGAACAATCGTTCCGGCAATAAATTGAAAGTTGATTTTAATACCATAAAAGAAAAAAATCCCAACATCATTTATGCACAATTATTTGCTTATAATTATGATGATGATGAGCCGGGATACGATGTCATCATGCAGGCTGAATGTGGATATATTGACATGACAGGAACTGAAAAAGATTTAGCTAAGATGCCTGTAGCCATGATTGATATTCTGGCTGCTGAACAAATGAAAAATGGGATTTTTACAGCTATGTTGAGCAGGGCTAATAACAGGAAAGCTGTACATGTAAAGGTTTCTATGTATAGATCAGCAATTTCAGCCCTTGTAAATCAGGCTACAGGTTACCTGATGGAGAATTATATTCCTGAGCGAATGGGGACTTTGCACCCTTCCATTGCGCCTTATGGAGAGATGGTGGTTTGTAAGGATAAAAAGAAGATAATATTGGGAATAGGGAGCGATGATCAATTTCAACGATTTGCAGCAGTTATACAATTGACGGATGATCAGTATAAAAAATTTGATAAAAATATAAATAGGGTAAAGTACCGGGGTGAGTTGAATGGATTGTTGATTGATATTTTTTTAGCAAAAAGCAGTACGGATTGGAAAATATTGCTCGCTGAAAACCGTATTCCTTTTGGTTTCGTAAATAACCTCCATGAGGTTTTCTCTCATCCTGTTGCAAAATCAATGATTAAGCAGGGAAATGATGGAGAAGGGCAATATACAGGGATTAGCAACAAAGCATTTATATTGTGTTAAGATATATGATGTTAATCTTCTATATGTTAAATAAAAATCTAAAATTTACCACATAAACCAGGGGTAATTTATTAAAATAAAGATGCATTTTGCAATCCCATTTTAAAAAGTAGTACAGTTTTTGTTATATTTACTTATGAATTAGACACTTACAGGACTTACTTCATATATATCTGTTTTTCTGTAAGTTATACTTGTTTAATTATATTAATAATTTAAACCACCCTGAATTGATGAAGATCTGTAATAATATCAAGTTAGCTATTACTGTCAGCATTTTGCTTTGGACTGTCAATTTAGCCTCTCAGGATCTGCATTATTCACAATTTTATAATTCACCGATCAATGTAAATCCAGCATCTACCGGAATATTTAATGGGGATCAAAGGTATATGGTCAGTTTTCGGGATCAATGGAGATCTGTACCTGTACCCTGGCTCACTTTTTCAGGGTCTTATGACCAACGCATTATGGGTAAAAACCCAGAGAAAGCATTTTGGGGACTGGGCTTTCTGATGAATTATGACAGGCAGGGAGATTCCAAACTTGATTTGACTAACTTTAATATTTCAGCCAGTTATACAAGAATTCTAAATCCCAATCATTTATTGACTTTTGGATTGTTGGCAGGATATGGTACACGGGGTTTTAATACCAATCTGTTGACATGGGATAGGCAATGGGATGGATTTGTGTTCGATCCTGGAGCTCCCTCCGGTGAAGATTTTGATTTTTTGCGGGTTCATTTTATGGAAACTGCCGGGGGTATCAACTACAGATGGCAAAAAACCAGCCGTACAAGAATTGATTTAGGAGCAAGCGCTTTTCATTTTATTCAACCCAAGCCAAATTTTTCCGCTGAGCGGGACCTGGCACTTCCACTTCGATTTGCTTTCAATGGAGTAGCCAATCTACAACTGACAGATTTATTGGATATTCAGATTCATGCACTTCAACAATTTCAGCGAACCTATAGAGAGACTGTTTTGGGTGCATTAGCTAAAATTTACGTAAGTGATAAAAGGGGGGAAGAGACGGTTTTGCATATCGGTGCCGGCTACAGGACAACAGAAGCATTGTTTCCAACTTTTGCACTTGAATACAAGAACATTTATGTGGGCATTTCTTATGATGTTGATTTTTCTGATTTTAATAATGTCACCAATAATCGAGGGGGGCCGGAAGTGCATTTCAGATATATAATCAAAAAAGTTAAACCCTTGGGAGATTTCAAAGTTTGTCCAATTTACTAAACCATATCCTACCTGAAAACGATGAAACAAAAACATATACATATTATCATTTTCCTCCTGAGCACTTACGGATTTTTGCATGGACAGAGTATAGGAGCATTTATCAATGCTGCTGATAAAGCTTTTGACCGTGAAGATTTTTATTCTGCTTCCTCCTATTATAGAACCACGCTTGAGTATGATTCAACCCGTACAGATTTGAGATACAGGCTGGCCGAGTCATTGAGATTATTCAATGCTTATTCAAAGTCTATCGAACAGTATCATATTATATTGGAATCTGAAGATGCAGAGAAATATCCATTGATCCATTTTTGGTTAGGGAACTTGTATCAAAAAACAGGTGATTACGAAGAAGCCATAAAATACTTTGAAATCTATATTTCAGAATACGGAGATAAAGGCAATGGCTTTGCTGAAAAGGCCCGAATGCATATTGCAGCATGTGAATGGGCCATAAGTGAAGTTGAGATGTCTGATCCAGATGTTGTGATTACTAAGTTGGGTGATGAAATCAATACACCTTATAATGAGTTTGGTACTTTTATTTTAAAAGATGACCTGTATTTTACTTCTATGAAGTATCAGGCAGAAAGTGGAAAGAAACCAAAAAAATTAATTTCAAAAATTCAAAAGAGAGATCAGGAAGGCTTGGTTTCTCCAGTAGCTGGTGATATAAATATAACTGATAACAGCATTGCTCATGGTGTTGTCAATAAGACCGGCACCAAGTTATATTATACTGTTTGTGAGTATTTGACAGATTCCCGATTAGTTTGTGAGATTTATAGTAGAGATATTACTCCAGACGGACAGTTTATTAATCCGGTGAGATTATCCATCAATACCGATGAGGAAGGAAAAACTTCCACTCAACCTGCCTTAGGTTTTGATCCCGTTTCAGGAAATGAATTTCTCATCTTTTCATCAGACCGACAGGGAGGTAAAGGAAAAATGGATTTATGGAGAGCAGATATTTTGGGGAAAAATGAATTCTCTGATCCAAAGCCCATAGAATTTTTAAACACACCGGAAGATGAGATCACACCTTTTTATCATGATGATTCAGGGATTTTATACTTTTCCACCAATGGAAGATTAGGAATGGGAGGATTCGATATTTTCAGTTCATATAAATTGACTGATGGTTTTAGCGAACCGGTCAATTTAGGTGCAACAGTAAACAGTAGTTATAATGATATATATTATTATGTAAGTCCGGATGAAGAAACAGCCTATTTCTCTTCCAATAGGATAGAGTCTTATTTTATCGATGAATTAGAAGAGGCTTGTTGTTATGACGTTTATGAAGTGAATTATAGTCAGGTTAAGCTTCAACTCAATGCTTTAACTTTTGATGCATTGACCCGTGATTCTTTAGAGGGAGTTACTGTGTATCTCATCGATCCCCTTTCAAAGGAAATATTGGCGGAAGTTACTAATAACCAAGGCATTGATCACATATTTGATCTTCGTAGAGGAAGAAACTATACAGTAAGAGCTGAAAAAGAGGGATTTAATCCACAGGAAATAATGGTAAGCACACGTGGCCCGGTTCCTGACGGCACTATTATTCGAAAAATCTATTTGACAACCGATAATTTGCTGCTGGATGTTTATACCTTCCATGCCACTAGTCTGGATCCTTTGGACAATGTAACGCTTGAAATTATAGATCTAAGCAATGATANNTCATATTTATGAAGTAAGAGCTATACGGGAAGGATTTTGTACAGCCACTTTGATTGTAGATACTAATACGGCAGGTGATGAGAAAATTCTGACTCGCCGAATGTATTTGGAGGATTGTTCATTGGATGTTTTGTTGCCTCTGGCTTTATATTTTGACAATGACAGACCAGATGGAAGAAGTCTTGATTTGTATACTGCCCGTACTTATAGTGAGACTTTTGATAGCTATATCAATCGGTTAAATACTTATAAGCAAAGATATTCATCACCTTTAAGAGGGGAGGCTAAAGAGAATGCAGAAAAGGAGATGGAAGCTTTCTTTGAAGACAATGTCAAAGAGGGATTTGGTCGACTGTATCAATTTTTAGATCGATTAATTGAATATTTAAAAGATGGAAAAAGTGCAGATATTTCAATTAAGGGTCATACAAGTCCATTGGCTGCCAACCGATATAATCTTGCATTAGGTCAACGACGTGTAAGTTCGATTAAAAATGAAATTGCCAGATATAAAAATGGTATATTTATGCCGTTCCTTACATCAGGACAATTGTCCATAACCGATGTTTCTTTCGGTGAAGAGATTGCACCAGCAAGTGTCAGTGATAGCCCAAGTGATCTTCGAAGGTCTGTCTATAGTGTTCAGGCAGCACGCGAAAGAAGAATAGAAATAATCAGAATCAAATTAAACTAATCAGTAAGATATAAGTACGGATATGAGAATTCCTCTAATAAAAATCATCGTCCTGAATCTAGTCGCCTTGTACGTTATATCAGGCGCTTTTCAGAGAATCCATGCAACACACATTGTTGGTGGGGATTTGATTTACAAACATGTGGAAGGTGATACCTATCAGATCACATTAACTGTGAGACGCGATTGTTTTTTAGGTGCGCCTGATGCTGAGTTCGATAATCCAGCCCGACTTGCTATTTATACCAATGAAGGTATCCTGGCTTCATGGTTAGGTAAATTTGGTTTTATTGAGATTCCATTCATTGCGGATGATACATTAAATACTACTATTAGAAGTGATTGTGGTTTTCTTGGTCCTCAGGTTTGTATCCATGAGTCCAAATATGTCGCTAATGTTACACTCCCATACAGGCCTACCGGTTACTATATTACCTATCAACGATGTTGTAGAAATATGACGGTCAACAATATAGTTGATCCTTTAAATACAGGGGGTACATATAGCATAAGAATTACAGGTCCTGCTCTTTTGGCTAAGAATAGTTCACCGGAGTTTAATCAATGGAATGATATCTATATATGTGTCAATGAAGCATTGACATTCGATCATTCAGCCACCGATGTGGACGGCGATCAATTGGTGTACAGACTTATTACACCTTTTTCCGGTGCTAGTGAGGAGTTTCCAAAACCTGGGGAGCAAACACCGGCAGCTCCTTATGAAAATATAATTTGGCAAGCACCTTACAGCCAGGAGAATATGATGGGAGGTGTACCGTTGATGGTCAATTCCAATTCAGGAAATCTTACAGCTACACCAAACCTCATAGGGCAATTTGTCATCGGAATTAGTGTAGAAGAATATAGAAATGGTCAACTCCTTTCTGTAGTTAGGAGGGATTTCCAATATAATGTTAGAGCATGCACTGAATTGCCTGTTCTTGACTTTGCAGTTGATGAACCTATTTGCAATTTTACAGCTACATTCAACAATTTAAGCACAGGAGTAGATATATTTTCCTGGAATTTTGATTATCCCAATGAAAATCCTGATTTAATGTCTACGGAAGTGAGTCCAACCATTCATTTTCCTGCACCAGGGACATATATTGTTCATTTGCGAGCTTCCAGATCTCAGGACGGTTGTACAGATGAGTTATTTCGAGAAATTTTCGTGGAAGACTCTGATTTAATGGCTGATTTTGAATTGGAAACTGTCGAGTGTGGAGATGGATTTTTCTCTGTGGAATTAATTGACAAGTCTTTTGATGTAAATGAACTCAATGATCTCACTGAATGGCAGTGGGTTTTGACCACTTCACAGGAGTCTTTTACTTTCAATACACAAAACGTGAATGTTCAGTTAATGGGTTCTGACTTGCAAGTTTCTTTGGAAGTCACCAATCAAATTGGATGTAAAGCTTTAGTGGAAAAAGAATTTAATATTGCTGAAAATATTCCGGTAGCTTCCTTTTCAACAGAGTTGAAAGAATGTACTGAAAATGGCCAAATTGTTATTTCATTTATAAATACTTCAGAGAATACTTCCAATACGACTCAATTCTTGTGGAGTTTTATTGTTAATAATCAGGAAATGCAATTCATTGGACCTGATCAGGATTTGATTTTCAATCCTGAAGACCATGTCATTGCAACTTTGACCCTTGATAATGGTGATGAATGTATTGATCAGGCTACTTCGGAGTTTAACGTATCGGAATTAATCCCAACAGCATCGTTTGGTATCAAGGTATCGCAGTGTAATGAAGACGGGACAGTGAATGTACAGTTGGTGAACACATCGGATGATTTGGATAAAATCAGTTCAGTAGAATGGACAGTGTCAGTAGATGGCAGTGTGCAGACGTTTAGTACGGATACGGTGACATTGGAAGGATTGAGTAGTACTTCGATATTGCAAGTGACATTGCGGGTGAGGTACAGTACGAACTGTGAATCGGAAGTCACGGAGGAGTATGAGGTATCGGAATTGATTCCAACGGCGGAGTTTGAAGCGGAGGTGTCCAGCTGCAATCCAGATGGAACGATAGATATATTGATAACGAACCGTTCAACGCAGTCGGA
>JRYF01009048.1_pt1 | contig 28814 bp, 31 predicted proteins | sample 235331 | NCBI WGS metagenome assembly JRYF01 (sample SAMN03074217, study PRJNA261475) | activated sludge metagenome | biome: Wastewater Treatment Plant; feature: Wastewater; material: Activated sludge; isolation source: activated biomass of a wastewater treatment plant treating hydrocarbon... ...
CGGCCTGCCCGACCGGAGCCATTACATTCGGTGATGTGAACGACAAGAACTCGGAAATTCACAGGAAATTCAATAATGAACTGAACTACATCGTCCTCGAAGAAGTGAACACACGTCCCTCGGTGCAATATACCGCCAAGGTGATCAACAAGGACGAAATGATCGGGTGATAGTTGGATTGCCGGATTGTTGTGACAGCGGAAAGCAACAATCACACAATCAAGCATCACGCAATGAAAAAATCAAGATAAAACGCTAATCAAATAATATGAGCGCAGCAGTATCACGCATTCGTGAACCATTGGTGGTAGGCAACAAAGATTACCACCAGATTACGGAAGACCTAATCGGGCCAACCGAAAAAGCGCCCAACTTGATGTGGGTAGTGGCATTCATTGTCTCCTCGGCATTGTTGGCCTACGGCATCTTTGCCCTGATTTGGACCTTTTATTTCGGTATCGGCTCCTGGAACGCCAACCGTACCGTCGGGTGGGCTTATGATATCACCAACTTTGTCTGGTGGATCGGGATTGGTCACGCCGGTACCTTGATATCGGCCATTCTCTTGCTGTTCCGTCAGCGGTGGCGCACCGGTGTCAACCGTGCGGCAGAGGCCATGACCATCTTCGCCGTGATGTGCGCCGGTTTGTTCCCGGCCACGCACACGGGCCGTCCGTGGTTCGACTTTTTCATGTTCCCTTACCCCAATACGAGGGGGCCGCTTTGGGTAAACTTCAACTCCCCGTTGCTCTGGGACTTGTTCGCCATTTCGACCTACTTCACGGTATCGTTGCTGTTTTGGTACACGGGTCTCGTGCCCGACCTTGCCAGTGTACGCGACAGGGCCAAAGGCATCCGCAAGAAACTATACTCCTTCTTTTCGATGGGTTGGACGGGTGCAGCCAAACACTGGCAGCGCCATGAATACCTCTCGCTCATTCTTGCCGGTATTTCCACGCCGCTGGTGTTGTCCGTTCACACGATAGTAAGTTTCGACTTCGCCACCTCTGTGATACCCGGTTGGCACACCACCATCTTCCCGCCCTACTTCGTGGCGGGGGCCATCTTCTCCGGCTTCGCCATGGTGCAAACACTTATGGTCATCACCCGGAAGTGCTTCAGTCTTGAAGGTTACATTACGCTGAACCATATCGAAAGCATGAACAAGGTGATCCTCGTCACGGGGACGATGGTCGGTTCGGCTTATTTGATAGAGTTGTTCGTGGCTTGGTATTCCGGCTACGTTTACGAGCAGTTCGCATTTTACAACAGGGTACTTGGCCCTTACTACTGGTCGTACATCGGCATGATGGCTTGCAACCTGCTTTCTCCGCAAGTATTCTGGTCAAAGAAAATCAGGCGCAGTGTCTGGTGGACTTTCTTCATGTCCATCTTTGTGAATATCGGGATGTGGTTCGAGCGTTTCGTCATCATCGCCACCACGCTTGCACGTGACTACTTGCCCTCCAGTTGGAGCTACTACTGGCCAAGCTGGGTTGAAATAGGCATTTACCTGGGCACCATCGGGCTTTTCTTTACCCTTTATCTCGTGTTCGCCAGGGTGGCACCGGTCGTTGCGGCTGCGGAAGTGAAAGCCATCCTGAAAACCTATGGTGATCAGTACCTCGGCCCGAATGCCAAGGCACATCATCATGAGGCAAAAGTGAACCGAGAGCATTAAACGCACCGAGACAACAACATTAACACACCTTTTTTAAAAATACGGACGAATGAAAGGTCAACATAAAGAAGTTCTGTTTGGGCTTTACAATGACGAGGAGGTTTTGGTCAGCGCCATCAAAAAAGCGAACGACCAGCACCTTGACATCATGGACGTTTACACACCTTTCCCGATTCACGGTCTGGATAAACACATGGGGCTTGAAGAGTCCCGCTTGCATATCGTGGGTTTTATTTTCGGGATGACCGGTACATTGACAGCACTCATTGGCATGTCCTGGATATTTGGTGGCACGATGTTGTTTGAGGGCGACTGGCCGACCATCTTCGGTGGCAAGCCTTATTGGCCGCTGCCTTCTTTTATCCCCATCGTGTTCGAGATGACGGTCTTGTTTTGTGCAATCGGCATGACGGTCGTGTTTTACATCATCTGCGGGATGGGCTTCGGTGTGAACAACCCGGTACTGGATGATCGCATCACGGACGACAAGTTCTGCCTGGCATTTCAAACCAACGGCATGAGCAACGATCAGGTGGATGGGCTGAAAGGGTTCTTCCAAAGCACGGGCGCAGAGGAAGTACACGCCAAGAAGATTCGATGAAAATCCAACTCCCGGAATGGTTTTCAATTTCGATTCATTCCGGCTTATTTAGACTTAATTTAAAAAGATTTGACAAGGCAAAGCATATTAACCCTACGGTTTTTTCCCTGTTTCTTTGTCAAACATTTTCAAGAAGCACATACTTCAAAATGAAAATCGTAAAATCATATCTGATAGCTTCTCTGGCAGCGCTTGTGGTTGCTGGCAACTATTCTTGCCAACAAGCCGGCGTAAACAAAACGGGCAGTGAGTTCATCCCCGATATGGCGCACTCGACCGCTTATGAGGCCAACGTGCTGAACAACTATTCCCTCAACACGTGGGACAAAGAGAGCACCTTCACCCGTCGTGAACTTTCCCAGCCTCGTTTGCCTGTTTCGGGAACCGTGCCGCGTGGCTACGCCGGCATCGGTATCCAAGATGGTACTTACATCTCTGCGGAGGATGCCGTGATGAAAACCATGAAGCGCATGGAAGGCAAGGATATGGGCACATATCCGCCCAATGGCTCGGCACCCTATTATTTCGCCGATACAGAAGAGGACAGGCTCTTGGCAACCGAACGTGTTCGTTACAACCCTTTCCCGATTACCGTGAATGGCTTGGCTCGTGGGCAAGAACTCTACAATGTGTTCTGCGGCATTTGCCACGGAGAAAAAGGTGACGGGAATGGCTATCTCGTCCGTGAGAATGGCGGCAAGTACCCCGCACAGCCTGCTAACTTCCTTACCGATGAATTTTCCGATGCTTCCAACGGCAGGTACTACCACAGTATTATTTATGGTAGAAATGCCATGGGCGCTTATGCGGACAAACTCTCCTACGAGGAGCGCTGGCAGGTGATTCACTACATCCGTTCCTTGCAGGCCAAGGATAAAAAGGTGAAATACAATGCCGATGCGAACGAGTTGAAGCAGGAGTTCGGCGTGCCGGAAGCACAAGCCAGAAAGCTGGCAGCATCCAAAACGGAAACCTCCCTGCCCACAGATCCGAGGCCTGCCGGTCGTGACGACGATCCCGGCACTTCCGAAGGCGGCGGGTCAGAGTAAGTTTTGAATATTTTATCACAAACCATTCCTGACCCCTGCGGACTGAAGTCAGTTAAGGATCAGGTGATTTCAATAAATAATTTAAAGGCGATAGCCTGAATTAAGCGAAATGTGAAAATAACCCTGACCAAGAACGGAGAAGACAGCCATCATGGCAATTCGCATTGAGTGTCTTCGTCAATTTCTCTGTTCGTGGTTCATCGTTTATCGTTCATCGTTTCCTAAATACCTGCATGATGAAGCAGTTTATCTTCGAAGCAAAACAAAAACAAGTGTTGTGGGGCGCAATGGGGCTTGGTGTCCTGTGTCTGCTCCTGTCCTTTTTCATGGAGCCGGGACAAATAGCCGAGGCAGGTTTCCATAGCCGTTTTTGGTCCAACTTCCTGCACAATGCCGTATTCTTTACGGGCATGGCGTTTATGATTACCTTCGTCCTGGCAGCTTTCACGACAGCCTATTCGGGTTGGCATGTGACCTTCAAGCGGGTGTGGGAAGGTTTTTCCCTTTTTCTCGTTCCCGGCCTCATAATGATGGTGATCATCGGCATCGCCAACTATGCCCATCTCCACCATCTTTATCACTGGACGGCGGACGGCATTGCCGACCCGGCAAGCCCCAACTACGACAAGGTGTTGGCAGGAAAATCTGGTTTCCTCAATAAAAACTGGTACTTGTTCGGAACGATCATACTCGTAGGTGGATGGGCGTTTTTTGCGGGCAAGTTCCGTGAACTTTCCCTGGAAGAGGACAAATTCGGCCACGACGTTGCCAATTTTGATTTTCACAGGAAGACCCGTTTTTGGGCCGCCCTGTTCCTGCCGATTGCCGCATTTACCGGCCCGGCCATGATCTGGCAATGGGTGATGTCGGTGGACGCTCACTGGTACAGTACGCTTTTCGCCTGGTACAGCATGGCAAGCTGGTTCCTGGCTGCCTGCTCGCTGACCATCATGCTGCTGATTTACCTGAAATCGAAAGGTTACTACGAGGAAGTGACCAAGGAACACCTCCACGATCTGGGCAAGTACATGTTTGCATTCAGCATATTCTGGACATACTGCTGGTTTTCCCAGTATATGCTTATATGGTATGGCAACATTGGCGAAGAAACCATCTACTTCCGGGAGCGCCTGGACAACTATCCTGTGCTGTTCTACGGAAATCTCGTGATAAACTTTATCCTTCCGTTCCTGATCCTCATGCGCAACACGACCAAGCGCCGCTACGGTACGCTGATGTTTGCTTCGCTGCTGGTTTTCTTCGGGCACTGGATGGATTATTTCTACATGATAAAACCGGGCACGCTCATCACGGCGCAAGAGGCAATGGGGCATGGCCATGCCGGTGCTGACCATGCGCACGACCACGCAGGTGGTTTCGTCTCTGGTTTCACCATTCCTGGCCTGCTCGAACTGGGCATATTCATTGGTTTCACGGCTTTCTTCATTTACTTTGTTTTCAGCAAGCTGGAAAAAGCAGCACCTGTGCCGAAAAACGACCCGTATTTGGATGAAAGCCTTCACCATGAGGTACAGCCTTATGAGTAGTTTTTTTTCTGAAAATGTAATAGGGCACAATAGGGGATAACATTCTTTTTTTTTCACCGATTCTGCCTAAGGAACTGTAAAAAAATAAATTTACTTTTTGATGCCTTGAAAGCACAGGAAATAAAGGTTTATTAAAAGAATAAAATTGCATTTTATTCTTTTGGTGTTCCTAAATCAATTTCTTCTGAAACTTATTAACTTAAGATATGAGTACTGGATTAATTATCGTCGGTTGTCTAATCCTCATTGCCATAGTGACCGTACAGATTGGTAAGGTCACTGAGTTGGCAGCCAAAATAAGGGGAGAAGAGGATGTTCAAATTGAGGTCAACAAACGTGGTGGTTTTATGATGATGGCCTTTTTGATTGCATTCCTCGTTTTCTGTGTCTGGTCGGCCTTGTACTACAAAAACTGGATGCTGGGTTATGGTCCGCATGAGTCTGCCTCCGCGCACGGCAAGGAGTTGGATGCCATGTTCGATGTGACCCTTTTCTTCACGGGCATCGTGTTTATTGTTACACACATTGCGCTTTTCTGGTTTGCCTACAAATACAGAGGCCGTAAAGGTGTCATTTCGTCTTTCATTGCCCACGACAACAAACTGGAGATCATCTGGACGGCAGTACCTGCGGTGGTCATGTGCTTCCTCGTGATCCGTGGTCTTGTCGCATGGAACGAGGTGATGGCCGATGTGGACGATGGCGAAGATTACATAGAAATAGAGGCAAGTGGCCAGCAGTTTCTCTGGCATCTACGCTACCCTGGCCCCGATGGCAAATTAGGTGCAAGGAATTTCCGCCTCATCAAAACAGGAGAAAACCCCCTTGGCCAAGATTGGATGGACGACAAAAACATTGACGATTTCATGCCGTCCGAAATCGTGCTTCCCGTTGATAAAAAAGTCAGGGTACGCATAACGGCACTCGATGTGCTCCACAACTTCGACTTGCCACACTTCCGTGTGAAGATGGACGCAGTGCCGGGGATGCCCACCTATTTTGTGTTCACACCGACCAGGACGACGGAAGACTATCGTCAGGAACTTAGGAAGTACAAAGAGTACCAGCAACCAACCGACCCAAAAGACCCCAACAGCGACCCGCTGTGGAAGACATTCAACTACGAACTTGCCTGTGCTGAGCTGTGTGGCAAAGGCCATTTCAGCATGAAAAAAATCGTGCGGATAGTATCAGAGGATGAATATAATGCCTGGGCCAGGGAGCAACAGTCTTTTTATATGTCCAACGTGCGGGGCAAGGATTACGACCCGCGCAAAAACGAATTGCTCGACATAGAAATAAGACAGCGTAAACAAGATTTCGACCTTGCTGTTGAAAAGGCACTCAGCGCAACGGCTGCAGAGGAGAAAACCATCCGCCTCGATCACGTCTATTACGAAACCGGCTCCGACCAACTCACAGCACTTTCCCGCTATGAATTGGACAACCTCGTTGCCAATTTGAACAAATATCCGAACTTGACAATCGAAGTGGCCGGCCATACCGACAACACGGGTACGCCAGAGGGCAATATGACGCTTTCACAGCAGCGTGCTGCTGCCGTCACAAAGTATTTGACGGACAAAGGCATCGCTGCCAGCCGGTTGGTAACGAGGGGATATGGCCAAACAAGACCGACCGACACCAACGACACGGAAGAAGGTCGGGCCAATAACAGACGGACAGAGTTCAGGATTTTGACGCAATAAAACGAATTGAAAATTCATCAACTAATTTTCAATTACTAATTCAACACGCATTTCTTTCTAACCAAAAAGGATTTTAAAAACTAAGCAATATGGCCAATGTAATCACCACCGTTCAGGATCAGGAACAAAAGCTCATAGACGAGTTGGGGTTTGATGACCACTTCCATGAGCACGACCACGGTGATAAGTTCAAATCCAACTTCATTACGAAGTACGTTTTCAGCCTTGATCACAAAATCATTGCCCGTCAGTTCCTCATCACTGGGATGATATGGGCCTTGATAGGGGCTGGAATGTCCATCGTGTTCCGCCTTCAGTTGGGCTTCCCGGAAGAGAGTCTTGCGTGGCTGCGTCCTTTCTTGGGCAAATGGATCGAAGTCAACGCCGAAACGGGCATGGGAACCTTGTCGCCGGAGTTCTATTACGCCCTGGTGACGATGCACGGTACCATCATCGTCTTCTTCGTGCTGACGGCAGGTTTGAGCGGTACGTTCAGTAACCTGCTCATTCCGTTGCAGTTAGGAGCCAGGGACATGGCATCTCCGTTGCTCAATATGTTGTCTTATTGGTTCTTCTTTTTGGCCAGCGTGGTCATGTTCTATTCGCTTTTCCTCAGCACGGGGCCATTCTCCGGTGGATGGGTAGCTTACCCACCGCTAAGCGCATTGCCGCAGGCTTCCGATGGTTCGGGAACGGGCATGACCCTATGGATATTGAGTTTGGTGTTTTTTGTGATGTCTGTTGGATTGGGTGGGATCAATTATATCACCACCGTGTTGAACATGCGCACCAAAGGCATGAACATGTGGCGTATGCCACTGACGATCTGGGCCTTTTTCATCACGGCCATTATCGCACTGTTGTCGTTCCCGGTACTTGTTTCCGGCTTCTTGTTGCTGATGTTCGACCGGGGATTGGGCACGAGTTTTTACCTGAGTGAAATTTTCATCGGTGGTCAAGCCCTCGACCATGTGGGTGGTAGCCCTGTATTGTACCAGCACTTGTTTTGGTTCTTGGGCCACCCGGAGGTGTATATCATTATCCTACCAGCAATGGGGCTGGTGTCGGAAGTGCTGGCTGTTCACTGCCGCAAACCGATTTTCGGTTACAAGGCAATGGTCTTTTCCATCCTGGCGATTGCGTTCCTGTCGTTTATCGTTTGGGCGCACCACATGTTCATGGCAGGCGTGAACCCGTTCATTTCCAACTTCTTCGTGATTTTTACGCTCATCATTGCCGTACCCTCGGCAGTGAAAGTGTTCAACTGGATTTCGACGATGTTCCGGGCAAACATCCGCTACAATGCGGCATCCATGTTTGCGATAGGATTCGTTTCGCTTTTCATTTCTGGTGGTCTGACGGGTATTTTCCTCGGCAACTCGGCCATTGATATTCAAATGCACGATACCTATTTCGTGGTGGCACACTTCCACATCGTTATGGGTGTGGCAGCCTTCTTTGGTATGTTCGCCGGGGTATATCACTGGTTCCCCAAAATGTTTGGGCGTTTTATGAACGAAACATTGGGCAAGCTGCATTTCTGGGGCACGATGATCGGTGCTTATGCCATCTTCTGGCCAATGCACTACCTTGGTATGGCAGGGGTGCCACGTCGCTACTATCGTTTCGACAATTTCGATACGTTTTCCCATTTTGCGGACATGAACAAGTTCATCACCATTGCGGCCATTCTCACGTTCGGCTTTCAGGTGATGTTCGTTATCAACTTCTTTTATAGTATATGGAAAGGCAAGCGCATGACGACCAAGAACCCGTGGGGCGCCACGACCATCGAGTGGACAACGCCCATCAAACCGGGGCATGGCAACTGGCCGGGCAAAATTCCTGCTGTACAGCGCTGGCCCTACGACTACGGCAAAGATGGCCGTGAGTTCATTCCGCAAATAGAGCCGATGAAAGAAGGAGAGCTTGATCACGGGCACTAAGACATGTACTGTCAATTATTTTAAACAACGAATTAGTGAACAAAATAAAAACAGCCGCAGTCGGCCCGGTACAACTGGTCTCCCAGAAAGTGAGGGACTTCGGTGAACTGGTGAAATTCAAGCTGAACATCACGGTCGTTTTCTCTGCCGTCATGGCCTATTTGATTGCATCAACCGGAGCGACCGACTGGCTGTCGGTGGGCATTTTGGCCCTTGGTGGTTTTTGCGTGGCAGGTGCAGCGAACGCGCTGAACCAAGTGCTTGAAAGAGATTTTGACAAATTGATGAAACGCACGGCCAATCGTCCGTTGGCTACCGGCAGGATGAGCGTATCCGAAGCGGTGCTGACGGCAGGTTTGTTGAGCATGGCCGGGTTGATGCTGCTTGCGACATTCAACCCCTGGGCATCCTTTTTTGGAGTTATGGCGCTGTTGAGTTATGCTTTTCTCTACACGCCCATGAAGCGCATTTCGCCATCGGCAATTGCCATTGGTGCGTTTCCGGGGGCGCTGCCCATACTCATTGGTTGTGTGGCCTTTCAGGGAGAGTTGACCTCTCTTGCGCTGGCACTTTTTGCCATTCAGTTTTTCTGGCAATTCCCGCATTTCGGAGCCATCAGTTGGCTGGGGTTCGAGGATTATCAGAAGGCAGGCTTCAAGTTCGTGGCATCCGTGAACGGCGAGCGGGATCGATCCATTGGTTTGCAAGGATTTGTCTATGCTTTGCTGCTCGTGCCCGTAGGTCTTATCCCCTACTTCTCCGGCACAACCGGCTTGGCTTCGGCCATAGTGACTACCTTGCTGGCTTTGTGCTACGCATGGTTCGGTTGGAACCTCTACCGGAAAAACGACCGCAAAGCCGCCATGCAATTGATGTTCAGTTCTTTTTTCTATTTGCCCTTGGCACTTTTTGCCTTGTGGTTGGATAAAATGTAAACATGGACTTGACTATTCAGGAAAATACCGGCAGGAATAAAATCCACCCCCACAAGTTTGCACTGTGGGCGGGCTGCGCTTCCTTGCTGATGATGTTCGCCGCTTTGACCAGTGCCTATATCGTACGGCAGTCGGCGGGCAACTGGCTGGAATTCCGCCTGCCAGATGTTTTTATCGTCAGTACAGTTGTTATCTTATTGAGTAGCATCACCCTGCATGGAGCCTATCTGGCTTTCAAAAACGAGCGCAAGGTTTTGTACCAGGGCTTTTTGGTGACCACCTTTCTATTGGGACTGTTGTTTTTTGTGTTCCAATACCAGGGCTGGGTGGCGCTGACAGACAACGGCATCCCTTTGACTTTGAACCCTTCGGGTGATTTCGTCTATGTAATATCCTGGTTCCATGCGGCGCATGTCGTCGGCGGTATTGCCGTGCTGGCCGTTGCCATGATACATGCCTTTGGCCTGCGGTTTCGGGTTACGAAAAGGCGAAAACTACGATTCGAATTGACTTTGACCTACTGGCATTTCGTGGATTTGCTTTGGGTCTATCTTTTTGTTTTTTTGACCATTTATCGTTGACGGAGGCTTGTTATTTTTTTGCCTTCGGCAATGAGAAAACGACTACTGTATTCATCAACTAAATACGCAAAACAGACAATGGCTTCAGAAACAGCAGTTATCGGGCATGCCCACGAACAAGACGAACAACTGTGGTCGGGTGGCAAAGAACCTTTCAAGGCGAGCTATGGCAAGCTGATGATGTGGTACTTTCTCCTGTCCGATGCTTTCACGTTCGCCGGCTTTTTGATCGCTTATGGTGCGTTGCGTTTCAGCAGCCCAACCTGGCCTGTGCCGGATTTCGTTTTCGCAAAAATCCCGTTCTATCACGGTGAAAAAGAATGGCCACTCATCTTTGTGACCTTCATGACCTTTGTCCTCATCGCCAGTTCGGTCACCATGGTGCGTGCCGTGCAGGAGGGACATAGGGAAAACAAACGGGGCGTCGTTCTATGGATGTTCCTCACCATCCTCGGCGGGGCAACGTTCCTCGGCTGCCAGGCTTGGGAGTGGACGACTCTGATTGCCGAAGAAGGTGTTACGGTGACGACCAACCCGTTCTCCATGAAGTTGGATGGCGGGGAATACCTCTCCGGGCAGCAGCTTGAAGCCGAAGGCTTCCGGCGCGTGGAAGCGGACGTGCATGGAGCTAAAGCAACCTATTTCCTCGAAAAAGGTGCCGCCGACATACCGGAGAACCGCTTTTTCGAGAAGGTGACCCATGCCGGTACCTCAAAAGTGGGTGAAACATTCAAAGCGGGCGATCCCTATTTGATAACTTACAACCATAACACGCACCTGTATGAAACGGCGGCTTACAGAACAGCCGGCGGTGAAGTGACCAAGGAGGAGTTTGGCCCCAAAGCATTTGGTGCCCTGTTCTTTTTCATCACGGGATTTCACGGTTTTCACGTGTTTTCGGGCGTGTGTTTCCTGTTGATAGTGATGATAAACGTTGCGAGCGGCATCTATGCCAAGCGGAAAAACCACTACGAAATGGTCGAGAAGATTGGCCTTTATTGGCACTTCGTGGACTTGGTGTGGGTATTCGTGTTCCTTGTTTTTTATCTTTTGTAAAAAACCGCACATCACTTTTTATTGAAATCCTTTAACGAAAATTCAAAATATTCTCAAATATGGATGCGCACATAAGTTATGAAGACCAGAAGAAACTGGTCGTAAAAGGCTTGAAAATATTGGGTGCCGTAACAATCGTGGAGGTTCTCATCGCCTTGTTGGCCAAGGGGCATCTCATTCCCGGCGTGGAGTTTCACGGTGCTCTGGTCTATATCTATATGTTTTTCATGGTAGCCTTCAGTTTGTACAAAGCCTATTTCATCGTGTATAATTTCATGCACATGGCGCACGAGGTACAGGGCCTTCGCTGGAGTGTACTATTACCGACATTGCTGCTCGTCTGGGCCATCATTGCATTCTTCCAGGAGGGCGACTCCTGGGGCAAACGCCGCGAGCAGATTCAAAAGAAAAACATGGAAGAAGTAGAGAAAAAACCTGCCAACGGGTATCTCGACTACGACGAAGAAACATTGAAATCCTTGATTTAAAGAAACAAAAGGCGAGACCAACCGGCTCGCCTTTTTAGTTGCAGCGACATGGAAGAACAAAAAAACAGCCGTCTCAGAAAGATATTGGTGCCGGCAATCGTAATCGCCCTGCTTTTTGGCTTGCCCGCCGGTTCCTGGTTGTACCTGCAGCGTGGCCTGGATTATCGCAAACAATCCCTTTCAGAATTGTCGGATCTGGGCAAGCCCACCTCCTATCAACTCAAGAACCAACGGAACCTGGAGGTCGGCCCCGAATCGTTCCGGGGGAGGGTCACAGTGGTGAATTTCCTGCCCAACGACCGGGAAAAGGCCTTGTTGCTGTCCGACCGGATGGCCAAAGTCCACCAAAGTTTCGACGATACGGAGGATGTTTTTTTCCTGACCTTCATGCCCGTTGATACGAGCCAAAAGCTGCTCGACATCGCCCTCTCCCTGGGCATCAAAGACGACAAACAATGGTACCTGATCGGTACGCAAGCGGACGAATGGCAGCGCTTGGCCAGTGAGGTCTATAAAATCCCCGACCCCGCCAATGGCGTGGCACTCGTGGACACGAGCCTGACCATCAGGAAATATTACGACATCAACCTCGACAAAGACATGGGCCGCCTCGTGGAGCATATCGCCATCGTCATCCCGCAACAAAAACGCCGTTAACCTGTTCTGACAGCATATTTCATAATGCACTATTGCATCCGAATCCAAAAGTCAGGTCAAGAGAAAAACATCCGAATATTCTACTGCCTCTGCGATTTGCTACAACTTGAAATGACTATTCGGAGGTATCTCGCCAATACAACGAATATGCGCACTTTGCAACCAAACATTGTCTTAGAGCAAAAACTCAACAAAATTGCATGGGTGATCACGGGAGCCGTCCTGTTGCTGGTTGTTTTGATGCGCCGCATCAAAATTGATACGCCGATTGATTTCAGCTTCCTGCCGGCCATCTACTCGACCCTCAATGCCATTACCGCTGTTGTGCTGTTGGCGGGCCTGTATTTCATCAAGAAAAAGCAAATGGAGAACCACCGGAAGGCCATGTCCCTTTCTGTGCTGACTTCGCTGTTGTTTTTGCTGGGCTACGTCGCATATCACATCACTACCGAAGAAACCAAATACGGTGGCGAAGGAGCCGTGCGCTATGCTTATTTTTTCTTGTTGATAACCCACATTGTGCTGGCAGCGATCATATTCCCATTTATTCTTTTTACTTTTATCCGGGCTTATACCAACCAATTTGACCGCCACAAGAAAATGGCAAGGTGGGTATATTGGGTATGGCTGTATGTGGCCATGACCGGCCCCATCCTGTATTTTATGATCAAGCCTTATTATTCCTGAGTCCCTTCCGAAAAGTCGGAACAGAGGAAAAAACAAACAGAGAGAGGATTTTTTTGAAAGAAAATTTTTTAAAAAATCTTCTTTCAAAAAAATCCTCTCTCTAAACATTCTTCTGTCTGTGCCATAGACAAAGATTTATCATGACTTTTCGGAGTGGGCTTACTCCTGAAATGTTGCAAACATGAAAAAGCGCATCCTTTCTATATTGACCCTTTTCCTGCTCCTGTCCGTTGGCAACCCGGACGTACAGGGCCAGTGCCCCATGTGCAAAATAGGAGCCGAGAGCAACCTTAAAAGCGGCGGCACAGCCGGCAAGGGCCTCAACACGGGCATCCTCTACATGCTCGCATTGCCCTACCTGCTGGTCGGCACGATTGGCTATATGTGGTGGAAAAACAGGAAGAAGGAAGAAGAGGAGGTGTGATGTGGCTTGAGGAAAATCGTTGTTATCTGTTAACGACTGCCCGCTAGCCTTCTTTCAAGACCCCCCAGTTGGTATCCATGATCACTTTCATGATTCGCCGCCCTGTTTCTGCTCCGCCTGAATCTTGGAGCGATAGGCGTTGCGCCGGTGTCCCCGTGACGTTTCGTTGACCTGCCCGACCGTCAACCCTTTTTTGGCTGCCGCTTTTTCAACCTGCTCGTCCAGCAGCCTGAACCGAAAGGCAATCAGAAGACGGCGCAGTTCTTCCAACTGCTCATCCGTCAAATCCTCGTTGAAAAATTTCAGGATTTCTACCTGTGCTTCGTTAAATGGTGTTTTCAGACACTTTAAATCTCAAATGTAAAACCCCACTGATCTTTTGCCTGTCAGTCTTCCAATGCGGGCATCCAGACCGAACGGCTCCCCCATCTGCTAAGTGTTCTCCTGCAAAAAAACCAACTCCTCCGGCGTGAAATGGAGGCTCGCTTTTTTATCGTTTATTCCCGGTTTCATGATTTTTTGTGCTTGAGATGGAGAGGTTTACTTGATGGTGGAAGGTGCCACTGCGCTCGACACATGCAACAACTGTTAGCATTTCAAACGAAACGATGCACAACAGTACTGACGGTTTCTTAGTCTCAATCCATTGGCGGAGGATGTTCGCCGGAAGAAATGGTCAACCGGCGCATGTTTCGCAAACCTTCCCGGTTGAGTTTCAAAAGTTCGACCGTCGCCCTGCCCGTAGGTGTCAGTCCTATTAGGCTGAGAAAGTCTTCGCTCCATGCGAAATGCCTTGCCCATTTATCCTTTCGGGGATTGAAAAGCGGCACCATTTCCTTGGTGACGGGGTCAGATGCCGTCGTCCTGTCACCTTTATTGTTGTTGTCGCCGCCACAGGACAAAGCCAGGTTCTCAGGGTCGTCGTCACCGCCTTCTTTTTCGGGAACAATATGGTCTATGTTGAACGGATGAATGGCATTGCGCATCCAGCTTTGGCAATATTCGCAGCGTCCGTGCGCCCGTTCAATGACCAATTTTCGCACCGAACGGGGGATGCGTTTACCAGGCATGGGGTGAAGGGGTTTTTATGCCGAGTTGCTTCCGCAATTTCTCCAGAGGCATTTTGCGGAGCCGGGAAAGGCTGATCAAATAACCCAAAAATTCGCCCTCTTTCTTTTCGATAAAGTCAATGACCCCGTTCAATTCTTGTTGTTCCGATTCCGTCAAGCCCACCATTTTTTGCTTTGTTTTCAATGTATTGTATTGCTCCAAAGCTGCGGTTGGAATGCCTTGGTTGATTTTTTGGAGCAACTCCGTTTCCTCTTTCGACAAGTTCGGCGACTTCCTGCGGGCTACGATTTCGTTCACACGTTGGGCGAAGGACTCCAGCACGGGCATCTCCCAGTTTGCCATGCCTTCCAGCATGGATTGAATTTCCCGGTTGTTCCCTTGATTTACGGAAGTTGTTGGCATGGCGCTGATATTTTTAGCGAAAATAAGGGGATTCCCCGGTTTGGCAAAATAGGCGGGCTTAGAATGCTATCTTGCATTTTGGCTTACGGCTCAGGTCATCCGCATCGCCGCACCGATTTTTTGCAAAAGGCTGTCAATCATAGGGTGTTGTTCGGCTGGTGCGTCCTTTCTGGCACTTTCAGCGACCTCTTGCAAACACTCCAAATCCCAGCTGTAAAACCCTGCCGCTCTTTTGCCCGTCAGCCTTTCTATGCGGGTATCCAGACCAAACGACTCCCCCATCTGCCAGGTGTTTACCTGCAAAAATTCCAACTCCTCCGGTGTGAAAAGGAGGTTCGCTTTTTTATCGTTTTTTCCTGGTTTCATGATTTTTGTTTTGGTGATGGAGAGAAGAAAAGCACGACAGTAATCAGGAAATTCGGTAATTTTGCCAGTCAATAAATATGACAACAAACCTTTCCATAGAAATTCTGAAATCTGCATTGCTTGAACTTGCACAAGCTGATCGGGCTTTTTTTGTGTCCCTCATCAATGATTTAATGAATGAAAATGCACCCAAAACCGCCAATAAAACTGCTGCCAAACAAGCCAAAGTAAAGCCCCGGCAACAACAGCTCAAAAATAAGCCGCCTCTTTCAAAAATAAATCCGCCCTACCGCAAAAACGTCGAAGCATTGAGGTCAAAATATGCCATGGACAAAGCTGTTCTGCTCCAACTTCAGGACATTTTCAGCGACGCTCCGCCTGCCGAAGCCTTTTTGCAATCCACAAGCGCCCGATAGATGGATTACCTGCTCGATACCAATATGCTCGTACATCGTATTCGGGGAAGTCAATTGGGGCAAGCCATCGAACAACAATTCCAGCTTTTTTCAGGTGAGCACAACTTGATAATCTCTGCCGTCACCAAAGGCGAGATACTGTCATTTGCGAAACAGTCGGATTGGGTGCTTTCAAAAATGGGCAAGCTGACGACCTTGCTGGATGCCCTGACCTGCTTCCCGGTGGATGGCGCATCCCCCCTGATGGATGCTTATGCCGACATAGATACTTATAGCCAGGGCAAACACCGCCAATACCCCTTACCCAACGGCATGTCTGCAAGAAACATGAGCAAAAACGACCTCTGGATTGCAGCCACCGCTTTCCTGTTAGACATTCCCCTGCTCACCACCGACCACGATTTCGACCATTTGCACCCGCATTTTATTTCCGTGATTCAAGTTGAACTGTAGCCGCCCGAACCTCGCTGCTCTTTTGCCTGTCAGCCTTTCTATGCGGGCATCCAGACCAAATGACTCAGCCATCTGCTAGGTGTTCAGTTGCAAAAAAAACCTTCCCCGACGAGCCGCCGANNGGCGGCGAGGAGGGGCAGCAGTTTATGATTTGTAAATTGCACGACCTGTCCCTAATTTTGGGAAAACCTAATAGCGTAGAGTATAGTTCTTCCGGGGACATGGCGGGGGTATTTGTGAAAAATGCTTGCGATTTGTGAAAAAACGATGCGTGAGCCGAATAGGGCTTTTATTCGGCTCAAAACTTCTCTACATTTGAGCCGAATAGCTTAATTAATCGGCTCATTATGTACAACTGGCAGCAAAAGGACTGGACAAAATTCACTTACGACCTGTCGGAGGTAGAAGATGATTTGTTGAGGTATTTAGAAAAAACGGCCCACCTGAGCGGTATTTTAAAAGCCTTGCCGGAAGAACTGCGAAACGAAGCGGTGGTGGACATGATGACGGTCGAAGCCCTGAAAACCTCCGAAATAGAAGGCGAGTACATCTCCATGAACGATGTGAAATCCTCCATCCGCAACCAGCTTGGGCTTAGTCCCGTGCCAGAACCCGTACACGACCGCCGGGCTGAAGGTTTGGGGCAGATGATGGCCGAAGTAAGAAGAACTTTTGCGGAAAATCTGACCGAAACGCATTTGTTTGGATGGCATACCAGGTTGTTGTCTTACTGGCAGGATTTGAAAAGCATTGGAAACTGGCGGCAAGGCACCGAACCCATGCAAATCGTATCAGGCGCATTCGGCAAAGAAAAAATCCACTTCGAAGCGCCTCCCTCCAATGCGATGCCTGCAATGATGGCCCGCTTCATCAAGTGGTTCAACGAGACCATGCCTGTAAAAGGCAGCAGTGTCAAAGCCTCGCCGGTGCGGGCGGCTGTTGCGCACGTTTATTTTGAAAGCATCCACCCTTTCGAGGACGGGAATGGCAGAATCGGGCGGGCCATCGCCGAAAAAGCCTTGTCGCAGGGACTGGGAGCGCCGGTGCCGTTCAGCCTCTCCCGTGCCATCGAGTCAAAGAGAAAAGCCTATTACCAGGCACTCGAACAGGCGCAAAAATCCAACGACCTTACGCAGTGGATTAACTACTTCATACCAACCGTACTCGATGCGCAGGAAACGGCGGAGACCGAAATTGTCTTCATCCTGAAAAAAGCGAAGTTCTTCGACCGCTTCCGGGAACAATTGAACGACCGGCAATTGAAAGTCCTCCGCCGGATGATTGACGAAGGCCCGGCCGGTTTTGAAGGCGGCATGAACGCCCGGAAGTATGGCTCTCTCACCGGCGTTTCCAAAGCGACGGCTACCCGTGATTTGCAGTACCTGCAGGAGATTGGGGCTTTGAGGCCGGTGGGTGGGGGGAGGAGTACGAGGTATGAGGTGGAATTGGAGGCGTAGTTGGACGAGCAATCCAAACGATTTACAATGCTAAACTTCGTAAATAAAGTAGATTTGAAGCAATAAAAAACAGCAAGTCAACCAACCAAACATACCTTGATGGAACTTCAAATCATTCACCGGAAAATCCTTTTTTTCCGGGGCCAAAAAGTGATGCTGGATTTTGACCTTGCCGAGCGTTACGAAGTGCAGACAAAGGCATTGAATCAGGCGGTAAAACGCAACGCCGACCGTTTCCTGAAGACTTTATGTTTCAACTTTCAGGGGAAGAATGGAGGGAACTTACCAACCGGTCACAAATTGTGGCCGGTTCGCAGAAACACCGGGAATCGAAGTCGCTTCCTTATGCTTTTACGGAACAGGGTGTGGCTATGCTTTCGTGTGTTTTGAGGAGCAGCAAAGCGGTGCAAACGAACATCATCATCATGCGCACTTTCGTCCTGCTGCGCCGCTATGCCCTGACTTATGACGAACTGGCTCAAAAAATTGAAGAACTGGAGGTCAGATACGGTGACATTCACGAGGTGCTGAACCAGTTGCTGATGAGCAGGGAACAGGAGCGGGATTGGGAAAACAGGGAGCGGATTGGGTTTAAAAAGTGAAGTAGTGACCTGCCCTCATGGACACCATCACCGGTCACATCGAACGCATCACCAAACCAACAAGTCAAGTTTTTTGACGTGTTGAAAATGTTTGTCCCTGCTTACCAAAGGAATTTGATGTTGAAAAGAAAGTGCAGCAATCCAGATGTCGTTTTCTGGAATGGGTGTCCCGGATTTTTTTAACTGAAACTTTATTTGACTTAAAATTTTGCCGTTTCACCATCACAGGAAAGGATGGGAACCTGGTTTTTAAAAACGTCAATCTTCCGGGTATTTGGTTCCGGCTTACCAGCGTTGAAAGCGCCATAATAAAGTTCACCGGTGACTATGGAAGGAATGAAAATTTCTCGTGCCTGACTAATGGCACTGACGATGCCGGGGTCTTGCCCGAACAAGCCAATCAGGATATTCGTGTCGAGGAGAAATCTACCATTCATCGGCATCTATTTTCTCACAGTCTTCAATAGCCGCCGACATTTGTGCCAGGTCTTCTTTTGAAAAATACCCGGCGAACTGAATCAGTGCATTCGCCGCTTGCGGCTTCTTTTTACCCAACATGGATTGGATAAACTCCAGCAGTTTGATTTGCTGAGCCTCGGTCAGTTGCTGAATTGCCTGGATGATGGAGTTCTGAATTTCGAGTCTTGTCATCTTGGTCATTTAATTTTGTAAAAATAAAAGCAATGTGCGAATATTACAACCCTCTTTGACGGACAACGATTTAATCAGACATGGACATCATCTCTGACGACATCGAACGGATCACTCGCCAAAACGCCAAAAACCTCTTTAACCAGCACTTTGTTCTCTCCTTAGCTAACCGAAACTTTGTCAAAAATGTAGAACATGGAAATAAAAGTCAGTATAAGATATAACCAGATTCTCGAACTTGTGGCTCAACTCCCGCCTGCTGAGTTGGAGCGGCTGGCTGCCGTGATTCAGGACGCTTGAAATCCTAAAAGAAAAAGCAATCTACAACGCCTTTGCAGGGGTTACTGCTTAAAGCGCCAACCTGGAAGGAGCAGGAATACCAAAACTACCTTGAAGCAAAGACACACCTCTATCAATTCCGCTCGGTATGATACTGCTTGATACTTCCGTACTGCTTGAACATTTCAGGAAAAAAGACAAGTCTAAAACCTTCTTCTTCTGATTCCCTTCAGGAAGGCCTCATGCTTTTCCTCATTTTCAGCAACCACAGCACAAAAAACGCTACTGCGCCGAGGGCGAAGAGGGAGCCGAGTATCCCCAATATGCCCGACGGGCCACTGAGCGCAAAAAACAGGATGGACAGGCCCAGCAGGCTCAAGCATAGGATTAGATAGTCCCGGGCCGTGCCATCGAACACACGGTTTGTGCGCTTCCCGGATGTTTTGTGCAGCTTGGCGGGCTGCTTGGTTTCAGCTTTCAGCTTGCGGCTATCTTTTTTGATGGATTTCCCGGGCATTTCTTTGTTTGAATAAACAGGAACCGGAGCGGAGCAGCCGGCAACCGCAGGGCAGGTCGCAGCCTGGGCGGATGCCGCCTCCAGGAGGGTTGGACGTATTGTCAGCAGTGCAAAGGCAATGAATATCGAGGCGAGGGTGAAACGATCCATGAGCGTTTGAATTGAATTATTTTTCCGGAGTAGGTAATTAGGTTGAGATGGTTAGATGGTTGGATAGTTGGATGGTTGAGAGAGTTGAGATTCGACCAATTCAAAAAGTTATTTTGAACACGTTACTAACTCGAAGTTCATTTCCAAAATTGCACGAAGTGCCTGCACCTGCCGTGATGCCTCCTGGTTTTGTGACCAAGCGTGATTCAGGAAAGGTATTGCTCATAAAACTCCACGATGCGATCATCCACCAGGATGTCGGAGGGTTTGAGAAGTTGTTTCAAAACAATGCCCTCCAAGGTTCGGCAGCGGCTGAGGGCCACGTAGGTTTGGCCAAATTCAAAAGCGCCACGGCCCATGTCAATGATCACCCGGTCGAATGTTTTCCCTTGCGATTTGTGGATGGTGACGGCCCAGGCCAGTTTCAGCGGGTATTGTTCGAAGCGCCCGACGACTTCTGCTTCTATCTCCTCCGGGTTCTCACGGGCGGGTTTGTAGCGCAGGATTTCCCATTCCATGGGCCACACCTCGATCTCGCTGGGGCTGCCCGGTTCGTCGGTGAGGACTTTTATCGTTTCCCCGTCCAGGTGCGATACCTGCCCGATGGTTCCATTGACGAAGTTGCCCTCCGGGTCGTTTTTGATGAACATGACCTGAGCGCCCTGTTTGAGCTTCAACAGGGCATCGGTAGGGTAGAGGCGCGGGTCGAACTCGCCCTCGATGGTTGCCGTGAAGTGGTGTGCCGGGCCGGGCAGGTTGGCCAGTTCCCGTTGGTTGATGCGGTCGGCAATGGCGTTGAACGGGGTGAGCGTGATGTGGCCGGGGCCGGCCTCGAAGTGGGGCTGGTGGCGGGTGTTGAGGTCTTCGAGGTCTTCCCAGTCGGCCTGGTTGAGGCGCACGGCATCGAGCAGGCGCAGGAAGCGCCGGTTTTCCTGCCGATAGACCTTGCGGAGTTCCAGCATGTCCATTTCAAAATCACGCAGGGCATTGGCAGAAAAAAAGTAAGGGGTTTCATAGGCCGTCCCGAAGAGTTGCCGCTCCGCTTCGGTGGCGATGACAGGCGGCAGTTGGAACAAGTCGCCGATGAACACCATTTGCAGGCCGCCAAAAGGCAGCGGATTGTCCCGGTGGAGCCTGAGCGAGCGGTCAATGGCATCCAGCAAATCGGCCCTTACCATGCTGATTTCATCAATCACCATGACCTCGATTTTCTTGAACCATTTTCGGGCTGCGCTTTTGTGGATGTCCCTGGCGGTGATGAAACGGGGCGGAAAGCCAAAAAACGAGTGGATGGTCTGCCCTTTCACGTTGAGGGCAGCGATGCCCGTCGGGGCCAGGACGACCATCTTTTTTTTGGTCGTCCGCCGGAAGAGTTGCAACAGCGTGGACTTGCCCGTACCGGCCCTGCCGGTAATGAACATGCTACGGTTCGTCTTTTCCAGGTTGTCCAGCGCATCCCGGAAATCGCCGTTGAGTTCGAGTGGTGTTTTGTTGAGCACACGGCGAAAGTAGGGCTTCTTTGCGATTTACTCCAACAGGATGCGATCTGCAATCACACGATTTTTTGCAAAAACATTGACCAGGTACATGCCCTTTGGCAATGCGGGAAGTGTGACGGCGTGACGGTCGCCCAACAGTACCTTTTCAAATACCTTTTTTCCACTTAAATTCCTGATAACCAATACTGCATCCCCGTCGCCGATGCCCGTGATGGAAAAATGGCCGTTGTTGGGATTCGGGAAAATTTGCACGGCCAGCCGCTCTATTTCAGCGGAAACCATCCTGGAATAAGTGAAGTCTCCGCCAAAATCCACCTGTTTGAGACGGTAGTAGTTGGTTCCCTTCGCCGGGTATTGGTCAATGAATTGGTAGGCTTGCCACTCGTTCGTCGTGCCATGGCCCGGCACTTGACCGATGGGCAAAAATTCACGCCCATCTTTGCTGCGTTCCAGGATGAACATTTCATTGTTGATTTCCGACTGCGTTGCCCAATTCAGCAGCACCCTGCCATCGAAAGGAGCGGCATTGAAACTTGCCAGTTCTACGGGTAAATTATTTGAGTTGAATACTTGTTCGGGATTGCAGGTCGTGCCACCGCAAGCTGCATTGGTATGCCCTGACCAAGTCAGTTCTACTGGGCCTGCACATGTAGTCACGGTGTAGGGACCATAATTCACTGTTCTTGTTGTGGCCTCGGACGCTTGGCAGTCGTTGACGACAAAATTGTGACCGGGGCAGGCAATGGTAATGCGGACACTCTTGCTGCCGCCAGAAGTGGCCTGAATCACAACGCTGAAGTTGTACGTGGATGTGCCGTTGCCGTTGTTCACGGCACTGACGGTGAAATCAATTACGTTTCCGCAATTTTGAGCTTGTGCTGCAAATGCAATGGTGAGCATCATGGCTGTCACCAGGATGAAATGTTTCATAGTTGAAGAGATTGCCGGGGGAGAGCGTGAATTAAATAGCGTTAATAAACAGCATTGTTGTAAAACTTGTGGGGGGAGGAATACAAGAGGGGAAAAAGAATTACAAAAAAAAAACTTGAGATGACCGAATGTGTGACAAGTCACCGCAAGCGAATCCGAAGTAGCCAAAGATTATTCCAATTATTCAGAGAGATGTTTTTTTTTATGGCTGGTCAACGGCTTTTATCAAATAAATGAAAACAGGAAAGTGGTCGCTGTAGCCGCCGATATAGTCGTCGAAATCGAAAGTGCGGAAGGGGTAGCCCTTGAACTGCCCCGTTTTCTGGATGAGGTATTTTTCGTTATAGACACGGGCCTTGTAAAACCGGAAGCCGCTCTGGCCCTCTCTGATCAAGCCCTCTGAAATGATGATCTGATCGAAAAGGCTCCAGGCATCGCGGTAAGCCATCGTGCCGATGCCTTTTTGGAAAAACTCGTGCATGGGGTTGAAAAAGCCGCCGGGTTTCACGTCTTTCTTTTTCGCTTTGGCATCCAGCACCTTCTTCACGCTGGGGCTGCTGGGGTCGTCGTTGAGGTCGCCCATGACGATGACTTTGGCGTTCGGGTCAACCCGTATGAGCGAGTCCTTTACATTTTTGCAGACGAGGGCAGCGGCGTTGCGATATGGCTGGGTGGCCGCTTCTCCCCCTCGGCGGGAGGGCCAGTGGTTGACGAGCACGTGCAGCGGCTCCCCGTCGAACAGGCCTGCCACGTACAGGATGTCACGGGTGTAAATCCTTTTCTTCTGGTCGTCGTAAATTTTCAGGGGGATGGCCCGGCTGTCCGTCACGGTGAAATATTTGGGTTGGTAGAGCAGCCCCACGTCCACGCCCCGCCGGTCGGGCGAGTCATAGTGGACTATCTCATAGTTGCGGTGTGCAATCGCAGGTTCCTTCACGAGGTCTTCCAGCACGAGACGGTTCTCGATTTCCGCCACACCGAGTATGGCCACTCCGTCGGGGGTCAGTTCCGTGCCCAACTCTGAAATGACCCGTGCGAGGTTGCGCTGTTTTTCCTGATAAACCTCCATCGTCCAGCGGCGGGGGCCGTCCGGCAGAAACTCTTCGTCGTTCTTTTTGGGATCGTCAAAGGTATCGTACAGGTTTTCCAGGTTGTAAAAACCGATGGCGGCTACCTTGTACTGCTGATCCTGGGTAAATGCTGCCTGGCAAACAAGCAGTGAAAAGTAGAGGGAAACGACTATTCTGGACATATTGGCCGGTGGATTGTTCGATGTTCGTTGATGTTGCGGCGGCGGCGGAATGAATTCCGCCCTCCTTTCGTCAAACCAAAGAGTTTGTGACGTTCCGGTTTTCACAAGCGGTTTTTCAAACACGGTTCGATTCTCCCTTGTTGCCCTTGGCTTTTCAGCATTTCTGTGACCTGCCGCCGTCGTGATGCGCAAAGGTACTGCTTGCGGTGGTTTCTATGGCGTTTGAAGGGAATATTGGTTGGGGGAGGGGGGAATCTTGGCCTCATCTCCCTACTCGATTCGGTGCATTTTATTTATTTATAAACTTCACCAGGTCAAGATTTTTCATTCGTTCCTGAATGTACTTGATGCTCTCTTCATTTGACTGTTTCAGGATTTCGTGCTTGAAACCAACTTTCTTATGAAGTATTTGAGCAACTTCACGAACCCAGAAGTTCATGGACATTTGGACAATATTCCCGTCAATCTTTTTAGCCAATTCGGTGATGCGGCTTCCATCTCCGATTCTGTCAACGATGATGATAGTTGACATGAAATGATGCTGCTTTCCGAACTCCATTTCTCGTTCAAACCTCGAAACTTTATCCAAGGAAATCTCGGTGTTGCCGGGTCCGATAAATCCAATATCGAACCTTGCTCCAACACCGGGTTTGTACAACAACGTTGCATAACTCTCCCGTTTGTTTTCTCGTTGGGAAAGCCAAAATGCATTTTTTGAAAGCGTAGATTTTTGAGGGTCAATTAACTCAAATCCCAGAATGGAAAGCAAAGACCCCAAAATCAATTTCTCGAACAACTTCCCATACATTGCCTTCTCCGAACCCCTGATTGCAAGCGTTTGTGCTCCGACCCCCTGCGAATATTTGCAACATCGCCTGCCAATCCAATTTATGAGATTCTTTGTCGAGTACGACTGACATTTGCAAATTTCCAAATTCCGTTTGAGATTCCCTGACGGCGTTTGTTATCGCCTGTTCGAGCGCTGTCAGGTATGTTTCGAGTTGTTCTTTGTCGCTGCGAAGTACATTTTGAATGCTTTTGCCAGTCAACCCGATAAACCATTGCAGAAATACTTTATGCGCCTGTGATATTTTTGAGTTTGTCAGTTCGTGACTGATAATTGAGGGAAGTTTGGTGGGCAGGTTCTTAATTTCTTTGGATGCTCTCAAATACGCAACGAGCAAAGCCGCATTAGATAATGCAACTCTTCTCTGTGTCAGCCCTTCGGTCAAAGTGCGGACGTTGCCGCCACATAATATAGAAGCCACCACATTTCTGATAACTTCGTCACCCACCCGCTCCAAAAGTTCGTTGCCATCAAACTTTGCGAGGTTCAACCCCAATTCGGGGATATATTTTGACAATGTTTCCTTCATTTCAAAAATTCAGAAATGGAGTTGTATTTTCGGAGGGGACGATCGCCCCGGTCACGGATTATATATTAGCTGTGTGAGCGTTCACCGGGCAATATTGCGTGGCGACAAATACAAAACCTCAAAGTTGCCCATGAGCAGTCTGTATGGCCATAAGCATGGCCGTAACGGAATTTTCGATGGCGATCCGGTCGCCCATGATGATTTCCAGGTGGTCTGATTTGCTTTTCACGCTGCCGTTTTCGAGTTTCTCCACTTTGGCGCTGCCGTCCAGCACAAAAAACTTCATGCCGGGAAATTCGCCGGGGAGTTCGTCCACGATGATGCCCACGCTCTCGGAGGCGGGGTTGAGGTCTTTGAGGTTGGCACGGGACTCGTAGGTTCTTCCACCGAAAGTGTTCCTGATGGTCATCGTCAGGTTTTCGTCCAGCAGCACGGTTACTTTGCCGGTGTTGGGCATCAGGCCCTCCGTGCGGTTGTACTCCGATTGCAGGGTGGTGAGCAGCCACCTCACTTTTCCGAACACATCGGCATCGGGAATGGCATTGAGGGCCAAATCGTCGGCGGGCAGGCCGGTTTCAGATTTTTTCCATTCTTTTTCGCCGACTTCCACCGCACCGGAGGAGGTGCTGTCGTTGCCGCAGGCGACCATCAAAAAAACAAGTAAAAAAAGGGGATAGGTTGATAATGACATGATGTTGATTGGTTGAAAGTTGATCGTAACCTGAAAACCCAATCCGGTGGGTTTTCGGCGGCAAAGTTAGACGAAAACCCAAAACACGCTCTCCACAGGAACCTTTCCTTGTCATTGGTTGAACCTTTATCTTTACCTTTGGCCCTTTGTCGAACAAAACCGCTACTGGATGAAAAAACCGATTGTTATTGGCATCTGCCTGATGGCTATTGTATTGGCCTCGGCACAATCCCCTTTTGAGCCACAACTGGCCATTCCTGTCCATTTCAACGAATTGGCCAAAGCGACGGGCAACGGAACCAAAACGATTCCCAACGTTTCTCTTTCCGGCATTGCACTGCTCTTCCTCGACACCGTGAGTACCGCCGACGAACTCATTCTCACCGGAAGGCACGAACCCGTTATCTGGCACGACTACGTGGGCAAGAGCACCAAAGTGACCTTCATCATCCCCGATACGCAAATGATCGGTCGGCTGGAGTTGGTCTATTTTGATTCCAAATGCTCGGCGGCGGTCTGGCGGCACGACCGCTTGACCAATGAAATGGTTCATGCCAGGGGCAATCTGATGCACAGTGCAAACGGTTACTCGCTGCATTTCACCGTTGACGATAAAACCAAAAACGGCATATCGGACGTAATTGACCGGCTCAACGTGTTCCTGATGCGGCTGCATACGCTGGAGATGCGCCGGGCGGCCATCAAGCCCTGGTTCGACATGGATTCGCTCAACGTTATCGTGGGGGCCGATTCGCAGTTCAACACCGATTTCGAGCTTTTTTGGTTCGACCGCAGCCTGCGCAGCCGGCTCTACAATATGGCATCCAATGCTTTTTCCAAGTTGATTTTGTTCAAAAACAACTCCGATTCGGTTCAGGATTCGGTGATGGGAAAATACAAAATCGTACATCGGGCGGCTCCGTTCGATTCGGGCATCCTGGGTGTGCAGGGAACGGTGATCATCACGCTCCGGCCCGGCGACTGCGATCGTTATGTCTTTCTCCAGCACGACAAATCCTATCATCTCACGCTGGACTATTCGTTTTTTCGAGGCCACAGCGGCCCCGGCGAGTTGTCCATCAACCGGTTTGGCCTGCGCAACCTCGACAACGGCGACTTCGTGGAAATGGACATTTACGACATGGTGAACAGCGGTTTCCCGGTGATGTACGTGGATTTGATACGCGGCGTGGTCATGGAAGAAGGGGGGCCTTGGGATATCTCAAATGTCATACACGTCATCGAGGATGTGTTGGGTTCGGTGAGGTTGCCTTATGAATAAGATATTTAATGGTTAATGCATAATTGTTAATGGTTAATGGTTGTCCTGCCGGACTGTGTTTGCACACATAACTTTCCCCCGTGACGTGGACGGGTTCCCGCAGGGAATAATGAAGGGGTACCGGGCAATGTCCCATTTTCAATTTACTAACAGGTCAGGAGTTTTGAATTTACTGGTAGCTCCTAACGAACAACGAACAACTTTTGTCACCCCCGAAGAATCGGGGCAGGCTCTGTAAAGGGAACGAACAACAAACAACAATACAATTATGAAAAAACCTGCTGCTTTTCTCCTTGCATTATTTTTCTTTTTTGTTGAAACAACGGCGCAATCGCCGGGACTGCGGTTTGATATTTCCTTTGCGAAGGATGCTTCCGAAGAGGCATTGGACGGCAGGGTGTTGTTGTTCATCGCCCCCGAAAACGAACCTGAACCGAGGTTTCAGGTACAGGATGAGGTGCAAACAGGGCAGGTCTTTGGCGTGAACGTTGAAAAACTCAAACCTGGTCAGACCACTGCCATAGATGGCTCCGTGTTTGGTTATCCGGTGCATAGCCTGAATCTTTTGCCTCGGGGCGAATATTACGTGCAGGCGCTGCTGAACCGCTACGATACCTACCGTCTTGCCAATGGCCATACGCTTTCGCTGCCTGCCAGTTGGGCCGCCGGGCAGCAGTACAACAGGGAACCGGGCAACCTGTACAGCGTACCGTTCAAAGTATTCATTGATCCAGCGAGGGGAGGGCGGATCGAAATCAAAATGACCGAACGGGTGCCGCCCGTAAAAGAACTGGTGGACACGGAATATGTCAAGCATGTGAAAATGCGCAGTGAAAAACTCAGCCGGTTTTGGGGGAGGGATATGTATCTCGGCGCTCACGTACTGCTTCCTCATGGTTTCGACGAACACCCGGAGGCCCGCTTCCCGCTCATGGTTTTTCATGGTCATTTTCCCACAGACTTTGGTGGCTGGCGCACCGTGCCGCCCGATCCCGACCTGAAGCCGGATTATTCGGAGCGTTTCAATATATCAGGATACAACCGCATACAGCAGGAGGAGGCTTATGCTTTTTATCAAAAATGGGTAAGCGACACGTTTCCCCGTTTCATCATCATCGAAATACAGCACGCCAACCCCTATTACGACGACAGTTATGCCGTTAACTCGGCCAATCTCGGCCCTTATGGCGACGCTATTACCTACGAGTTGATTCCTTTCATCGAAAAGCAATTCCGGGGAATTGGCGAAGGCTGGGCGAGGTTCCTCTACGGTGGCTCGACCGGCGGATGGGAGGCACTGGCGGCACAGGTTTTTTACCCGGAGGAATACAATGGCTGCTTTGCTGCCTGCCCCGACCCGATTGACTTTCGGGCCTATACGAGTGTCAATATTTACGACGATAAAAACGCCTATTACACGGAGGGGCCGTTCCGAAAGACTTACCGGCCCGGCCACCGCAACTTCCTGGGGCATCTGAATGCCATGCTCATTGACCAAAACTACAAAGAGTTGGCGCTTGGCGACAAGTCCCGCTCCGGTGATCAGTGGGACATCTGGCAGGCTGTATATTCCCCGGTAGGCCCCGATGGCTACCCGGCTCCTATCTGGGACAAACTCACCGGCGAGATCGATCCCAAAGTGGCGGCTTATTGGCGGGATAATTACGACCTGCGCCATATCATTGAAAGGGATTGGGCCAATATCGGAAAGCTGCTGGAAGGTAAAATCCATATCTACTGCGGCGATATGGATAATTTCTACCTCAACAATGCGGTCTATCTGATGGAAGAGGCCCTCGAACGCACCCGCAACCCCTACTATGGCGGCGTGGTCGAATACGGCGACCGGGCCGAACATTGCTGGAACGGCGACCACCTGAATCCCAACCATATCAGCCGCCTGCGCTATAATACCATGTATTTGCCCAAAATCCTCAAACGCATCGAAGCAGCGGCTCCGAAAGGTGCTGATTTGAAAAGTTGGAGGTATTAGGAATGGTTGGTGGATATTGGATATTGGATATTGGATATTGGATATGGATGACCTGTCCTGAAATAC